>VFSW01002463.1_pt1 | contig 27947 bp, 28 predicted proteins | sample 5358111 | NCBI WGS metagenome assembly VFSW01 (sample SAMN11554181, study PRJNA540505) | mine drainage metagenome | isolation source: sediment from site ElyBrook_90M | place: USA: Ely Copper Mine, Vershire, VT | collected 2017 | reverse complement strand
CGTCTTCGGCCAACGCGGCAAGAAGATGCGGGCCGACGAAACCGCTCGCCCCGGTCACCAAAGCCTTCGGTGTCTTGCTGAGAGAGTTTGTCATCCTGAGCCAGTCTTTGTCATCCTGAGCCTGTCGAAGGATGATTACCGGACCTCGCCTGCGATGCGATCGAGGTCCGCGCGTACCATCATTTCCACGAGCGTCTCGAAAGCGACCGTCGGTTCCCATCCCAACTCGCGCTTCGCCTTCGTTGCGTCACCGACGAGCAGATCCACTTCGGCGGGGCGCACGAACGCCGGATCGATAACGATATAGCGTTCGTAGTCGCGCAGATCGGCAGCCGCGAAGGCCGCCGCGACGAAATCGCGCACGGGGTGCGTGCGGCCCGTCGCGATCACGTAGTCGTCGGGCTTGCCCTGCTGCAGCATCAACCACATCGCGCGCACGTAGTCGCCCGCGAAGCCCCAATCGCGCTGCGCGTCGAGGTTGCCCAGGCGCAGCTCCTTTGCAAGCCCGAGCTTGATGCGCGCGACGCCGTCGGTGATCTTGCGCGTCACAAACTCCTTCCCCCGACGTGGCGATTCGTGATTCATCAGGATGCCGCTGCACGCGAACACGCCGTACGACTCGCGGTAGTTCACCGTGATCCAATGGCCGTAGACTTTTGCAACGCCGTACGGACTGCGCGGATAGAACGGCGTCGTCTCGCGCTGCGGCGACTCGTGCGCTTTGCCGAACATCTCCGAGCTCGACGCCTGGTAGAAGCGAATGCCCGGATCGGCCGCGCGCACGGCTTCGAGCACGCGCGTGACGCCGAGCGCCGTGAACTCACCCGTCAGCACGGGCTGGTCCCACGAGGTCGGCACGAACGATTGCGCCGCAAGGTTGTAGATTTCGTTCGGCCTGACGCGCTCGACGATCGCGGTGATCGACGCTTGATCGAGCAAGTCGCCGGAAACGAACTCGATCTCGCCCATGAGATGGCGAATGCGCTCGTGCACGTCGGTGCTCGTGCGCCGCGTCATCCCGACGACGCGATAGCCTTTTTCGAGCAGGAGTTCCGCGAGGTACGAGCCGTCCTGCCCCGTGATTCCCGTAATCAGCGCGGTCTTATCCATGTGGTATCCTTCCACTCCGTTCCGCCATGCGTTGCGCGATGAAGGACGCGACCTCGCTCGGCAAGGTCCCGCGTCCGAAGCCGGCATCGTAGCCGAGCTCGGCGGCGAGCAAGTTCGTCACGCGCGGGCCGCCGCAGATGAGCAGCACGCGGTCGCGAATGCCCTCGGCTTCGAGCAACTCAGAGAGCGCGGTGAAGTTCTTCACGTCGCTCTGCTTCTGCGTGACGACCTGCGAAACGAGCAGCGCGTCGATCGCGCGTTCCTTCGCGAAGCGCATCAGCGATTCGACCGGGACTTGGCTGCCCAGATTGAAGACCTCGAACGACGCGTAGCGTTCGAGCCCGTAATCGCCTTTGTAGCCTTTCATGTTGAGGATCGCGTCGATCCCGACGGTGTGCGCGTCGGTGCCGATGCACGCGCCGGCAACGGCGATCCTGCGACCGACGCGCTCGCGCACGAAGCGGTCGACCTCCTCCATGGACATCGCCGGCGCCTGGACCGCCGATGGGGCGATCGCGTCCAGGTCGACCGCGTGCGGGCTGGACGCATACATAATGAAGAACGAGAAGCCGGCGGCGGCGGGGCGGCCCTCTGCGACGTGCACGTCGCGAAATCCCATCGCGACGGCCAGACGCCGCGCGGCCTCGTCGGCGCGCTCGTCCCATTCGATCGGCAACGTGAAGGAGAGCTGCACCTTCCCATCGTCGCGCGTGTCGCCGTACGGCCGAATCAGATCAGGCATCGGAACTCGCGAGGCGTTTGCGTTTCACAAACTCTAGTCTACCTTAGCAGCTGCGGCTCCAGCAACTATGCGAACGCCAGGTAGAAGGCTTCGCGCTCGCTCGCGAGGAGCGCGGCGGGCTCCACAACGAAGACTGCGCGCGTCCGCATCTTATAAGAGGAGAGCTTATGTTTTACCGAGGAGCACGGAAGCACGGCGTTCGCAGCGCCACGGTCGTTGCGCTTCTTGCGGTACCCTTTGTCATATCCGCGTGCACCGGCGGCAGCGGGAGCGCGACGACGCCGACCATTCCGATGCGCAAGAGCATCGCGAGCATTAGCGTACAGACAACCGGCACCATAACCCTCGGTACGCCGACGACCCTCAACCTCACGGTCGCCGCATTGAACGTGAGCGGCGTGACGCTCACGGGGACGTACCCTGAAGCGATCGCGCTGACCGATTCCGATACGACGGGATCGACGACGCTCTCGACGGCGACGCTGACCAGCTCGTCTCAGAGCGTGACGCTGTCGTACAACGGATCGGGAGCGTTCAAGGGAGCGACGATCACGGCGACGGCCACCGGCGCAACTCCTGGAACCCTCGCCGTCAACACCGGCGCGACGTGCAGCGCGATCGCGTCAGGCGGCAGCACGATCCAGGGCTACTACCCGTGCATGCTGCAGAGCGCGTACAACCTCGACGTCGCCGCCGGCACGGGCCAGACGATCGCCGTCGTCGATGCCTACGACGATCCGAATGCCGAAGCAGATCTGGGCGTCTATCGCTCGACCTTCGGTCTTTCCGCCTGCACGACCGCAAACGGGTGCTTCAGGAAAGTCGCGCAGAACGGAAGCGCGACCTACCCCACCGCGAATAGCGGATGGGCGGGTGAAGAGTCGCTCGATCTCGATATGGTCTCGGCCGTCTGCCCGAACTGCCATATCATTCTCGTCGAAGCGAACTCGAGCGGCAACAGCGACTTGTATATCGCGGAGAACGAAGCCGTGACGCTCGGCGCAACGGAGATCAGCAACAGCTGGAGCGGCGACGAGTACGCCGGCGAAACGAGCGACGACACGTACTTCAATCATCCCGGCGTCCCGATCACCGCGGCCTCCGGTGACAACGGCTACAGCAACGATGAGGGGAAAGCGGCTCCGCAATATCCGGCGGCCTCGCCGTACGTGACCGCGGTCGGCGGCACGAGCCTCAACCCGGCCGCCAACACGCGTGGCTGGACGGAAGTCGTGTGGAACGAGTTTGCGATCGGCGCGGGCGCGACCGGCAGCGGCTGCAGCATCTACGAGGCGAAGCCGACGTGGCAACACGATACCGGATGCACGACGCGCGTCTACAACGACGTTGCGGCAAACGGCGATCCGCAGACGGGCGTTGCCGTCTACGACACCTACAACTCCGGCGGCTGGGGCGAAGTCGGCGGAACGAGCGAAGCGACGCCGATCGTCGCGGGAATGTACGCGTTGGCGGGCAACGGCGCGACCATCGACAACGGCTCGTATCCTTACCTCAATCCGCAGCACCTCAACGACGTCACGTCGGGCGACAATGTAACCGGCGATCCGAGCGGGCCGGTGAGCTGCCCTACCGGTCAGGCCTACGTCTGCACCGCCGGCGTCGGATACGACGGGCCCAGCGGAATGGGAACGCCCGACGGCACGGGCGGGATGAAGTCGCTGCTCGTGCACCGGCCAACGCTCGCAGCCGTGCGAGCGGTCATGGCGCCCAAAGGGTTACCGCAGCGGCGACTCTGCCCGCTTCCCGCGCCGGGGCACATGGCCTGCGACGCGATCGTTCTGGTCGGCGCGCACTAAGCAGCGATCGCGGCGAAGAGCACCCGGAAGCGCGCCGTTTACGGCGCGTCTCCTCCTATTTCCAGCACATGCCGCAGAGATGAAGCGTCTGCCCCGGTCACGCTACGCCGCACGTAGCGTGAAATCAACACGCACGGTGTCGTACGGAAAAACGATCCGGCCACCGTCGGTCCGATCGAGCAGGCCGGCACGCAGAAGCGCTTGCACGTCGCCGTGGACAGCCTTCACGTCCCGCTTGACACGCCGCGCAGTTTCACGAATTGTGAGCGCACCCTGGCCCGCCATGACCCTCAGCAACTCTAAGCGCTTGGGCGCCAAGAGTTTCCACAAGAGTTCTACGGAGACAAACGAAATGTGCGCGCCCTGCCGCCTTCCGCGAAAGGCGGCAGCTGTCTGGCGTTTAGTCTCCTCCACCGAGGATACGCTAAGCGTTACGGCTTTCATTTCTCCTCCTCCATGCCTCGACATCGCGCCAAAAGTCTGCTTGCAAGGTTTCCACATTTGCGAACTCATAGCGCGTTTCGCGAGTGCCGACGTGCTTATGGTCCCCCTTGCCAGCCTCATTGTCGTACCGTAGCACGCACGTTCCCTCCGACACCAACGCCAGCCGATACTTGTACCGATGCCCGCTCGACTTCACCGAACGAGGCAGCCTCCAAATCGCGACCTCGACGAACGCTGCCTCAGAGAGGACCAGACGCTTGCGAAGCAGCAGTTCGGCCACGCGCGCAATTATACCAAAGGGCGAATAGTGTTGTCAATCGCTCCAACACAAGCAGATCCGGCGGTAGCTGAGGGCGTCTACTCGAACGGGTTCCAGTACCCGTCGCCGCGTTCGAAGACGCCCTCCAACCCGCGTCCGCCTTCGGGCGAGCGCGACACGTCCGCGAAGACCGCCGCTTCGATCGCCGCGGTGAGGCCCATCTCCGCAACGCGCTCGAGCAACGTTTCGCATTCGCGCAGCACGTGCGCGGCGCGGCTCTCGACGATACCACCCGGTTTGATCTCGATCTCGTCGCCGAGGTGCCGCGCGGTATTCATCACGTAGCGCGCGTTCTCGAGCGAGAGCATGCGATCGGAGAGAAACGGCGTGTGGATCGCCTCGGTCAGCATGCCGCAGAGATGAATCGTCTGCCCGGTCGCGACCGACGTGAGATTGAACATCGCGTCGATGAGATGCCCCTTGAAGATGTCGCCGGTCATGTGTTTGGTCGGCGGCATGTACTTCAGCGGGGCGTTCGGGAAGACTTGGCGCGCGAGCTGCGCCTGCGCGAGCTGGTAGAGAAAGCCGTCGGGAAGATCGGGATCGATCTCGTACGCATCGCCCAGGCCAATCTGCTCGTCGGGCAAGCCCGCGCCATGGGCGAACGCCTCGTTGATGAACTGTGAGGCGAGCACCGCCGGCGCCTGCTCCACCGCGTCGGCCGTCGTGAGGTAGTTGTCCTCGCCGGTATTGATGATGATTCCCGAGTAGGCGTTGAGCGCGCGGCTGAAGTGCTGGTCCACGAACGTACGGCGCATGTTGATGTCGCGGAAGAGAATGCCGTACATCGAGTCGTTGAGCAACATGTCGAGCCGTTCGATCGCCGCCATGGCCGCGATCTCCGGCATGCACAGGCCGCTTGCGTAGTTCGTGAGCATGACGTAGCGCCCGAGTTTTTCGGAGACTTCGTCGAGCGCGTCGCGCATGATGCGAAAGTTCGCCTGCGTCGCATACGTGCCGCCAAAGCCTTCGGTCGTCGGGCCGTACGGAACGTAATCGAGCAGCGACTGACCGGTCGAGCGGATGACCGCGATGATCTGCGCGCCCGCTTCGGCTGCGGCGACGGCCGCCGTGCGGTCTTCGTAGATGTTGCCGCTCGCGACGATGACGTACAGCAGCGGCGGCGCGAGCTGCGGCAGGCGCGCGAGGCGCTCTTCTCGCTCGGAGCGGCGCGCGCGAATCTGCGCGAGCGCCTTGTCGACGTATCCGCGCACGGCATCTCGCGCCGCGGAATCCGAGACGCCGGCGCACGACGCAAACGTGACGTCGCCTGCGGCAATCGCGCGCGAAAGATCGCCCGGCTCGAGGCGCGTCTGCACGAGCGCCTTGCCGAAGGCAAGCGCCGCACCGCTCTGCAGATCGAACTGCGAAAGCGCGTCGACGAGGACGTTGGGCAGCGGAGCGTCGTCGGCGTTGACGCCGTCCACCCCGAGCAGGCGCAGCACCGCGCGTTCGACCGAGCGCGTCGAGTGCGCGGCGATGTACTGCTCCACCGGCGCGACGATCTCGCGCGCAAACGCGCGACACCGGTCCACCGATGCTTGGTCGACCCGAAGATTCACTCCCGCAGCCTCTCTTACACCAGCACGGGGAGTCGCTTCACGCGCGTTGTCACGTCGGAGTGCAGCGCGTCGAAGAGGTCGCACGCGGCCTGTAGATTGATCCAGTATTGCGGTGTCGTACGAAACGCATGCGCAAGCCGGATCGCCATTTCCGGTGTCACGGAGCGGCGACCTCTGACGATCTCGTTGATGGTCGTGCGGTCCACCCGCAGCGCTTTCGCGAGCTCACCCTGCGTGAGCCCTAACGGTACGAGATAATCCTCTTGGAGAACCTCTCCCGGAGAAATCGGCTTACGATTCTTTGGAACAATCATCCGGCCTCACGCCTCCCGTCCTCTCTTCTAGACTAGTGGTAGTCTACGATCTCAACACTCACAGCGAGACCGTCTTGCCACACGAAGCAAATGCGGTATTGATCGTTGATGCGAACGCTCCACTCTCCTGCTCGATCGCCCGTCAATCGCTCCACTCGATTACCAATCGGCGTGCGCAGGTCTTCCGGTCTGCCGGCGGCGTTGAGCCTATCCATCAGGCGTGCTGCTTTGTCGTGCAGCCTACTCGGTAAACAACGCCGCGCCTTCGGGCTGCTGACCCTATGAAATATGTCGCTTGTCCCTTCGTCGCGAAACCGCACCCAAAAGTCCCTCGGAGGTTTAGCGTGTCATCTGTATTGTAGCCTATCGCGCGATAGGCGTCAATAAAACCGGTCGCACCGTGCTACGCTTGCGTCAAGCACGCACTGCGAGCTCGAAGTCGTCGCGGCCTTCGAGGGCGATTGCGGCTTCGGTACCGAATGACGTTCCTATGGAAGGATGGCCATGCCCACGAAGTCTGCATCGAAGATTATCACTAGGGACCCGCGGTGGTTGGGGCCGGCTATTCCGCCGGGCGAAATCCTTCAGGAAGATTTCCTGGCACCGCTCGGCATCAAACAGGTTGATGCCGCGCACCGCCTCGGGGTTTCCCTCAATCGCCTCAACGAGATCGTGTTGGGTAAGCGCGCGATTACCGCGGATACCGCACTTCGTCTCGGTCGCATGCTGAAGACGTCCCCACAGTTTTGGATGCGATTGCAAGCCGACTGGGATTTGCATAAGGCCATAGCGCGGCTCAAGGCGTCATAACGGCCCAGGCGCAAGCCTCCCCGCACCGGAGCTTCGCGTTGAGAACGCGCGTGTCGCGTTCGCATGGAATGCAGGGCAACGCGTGAGCTACTGGCGCGAGAAGCCGGCGCGCCTCGACGACGATCGCCGCTTCGAGCACGTTGACCGACGTCAAGCGACGCGAATCAAGAGCAATAGCGCCGCCCCCACCATGACATCCACCACCCCTTATGGTAGACTATGCTCATGGAGCATACTCTAGGAACAACGGTCGCGGAGCGGGTCCGGCGCCTGAGACGCGAGCGCGGCATGACGGCAACCCAACTCGCAGGCCTGGCGGGCGTTTCCGAAGACGCGATACGCAAGATCGAGGCTGGCCGGTCGAAGGCGCCGAGTTTTGTGACTGGCCTACGAATCGCCGAGGCGCTCGAGGTGGCCCCGGCCACGATCGCCTTCGGGAGCTCGACTCCCTCCAAAGCGCCGCGGGGGGAGGCACCGCAACTCGCCACCGTCCTGCGTCTGATTCGGGAGCGCCGAAAGGAACTCGAAGCGGTCGGGGTGGCGCATGCCAGTGTCTTTGGATCCGTTGCGCGCGGCAGCGCAACCGCCGAAAGCGACGTCGACGTGCTGATCCAAAGAGACGCACGCCGGAGGTTTTCGCTCATCGCGTTGTCGCAGGTGGGCCTACTACTCGAGGATCGCCTCGGTCGTGCCGTCGATGTACTGACGGAGGGCTCCCTTTCCGCCGACACTGCGCAGCGCGTGCAAAAGGAGGCGGTCATTGCATTCTGAGCGTGGGCCCGACGCTATCGCGCGCCGCGTTGCGCATATCCTCAGCGCCATCGATACCGCACGCGGATACGTTCGCGGCGTCTCTCGCGAATCGTTCCTCAACGATCAGATGCGGCAAGATGCCGTCGCACGACAACTCCTAATTATTGCAGAGGCATGCGATCGAATCGCAGAGGTCGAGCAAACGAGTACCATGGCGGCCGACAGAACGCTTGCGGTTAAGCATCCTCATATCCCGTGGCGCGCGATTCGAGGCATGGGAGTTCGGATTCGTCACGGCTACGACCGGATCGAGGCCGCGATTCTCTGGGACACCGTAACCGGCTCCGACCTCGACGATGTGCAGAAAGCCTTGCGTGCCGGATAGATCCAAGCGGAGTGCAGCTCAGGGATGCTCCCGCCCCGGGTAGGCGTCCGGATACCATTCTTCAAACGCGCGCCGAGAGCCGTTCTCCTTGGGGCGTGGCGAGCGGTCGAACCACGCGACTTCTTCGCCCAGCCATGACGTGGGCGCCGCCTCTGCACTCGAGCGGCAGGCGATGCCGCGCAGCTCCGCCATCGCGTATGCGCGCGCGCCGATTGGCCGGCAACGCTCCTGCGTGACGCCGAACGGATACGTCGCCGGCAATCGAACCGCGCGCACACCGTGCGGGCTCACCACATCCAGCACGTGACTACTCGGGATATGTACTTGTAAGAGAGACGGGCGGGCGGAGGGGAGCAGATCGAACAGCCCGAGCGCACGGCCGCGATGTTGCATGCGCGCATTTGCCGCCGCAACCTCGATCGTTGCGTTGAGGTACAACGCACCGAAGGCAGCGGGCGCGTTCCAGCGTCCACCGAAGCGTTTGGAATATGCCGTATCCAGGGGATCGGACCATTTCGGCTTGAAAACGCGATAGTAGGTGCCGCGTCGAATCGCGCGCCGCACTACGACCCGCCGTACGAGAAGAGGCGGTGGAGGTAGGCGTAGATCGGCTCCACGCCGTCGCGCGCGATACTCTGCAGCATCGTTCGCCCGTCGAGCCAGTCGTCCGGCGTCCGCGCAATTTGGGGAATTCGCGACGGGATGACCTCGGCGCGCATCACGCGCGCAAGATCGAGCAAGCGTTCGGCGTCGGCACGCCGCAGGCGCGGGATACCACTTACGCGCCAAGCGGCGACCGAGGGGCGCCGAATGCCGAAGATATCTGCCAGCTCGGATTCGCTCAACCCGAAGACGCCGCGGATCTCATCCAACACCTCGCCGTCATCCATCGGCCGAGCCGGGCGGCTTGCGCGTGCTGTGGCCATACCTGCAGCGTACCACGTCACGTAGGAGACTGCAAGGTTCCTACGCTTCGGGTTGCTGCTACTCTTGTGCGTCGCGCGAAGCTACAGATCGGCGAGGCCCGGAAAGGCGACGGCGAGGCGGCCGCCCCAGTCGCGCACGTAGGCGAGCGTCGATACGTCGTGCTGGCTAGCCGGTGCGATTGAGTTCGAAGTCGTCGCCGCCCTCGAGCGCGATTGCGAGATTGCGCTCGACCCGCGGCGGCAGCCGCACCGGAATCGATTCCCGCGCAACGTTCGTCTCCAGCGCAATGCGTTTGCGCACGGAGGGATACTCATCGTGAACGACGCCTGGGATGAGCTGGCGCAACGACGGAGCGTCGGCCAAAGCTACGCGAATCCGGTCCCGCTGCTCGATGATCGTCGACCACCACGAGCGGCTCTCGTCGCGCTCCGGCTGCAGTTCGACCTTCATGAGGTGCATGAGCAGCACGTTAAGGCGGCTCGCAAGTTCGTGGCGCTGGCCTGGCCCTGCGCCCAGATCACGAAATCGCGTTCGTAGAGATCGGGATCGGCTTTGGACTGACGCATGGTCGCCCTATCGTATCACGACAAGCGACCGTAAATCTCGCGCGATACCCGGCGACGAGAGGCGTGGAAGGCCGCCGAGGTGTATCATCGGCCTATGAGGCGAGAGTTCGAGGTGTTCGTTGAACACGATTCGGTCGAGAAGGCGTGGGTGACCCATGTACCGGCGCTGGACCATCTCTCGTCGTTCGGATCGACGCGCGAGGAGGCGCTCGCGAACACCCGCGAGGCGATCCTCGGCTATCTCGAAGCCGCCGAGAAGGAAGGCATCGAGCTAAGCACCCAGCCGACGGCTGCCGAACTCGTCCAGATCGCCGTCTGAGCGTTCAGCGCTGCCGAAGACGCCGCGTGTCACAGGGAAGGCGATTGCCGCCGCATTAGAGCGCGGCGGTTTTGTATTGTCGCACAAGCGCGGGAGTCACCACTACTATCGCCGTCCCGGCGCTATGCGGCTTGTCGTCGTCCCGGTTCATGCAGGCCGAATCGTGCCGATCGGGACGCTGCATTCCATCTTGCGCCAAGCCGAACTCAGCGTCGATGAATTAAACGAGCTCCTGCGCTAGCCGGATTCGACGCGGTTTCCAAACGGGAGCGCCCGGGGCGCGCAGTTCGACGGTAACGCTCAGCGCGCGCACGAGCCCGGTCGCTGCATCGAATCGCACGCGCGCAATCTGCATGCCGCGTAGCGGCCGGAAACGGCAAGGCGTTCGAGGTCGCGAGCTGTACGATACCGCTGCCGTTCGGGCATGGCGACGGCGTGCCGCTGCGGCCAGGGTGGTAAAGCCGAGGGCGTACGACGCAAGGCTGATCCACGCCAAGGCCGGGTGCGCGGCCGGCTGCGATAGCGTCGCCTGGTACCCAATATCGATGAGGACCGCAGCCAAAACGACCGCCGCAATTTGCGCCGCAGAAAACGCACGATACCGCCCGGTTGAAACCACCGCCTAGGTATCTACGCTGTCGTTGCGCTCCACCTCTTGAGGGAACGCCTGCGGCGGCGGATGCACGGGCACGGCTGGCGGCCAATCTACTGTGCCCTCCATCTGGACGATGGAAACCATTCGGGTACCGGCCGACGAGCTCGCGCACGGGCTGCGGAAATGTGTCAATGGGTTTGGGTTGGGGTGATCTTCGTGGTGCGCATAATCCTCATTTTCGTTGCTTGAGTAACCTAGTGGAAATCGCCAACCCCCACGTCGTACGCGTCCTTTCAACTAACCGTCATCGCACGCAACGCGCGCGACGACGCCACCCAACTCACGACCCAGCTGACGATTCGCTAGAACCCACCGGCCGTAAACAGGCTCTCAATCCACAAGGCGCAGCGCAATCCAGGCGCAGTTATGCGGCGCTTAGCCTCTTCAACGGCTTGAGTTTAGTTATCGCCCTAGCCTTTGGACTATTGACGGCATCCCATAATTCGAGCTGGTTTTGCAAACGAAGCCATAGCTCCGCACTTGTGTTGAGTACTCGACCGAGGCGCAAAGCGGTGTCTGGCGTAATGCCACGCCTATCGTTGAGAATTTCATTAAGACGGCGCCGCGTGATGCCGAGGGCGTCGGCAAACTGCTGCTGCGTGACGGAGTTCTCCTCGATGATGTCCCGTAGGTGATCCCCAGGAGTCGGTGGTCGCCGCTTTGGGAGCTCGTCACATTTCATGTTCGCAAGTGCCCGCGCAGCATCTTGAAATCGCCTTTATGGGCGAGGTCGCTGGGCTGCGCCGCCAGCACGACTCGCTCGAGAGCCATTCGGGCTTCTCTGTGGAGATTCTGCGGGAGAACACGCCGCGTGGCCTTCGTCGTTTCCCCGTTCCAGATCAGCCACGCTTCCTCACTTGCAAACCGTTCCCTCCGCGAAGAGCGCGGCTAGGTGCAAGGAACTGCGCAGCAGAGACCGTGTGAATCAGAACGAGCCGCTGCGGCACATTTCGCATCGGGACGTACCAGCCGTTACCGAACCTTGGACTCAGCGCGCCAAGCCGCGCGAACCTTGCTGCGTGTTTACTGTCACGCCTTGGCCGTGCCCGACCGACCTTACGTGACCTCGACTTGCGCAAGGCCTCCATCCAACGCCGATCGCCGAAGACGCCTTCGATCAACCCGGGAGCGTAGTGATCGACATTCAGGCTGCGTCGAGGCGCTGTCTAAGACTCGGGCAGCCCGTGTTACCGGTTTGAGCGCCGCGGTGCCGCAGCGCGTTTGCGTAGGCGAAGTGCGGAGTATGCCTTTGCAAACTGCTCGGCGGAGACGACGAGGCCTGCGTACGGGGTGCCCTGCACCTTGCGTAGCAGGCGCCGATCCAACGTGATCAGCGGAATGCCTTCGCGTCGTGCTTGTGCGAGGTAGAAGGCGTCGTATGCCGCATGATCGAGCGCGCAGGCGATTGCGAGGGCGGCGGGCGCGAGCGAAGCCGAGTCCATCAAGCGGATTCTCGAAGGCACCCGTTCGATGAACTGTGAGGCGCGATCGAGAAGTTCGGGAGCGTTGCGCAGATAGCGCCAGAGGCCGTTGGCAATCTCTGCGAGGAGAAGATCCGGCGCGAGAAAGCCCAGCCTGAGCGCGAAGATGCGCTCGGCGACTGGCGTCTGCGCTTCGTCGACGAACGAGGCGATGACGACGCTCGCATCAACGACGGCGGCGAACTGCGTCATCGAGGGCCTTGGCGCGGGTTGTTCGCCCTTCTCGAACCGCCGTCGCCGCATCGAACCCAGGGATTGCGGGCAGGCGGTGCTTGCGCACCCAGGCGATGAAGTCGCCTTCGTCGTCGGCGACGCTTTCGTTCAAGAGCTCGCGCAGCTCGGCCTCGAGGGAACGCCCATGCCTGCCGGCGCGCGCTTTGAGCCGCTCGACCGTCTGCGTTTCGAGATTCCGAATGATGACCTGGGCCATGCTATCGATAATGATAGCACTCCTCCACTTCCTGAGGCAAGCATCATGGTGCTCCGCACTGATGCGTAGCGGCTAGCGCGCACCGTACACGTCCTTGCGTTGCGCCGGTCGCGCGAGCCGGCTAGGCTGTCTTGCGAGGCAGCACGGCGCGCGTGATCTCGGATGCTTTAGCATCGTGGGTAATCGCCAGATCGTACTTGCCCTGCAGGCGGATCCAGAACTCCGGCGTGGTTCCGAAATAGCGCGCAAGTCGCAGAGCCGTCTCGGCCGTCACGGCGCGCTCGCCATGTATGATCTCCGCGATCCGCGAGGCGGGAACGCGCAACGCAAGTGAGAGCGCGTGAGCGCTCAAGTTGAGCGGCTCCATAAAATCTTCGAGCAAAACCTCGCCCGGATGGGTTGGGGTGATCTTCGTAGTGCGCATAATCCTCATTTTCGTTGCTTGAGTAACCTAGTGGAAATCGCCAACCTCCACGTCGTACGCGTCCTTTCCGTCCCAGCGGAAGCGGATACGGTGCTTGCGGTCGATGCGAAACTGGTACGTTCCCTCGACCTTGCCTCCACGCAACTTCTTGAGTTCGTTTCCCGGAGGCACACGAAGCTCGTCGACATCGTCGACGACATCGAGTTGATCGAGTTTTCGAAGTGTCACCTTGGCATAGGACATGAGACGCCTTGAAGCCCTACGATCTCGGAAGAGTTCCTCGGCATCCCGATCCTTGAAACTCCGGATCATCTCCAACAGTGTAGACCGCAACGCGTTAACTGTCAAGCAGTCAATACTGGCTTTGACGCGCGGCGGACCACGCACCCCATCGGAACCTTCATGCGACGCTCGAACGTTGGCCCGGTATGACTCCATTCTCGGGCGCCGCCATTGCCCTGGTTCTAGCGGTCAGCGGCGCGGCCCATTGCGCAACCGCGCAGCTCCCGACGCCAACGCCCGCCGTAACCCCGACGCCATCAGCTTCACCGATCCCGCTACCGACGCCGACAGCATCGCCAACGCCGGCCGCCTCGCCAAGCGCACCGGCGACGGCAACACCTATCCCGGTCCTCATGCTGCCACCCAATGCACCGCCACAAATCCTGGGCATGTCAATCAGTTCGAACACCGTGAACGTGGGCGACACGCTCGCCGGCTCGGTCGTCGCTTCGAGCAATGTCGCCAGCGTCGAGGTTCGCGTCGCGACCTACAGCTATACCATGGTCAAGGTGGCACCCGGAATGTTCACGCTCGCGGTCAGGATCCCGAATATCCCCAAGATGTTTCGGAAGACCTATCAACTAACGGTCATCGCACGCAACACGCGCGGCGACGCGACGCAGCTCACGACCCAACTGACGATTCGCTAGCGTTATCGAGTGGTCGTCATTCATCCCGATCTGCTTGGGAACGTACGCGTCGACTTTCCCTCGTTGCTGCGCCTTTAGTCGACGTGAATCGGGATAAACGCGCCCGACGCAATTCCTTGTCGCCCGGTCACGATGACCTCGACGCTGTACGTCTTACCGTGAGCGTAGCTCGGGATGTGCGGCAGTGTGTAATCGCGCTCGAAATCCTCGTATGCCCTGTTGGCGTAGTCGGGGTCGTTCGCGGGGAAATGGAAAGCCCCAACCGGCGGAACACCGATCTCCCAGACGAGAAATCTGACATATACTCCATTGGCTTCGGGAGAGGCGAAGACGCGGATGTGCATGACCGAGTGTTCGTGGACGATTCCCGGGGTTATCTCGACGCGCATGATGTGCGGAGCAAGGCTGGGTTCGCCGTTGCCCTGCCGAGCCGCCAGGACCACGACTTGCTCGTCCGCAGGCGTGAGCCGTACTTTCTTCACAATGCTGCGGTCGATCTTTGACCAGAAATTCGGCGGCGTCGCAAGGGGCACCGGTGTCGGCACGACCACGTGCATAAGGCTCACGTAGCGGTACGCGACGCGCTCGCGTATTTCCGCTTGCGTGCGAAGCTGGCGCACCGCGGGCAGGTTCCCCACCGCGGCAGTCAGCACGACGTGGAGCAGGAGCGAACCGCTCAAGGCGAGAGCGAAGCGGCTAGACACGCGGGTAGTTGACTCGCAGCAACTTGATGCTGAGCAGCCGCGTGTCGTCGTTCATCCCGATCTGCTTCGGAACGTACGCCACCGACATGCGCATCGTCGCCGTGATGCGAGCGCTCTTGGCGAGCGGCGGCGCCAGTGCGAAGCGCACCTCGTGCACGCCCGCGTTCAGCGTCACGGGTGGGCCCGCCGCAACGCCATTGAACGAAACCGCGACGCGCTCGGGGCGACCGGCGAACGGCACGGTATGCGGGACGTCGAAGGTGAAAACAACCTCTCTCGCTCCAGCAGGCTTCTCCAAGACCAGCGACGAGCTGCCGCTCAAAAAGCAACACAGATCCGGTGCGGTGTCGAGGTAGAGTCCCTGGCGCGCGCCGGCGGCCCAACTCTTCGGCGGAACGATCCCCGGGGGATAATACAGCTCCAGCAAATCGACGAGACCGCGATTCGAGAGCCGTTCCAGCCCGAGGCGAGCGACGCGGGCACGAAACTCCTTGGAGGTATACGCGCCGGCGAGGTGCCCGTCTCGATCGAAGATGATGATGAGATCGTAATCGCCCCAGCGGATCTGGGCATAATCGATCGGTCGCGCGTTGACCTGGTTCCCGATTGGGGGATAGCCGGGCTCCGTCGCCACGGTCCAACTGCCGTGAAAGTTCAGCGCGTGCGACAAGAAGGCCGCGCTCTCCATGAATGGCCATCTCCCGAAGCCCAGTCCGCAAACGATGATCGAGTGTGCCGCGCTAATCCGCGGCTCGATTGAATGCAAATCGGCGATGACCGAACGGTTTTGATTGAGCGAAATCTCGTACCAGTGCTTCTGGTCGATGCCCTGCGTACTCTGAAATCCGATGGCAAAGAGCAACGCGAGCCCCAGCGCGGTGCGCGCGATGATGTCGATCTTGAGGCCGCGCGCCGGCCCGTTACCGGATCGCACCCACGCAAGGGGTACGAGCAGCATCAAGAGCGGCATCGGTACCCACTGGTAGGTCACGTCCAAGTGGTTGGGCAGCACGCAGTACGGAAGGTAGAGCGAGAGTGCGGCCACGGTGAGAATCGCTCCAACCTTCAGGCGCCGCTGTAGCCACAGGCCGAATCCGATCGCGGCGAGGAGCACGAGGAAACCTGCGTTGAGGAGCGAGGACAAGTAGAAGAGCGCGCAGTGCAGGACCGACGACGGCGCCAGATCGATCCTGTACGGGTATGCTCCGGTGGCATTCATCGCAACGAACGGCGAATGGGTGAGCTGACTGTCGCCAAACGCTGCCGCGACAGCCAGCAGCGGAAGCGCGGCTAGCGCTGCGGCAATCGCCGGTGAGCGACGGTTGCGAAATGCAGAGACAGTGCCGTAGATCGCGAGCGCCGGAAGAAGCCCCTCATTCGCAAGCGCGCTCAAGACAAAGAGCAGCCCGGTGAGGCAGAGCGCGGCGACCAGATGGTCTTGCAACTGTAACTCCAAGACGTAGACGCCAAGCAGTCCGCAGAGGAGCGCAATGTGAAAGCCGACATCGAAGCCCGGCTGACTGTAAAAGCCCGGCCCGACCATCGCGAACAGGAGCGTCCCGAGCACGATCAACCAGGGAATCGTGCGATGGAGAATGACTCGCTCGAGCAGCACGACTGCTAGCGCGAGATCGAGTAAGACGATGGCGTCGAGAAAGAGCAGCGATCCCACGAGCCCAAAGTGGCCGGCGACGAAAAGCATCTCGTAGAAGAGCGGACGCGGCCATGACAGGAAGCTTCCGAAATGAAGGCCACCGGCGACAAGATTGACCGACCAGTACATGTCGGGGTGGTATGGAACCGGAAGCGCCAGGTAGCCGGGAAAGAACAGCCACAGCGCAAGGGCATACGCGAGGAGCGCCGTGAGAAACACGGCACCAAGCCTGACTAATCTCGGCGGACTCGCCGTACTACCGAACCCGCCCGCGTTCGCCACGAACGTGGCTTAGGCCCCGCGGACCATCATCCATGCCGCGTGCGAGCTTCCTCGCGCAAACCGGTAGCGCATAGAAATCGCAATAGGTGTATTGCATTTTTCGAGCGCTTGGGGTATGCTGTCCGCCGGAGGCGCACATGGCAATCACCTATCCCGCTTCAGCTCGCCACGTTATCCGCCGCGATGGCTCGATTAGCCCCGACGAGCTCGGCTCTTGCCTTGGGCTACGGCCGACCGAACTCTCTCGAGCAATCGGTGTTTCTGCGTCGACGATAGGGCGAGGGGCGAACTCTCCGCGCGCTCAAGAAAGGATGCGACACATTTACGCTCTTTTCATCCGCACTACTCGCCTCTTCAAAGGCAATGAAGATCATGCGCGAGTTTGGCTGCACGCTCCAAATCCAGAGTTGGACTTCAAGAGACCGATCGACTACATCATCGAGGGCCGCTTGCCGGTGTTCGATACCTTCCTCGGTAGCGTAGAAGAAGGAACGCCGTAACGCGGTGCTGCGCCCCGCGGCACTCAGAAAGATCTTGTCATCGGCTCCGAGAGAGTGGTTCGTATCCTACGATGGCCCGCTCTTCCGAGCCCCTCCCGAAGCCGATCTTGGCCACCCAATGCAAAGCAATCCTCATAAAGATCACCGCTTCAACCGCGGGACGACATCAGCGGGATGCTTCCCCATTCTCTATGCTTCGACCGACCGATCGACCCCGCTATTCGAGGCGCGCCGCCGCATACAAACCGCCACCGACATAATCGCCGTCGGCGGACCGGCCACCCATCTCGCCATCCTGTCCGCTCACCTCCCAGCTCTTCTCGATTTGCGGCAGAAGCTCGTGCGACACAAGCTTCGCACCAATCATGAGGAAATCACCGGCAACTGGTGGGAATTTGCGGATCACCGTGAAGGAGCGCCGACTCAATGGCTCGGGCATGTCCTCCACGCTCTCGATAACGCCTGCGGGCTAATTTATCGAAGTAAGTACGGAACCGGCGACAACATTTTCGTCATGCACGATCACCTCGAGCCCGGCGGTATCCGCTTCACACGATCAGAGCCAATCCCAAATTGACCGGTGAGCGGCGCTGAAGACATTCCAGCAGCACCAGTACGAGTGGCGATTGCCAGAGCATTTAGCCATGGTGAAGGAGCACGGCGAGGATCGTGGTCGTCCACGAGGTCACGATCAATCCGATGACCCACATAAAGCGTTGATCGAACTGCCCGAAGCGCTGATCCATCTGCCCGAAGCGCTGGTTCATCTCTTGACGCATCCCGGCGATCTCCACGTCGATTCCGTTCAGCCGATCGGCGACTTGTTCGAAGGCCCCTTCGAGGCGTGAGAGGCGCCCTTCGAGCGGTTGCGTACTCATGCCCTTATACTGTACCACAAGGTGCCCGCAAGGGGACCTCGAGTCGCCGCTGGCCCGCCGCGGCGGGAGTCCTGCTCGCTCGGTGCGGCGCTCACGCGATCAGGCGCAGGCCGGAGAGAACCAGCAGTGCCACGATTACCGGGCTTGAGGGCCGCGATGACGGCGCCGGCGAGAACGACCGCTGCAGCGGCCGTCACAGGCGCTGCGTGCGAACTTCCTCACGCAAACCGGTGACACCGGCGACGTAGCCGAAGAGCTTGTCGACGCAATCGCCGATGTCGGCGGCACCGGTATCGATCGTGAGTCCAGGCGCGTCGGGCGCTTCGTACGGTGCCGAAACGCCGGTGAAGTCGGCGATTTCTCCCGCACGCGCGCGCTTGTATAGTCCCTTGGTATCGCGCGCTTCGCACGTCGAGAGATCGGCGCTCAAGTAGATTTCATGGAAATCGCCGCCAGCGGCTTTGCGCGCGATCTCGCGGTCGCGTTTCATCGGCGAGATGAACGCCGTGACGACGATCATTCCGGCTTGCGCAAAGAGCGCGGCGACCTCTCCGACGCGCCGGATGTTCTCCGCGCGGTCGGCAGCGGAGAATCCGAGGTCGCTGTTCAGCCCGGTGCGCAGGTTGTCGCCGTCGAGGACGTAGACGTGCGCGCCTTGCGCAAAGAGGGCGCGCTCGAGCGCCATGGCGAGCGTCGACTTTCCTGCACTGGGAAGCCCCGTCAGCCATACGACTGCCCCGCGGTGGCCGCCGCGCAGTTCCCGCTGCTCGCGTGCTACCAAGTGACCGGCGTGATAGACATTGGCCGGCTGGTGCTCCGCCTGCACCCCGCTGACCACCCCGCCGGCTACCACGTCACGCCCGCGCAGCAGCACGAGTCGCGACGCTGCCGCAATCGCCGCGCGATCGTCGAGCGGAACCAATGTGGAGCAGCGCAGGCGCAGCTCCACGACCGCATAGCGCGGAATGAACTCCGTCCCCAGTTGTTCGAGCGATGCAGAATCGATGACGCTCTCGATCCCGGCCAGGACCGCACGCGCCGTCGTCGGACCCTGCTGTACCGTGAACTGCTCGCCCACCTGTGGCGGCGTTTCGTCGAGCCAGAAGCAGAGTGCATGAAAGCCGTGATCCAACGACGGCGGCTGCTGCAGATGGCTTATGACATCGCCCCGACTGACGAAAACCGGCTCGTTGAAAGTAATGCCGATCGATTCACCGGTCGTCGCAACGGGGCGCGCCGGCGCGCTCCAGCGCTCGATGCTGCGCACCGTCGCTCGCGAGCTCATCGGTGAGAGCAACACCTCGTCACCGACGGCGAGGCTCCCCGACTCGATGCGCCCGACCGCGACGCGCGTGCCGTCTTGCCTGTAGACGTCTTGCACGCGCAGGCGCAGCGGCGCGTCGCCGAGCGCGGCTGACGGGTGAAACTCGCTCAAAACATCGACGAGCACCGGGCCTTGGTACCACGGCATGCTCTCCGATCGGTTCACGAGGTTCTCGCCGCTGCGCGCGCAAACGGGAACGACGACGGGCGCATGGAGGTCGAGCGCACGGAGCACGTCGGCGCACTCGCGCGCAACCGCGTCGAAGGGTTCGCGTGCGTACTGCACCGCGTCCATCTTGTTGAGCACCACGACGAGTTGCCGGACGCCGAGCATGGCCAGAAACTGCGCGTGGCGGCGCGTTTGCTCGCCTATGCCCTCGGCAACGTCGACCACGAGCACGGCGGGCGTCGGCTTCCGACGCACCGCTGAGCATGTTGCGGACGAACTCGCGGTGGCCGGGTGCATCGATGATGGCGTAGCGGCGGCCTTTCCAGCCGAACCACACGCGCGTCGTGTCGATCGTGACGGCCTGATCGCGCTCCGTTTGCAATGCATCGAGCACGAACGACCATTCCAGTGGAACGCCGCGCTTGCGGCTCGCCGTTTCCAATTCTTCAACTTTGCCCGGAGGAAGGGTGCCGGTATCGTGCAGCAGCCGCCCGATCACCGTCGATTTGCCGTGATCGACGTGGCCGACGAAGACAATCTTCAACGCACGCGGCATTACATATATCCCGCGGCTCGCAGCCGCTCGAACGCGTCTTCCCGTTCGTGGTCCATCAGGCGGCCAGCGCGCTCCGGTTCGCGCGTCGCTTCAAGTTCGGCGATGATCTCTTCGAGCGTCGACGCATTGCTCTCGATCGGCACGGTGATGTTCTTTTCGCCGAGCGAGCGGTAGCGCTTACCCTCTCGAGCAAGATACAGCGGCACGAACGGAATGCTCTCGCGCAGGTGGTAGCGCCAGATGTCCACTTCGGTCCAGTGCAAGAGCGGGTGAATCCGCAGGTGCATCCCCTCGGGAACGTCCGTAGCGTAGTGATTCCAGAACTCCGCAGGCTGGTGGCGCACGTCCCAATCGCCGCCAAAGGAGCGCGGGCTGAAGACACGCTCCTTTGCGCGCGTCGCTTGTTCGTCGCGCCGAATGCCCAGCAATACGCCGCGGTATCGCTCGCGCTGGAGCAGTGCCTTCAGACCTTCGGTCTTGCGCGCGGCTGCTCGCGCGTTCGGCGGGAGCGTCTGATCGGCGCTCGACTCGGGCGGACAAAGCTCGGCACGCAGATCGAGTTCCCATTCCTGCGCGATGCGGTCGCGAAACTCGTAAACTTCCGGCAGCTCCAGCTCGGTGTCAAGCTGGTGGACCGGGAACGGTACGCGCCCCAAGAACGCTTCGCGGGCGCCGAACCGGAACGCGTCCTTTAATGACGAAGAGACGCTTGATGCACGATGTGGCGATTGTGGGTGGCGGCATTCTTGGTGTCGCAACGGGCCGGGAACTCCTCACCCGCCACCCGCGCCTGAAAATCGTGCTGCTGGAAAAGGAACGCGCGCTCGCCGCTCATCAAAGCGGCAACAACAGCGGCGTTATCCATTCGGGGATCTACTATCATCCCGGATCCCTCAGAGCGCGCCTCTGCTCACAGGGGCGTGAAGCCCTGTGGAACTACTGCGAAAAGCGTGAGATCCAATACAAGAACGTCGGCAAGCTCGTCGTGGCCACTCGTCAAAGCGAGCTGCCTCTCCTAGAAGAACTCTATCGCCGTGGTCTCGCAAACGGACTGACGGATCTCCGAATTCTAGAGTCGTCGGAGATTCCCGAGCGGGAACCTCTCTGCCACGGTATTCGCGCCGTCCTCTCGCCGAGCACGGGCATTGTCGACTACGCTGTGGTGACAAGAAGACTCGCTGAGGACTTTTTGGGTCTCGGGGGAGAGATCAAGACAGCTCACGAGGTAACGGCCATTCGCGTTCGCGGGGAAGAGATCGAACTGACGTGCCGCAACTCAGCTACGATGGTTGCCCGGCATGTGGTGACGTGCGCGGGCCTATTCTCTGACCGTGTTGCCGCGATGACCGATAAGTCGGCAGACATCAGAATCGTGCCATTTCGCGGGGACTACTTACTACTGCGGTCTGGGAAGGCCGCGATTGTTCGCGGCTGCATTTACCCGGTACCGGATCCACGTTTCCCGTTCCTTGGAGTCCACGCGACTCCGCGTCTCGACGGTAATGTCTGGGTCGGACCGAATGCCGTGTTGGCCCTATCGCGCGAAGGATACCGACCCACGTCCTTCAATTCACGCGACGTTCTCGAACTCCTCACCTTTACCGGGTTCCAGCGCTTTGCCGTTCGGCACCTCCGCTCCGGACTGATCGAACTCTATCGGGATATCTCTAAACGCGCGTACGTGTCCGAACTGCGGAGGTATTTGCCGGAGTTGCAGATGAGTGATGTTGCGCGCGGACCGTCGGGCGTGAGAGCACAGGCGATGGCACGGGATGGCACCCTCGTGGACGATTTTCTCTTCGCAGGAGACCATCGGGTGCTACACGTTCGGAACGCGCCGTCCCCCGCGGCGACAGCGTCACTCGCTATCGCGCGGTACATCGCACGCGAAGTAGAGGAGCGGTTTGGAGCCTCTGATCACGATTCGCCGCCGGTAGCGCCCCTGGAGTAGATTATCGGCGATTGCTGATTTTCGGTAGTGTGTTGTACCCGCCGAAAGCGTTGCAGGGCGCACCGGCGTCGAACCGCCTGGTATCGTTGCCCGGCTACCGCGCGCCGATGCGCTCGAACGCCACCAACTGTGTAGGGGGTGAACAACGACGCTGCTATCGCGAAATCGAATTCGGTACCGAGGGGTGCGCTATATTGAACTGCCCACCGACCGGTGCGCGGTTTTCAACTGTCCAAGGATGTGCGATTTGGGGTGCCCGCCGAGGTCGAATTTCTTAGGCTTCTCTGCTCGCAGTATCAGTCTCTTGCCCCGCCTCGGGCCCCGGGACCGAGCAGGACGAGGGTCCCCTCCTGGGCGTGCCAGTCATGGTTCCTCGAAACGCAACAGAACGGCCGGAGTCGCAAGAGCATAGGAAACAGTGTACTCGTTGGCGAAACTAGGCCGTGGAGGACGTAGTGCGAGACTCGCTGGCCTTCCTCGGACAGTGTTTCGTTGGAACGGGCAGCATTCTTTGGCTAGGGGGATGGCCCAACCTCTGAGCGCATCGTCAGTGGTTCTCCAAGTCGACGGCATGGGTTTCCATTAAGGAGGCGATCTTGGCAAACGTGCTTATCTGCGGCGGTGCGGGGTACGTAGGGGGTGCGCTGACTGACCTGCTAAAGGAGGCCGGCCACGACGTCACGGTCCTCGACAATCTGATGTACGAGGAGCGGTTCTTGAAAGACGTGCACTTCGTCTACGGTGATATCCGCGACACCGCGTTGCTCTCGTCGATTCAAGCCAGGTACGACCACATATTCTGGCTAGCGGCGATCGTCGGCGATGGCGCCTGTGCGCAGGATCCGGCACTGACCACAGAGATTAACTACAACGCTGTCAAGCGGTTCATAGATGGGACCGGCCGCCGGATCATCTTCACCTCCACGTGCTCGGTCTATGGCGCCCAACATGAGTTCCTGTCCGAGACCAGCAAAACCAGCCCGCTTTCGGTTTACGCGGAGACCAAGCTACACGCGGAAGACACCGTTCTCCGCGCTGGCGGAATAGCTTTTCGCCTCGGTACCCTGTTCGGGCTAGGCGACCGCTATTCACGCCTCCGTCTCGATCTCGTCATAAATGTGCTCACGCTGAGAGCCCTTGTCGATGGCAAAATAACCCTGTTCGGTGGCGACCAGTGGCGCCCAATCATGGCGGTGCGCGACGTGTGCGGGTACCTTGCCGAGGCAATGGAGCATGATTCAACGGATGTCTATAACGTGTGCTTGGAGAACGTGAGAATCCGCGATCTCGGCCCTGTCTTCGAGCGCATCTTTCCGGGGCTGCGTGTGGATTTCGTCGAGCAGCGATTCGAAGATCTGCGGAATTACCGCGTGGAAACGGGGAAGGCCGACTCCCAGTTCAAATTCCGTCCATCGATACAGCCGGAGGTCGAAATCGAGAGAATGCGGGCTGTACTGACCGAGAACCGCGTTAAGGACCCACTCGATCCACACTATTATAACACGCACCACGTTCGCGAAACCCTTGAGTCACTACGTCTGGCAGTGCCAATGAAGACGACGGCATGGGCTCCGCGGCGAGATCATGTCTCATCCCGGGTGAGCTAGCCGTCGACGAAAGGGGAGCCATTCCGTTTGCGAACGACTTCACGTTGGAGCGGGCGTGGCAGGTTCTATGTGGTTTGCCATTACCGTACTGATTGTGGCCGCTCAAGCAAGTGCGATCTCGGGCGTCGGGCAACGCGCTTCGACGACCTGCGTGTAGACGTCCGCAATCTGCCGCGCTTGGCGCCGCTCATCGTAATGCTGCAGCGCGAGCCTGCGGCCTAGCGCGCCGCGTCTTGCGCGCTCTTCTGGCGAATCAATGAGGCTTTCGAGCGCCGCCCGCAGCGCCTCCCCGTCGCGCATCGGCACCGCAATGCCGACATTGGGAGCGAAAGTGATTTCGGGCAGCGCAGTCCCGTCGAAGACGATGATCGGGCGGCCGCACGCCATGGCCTCGATCGCCATTACGCCGAAGGCCTCAGCCAACGACGGCATGAGAAAAATGTCAGTCGCAACGTAAGAATCTCTCAACAGCTTTTCGTCGTTGACCCAGCCGAGTTCGATCACCTTGAAGCGGTCGGAGAAGCGCTCAGCCATCGCATTGCCTGCTGTGATCAGCAGGCAAACCTTCGCAGAGGTTTCAATGTTTTGCAACGCGTGCTCGATGTATGCAAGACCCTTGAAAAAATCATGGTGGCTACCGCGGAAGCCGACCACCACCATGTCATCAGGAATTCCGAATTGCGCTCTAGCGTTCGGCGCGGCGTCAGGGGAGAAGAAATCGAGATCGAGGCCGAACGGCACTTCATGGACGCGGATGCCCTCGAAAAGCGGCGAGGCCATCGCCATGCGCTTCATCCACTTTGAAGCCACGATCACCTCGAAGCGCGATCGCTTATAAACGTGCATTTTGTATTGAAACATCACCCGCGTCGTGTCCTGAGCTACGGCTAAGGGGGTTTCCAAGCTTGGGCAGTTGTGGCACTGGGTGCGCCAATTCTCGCAGGCGAATGGATAGATGCAATGACCCGAAAAGGGCCAGGGGTCGTGCAGCGTCCAGACGGTGGGCTTTCGCCGGGTGATCTCGGGAAAGTCGAGCAGGCTCATGTACTCGTTTAGCACGAGGTGCATGTGCAAGAGATCGGCCTCCTCGAACTCCTTCATTGTCAAGAGGTGTTGGCCGTTGCCGTAGAAGACCGATTGGAATGAAAGCTGCTGTTCGACACGGCGATACAGCTCGTTTACGCGCCGTGCTCCTGGATAATCAAAACTCAGGACACGCTCATCCATCGTGTCACGGTTCCAGATCAGGTGCCGTGAGGAAATGCCGTGGGACTCCAGCAGCGGGGCGAGGGTGATGCCGTTGAACCGCATGCCCGGCGACTCGTACGCGCTGACCTGCAGTACCTTCATACCAGAACCTCGAACATTCGTCTTGTGGCCGCTCAAGCAAGTGCGATCTCGGGCGTCGGGCAACGCGCTTCGACGACCTGCGTGTAGACGTCCGCAATCTGCCGCGCTTGGCGCCGCTCATCGTAATGCTGCAGCGCGAGCCTGCGGCCTAGCGCGCCGCGTCTTGCGCGCTCTTCTGGCGAATCAATGAGGCTTTCGAGCGCCGCCCGCAGCGCCTCCCCGTCGCGCATCGGCACCGCAATGCCGACATTGGGAGCGAAAGTGATTTCGGGCAGCGCAGTCCCGTCGAAGACGATGATCGGGCGGCCGCACGCCATGGCCTCGATCGCCATTACGCCGAAGGCCTCAGCCAACGACGGCATGAGAAAAATGTCAGTCGCAACGTAAGAATCTCTCAACAGCTTTTCGTCGTTGACCCAGCCGAGTTCGATCACCTTGAAGCGGTCGGAGAAGCGCTCAGCCATCGCATTGCCTGCTGTGATCAGCAGGCAAACCTTCGCAGAGGTTTCAATGTTTTGCAACGCGTGCTCGATGTATGCAAGACCCTTGAAAAAATCATGGTGGCTACCGCGGAAGCCGACCACCACCATGTCATCAGGAATTCCGAATTGCGCTCTAGCGTTCGGCGCGGCGTCAGGGGAGAAGAAATCGAGATCGAGGCCGAACGGCACTTCATGGACGCGGATGCCCTCGAAAAGCGGCGAGGCCATCGCCATGCGCTTCATCCACTTTGAAGCCACGATCACCTCGAAGCGCGATCGCTTATAAACGTGCATTTTGTATTGAAACATCACCCGCGTCGTGTCCTGAGCTACGGCTAAGGGGGTTTCCAAGCTTGGGCAGTTGTGGCACTGGGTGCGCCAATTCTCGCAGGCGAATGGATAGATGCAATGACCCGAAAAGGGCCAGGGGTCGTGCAGCGTCCAGACGGTGGGCTTTCGCCGGGTGATCTCGGGAAAGTCGAGCAGGCTCATGTACTCGTTTAGCACGAGGTGCATGTGCAAGAGATCGGCCTCCTCGAACTCCTTCATTGTCAAGAGGTGTTGGCCGTTGCCGTAGAAGACCGATTGGAATGAAAGCTGCTGTTCGACACGGCGATACAGCTCGTTTACGCGCCGTGCTCCTGGATAATCAAAACTCAGGACACGCTCATCCATCGTGTCACGGTTCCAGATCAGGTGCCGTGAGGAAATGCCGTGGGACTCCAGCAGCGGGGCGAGAGTGATGCCGTTGAACCGCTTGCCCGACGACTCGTACGCGTTGACCTGCAGCACCTTCATAGGCGAACGGCGAACATTCATCCGCGACTGTGTTTAGAAACCGATGGGACATTCCCGTTAAGGTGAACCAGATGCCTCCAGCGCGGACTCCAGACCACGGAGCTCAGGCAGTTAACGACGGGTCCCCGATCCGAGGCGATTCGTTGTCACCCCCCGGGCCCCTTGGTAGGTTTTGTCACTTTCACGGCGTTCCTCCCGCTGTTCAAGGGCCCGCAGCTGACCCGACCGACCCGACGACCTCATCCATGCACGAGGAAAGAACGGGGAGGATGGGCGAGGTAGACAATACCTGGTCGAGCGCCGTGGTCAGAGGAACTGAATCATCGGATGGGGCCTTGCGCGAACGCGAAACGGCAGTACTCACGCGTCCAAGCGATGGGGCAGTTAGCCCTTGGCTAGTTCGCGCGGGTCTTCACGACGAGCCGCGCCGCCGCGCAGCGAAACGATTCTCCCGAGCGTCGAGGGCAGCTTCGCGCCCAGCGAGTGCGGCCGCGAGTGCCTCCAAATTCACAGCTCGCGCCGAAAGCGCGCCTTCCGACGCCGAGACTGCGGCTTCCCGTTCTGCAAGCTGAAGCTCCTTTTCAACGACGCGCGTGTCGCGCTCCAACAGCAGGCGCTCTTGAGCCTGGAACCAGGCTACGTCTCCGGGCGACGGAACAGGTGCAGACTCTGCCACGCCGTCCACGCGGATCGAACGTCCACTCGCAGGTAGGGCACGTTTCACGAGGTCCAGATAGACCTGCGATATGACTTCGGGTTGCCGGTCGAATGAGGTCACGTCGCCATAGCGCGGTGTGCGCAGAAACTCCGTGACGAAAGCGTCGAGCCCGTCGATCTTGACCATCGTAACGCCGGGCACGTCAAATGGTTTCGCAAGCTCTTCCGGTGTCAAAAGGAACTCAAACTCCTCGGCGACGCCGAATTTGTTGAAGAAGTTCTTTTTGTAATTGTCCTTGTTGTAGGACATGAACCGAACGCTATAGACATGATAGTCGGGCAGGTTGTCGGCGAGCCATTCCAGCACGTCCGCGCCCTCTTGGACGCTTAGGATCTCTGCTGCGACTGTTGGTCTAAACTGGCCGACGACACGCTTCGCCCCCTCCAGAACCGCGAGGCTCGCTCCTTCGGCGTCGATCTTGATGAAGTCGCAGCGAGGCGGATCGAGGGAGTCGAGTGACACCCGTCTGACGGTCGTGAGGCCATCGCCGCAAGGAGCCGCAAACGTCGCGCGGACCATGCCGAAATTTCCGAGCTTTGCGTAGTTTGGAAGCTCAAGGCGGGCCTCGCCAACTGCAGCGCCGACGGCGGCAAGATGTCCCCGTGCGTTATTCAGTCTGTTCGCGTGGAGCGTTTTTTCGACCAAGGCGTAAAGCAACGGCTGCGGTTCGAAAAACTGGACATCGCCATTGGCGCCGACCAGGCGGCAATACGCCAATGTGTGCGAGCCAATGTTCGCCCCAACGTCGAAGACCGCCGAGCCTAAATGGATGAACCGGGCGTGCAAACCAATCTCAAGCGAACTCCACTCACCGTAAAGCCTGAAGGACATCCCGATGGGATTGTCGTTGCGGAGAAAAAAGATGGTGCCGTGGGCTGTCTCGGCCGATTCGATCTCTTCGGCGTAGGCGGCCAAGAGGGCGACGCCTGCCACCTTACGTCCCTTGGTCTTCAACCTGGCGCGTGAACGTTTTGTGGCGCTTTTC
>VFSW01002462.1_pt1 | contig 27948 bp, 38 predicted proteins | sample 5358111 | NCBI WGS metagenome assembly VFSW01 (sample SAMN11554181, study PRJNA540505) | mine drainage metagenome | isolation source: sediment from site ElyBrook_90M | place: USA: Ely Copper Mine, Vershire, VT | collected 2017 | reverse complement strand
ACCCTACGGTAGATAGCGGATTAAAAGCTATTAAAGGCTTCAGGATGATCAGTTGATCATTACCACTGTCTGCTTGTTCTTCGGCGCGTCCAGGCCCCATCTCTTCGCCTTCTCTAGATCTAGCTTATGCCTCTTAGCGATTCTCTCCACCATCTTCATCATGCCCCACCCTCCCGCGTATATTATGCTCGCGGTGCCTCCCTTCACTAGGGCGTTGCCCTTGCTGTCTCTCCTTGCATTCCTCATCGCTATCTTGGCGAGGTGCCTGTAGCTCGCGTAATAGACTGCCATCTGCGCATCATCGAGCGTTATGCTGGAGAATGCCCTGCTCTTTATCAATCCTAATGGGACGTTCTGCATTGGTGTTGCAGTGAACTCGAGCGGCCTGCTCGTGCCTTCGATGTTCAGGTTCGACATCCAGTTTATCAATGCTACAGTATCCCAGTTGTCTTCCGGCGTCTCGACCATCTGGCCGACCTGGACGGTAAATGCGGGCCTCCAATAGTTCTTGTTGAAGTTGCTTGTCCCCTTTGCGACTATCTCCTTCCATGTGCCATCGACCCCAATCTTCAACGGAAGCGTCTTGTTGGGCATGTGCTTGTGGGCAAGCTTGTCGCTGCCAGTTTCCACTCCAACCTGCACGCCGACCCAGTTGGAAGGGGACGCCCTCACTATCTTTGAGAGTTTTTCTATAAGCTCCGGATAAGCGGCCGGTATCGAGATCCTGCCGTGAGTGGGGTTCATCGTCTTGACGCCCGGCAGCGCCATCAGGTAGCTGAACATCTCTACGATTGCGTCCTGGTTCGGTTCGAACTTGGCGTTAAGGTGCTTGTATGCGAACACCTCGTCGGTCTGGAGCCAGATGTTGGTCATTCCTCCCTGCAGGTTGACCTTTGCCTCCTCCGCAATCCTCTCCGGTGAATAGTACCTGAGCGGCCTGAGAGTGACCTCGCAGAAGTCGCAGCCTATGCCACAGCCCCTCATCGTCTCCACTAGCCCCATCATCGCCGGCCTCCTTATCGCAGGAAGCTCATCTATAGTGGGAGCACCCTTTGCGAGACCAGGCTTCCTTGACAGGAACTGGCCGTTCTCGTGATAGCTCCTGTGGAACTGCGCGTCATAAGTCATGTAGCCCTGATAGAGCAAGTCTTGATTTATGTTGCCTGTGGCGAGCCCTTCGAAAACCTCCCTTGCTATGTCATCGCACTCCCCCTGCACTGCGTAGTCTATATTGTACCTTGCAAGCGCCTCCGGCTCTATCGTGAACTCCCATACTCCCGGGCCGCCGACTGCGAGTTTCGCCTTCTTGCCCTTCCTCAGCATGTTTATCTTTTCCATTAGCCTCTCCCACTCAACCCTTACCCAGGGTTTGTGGTTCGCTCCGAAAAGCACGTTATAGGACATCGTGAGTGGACCGAACCCGAGAGGGTCCATGGTTGACACGCCGATGAGCTCGGTGTCGTCCTTGATGAAGTCCTGCATGCGGTCCCCGTGCGGCACCGCTATGTCAGCAGGGTTTACGCCAGCCTTTATGAGCGCGGCCTCAAGTTTCCTTATTGAATATGCGGCGAACTTCGCCTCGCCGTTCGGAAGGGCTGGGTCCTGCGGCCCTTTGAGGAACTGGTAAACCGAATTGGGAACCAGATCCGACGGCGCACATGGCAGGAACGTTAGCAGAGGGAAGTGTCTGTAGTGCGCGACCAGCGTAGTATCTGAAATGAGAACATACTTTGCCATTAATACACCCATGGAACTTGCGGCGCGCCTGATGTGTAGACCGAATGCGCCACGTATCCGTATATTGGTTAGAAATGCTTAAATAGGTTATCGGACCTGGAGTTTCCCTCCATTCAATTTCTGCCCTTCGAACTTTCAAAGACATCCCCGAAGGACCTGCAGAAGTACCCAACGGCGTCGCCAAGCGCATGCTCCCCGCGCTTTGTAAGTGAGTAGGTTATCATCTTGCCCGACTTGCTGCCCTCTATGAGCTTGGCGGCCTTCAAGTCCTTCAGCGCGGGGTACAGTGTGCTGGCCTTCGGCTTGTCGCCGCGCCTCTTCTCTATCTCCTTCGCGATCTGTTCGCCGTGCATGTGCTTCTTTGAGAGCAGCCACATAATCTGGAAGGAGAGCATGCCCCGCATATCGCAGCCGTACTTGTAGGACATGTAATCAGTTATATATAGGATAACCTATATATTTAAATACTTTCTGAAAAGACTATATGATGTCCTATATAAGGACAGGTGAAAAACATGTGCGGAGACATAAGCGAGATGAGGAACTTCCTCACCAAAGAAGAGAAAGTAGAGATACTGCAGGGCTACAAGAAGTCGCTCGAGCAGGAAGTGAAGGGGATAGAGGAGAGGATAAAGGACCTTCAAAAGAACAACTGATCCTTCCTCTTTTTTTTCTTTTTTTTCTCTATTTACTTCTTCTTCATGGTCATGCTGACAAGCATCAGCACTATGAACACCACTACGAACCAGACTACAAGGTCAACAACCAGGCCGGTGTAGTTTATCGTCCATGGATTGTACTGCGGCGCGACTACGAGCTTGTATAGCCAGCTTAGCGGGAATCCGTACCATGTTGCACCTACAAGCCCCGTGGGCGTTGCGTTGTATACCGCACTTGCGAGCGTTATCACAACGCCCCCTATCACTCCTCCGATTATTGCTTTTAGTGTCTTCATGGTAAAGACTCATATGCATAATTTAAAAGGCTTTCTCAAGCGCCCGAAGCAGGGATTGAACCTGCGACCTACTGGTTAAGGTATTCTTTATTCTCTTTTAAGTATTTCCTGAAAAGCCACCTTAGGAAGATGTGCTGGTTATTTCCGATCTGAGAGCGCTCCAATGCAGTATAGTAACCGCGCCTATTGACGTAACGTATGTTGAGCATCGGGTATCCATGCTTGCGCAGGGCAAAATTCATCAGCAGCCTGGATATCCTGCCGTTTCCGTCTCCAAACGGATGGATTGTGACGAATTTAAGGTGCGCCAGCGCAGCCAGCTCCACCGGGTGAAGCTTATCCTTGTTGCCGCGGTACCATGCAAAAAAGTTGCTCAGCGTGCTTTCCACGTACGGATAGCGGGGCGGTACAAATTTTGTGTTTGAAATCTTGACGTTGAAGTCGCGTATTTTGCCAGCTATTGATCCTTCTGTTTCTTGGAATAGCTTCCTATGCCATTTCAGGGTTATGCCTAAAGAGAGATCGCCATCGTAATCCAGCATTTCGTAGAATACCGCCCTGTGCGCCTCGGCCTGCTTCACGTCCCTGAGCCTGGCACCCTTCGGCGTGGATTGCTCTAGAAGCACCTGGCTCGTGTCCTTGAACGAGAGCTTGGATCCCTCTATCCTCTGCGTGTCGTAGGTAAACGCCACCATGAAGGCCTCCATCTCTTTCTCCTTGACCACTTTCGGCATACGGCGAAACTCTGCAGAATACCCAGCTTTTATCCTGTCGAATTCAGGGTACCATTCGCTTGCGTAAGTCTCTTTGATGAGCCTTTCCTTCAGTTCGTCCACGTTCTTGGGCAGAACCTTACCTAGGTATTTTCGTTTCTTTTGTATCGTGCTGCCCTCCCTTACAGTCTGCTCTAGATAGTAGTATGTGCCATTTCCTTTCCTTACTTTTCTTACATTTATCACGATATTATATTGTGCCTACATATTTAAATATTTATGCATTTAATGTTAAATGTAGGCATAAGCTACCAAAGCACAAGATGTGCGTCAGGCATATCTCCGACAAGGAGATTTTAAATACTGTCTATTTGCGAATGCATTTAAATAATTTAAATAACTTAATTTAAGTATGACAACAATCAGTTTTAAAGCTGAGCCAGTTAAGATCGGCCCATTGGTTATAATTCGGCTTACTAAAAGTGCAAGCGCAAAGCTCCCATCTCGGGGCATGGCAATGGTTAATGGAACTGTCAACGGTTTTCGCTTTCAGTCTCCTCTTGAACCAGACGGGAAGAGAAGCCACTGGCTCAGAATTGATAAAGCAATGTGCAAAGCAGGAGTGGAGGTAGGGAAAAGAGTAATGCTTGAAATCGAACCGGCCAAAGAGTGGCCAGAACCAAAAGTACCGGCAGATTTGAAGAAAGCTCTGGATGCAGACGCAAAGGCATGCTACCTTTGGCTAGATATCACACCCCTTGCACGCTGGGATTGGATACGCTGGATAAACGGAACTAGGAATCTGAAAACGCGGAAAATAAGGATTGTGAAAGCGTTATCGAAACTCAAGGCCGGAAAACGAACAGCATGCTGTTTTGACCGCAGCACATGCACGGACCCCGATGTAGCAAGGAGCGGAAAGCTGATTGAACCGCTGCCAGCGAAAGGATGAATTCTACTGTAAATCTATCTTGCCCTGCGGTGGCAGAACTTGAAGCGCAGCGCCTTATGCAGGGATCGAATATGCGGCTGGAGCCGATTCATGTAAATGCGGCTACAGCATGCCAGCTGCAGTCAAACTTTCGGATAGTGTTCTTCTTGCCTCGTCATATTCTATCCATGATCCTCGTGGAATCAGCCTTCCCAGCTCCTTATTCCATATGTTGCTTATTGCATTCATCCGTCTTGTGAATGTCTCTATCGTAAATCTTCTACCTCTTGCTCCAAGCTTCCTCTCTATAAATCCAGCATTCACTTCAGTATCCCCCTTTACCAGGAAAGACAGATCAAAGAGATCTCTAGCTTTGGGATTGTGCCTGAACAGGAGCGCGTCCACTTTCTCTGCAAGAATCTCTTTCCTTGACATCGCTACCGCTATGTATGGGCCGATATCAGGATACTTTGGATCTCTCCTTACTGTCTCTGTAGGCTGCATAACAGAATCATTCATGTTGACCTCTATCTTAAGATGCTGGTATTTGCCCAGCATTTCCAATAGTGGTCCACCTATACTGAGTTCGTAATTCAGCTTGCCTTTGCCTTCATATTTCCTGATTGTTCGAACTGAGTATTCGAACCTCTTCCCAGAGCAGATAAAATCCAGCTTTTCTTTTATCAAGGCCGCGGCTTTTCTGCCTTTCTGGACGAATGTGAAATCCAAATCATCCGAAAATCTAGGGGATTTATAGAACTTTGAGAGCGCGGTTCCTCCCTTGAAAACCAGCGAGTCATCCAGTTCGTTGTATATGTTACTCAGCATCATCTCCTGCAGGTAGTCCTTCTCCTTCTGGTAGGGCTGCTCATAGTACTTTGTTTCCATTAGCATCTTCTCGGATATCATCTACTCACAGGTTTTCGATTAAGGAACCGGCTTCCTTACGGTATCCATTTTCGCTTAAGAGAGCTGCAACGCGTTTTTTGACAGAACTTCTCCCTGTCTGCATAGCATACATCGCCAACTTATCCGGATCTATTCTCGACGGGGATTTAAGCGCGTCTTCATCAAGGTCGTTTACATCGTTGAAGTAGAATATATCAACTATGGCCTTTTCCGGATCCGCGATTGATATGTTACCATAAGATTCCTTGTGGTAGCCGAACATCATCCTCTTGTTTATGGCCCTGAACACTATAGCAAAGCCCATAATGTTTTTTATCGGCCTGTGTCCCTTGGTTGATACCACATACACGATATTTGGTATTTGGGTTGTGAGGCCATAATAAGCCAGAGCCGAGACCATACTCACATAAGATGGGTAAACAATACGGGAAGCTACCATATACTCGTTTGTTCCATGATTCCTGTAATAGAGACCGTTTTCTACTCTGGAGATAAGGCCTTTGTTTGCGCATCTGCGGAGGAACAAACCGGCATAGGGCCGTGACACATGCAGGATCTTGACGGCATCTTTTAGGCTGAATACTGTTATCCTGTTATCGTTTAAAAAGCGCATGAAGTCTTGTGTCTGCATAATGATGATAGCAACTCAACATTTATAAATCTTCTGTAGTTTCATATCAAATGATAGTTGTTGCAATAAGTTTATAACCGGCGGGGTCATACCTGAAGCGCATCGCCCGAAGCAGGGATTGAACCTGCGACCTACTGGTTAACAGCCAGTCGCTCTACCACTGAGCTATTCGGGCTTATTGTGTTTGCTCACCATCCTTTTTGAGCCTTTTGTTTTATTTATCAGAGAGCGAAGAGCCTGCTTATCAGATACATCACTGCGTAAAGGGGTTCGTAGACTATTGGAAACGCGTCTACGCCGCCACCTATCGCGGCGTAGTCGCTGAGAATTCCCGCCCTTGCCACCACGGTCACGTTCGCGTGCTCTTGGATCAGTGCACTCGATACAGAACCGACATTTATGCTCAGCATGTACCTGCCTGGCTGGGCGATCGTTATCGGATATGCATAACGCTGCGACGTCCCGTGCAACGCTATTACCGTATCGGTTATGTTCTGGGCGGGTACGCCAGTTATCGTTATCAGGAAGAGACTATCCGATACTCCCGTATTGTTTATAGTGATGTTGATATCGGTGGATTTCCCGGTGCCCTCCGATATTGACATGGGGCTTACTCCGAGCTTGAACACGTCTGGCGTAACATTAACCAGAGCGGTGAATCTCAGAGCGCCGAGCTTGGAGTAGTTGCCCACGTTCACGGCGGTAAGGTTGAAGGCGTAGGTTCCGTTCTGCGTGGTCGCCGACGGGGTTATCTTCACCGACAGTGTCGGGGTGTAAAGCGATGAGTTCTGCGCGATCCATCCCTGCGGCAGGTTCGTCGCGACCAGCTTATTCCAGCCGAGCGGGTTGACCGCTCCGCTGCTGTTCATGGTCGCAGCCGCTATCGTGACATAGAAGGTCTGGCCCGGTCCGTCCTTGCCTAGGTAGACCGCGCTGCTGTTTGTTACGGTGTAGTTGAAAGGTTGTATTATAGTGACATAGGCGGCGCTGCTAAGCTGCGCCGACGCAAGCAGGAACATTGCCGCAACAAACATGGAGGCCGCGATCTTATTGAACTTCACTGAACCACTTTCAGAGATATATAACATCATCTATTTAATATCATTTCTTTCGTTTCAGGTGTACGAGGTGCTGAACGAGAGCACCTGCTGCTTCGTGATGTAGCTGCTAGGCAGGCCCGAGTAGGTGTAGTTAAGCCAGAGGTAGCCCACGAAGCCGCTTCCGAGCGGTGCCTTCGCCGGCTGCCCGCTTCCGCCGTTGTAGCAGTAGACGCTGAACTGCTGCGGAGAATTGCTAAGCAGTATCGTTCCCTTTGCAAAGCCGTTTGTAGGGTAATATTGGGGTGCGCCGATGAGCTGGACGTTGCCAAACTCGGGCCCATTCCCCGTCCCGTTAATCTCGCTGGCGCAACCCATGCCGGTTATGCTTATCGAGCCGCCTATCGTCTGCCCCAGCAGGAACGAGAATGTTCCGTTGGGATAGATTACATATGCGCTGCAGGAGAAAGAGGGCACAGCATTGCAGTAGTTGGGCGCTATCTGCGGATTGAAGACCCCGAGCTGCAGTATAACGTAGATCGTGACCGAGAGTACGAGTATCACTATACCATATGAGGTTATGAAGTCTATCGCTGACTGGGCCCTGAGTCGACCTAACGCCGCCATAGCATCATTGTTCTCTCTTTGTATCCTTTCCTTCGGCGTTCTTTCCTATATGCAGTTTTACGCCGTTCGAGTCCCTCGTTATCTTTATGTCGAGGTCGTCCCTGCCGAAGAGCCTCTGCAGTTCCTCGTACGTGTAGGAGCCTACATCGCCCGCGCTGCCCCTGCTCTTCAGTATCTCGCTCCTTCTTTCCTTTATTTCCGCTTTGTCAGATTCCGAATATACGATCGACAGTTTTGGGACCTCCTTAGACTCGAAGAGGCTGTCTATGTTCAGCTCGAGGAGCTTGTAGCCCGCATCCTGCAGTATGAATGGCAGCACCGCGGTAAACTCGTCCCTTATTTCGCTTACCACTGCAGCTACCTCCTCCTTTGTGCCAGCAACCACGAATTCGTCGCTGTTCAGGAACCCAATGAAGACGCCGCCCCCCTTCATCTTTATCGAATCCTGGAGCAGCTGGGAGATCAACCTCAGTATTATCATCGCCGCATGCTCGCCAAACCTTCTTGCATATGCGCCGAGTTCGCCCACCTTCAGCGTTCCTATGACCTCGCTCTCCTTTATCGACCTCTCGACCTCCTTGGATATCCTCTCCTCGTCGGGCAGGTCTATCAGCGGGTCGAACCTCTTGCCCTTCTTCCTCAGGAATATTGTGACTAGGGTCCTCAGCTCGTTCGGATCAAATGGTTTCTTGAGGTAGTAGTCGGCGCCGTACTTCAGCCCCTTGAAGCGGTTGCTTGTCGGGTCCATCGCGCTTACGAGTATCACTATGGTGCCGCTGGTCGAGGGATCTGACTTTATGGCCTGGCATATCTCCAGGCCATCCTTGTGAGGCAGCATCAGGTCCAGTATCATCAGGTCGGGCTTTGCGATCTTAACGGCCTGCAGGGCCTCGCCTCCATCGTATATCTGGCCTACCTCGAAGCCCTTACCGATCGAGAGTGCCATCAGCTTATTTATGTTCTTATCGTCCTCGACTATGAGGATCCTCCTCAGAACCTCATCCTGTTTCAGTATGTAGTAGGTGAGCACGCCTCCGTTCTTCCTCGATGCGATGAGCTTGCCTGACTCGAGGTCCGTGAGCGACTGCCTGAGATCCGGCTCCGCCACCCCCCTGCTGAACATCATCTCGCTAAGCTCGTTGTAACTGAGCTGCTGGCGCTCATTCACTATTGAGAGTACCTCCTCGTTCAGAGGGACATTCCCTGCCATCTGGTCACCGGATGTAAGTCAACCAGAAAGAATATTATGCTTTCTATTTTCTTTCGGAAAAGCAGGGGCGTGGAGGGCAAACTTAATAAAGCTTCAAGGTGAACAAGAATGCGATGGTCCGGAAGAAGCATATAGGAATGGGGGCAATTGCAGTCATAATAATCATAGTAGCGGCAGTCGTGCTGGTGGGGGTGTTCACCGGCGCCGTTGGGGTGTCGGGCCCGACGAAACTGACGCTAACGTCCAACCCCACCGTTGTAAAGCTGCAAGGCAGCCAGTACGTGCTTCTCTTGAGCAAGGCCGATCCGGCATCGGACACCGCTTACATACTCATCGGTAAATCCCCGATATTTGTGAGCCCGACGCTCAACGTTACTGTGATGCTCAACAATTTCACAAAGATAAACGCGGGAACGGACTACGCCAATATGGAGCTGTACCTTGATGCGGTAACGAACAGCAGCGCATCCGTCACTCTTACGCCGATACAGACATATCTCAACGAACAGCCGGATTCGGGAAGAATAACAGTTGTATCCACAACGGGGCACCCCGCGATATCGATCACGATATCAGTGGCGAGCACTACGGTAGCCTCGACCACAACGGTGAACGAGACGCTCACGGCTGAGCAGCGCATCAAGGAGTTCCTTACGAAGACGGAATACTACCCGCTCATGGCAAACTACAGTGCGGACTTCGCAAACACAGCCAACTGCACCGGTGACCTGTACAATACGAGCTACAGGCTCAACTACAAGACATCGCCGTCGGGGCCGACCACCTACCAGAACGTCACGCTGGTCACTCCGCACTCCATGATCTACAACATAACCAACGCGGGCAACAATGAATGGTCAGTGACTTATTCGACGCTCTCTGATACGTCGTTCACGACAGGACCCGCCTTGACCCTAATCTTCAACCTCACGAGCGGCCTGATAGTCAACAAGACGTACAGCGGCGCTTGGAAGGGACAGAGTTACGCCAGCCTGAAGACGGGGCTCGGAGACGCCGCCAGCGTGGGGAATGCATGCGGAATTCTAGTCTATGTGTGACCCCTTCTTGGTCTTGGAGTCCATCCTTATAGTGAACCAGAACCTGCTGCCCTTGCCGAGCGTCGATTCGAACGATATGTCGCCGCCGTGCAGTTTTACCAGTTCCTTCGTTATAGATAGCCCCAAGCCCGTTCCGGAACCGTCCTGCTTCACTATCCCCTTCTTGGGCACTTGGTAGAACTTCTTGAAGAGCTTCTGCTGATCCTCCTCGCTTATGCCTATGCCCGTATCTATTATGTCGCACTGTATCTTCTTCCTGGGCCTCTTGAATATGTGTACCTGGATGCCACCCTTATCTGTGAACTTTATCGAGTTGCCAATCAGGTTGACGAATATCTGGATAAGGCGGTTTGGATCGGCGAGCACCTTCGGCACATCGTAGTCGACCTTCCACGAGAAGGCGAGGCCCTTCTCCTCTGCGGTCTCGCGTAGCGAAGCTATGCTTGGGTTGTCCCCAAGCTGAGAGAGGTCAACCTCCTTGAAGTCGAGTTTCACCTTCTGCGCCTCCAGCTTCGACGCATCGAGCACCTGCTGTATTATGAGCATGAGCCTATCGGCCTCGTCGCATATCGTCTGTATGTACTGAAGCTGTTCCTCGTTGAGCTTTCCGAATTCGCCCGTGGAGAGGAGCTTGCCGAAGCCCTTTATGTTTGTGAGGGGGGTCTTCAGCTCGTGCGATATGTTGTATATGAACTGCGATTTCAAGTCCCCCGTGGACTTCAGCTTCTTCACCTCGCGTTCGCGCTTAACAAGTTCAAGTTCCTGATCCTCCATCATTCTCTTGCTGGCGAGCTCCTTCACCACCACAAGATACTCAAAGTTGCCATCCGAATCGGTGAGCAGCCTCATCGACTGGGTGCCCGGCACTATGGTCCCGTCCCTCTTTATCAGGTCTACATAGGAATTGTCCGGCTTGCCGAGGTTCCTTGCGTATGTCATGTCGCGGTCCACTATGGACGGATCCTTGTACAGCGCCTTTATCTCCTTTCCGGCGAGCTCCTGCCTGGTGTAGTTCAACATGGCCTCGGCCGAGGAGTTGCACGAGGTTATATACCCCATGCTGTCCGCCCTTAGCACAATCTCGGCTGCATTGGCGGTGAAGTCGTCGAGGCTCTCCCTCAGTGCCTGCAGGTATTTCTCGGCGTCCGCCTTGGCGAACATTATCGCGTACCCGTTGAGAGACTTGGAAACCGAGAAACGCATCCTTACGGGATAGCCGCTCTGGGTGGAGAGGTCTGCCCTGTTGACAGAGCCCTTCTGCGCCCTCTTGGCCATCGCCTCGAAGTCGGCTCTCTGCTTCTCTACGACAAGGTCGCTTATGCTCTTTCCTGGCATCATATCCTTGTCATATCCAAGTATGCGCTGGAAGTTCTCTGTGACACCAAGGGTGTCGAGGCGCTCGTCAGTGAAAGCTATGAAGACATCATCGCTGTTCATCACGGCGGCGAGCGCGTTCCTGAGGGATGATACATCGGAAATATCCTGCATTGATATGTAGAGCAGGCCCTCGCTGGCCCTGCTCACCATGACAGAATAGGTCTTGTCGGCGCCGCCCTCCCTTACCGGGAGCGAGGTTGCCATTCCCGTCTTTGATATGGAAACAAGGCGTTCGTAGTCCATGCCGAGCAGCTGCTTCGCCTCCGTCCTCTGCGGCATCATGCCGAAGAGCTTGGTGGCTGCCTTGTTGGCCTTCGCAACCACGCCGTTCGATGAGACAAGCATCTGCGGGTTGTCTCCGTTGAACGCTGCGTCGAAGTAGCCAGCGAGTCTGCTGCTTTTCCCATATTCAGATTTGTACGCGAGGGCAAATCCGAGCAACATGACGCCTATCGACACCCCGCTCACAATCTCCGGGGTGAACTTGTTTTCGTTCCGCGAGAGGAGCTCGAGCATCGAGACCGCCTTGCCGTCGGCCATTATCGGGAGCGCCGCGTAGCTCTTGAATCCCTCGTTGCTGTAGCCGATCAGCTCGGCGAAGGAGGAGTAGTCGCTGAGGCTGTTGTCAATGTATTGCTTGCGGGCGCTTACCACCTGCCTCCCTATGGTCCCACCACTGTTCTCGCTATCGAGGTCGACTATTTTGGCGCGCTCTATTCCAAATGAATCCTTGACCAGGTCTGTAAAATACTTTATCAGTTCTTCCTTGGTCACGCCGCCGGTGGCTACCGTGGAAAGCCCGCTAAGGAATCTTGTCGTCGGAAGGTCGGGCATTTTGTCCCCGAATTTGAACAATAGGTAACCTACTTGTATCTAATTAAACCCAATGCAACCAAAGTATTTAAATACGGTTTTGCGTTCTGGACTTGGTGGAAGATGAACAGGAGAAACCTCCTGGGTGATGGTCTTCTAAAGAAGGCCACAAGGGATTTCGAACTGGCAAAGAAGTACAAGGATGGGCGGGAGCTGATAACAGCGTCGCTCCTCTACAACCGCGCGACCGAACGGGTGCTTAAGGCGCTCTTCATCAAGAAGAACCGAAGGCAGCCGCCGGAGAAGGCATCCATAGCCTACCTCGCCATGAAGGCGAGGCTTCCTGACGAGATATCATCCGAGCTTCTGGGCATGGAGCAGGACGAGATGTCGGACGTGATGGAGGAGGAGCTGGAGATGGAAAAGCTGGAAGGCTACATGGTAAATGCAAACAGCGAGTACAACCATGTGCTGAGCAAGGGCAGCGTCGTAAGGAGGCTGATAAGCTACGCCGAAGCAAACAAATAAGTAGCAGTTCGAAGAAATCCATAGGCAAAGCAGGCTGGTTTATCTGGTTATTTTATGGAGGTAAAGAGGGTTTTCGAGGGCGTCTACAGAGTGGGAGGCAAACTTGCAACTAAGAGCATGGCGCCCGGCACAAGGTCCTACAGCGAGGAGCTCGTCAAGGAGGGCAAGGACGAATACAGGATGTGGAACCCGTACAGGAGCAAGATGGCGGCCGCGCTCCTCAATGGACTTAAGGGCTTCGCGCTGAAGGGCGGAAGCAGGATACTTTACATCGGCGCGGCGACAGGAACGACGGCGAGCCACCTGAGCGACATAGTCGGGAAGGAGGGAGTGGTATACTGCATAGAGCTGTCCGAGAGGAATATGAGGGAGTTGATAAGGGTGTGCGAGGCGCGCACAAACATGCTGCCCATACTCGGAGACGCGAGGCAAGTCGAACTCTATGCAAATGACATAGAGGGCTGCGACGTGATATACCAGGACGCATCGGCAAGGGAGCAGGCGCAGATGCTGATGGTGAATTCAAGGTTCCTCAAGAAGGGCGGCATCGCATATTTCATAATAAAGTCGCAGAGCGTAGACGTTTCGATGCAGCCGAAGGATGTATTCAAGATGGAGCTCAAGGTCCTGGAACACGAGTTTGAGCTGCTTGAGACGGTGGAGCTGGAGCCATTCGACAGGATGCACATGTTCTGCGTGCTACGTAAGAGATAAATAATCCATTTCAGATATCCCATCGATTTGATGGACATCGGAGCTTATTCTAAATCTATGGAGCTTGCATTGAAGAGCGGTAGGCCTCTCATGTGCACATACTGCGGCGACGAGACGCTCTGCCTCAATAGCAGGGGATTCTGCTCAAACTGTGAGATGCCCGTTTACCTTGACAGGGATTCGTTCCGCGAGAAGCAGCCCTCCACCTTCCAGATCGCTGTGCAGTTTGCCGACAACGTCAACAAGGGCTTGTTGGACGAGGCGGCAAAGAACTGCGATGCGCTTTCTCAAGCCAGCAAGGACCCAGCATATCTTTATGAGAAAGGGCTTATCCTGATAAAACAATCAAACAAAGAGGTAACACTGATAAGCTATGATAGGAGCGGCTTCATGGAGGAGAATACCGCCCACAGGAACAATGCCGCAAGATTCGCATCTGCTGCCCGCGCGGCGCTCATCGGGGCGATAGGCGGAGAGGCGTCCATGCCCTCTGGCACAAAGCCCGCGGCCGCGGCCGCTTTCGTTTCCTTCCTGTCGCATATCAAGCTCTCTAACATCCGAGAGGCGACATCGCTGCAGAGCACAATCGAGAAGATAGACCCTGATTATTATGGCGCTTACTCGAAGATGATGCTCGAGCTGAACCTTGGGCACAGCGACGCTGCTCTCGAGTGCGCGCACAAGATGCTCGTCAAAGGTTCGTTCTCGATCAATGCGCTCTTCTATGCCGCGCTTGCGCTGCTTGACAAGAGAAATTATGGTGATGCAAAGCGCATCGGCACGATGCTGAAGGGGCATGTGCCGGACAACGCGATAGACCTGCTGATGAAGGAGATTGCTGCTGGAAGCACTATCTAGATATGTAGATTAACTGGAGCGGCCTCTTCCTGTCAATCACACAGTAGCCGTATCTTTCAAACTGCACTACCTCGCGCACCTGGAGGTTCTTTATGTAACTTTCGACAAATCCTGCCACGGCCTGAAGGCTGTCGGGATTGAAGTTTCCCTCATCGTCGACTATCGGGCCCGGAACGAGAACCTCGCACTTCTTAAAGTTCTGTTTTGACACCCACTGTATTATCTTTCCACCTGCTCCACCATCGCATCTCTCCGCCTTGATCGACTTCCCTTTCTTCAATATCTTCACGTCCATCAGGTCCTTTAGCCGTATTACTTCACCCGCGCCCAGTGAATCGGCATCCTCCTTGCTTATGTAAAAGGCATCTCCTGTTTTGTATTCCCTGAAACCGAAATCATTGTTCGGGTGCAGCTTGAGCTTTGCGTCCATCTCTACTGCACCGCTCACGGAGAGCTTCACCGGGTCAGCAACGAAGAAGAGGTGCTTTGCTATCGGGTCTATCACCTTCTTGTTCTCCGCCATGAGCATATCCAACGGAACAGAACTATCAGTCTTGGTCATTCCAAGCCGCATGACAAAGTTCCTTATTGCCTCGGGCAATATGCCGCGGCGCCTCAGCGACATTATGGTCATGAGCCGCGGGTCGTCCCACCCGTCGATCTTCTTCTCGTCTATTAGCTTCTTGATGTCCCTCTTCTGCGTTATGTTCCCCTTTATGTTGAGCCTCGCCTCAAGATGGTACCTGGGCGTCCTCATCCCAAGCGCGTGGAGCAGCTGCCTAGAGAGTTCGTCGTGGAGCTCATACTCCTTGCTGCGTATTACGTCAGTGACGCCTTGCAGCGAGTCCACTATGGGGGTATTGAAATCGTAGACAGGCCATATCCGGTACTTGCTTCCCGCCCTGTAATGCGGCGCTTCTACTATCCTGAGCAGTACGGGATCCCTAAGTATCGTGTTCGGCGAAGACATTTCTCCCTTGTATCTTACAACAGCCTGACCTTCCTTAAACTCGCCTTTCAGCATGCCTTCAAACAGCTCGAGGTTCTCCTTTGCAGGCTGCTTCCTGTGGTCACACTCTTGCCCGTCGAACCTCCTCTTCTTCATCACCTCCCTCGAGCACATGCAGACGTATGCCTTCCCGTTTTCGATCATCTTTCTCGCATTGGGATACATCTCATCGACAAAATCGCTCGCGTAGTAGGTCTTGTTGAACTTGAGGCCAAGCCACTTGTGGTCCTTGACCATCGCGTCCACGTACTTCTGCTCGCACTTCTCCGGGTTTGTATCATCGAAGTATCTGTAGAACTTGCCCTTGTAGACCCTCGCGGCCTCCTCGCTCAGGAACGCCTGCTTCACATGGCCTATATGCATGTAGCCGCTCGGACCAGGGGGTATCCTAGTTACCACCTTCCCTTCCACTGCACCCTCTATTACCATCCTTGGCTTCTCCGTCTTCCTGAAGGTCTCCTCAGCCTTCCTTTCGAACTCTGCGCTATGCGGCTTGTAGGCCTCCTCCAGCTCCGCCCTGTCCAACTTGTTGACTTCGAGGACTATCCTCTCCACTTCAAGCTTCAACTCATGCAGCGGCATGCCTCCCGCAAAGGGAATCACCTTGCCGAGCACGCTGCCCGTTTCTGCCTTGCCGTAGTCGTGTGCGTTCTTGATCGCGTACTTCCTGATTGCATCGCTCACTTCGCCCATTCTTACGCCTCAGATACCTGGATGTTGTTCTGGTATACGGCGCCGCTCTCTAGCACGATCGCCTCGACGTTCACGGTGATGGTGCTGTTCAATGGCTTCAAGGCAGCAGTGCTGATTATGAAGCCGGTGGTGTTGGTGTAGACGCTTATCGGCCTTCCGTAGTAGTACATGGTAATGATCTTCGGTATTGCTACCCTCTCAGTTCCATTTATCGCTATTGAGTTCGCGGGCAGCTTCGATAGGAAGAGCTGCTGGAGTTGGTATGGTGTTGACTTTGAGGCGTATATGACGAACATGCCGGGCGTCTGTATGTAGTCGTTTATCGAGTTATTCGCCTCGAGGTTGGAGAGCGTCTGGTTTATAATTCCTGTCGCGTTGCCCTGCCTGACTATGAGCGTCAGGCTGCTGGCGTAGCCGGTGACTATGGCATTTGCTGTGCCGAAGACCGGGAGGGTAGCCTGCTTTATGCTAGTGGTGGTGGCACCGGGCCCACTGTTGTTGCCGAACGCAGCATAGGAGCTGATGAACATCACAGCCACGACTACCGCGCCTATGAGGAAGAGCAGTTTCTTCCTGTTTGCCTTCTTTTCATCTTTTCCGTTTGCCTGGGGCAACGGGTTTGTATCTTGTTCCATAGTCATACACTAACTTGTAAAAACAGCATGATTGCCGATACATATTATTTGGAGAGCCTTTTTATAGCTATTTCGGCAATATAAGCTCTGTCAACGGTAATTTTATGGCTTTCAAAGAAGGGGATTTCCTAGAGGTAGACTATAGCGCATGGGACGCCGCTACCAACGAGCTGATAGCGACAACTGACGAGAAGAAGGCGAAAGACGCCGACCTCTACGAGAAGGGCGCGATCTATGGGCCGTCGCTCGTTATACTGGGCTCAAAGAGCGTCATAAAGGGGCTCGACAGGGAGCTCAGGAGCATGAATGCAGGCGAGCAGAAGAAGTTTACGTTCAAGCCTGATGACGCATTCGGGAACCGCATGGAGGAACTGGTCAGGGTGATGCCCATGTCTGACTTCCGCGCCAAGGACATAGACCCGCATCCGGGGATGAGAATCGAGATCGAGGACACAGTTGCGACGGTAAAGAGCGTCAACTCCGGCAGAGTAGTAGTGGACGCCAACCATCCATACGCCGGAAGGGACATAGTCTACGAGGTCAAGATTGTGAGCAATATCACGGATGACAAGGCGAAGGTTGAGGCGCTGGGCAGGAGTTATGGGGCCAAGCCAACATCAGTATCAGTGAATGGCAAGGTGGTCCAGATAGGATACGACAGCAAGTTCAGGAAGAGCGCAGATTATTTCATAGGGAAGACAAACCTGGTCGCATCCGTGCTTACTATGCTGAAGGACTACGACAAGGTCGAGGTAAAGGAGGAATACGATAAGGCGGAGATGACAAAGCAGGGCAAGCCGGAAACAGGAGAAAAAGAGCAATAGCGCATTCGATGGCAGACAAAGACCCTGTGAGCCAGGACGTGGTAAAGGCCCTGATAGTAGATAATGGCATGGTGCTATTTCTTTGGGATCCAAATATATTAGAAAAGGATAAGTGGGAAACGCCGGGCGGAAGGAAACGTGATGGCGAATCGGATACAGATGCGCTGGAGCGCGAGTCTCTTGAAGAGGCCGGGATAAAGATAGAGATGGTGCGATTTATCGACAAATGGGAATTGCCATTGCCTCAACGAGGATGGATACTTAAGGGGAAGAGCTACCTGTGCAAGCCTCTGACAAAAGAGGTCAGGCTTGAGGATGAGGAAAAACAGCATACTGAATACAGGTGGGTAAAGATCGATGAGGCAATCCGGATGGATTTGACGCCATGGCTCAAGACTTCGCTCAGCCTTCTATTCAACTCCATCTAGAACTATTCTATTGGCAAATGAACCCCTTTCACTTGCCTTCTTTTTTCTTATTTCTTCCAATCTTGGAATCGCAATTCCTTTCAGATCACAAATAGCATATACAACTTCAAGGATATCGGCCAATTCGTCATCCTTTCCGCTCACATAAAACTCCATTGCCTCTTCCTTGAGCTTTTCTTTGAGGCGCTTACTGTATTCTTCTTCACCAGCCACGTGAGTTATTGGCTTCTTCCCTCCGCCCTGTATTATCTCCGGTATTTTATCCCTTACAAGTTTATCAAATTTCATGACAGCATCTTATAGGTTCTGAGCTATTTTAAGAGGGAATAATCAGCTCTTTATGTCAAGCGCGTAGACACTGTTCATCTTGAAGTTCATCTTCTTTGCTATGGCGGACTGCTCCGCGTTGAGTATTATGATGTAGCCGCCCATCTTGTCTGTCAGATCCTTCGACCCGCAAATCGGGCACGTGTCAGTGTGCTTCACGACGATCCTGCAGGTCCTGCACGCTTTCTCTTCCATGTTGTCATCTCCTGTTCCTTGAGCCGGATCCTCCCGGCCTCTTTGACCTCGACTTTGCGAGAGCGCCCGCCCATTCCGGCTTTCCTAGCCCGTCCGGCTTCATTGTGAGCGCTATCTTCGAGTCCTTTATGGTGTTCTTCATGCTCACGGTCGATACCTTTGCATAGACGGCATCACCCTTCTTCAGGCTTATGCTGTTCTTCCTTGACACGAACGCGAGGTTCTTCTTGTCGAACGTCAGGAAGTCGCCCGCAATCTGCGAAACGTGTACCAGTCCGTCCATCGGGCCTATCCTGACGAACGCTCCGAACTCGACCAGTTCGGTCACCTCACCTGCGACCACTTCGTCGACTTGCGGTATGAAAGTAAGCACGTCGAACTCGGCGTCGTGGTGCGTTGATGGGTCACCCGGATATATCGTCCCGTCGCCTATCCCCCTCACGTTGAATATGGCCACTATGACGCCCATGTCGCGGTCGATCCTGCCCTCATACTTCATCTGGAGTATCTGCGCGGCTACCTTCTCTATGTCGTCCCCAAAGTGCTCCGGAGGCATCTTAAATGTGTCTTTTACGGTATAGATGCTGTACAATATGACACCTATTTTCTTAGGATTCCACTTTTTGAGAGTCTGAATACGTTGGTTCCGGCGCCTCTCAACTTTCTGAATAACGCCGTATCATTAGTTACTACAATTGAATTAATATACCTTGCTGCTGCGCTGGAGATCCACGAGTCGACATACGCAGCATTTGGCTCCACCTTTACCCTCTTCGCCTTAACGAGCGCGAGCGCAGCGCCTGCAGAGGCGCCCCTCGCCCCCTTATTTTTTGATATCATTCCAAGCTCGCGCAGCACGCCGCGGGATACGAGAGGCACACTCTTCGGAAACTTAGCCCTTACGGATTCGAAGATGTCTTTCCTGATCGATATCCCGAAAAGGATGCTGCTCGTGTCTATTATTGCGTACGGCAGTCCACCACCGATCATCTCTGTTGCGCCTGGTGCCTTGCAAGGATGCGGTTGACCACGCCGGCGAGCACTACGGCGTTGTTGCGCTTCTCATCCCTCGACGAGTATACGAAGGTGACCGGATCTGCATTAATCACTATCTGCATGAGCTTGTTCATCGCCTTGTTCTCCCTGAGCTCGGCGATGTACTTCTCCTTGAAGCGCACCCACTTCTTCGGGTCGTGCGAATACCACTTGCGGAGTTCCGTGCTGGGCCCTATGTTCTTAACCCAGATGTCTATGTGGGAGGTGCTCCTGCGTATCCCCCTGGGCCACATCCTGTCGACCAGTATCCTCTCCCCGTCGCGGACATCTATCCTCTCATAAACCCTCTTTATCTTGATCATTAGACCGAATAGTATAACCACCGCGTGCTTTAAAACTTTTGTTAAACCGGCCAATGAGGGGACTTCCTGAACTCCCGAAACCACCGATACATTTAAAAAAGCGACCATGTATATATAACTGAATGGCGACAATGGTGAAAGAATGAGCATTTTTAACAGACTGGGAGGCGTGCTGGGCGGATCAAAGGACCTAGACGTAGAAGAATACATGAATTCGGCGGAAATGGAGAACGTGGACGTGATGAACGAGCCTGCCGACTTTTACATAAAGCCGCTCGCGTTGAAGGATGAATCCGACATAGCGGTGATCGAGGCGGAGTTGCAGAAGAAGAACATCATACTTCTAAACATAAACGACCTTGTGAAGCGACCTAACACCCTTAAGGGCATAATCGACAAGCTCAAGGAGTACATCGCAAAGACGAATGGCGACATTGCAAGACTCGATGAAGTGAAGATACTGCTCACTCCATCAAAGGTAAAGATAATAAAGAGCAAGAAGGGAACGCAGAAGTGATTGCTCCCGGATGTTTTTATTTCGCTTAGCCGCCGCGCCGCATCCTCGTTATCGGTTGTACTTTGGCGAGAGGGCCACCGATAGTGCGCTCACCTCCTTCTTGGTCGGGCCTGACCTTTTCAGGATGTGGCCAAATGACATTGCAACCGCCTTCTTGTCTCGGATGTCCTTCCTCTTTGCAATCAGCTTTGTGAACAGAAACTTTACTCTTTCCACCTCTTCGCGGCTTGCACTGGAATTGGCAACTTGGTCATGGCCGTTCATCGATGAAAACGCGTAGAGCAGTATCCCCAGCGCATGCGATATGTTCAGCGCGGGGTACTCATCCGATGTGGGTATAAATACAGTCGCATCGCACTTCGCCAGTTCCTCCTTTGTCAGGCCTATATTGTCCCTTCCGATGAGTACCGATATGTTCTTTATCTTGTTCTTCTTTGCAAGTTTCATGAAGCCACCAAGCGAATATACATTGAAGAATGCCCCGCCCGTCTTCCTCCATATTGCCGTGGTGCCGAGCACGAATGTGCCCCCCACCGCAGAGTCGAGCGTCTTGAATACTCTTGCGTTCTCAAGAAGCTCCCTTGCATGCTTTGAGTACTTTACCGCCTCCTTGCCATTGTACTTGCACCTTGGATTGACAAGGTTCAGCCTCTTCACGCCGAAATTTTTCGAGACCCTCGCCATGTACCCCAGGTTTATCTGGTAAATGGGCTCAACAACGACTACTCTTGGAATCACTCAACCATCTACAGTATTGAAAGGGCGATAAGCCCTACGAAGTTGATCGCGATGTGGGCGATTATTGACGGATATAGCGACCTATATCTATTCCTAATATAACCTGCAAGCAATCCAAAGATGAGCGCGGCGACGAACTCCGATATTGAATTGTATGAAATGTAGTGCAATCCCGCGAATACGAGGGCGCTGAGTATTATGCCTATCCTTGGCACCAGGAACCCCCTGAATAGTATCTCCTCGTTTATCGGCGCCACCGCTATGGTGAACACTATGAAGTAGAATGGCAGCCCCGCGAATACCTGCTGGACATTAGTCGGTACCTGTATTCCCGTGACCATCTGAAATATGCCGATTCCAAACTCAAGCGCAAGAACGGCAAGGAAAAGCAGCAGGGCAAGGAAGAGCGTGTTCCTGTTCAGCGCCTTCCTTCGGAGACCAAGCTCCACCATAGCCTGCCTCAGCGTCTTGCCCCTTACAACGAGGTAGGCGAAGACGACAAGCGAGAAGAGCATCGACTGGGCTATTGTCGCGTAGACAAGGAAGTTGGAATGGGAAAGAAGCCCCAGGTAGTTTAGAGCTATCGAGCTTATGAATATCAAAGCGAAGCCCAAAAATAGCGCATACACGAGCCACCTTGTCAGGGCGCTCTCCTTTTTCCGGGTCTTTCTGCCTCTTGCGCCGCGAGGCAACATCACACCTTCTTTTCCTGGATCTTGAACTCGGCGTAACCGCACTTGCCGCACGAAAACCTGTTTGCGTGTTCCGCCATCCTCCTGCCACACTTCGGGCACTGCTTTCCGGGCTTATACGCCTTTATTTTCTTTGCTTTACTTTCCTTCTTAGGTGCCGCTTCTTTTTCTGCCATTAATATCACTCCTTCTTTTCAGCATCCTCTTCTTTCTCTGCCTTCTTTGGCTTCTCAGGCTTTTCCTTCTTTTCTTCGGCTTTCTCCCCTTTTTCCTGTGGCGGCGCCTCCTGCGTTGCGGCCGCTTCCTTCTTGGCGGCCTTCTTTGCGAACCTTGCCATGAGGTACTTGGGCTCCGATGCCTCTAGCTGCTGCTTTGTCTTGTAAGTGTGCACCTTGCCAGAGCTGCGCTTCAGCCCGAACTCCTGCCTCACCGCGACCAGCACCGTCAGTTCCGGGTCCAGGTTCAGCTTCTTGCATATCTCCTTCTTCACTTCCTCTCTCGGGGGCGTGCTGCTATCCTGCAGCGCGACGAAGCTTATCTCCCTCCTTTGCAGCATTGGGTTGTTTGTATCCGATTGTATGCTTATTTCCATCTAATCACTCATTTGTGAGGGTCCTAGAAAGAGCCTTCCTGCCCATCGCTTCTATTACCTCTACTTCTATTCCGGGCTTCAGCTTGCCCTTGAAGTCCTCCGTTATCGGCAGATCGTAAACTTCATATGTCTCTGAATCCATCAACTGGGCGGTGGAATCCGTAACTGAAACGACCTGCACCTTCCTCTTGGTTATGATCGGGGCTTCACCATCTGCGCTGCTTGGCTTCAGCAGCGTCTTCTTCTGCCCCTCAAACATACCTATGCCGGTTATCCTCATCTTCGCGGAGCCGTGCTTTCCTGGCGCGCTGGTCTCGATGTCCACAACCTTGCACGGCACTCCATCTATGATGAGGTACCTTCCCACCCGTATCTCCTTCATAGATACAATGGTTGTGTCATCGCCCATCCGTTCACCGTAGAATAACAGTTTAGTTTATGTTCTCGCATTTATAAACTCTGCGCTGAGCGACCCGGGTTCCCGAAATATCAGAGAATCCCGAGATTGAGGTCCATCTGGGCAACCTCTTCGCGCTTTATTCCCACGCCGAACTTCGGTGTTACCCCGGTGACTATGGACATCACCCTTATCTGGTCCTTCAGTTCAGGGACGAGCCTTGCGCCGAATATCACGTTGGCCTTTGCGTCGAGCCCCTCCGTAACCCCCTCCCCTATCTGGGTAGCTTCCTGGATTGTGAGCGAGGTTCCGCCAGTTACGTGCACCATTGCGCTCTTCGACCCTTCTAGCGATACATTCAGCATCGGATGGTTGAGAGTTGACTTGACCGCAGACTCGACCTTGTCATAGCCGGATCCGACGCCCAGGTTTATCACAGCCGTGCCAGCATTGCCCATTATCGTCCTTACGTCAGCGAAGTCAAGGTTTATCAGGCTTGGCAGCATTATCGTGTCGGCTATGCCCTTAACTGCATTGCATGCTACGCTGTCTATCAGCTCGAATGCCTTGTCCATCGGAAGGTTCGGCGCATAGCTGAGGAGCCTGTCGTTCTCTATGACAATCGTTGTGTCAGCGTACTTGCCTATCTGCTCCAACGACCAGTCCGCCTTGACCCTCCTGCTCCTCTCGAGCGCGAACGGGTAGGTCACAAAAGCGACAACGAGCGCACCGGTTTCCCTTGCGATCCTTGCGATCACCGGTCCGGATCCGCCTCCGGTCCCCCCTCCCATGCCTGCTGTGATGAAAATCATGTCATAGCCCTCAAGGAGCCCGGAAATCTCGCGGGCATCGGCATCAGCGCACTTCGCCGCGACCTCCGGGAAGCCTCCCGCCCCCAGGCCGTGCGTTATGCCCCTGCCAAGCAGCAGTTTCTTGTCGGCCTTGACCATGTTGAGGTGCTTGGCGTCCGTGTTCATCGATATCGTCACGGCGCTGCGGATGCCCGAGTTATACAGCCTGTTCACCAGGTTTGTGCCCTGGCCGCCAACACCGACAACCGCCAGCTTCGCTAAGAAGTCCTCTCCGCCTTGGTCTGCCAACATTAAACCACCGAAATGCTAATTGGATCAGCCGATTGTCTCGAGGTCATTGTAGGTGCCGGCCTGAGCCCTTTCCTCAAGCTTGCCTACGATGCTTGACCCCTTGACACCGGTCACGATCGCCACGATCTCCAGCTGATCGTCAAATCCTGGGATGATCCTTGCGCCCCACTTGATGTTAGCGGTCTGAGACATCTGTTCGGTTATTATCTCTCCCGCGTGTATTGCATCGCCTATTGTGAGCGAGGTTCCGCCGGAGATGTGCACCAGTGCACCAGATGCGTTCTCGAAGTTCACGTCAAGAAGCTTGTTCTTGAGCACTCCTTCGGCTGCTGCATCGACCTTCGCGGCTCCCCTTCCGGTTCCGACCGCTATGAATCCTACTCCGCCTCCCACCATGATTGCGCGCACGTCTGCAAAGTCTATGTTGATCATGCTTGGCTGCGTTATGGTCCAGACAAGTCCTCCTATCGCTTTTGCCAGGACGGAGTCCGCAAGCGCGAACGCGTCGTTCATTGGAAGATTCGGCACCAGCTTGACCAACATGTTGTTGTCTAGTATTATTACGCTGTCGCAGTGCTTCCTGAGCTCCTGGATGCCTTCCTCTGCCTTGGCCTTCCTTACTCGCTCAAGGTTGAACGGGTATGTCACCATTGCGACTACGATTGCGCCCTGCTCCTTTGCGACCTGCGCCATAATTGATATTGCTCCGCCTCCGGTTCCGCCTCCCATGCCGGCAGTCAGGAATACAAGCTGCGCGCCAGATACTGCGGCTTCCAGAGCGGGTCTGTCAACCTCTGCTGCTTTTGCGCCCACCATTGCGTCTCCACCTGCGCCGAGGCCCCTTGTTAACGCCTTCCCTATCAGTATCTTCTTGATCCTGTCATCTATTATCTTGAAGTGCTGCCCGTCAGTGTTTATCGCAACAAAATCCGTGCCCTTGACCCCTGCCTTTAGAAGTCTGTTCACTATATTGCATCCTGCTCCTCCCAATCCGACTGTAACTATCCTGATCTCAGAAGAGTCCGTAGGCTGTGTAGTGCTTGCTGTGCTTGCGCTGGGTTGTCCCAATAGGTCATTAACAAGGTCGTTCATTTTATCGCCGATTTAGCATGCTCTAAATAGCTTTAAAAACCTTGTGCATAACAATTTGATAGTAGTAGTTTTGCGCAAAATGGAATTTTGGCGGAATTTTGGCATTCTGGCCCTGGCACTTTTGTTTACAAAGGTAAAAGATATTTTATTCCGATATTAAATCATGGAATAAGATATTGGAAAAACCAGCTACCTTGAGACCGAATAGTTGTACAGTATCATCCCGGTTGAATTCATGACAACATATTCGGAATATGGGGCGTATGCCGCCGTGTAATTTATCAGCCATGCGTTGTAGAAGGTAACGTTAGCGGGCATCGTTGTGTGGTTGAGTACCGCGTACCTCTTCGCGTAGACATTTGTATTGTAATAGCCGAAGGCGGAGACGTACCTTACCAGCGAGGGGTAAGATGAGTTGTACGATTTTGCGATTGCTATCTCTGGGGAGGTTATCAGATACGTGTAGTAGGGTAGGCCCGTTCCGGCGAGCCCGAATATTATGCAATGCTGAGTGTAGAGATTCGCCACCGTTGGCACTAGCCCGGTTGCTGGGTAGTCGTATTGATCTAGATAAACAGTGGGGCAGGGTCTAGTCGCATTGTAGACTATGCTGGCATACACATACCAGCTGCCCTGCGAAAGCGTCGATGGCGTCACGTTAGTTACGATTATGCTGGCGTTCGGGTGTGTTTGGTGAAGATCCTCGATCACTATCTGCTGCGCCTGCGAGGCGGTGAGGCTCTTGTTCGATTTTATCGCGTAGTTGTACACGAGCAGAGATGAGCTGAATATCACAATCAGCACGATCGCAACTATCGCCACTTTTCCGAGGAGGTCCATGGTACTGAATGCCTGGTTAAGATTATATACTTATCTGAAAATCAGCTGTTCTCCGACAGGAATAGCAGCACCGCCTTCGCCATGAGGAGCACATTCTTGGCCTGCTCCCAGATGATGCTCCTCTGCCCATCCAGTACATCTGCCGTTATCTCCTCGCCCCGGTGCGCGGGCATGCAGTGCATGACAAGTGCCCCTTTCGGTGCGTACGAAAGCGCCTGGGCGTTGAGCTGGTAGGGCGCGAAAAGTTTGCGCCTGTTCTCGGCATCACCCTCCTGGCCGATGCCAACCCACGCGTCACAGTAGATTATGTCAACGTCCTCCATACCCGATTCTATTGACGTATAGCTGTGCACCTTGCTGTATTCGCGCGCCTTGTTGAAATATACTATGTTGGGGTATTCCTGCGGCCCTATGAGCGACATCTCGGCACCGAGCTTCGCGGCGGTTAGCATCAGCGAATTGGCGGTGTTGGCGGTTATGTCGCCAATGAAGGCGATCTTCGTGTCGCGGATGTTGCCTGCGTGCTGCTTTATTGTGTAAAGGTCGGCGAGCGCCTGCACCGGATGCTCAAGGTCGGTAAGCGCGTTTATGACAGGCACGGAAGAGCTCTTGGCGAATTCTTCCAGTTCAGATTGGAGGTACATCCTGGCAGCTATGAAATCGCAGTAGCTGCTTATCACCTTGGCGGTGTCGGATATGCCCTCCCACCTCTTCATCTGCGACGATTGCAGATCCATGTATATCGGCGTGCCGCCCAGCTGCGTCATGGCGACCTCGAGCGCGAGCCTTGTCCTAGTCGAGGGTTTCTCAAAGATCAGAGCCATAGTCGAATGCTCTTTTAGGGAGAGTTCGGTCTTCTCGGCCTTGAGGTCGTCCGCAATATCGAATATCAGGTTTATGTGTTCCCTTGAGAGATCATCGGAGCTTATAAGATTCAGTCAACCACCAAATATCGCGCCTATACCGGCATTGCCGCGATTCTGCTCGTCCTCGATTAGGGCCACGAACCTGTCCTCCTGTTCCTGGGGGGCGCGTTTTGCGCTCTTGAAGTTCTTCTTCAGCTTCTCGTCGGCAAGCTTGAGGAAGTCACCGTTAGCTTTAAGGTAGAGATAGCACTTCTTCTCGTCGAGGCCGAGCGCTGCGCCTTCGCGCAGGCTGTACTCTTGCCTTGAGAATATCACGTTGGCAAACTTGTCATCATGGAGCTTCTTCAGCGCCTCCTCGCCTAGCGACTTGTCGAGATATGGATCGTACTCGAGGAGCTTCTTCAGCTCCGAAGATTCGGACCCATCCAACTCGTAGACGACCGTTGGCATCTCTTCAAGCCTCTATCAGTCTTGCGTTTATGCTCCCTTCCCTGCCAGGACGGTTTATCACCTGCGCCTTACCATCCTCGGTGTTGATTATCGTGCCCTTTGTTATTATATTTTGACGCGCGAAGTTTCTGTTGTCTTTCGATTCAAGCACCCCCTTTATCTTGACTTTCTTGTACTTGCCCTTGACCAGGAGGTTGGCGAAGCCCGCACTCTTTAGTACGGCTTTTAAGGAGCCGCCGCGCATCCTGTGCTTCCTTAGGGCGTTCTCCTCAGACATCTTCGTTGCGGTGAAATAGCTGCCAATCTCGCTCCTACGCTTGTCCCTGAACTTTATTACCCTCTTTCCATTACCGCTGCCCTTTGTATTGGACTTCGAATGCAGTTGTACTCCAAATTGGCTCATTTGACCACTTAAAAGTAGATATTGAAGATTGAGAGTTAAGCTATTTATAGATATCTCTCAGGCGCTTAGGCGTCTTGGCTGGATTGGCTCGATTGCGCGGTCGTGGATCTGCGGGGTTTCCTCGGGTACGCGTCTTGGCATCACGGGGGCTGGCGTCAATATCTCTATGCCGCTGGAGTCACCCCTCTTTATCCTATGACTGAGAAAGAAGCGCGGGCCCTTGAGCTCCGGGTTCTCTGTCTTCGTCAGGTCAATACGCAGTAGGCAAGGCTTGGGAGGCACCACGCGGACCTTTATCCTTTCAAATTCACGAAACAGGATAGCAGAGCTCTGTTCGAATGTGGGTTTGTCTCTTGACTCGGTACCAATCCTCACCGTAGTTGGCCATGTGGCGTCACGGCTATGCGGCAGGAAATGCTCGGGGGACAAGTGCAGCCTCATATATTTTGTATCGGTGACTTTGGACTCAAGAAGCAGCGGCACCTGATCAACCATCAAGAAGGTCGGCCCCACATGAACGAACTTGCCATTCGGCTCAAACGGTTCTGTCATCGCATCCAATATGGTTGCCGAATTGCCTCTGGTGTACCTTACGGGGGTAGTTTGACTGGACATTTTATACGCTAATATTGCGCATTTTTAGATATTTCTATGTTTCGGTTACCTGTCCGCCTGCCGCATCCCTTATAAA
>VFSW01002461.1_pt1 | contig 27949 bp, 24 predicted proteins | sample 5358111 | NCBI WGS metagenome assembly VFSW01 (sample SAMN11554181, study PRJNA540505) | mine drainage metagenome | isolation source: sediment from site ElyBrook_90M | place: USA: Ely Copper Mine, Vershire, VT | collected 2017 | reverse complement strand
GAAATATTTTCGGGGGCGGTGACTGGCGATTTTGGGGTGGTAGTTTTCAAATATGTCTGGCTAGAATTTGGTGAACTGGTGGCGCTGCTGAGCGGCGAGATGGAGGTTGGAGCGATTGGTGGCGTGCATGCCTAGTGGGTGGTTACGGGATCGGGGTACCAATCAAGCCGATGCCAGCGGCCTGCGCCCAGTATCCCGTAATTACGCCATTTGCGTTGACACCGTTAATGTAGACGTCGCCCGATTGGCCGGCTTGGATTTCGGCGACGTTCAGTCTTGCTGGGGCTCCGGACGCGGCTTGGTTCGAAGGTCCGAAAATACCTTCGTCGTCGAGGGAGCCGGTGTAGTGGAAGACGAAGCCGTGGACCTGGCCTGGCGTGTCGTAGTAGTAGCCCACGATCAGCTTGGCCTCGGAGTTGATGCCGGAGGCGACGGTTCCGGGCTGTGCGGAGTTCTTGGCTTGGAAGGTGTGGATTTTTCCGCTCGCCCAGCGCACGAACACGATGGCGGTTCCGGTGCCGTTGGCGAAGGCGATGCCCGCGCTCGATCCATCGTCGGCTAAGGCGATGATCTCGGTTGCGCTTGCGCCGGGAAGATCCACTTGGGTAACCGCTCCTCCGATGCACACGAAGCCATGCTGGGGCGGGTCCTGATCACCGAGGGCGCCGGCGAAGTCGCCGTTGTTATTGACGGAATAGAGACGTGTGTTGCCGTTCTCGATTTCGCTGATATCGGTGAAGTTGCCATTGTTATAGAGGAAGCCGTGCTCGACGGTGCCGAAGTAATAGCCTGCTATCGTGCCGGCGTCGTTGATTCCCCAGAGATGGGTGTTCTGGCCTTTGGGTCGTCGGGGTCGCTGATCGGGTATTGGAGTGTGCCGTCGGGATTGCGAACGAAGCCCTTGACGAACCGAAGATCGTTTTGGTCGATGGCATAATTTCCCACCGAGGTCCCGCCGATGTTGGTGCCTTGGGCCATTGTGCCTGGGTACTGCTTCGGCGGCGGCGGCACGTAGAACTTGGTGAAATTGTAGCGCTGCTGGGCGGCGAGCGGGAGCGCGGCGAGATAGATTTTTGCGCGGAATGTCATGTGCGTTCTACTCCTTATGAGCTAAATGCCGGTAGTTATAGTTTGCTGACATTAACCGCCATCTGCCAGGTGACATAAGGGTTGTAGCCGCTGAGGTTCCATCGCCGTTATTGGAGGCGGTTGAGCCGGGCAGTTGGTAGGCTCCGTATGGGCCGCCAACCTGGTTGTAGGGCGCCTTCGATTCCTCATTTATTATCTTGTCCCCGTTAGTCGGGTCCGTCATCCAGCCGGCTTTATTCTTGTTGAAGTCCGGATTGCCTGTCGCGGACGATGCGTAGATGAGGCGCTCCATCCAGGCGGTGGCCGGGTTGTTGGAGAAGAACTGGGTTTCGACCGACCACGGGCCCCAGGGAGTGGAATAGGTGCGGAACTGGAGGCCGTCGCAATCGTCGCCGCCGTAAGTCATCAGGAATAGGCCGAGCGGAGGGATCCAGCGGACGAAGAGATCCCCGATGCAGGGGGTATCCGCAGTGTTATCCCATGTGGACAGCATGGGCACCGCCTGGGCTTCGGCGCCCTGATCCGTGGCGGTGTCGGCGGGCATGCAGCCGAGGTAGGTGTTGCTTTGGCGGTGATCGTAATCGGATCCCCAAACGCAAACGGCGGCGCCGGGGAAGGGCATCTGTCCGCTCCAGCTTTGGCCGGAGAGGAACGAGGCGCTCAGCATTGTTCTCCTTTACTTGCGGCTCCGAGGCCCGCGGCGGGTTCGGGGCAGTTCTGATTCTAATCCGGATCTGGAGAAATGCAAGGCAAATTACGGACGAGCGCTTCTTTCGCGATTTCACCGCGGAGAGGCCTCGCCGCGGCGTGTTCCACGATGGGGAGGAACCGATCGTGGCCACCGGCTCCGGACCACGCCGGACCACTCAGACTTGACGTGAGCCGTAAATCCCGACGGGAACTCCCGTTCGATTTTCCGGCACGAAGGATCGCGCAGCCCGGCGAATGCGCCTACAATCAAAACGATGCCATCGCTGCGGGGGCGATCCACGGTTGGGATTTGGTTGGCGTTTGCCGGCGGGGCCGCGTTGGCCGTCGCCGCCGGTCTGTTTTTGCTCAGTCTACGGCTGGATCCCATCGTCCGCGGACGCGTCGTCCAAGCGCTCGCGGCGCGCTTCGATGCCGACGTTCGGCTCGCCTCGCTCCACGTCTCGCTGTTCCCTTCTCCGCGCGTCACCGCCGAGGGCCTGGCGCTGCGCCACAAGGGTTGGGATCCTTCGCAAAAGCCCTTCATCGGCGTTCGAAAATTCACGGCCTACACCGGCTACGGCCTTTTGTTCGGCCCCGTAAAGCGCGTCACGAACATCCGGCTGGAAGGCCTGGTCATCGATCTTCCGCCGAACGATCGCGGCAAGATGAAGCAAGGAATGGTTGGCCATCCGAAGAGGGGCGAAAATCGCTTTCCCTTCGTCATTGAAGAAATCGTGGCCGACGGCACGGTGCTCGTAATCGAGCCGCGGTCGAAGGATAAAGAATCGCTCGATTTCGACATCGGGAAGCTGACGCTCCATTCGGTGGGCGCCGGCCAACCAATGTCCTTTCGCGCCTCGCTCACCAACCCGAAGCCGCCGGGCAACATCGAGAGCACGGGCAGTTTCGGTCCCTGGATGACCGAAGATCCGCGGCAAACGCCGGTCTCGGGCAAGTATACGTTCCGTCACGCCGACCTTTCCGTCTTCGCCGGGATCGCCGGCATACTATCCTCGGATGGCGAATATGGCGGCGTATTGGAAAGGATCGCGGTGCGCGGCGACACGGACACGCCAGACTTCACTGTCGCCACAGCCGGCTTCCCCGTCGATCTCAAGACGCATTATTCCGCGATTGTCGATGGCACCAACGGCGACACTACGCTCGATCCGGTCGACGCCCAGTTTCTCCATTCGTCGCTTGAATGCCGCGGCGCCGTGACGGACACTCCGGGAATAAAAGGGAAGGCCGTTTCGCTGGACGTGAAAACCATCCACGCCCGGATCGAGGATCTGCTCCGCCTGACGGTGAAGGCGCGGAGGCCGGCGCTTACCGGCGCCATCGCGTTTCAAACCAAATTTTTCCTCCCGCCGGGAGGAAAAGACGTGATGACCCGGCTTGCTTTGGATGGACAGTTCGGGATCACCGCGGCCAAATTCACCGATACCGGCGTGCAAGGGCGCATGAACGATCTCAGCCTACGGGCGCAGGGGCGGCCGAAGGAGATCGGAGAAGACATGGAGACGTTCGCGTCGGACTTCCACGGACGCTTCCGGCTGAAGGACGGCGTGGCGAGTTTCTCCCGGCTGTCATTCGGGATTCCGGGCGCGCAGGTGAATCTGGATGGCGATTACGGGCTAAAATCGGGCGAACTGGATTTTCACGGAACGCTGCGCATGCAGGCCAAAATCTCGCAAACCGTCACGGGCTTCAAATCGATTCTGCTCAAAGTAGCCGATCCCTTTTTCAAGAAAAACGGCGCCGGCTCGGTGGTGCCGATTCGAATCACCGGCACGCAGGATCATCCCTCCTTTGGCATCGAGTTCAACCGGAAGGCGAGCGCGAAATAGAACGGGCAATTCCCTCCCAGGATTTGTCCGGGGCGATTCTTACCGGTGGCCTGGGAATCACAAGATATAATTCTTTGTTGGACGTACCGGGCGCGGAAATGAATACAAGAAAATTTCTCCTCTTTTCTATTGACGGCCCACGAAACTGGGTCTATCTTAGACTCAAGTGCGATTTGAAATCCGTTCGTAGTGGATTCGTAGGATAGTCCACACAGAGGACCTCGCACTATTTAGCTTCAGGAGCCTAATATCGTGTCCAAGGGACGACTCTGTTCGTGTCTTTTGGGGGCATTTTTCCTGTTCAGTTTTACCGCCTCCCTCCTCCACTCTCAAACTACATTCGGTTCGATTGTCGGCAACATCACCGACGCAACCGGAGCGCCTACGCCCGATGCGCAGGTAACCTTAACCAATCTGGATACTTCCGACAAACGCGTGGTGTCCTCCAGCTCGGAAGGGCTGTACCAGTTCGTCAACATTAATCCCGGCCGTTACCGGTTGGAAGTGCAGAAGACCGGCTTCAAGCGCATCACGCGCGAGCCCGTGGTCGTCGAGGTTCAGACGACCACCAAGATCGACTTCCCTTTGCAGGTCGGCGAAGTGAGCGAGACGATCGAAGTCACCGCGCAAACGCCGCTGCTGCAGCCGGAGACATCCTCGCTCGGCGAGGTGGTGCAGGAACGGAAGGTGAACGAACTGCCGCTGAATGGCCGCAACCCGCTTAATCTTGTCGCCTTGGCCCCTTCCGTCGTTCCGCAAGGACAATCGATGGGCAGTCCGAACGGCACCAACCCGTTCGGCTGGGGCAACTATCAAATCGGCGGCGGCCAAGCTGGTCAGAGCGCGGTATTCCTGGATGGCGCCCCGGTCAATGGTGGATACCTCAATATCACGGCCATGATTCCGACGCAGGACTCGCTGGAGGAATTTAAGGTTCAGACGAACAATCTGGAACCCGAATTCGGCCGCTTCGCCGGCGGCGTCATCAACTTCACCACCAAATCCGGGAGCAACGACATTCACGGCACGGCCTGGGAGTATCTGCGGAACAAAGATCTCAACGCCAACGACTTTTTCAACAATCAGGCGGGAGTGGCGCGCCCGGCATTTACCCAGAATCAATATGGTTTCAACGTCGGCGGCCCGGTGGTGATTCCCAAGGTTTACGACGGCCGGAACAAAACCTTTTTCTTCGTCGACTATGAAGGCTTTCAGTTGCGCCAAGGCACGTCGTTTACCGACACTGTGCCCACGGCGGCCATGCGGGCCGGCGACTTCTCCAATCTGCGCGACGCCAATGGCAACGTGATCCCGATCTTCGATCCGAATTCCACTGTGCCCGATCCCAATCATCCGGGCCAGTACATTCGCACGCCTTACCCTAACAACCAGATTCCGGCGAGCCAGTTCAGCCCCGCCGCCGTGAAAATGTCCAGCTACTATCCGCTCCCGAACGCCGTCGGCAATCCTCTTACCGGTGTGAACAACTGGGTCGGCAACGCAAGTGTCGGCGGCCATAACGACGAGACCGTCGTGCGCATCGATCAAAACATTTCCGACAAGCAGCACCTTTTCGCGCGCTATAGCTATTGGGGCAACGTCAACCTCCCCATCGATCCGTTCAACAACGGCGTGTGCCAGGATCGATGCCTCGAAGCATTCAACACCAATAGCTTCGTCCTGGACGACGTGTACACCATTTCGCCGACGACGATCCTGGATCTGCGCGCCAGCTACCAGCGCTTCTCCTATGACCGGACCCCGACGGTAAGTAATTTTAACGTGACACAACTCGGCTGGCCCTCCGCGCTCAATACGGAAGCGGCCTTCCAGTCCCTTCCGGTTCCTTGCATTAGCGGCTACGATCCGGCAAATATATTTTGCAGCCAAGGCGCGGGCAGCACGATCATCGACCGCAATGATAACGACCGTGTCGCCGGCAGCCTCACGAAGATCGCCGGCACGCACACGCTTAAATTCGGCGGCGAGTACCTGCGCATCACCCACAACTACGCGCAAACCAACACGCCGCTCGGCATCTTCAATTTCAACCAGAACTTTACCGCCGGCGATCCGTTGAGTCCGGGCAACACGGGCAATGGCTTCGCCTCGTTCCTGCTCGGCGACGGCACCGGCGGCGGCGCCAGCACTCCGGCGCTGGTTTCCGCCGAACAGCTTTATCCGGCGCTGTTCGCCCAGGACGACTGGAAAGTGACGAAGCGGCTGACTCTGAACATCGGCATGCGCTGGGAAATGGACGGCCCGTGGACCGAGCGCTACAACCGGCTCACATACTTTGAACCGACAACTCTCAATCCGGTGTTGCAGTCGGCCGGGTTGAATTATCCCGGCTCCATCGGTCTGGTGGCCTCCGCCGGGGGAGCCTCCAGCATCCCATCGGGCACGTCAACGGCGATCGCCCAGGCCAATTCCGCCGCTCGCGCCAGCCGCTACAACATCAATCCGGACTGGCATCAGTTCTCCCCGCGCGTGGGATTGGCGTATGAAATCACGCCTACCACCGTCGTACGAGGCGGTTATGGCATCTTCTGGATCCCTAACGATGTCGCCTGGGCTTACAGCCCGAACAACGACTCGGTGAACAGCATCACGACGCCGTTCGTCGGATCGATTAACGGCGGCCTGACGCCGTATAACAACCTGAGCAATCCCTTCCCGCAAGGAATTCTCCAGCCTCCGGGCCGCAACCCCACCTATCAACAGACCCTCCTCGGACAAGGCATCACCGAGACGTTGCCGAATAACCCTTACGGTTACGCTCAGCAATGGAACATCGACGTGCAACAGCAGATCGGAAACGGGATGCTGCTGGATGTGGCCTACGCCGGCGCCAAGGGCACGCATCTGCCTCTGTATGCGCAGCAAGCGGACCAGCTTCCTACTCAATACATGTCGATGGGGAGCGCCCTCCTCCAACAGGTTCCGAATCCGTTTTATGGAACCGTAACGCAAGGCGCTCTGGCCGCCAAAACCGTTTCCGCGGGCCAGCTTTTGCTCCCGTTCCCTCAGTACACCAGCGTGGCGTATGCCGGGGCGGGCATCGGCAATTCCGACTACCAATCGCTCCAGGTGAAGGCGGAAAAGCGCTTCAACAACGGCGATTCCATCTCGGCCGCCTATACGTTTTCAAAACTCATCAGCGATACCGACACGCTCACCAGTTGGCTTGAGAGCGGCGGCGTCGGCGGTGTGCAGAACTGGAATAACCTGCGCGGCGAACGTTCGCTCGCCTCCTTCGACGTCCCGAACCGGGTGGTGCTCAGCTACGTGCTCGACGTCCCCGTCGGCAAGGGCAAGAAGTATCTTTCAAACATGCCCGGTTTCGCCAACGCCGTGATCGGCGGGTGGGGAGTGGAAGGGGTCACGACGCTTCAGAGCGGTTTCCCGCTCCACTTCGGAACCGCTCAGAACCTGACCAACTCCTTCGGCGGCGGCTCCCGGCCGAATGTAGTCGGCGGCTGCAACTCCTCAATGCCCGGATCGGCGCAAGGGAGACTGAACGAGTGGTTCAACACCGCCTGTTTCGCCCAGCCGGCGGCCTTTACCTTCGGCAACGAAAGCCGGAACGACCCGACCCTCCGCAGCGCGGGAATCGCCAACTGGGATTTCTCCACCTTCAAGAACTTCCCGTTCGGCCCCGAAGGCAGGTTGAATTTGCAATTCCGGGCCGAGGTCTTCAACCTGTTCAACCGCGTCCAGTTCGGAGCGCCGGGCCAAACCCTTGGCACGCCGCAATTCGGTGTGGTCAGTTCGCAGGTGAATCTGCCCCGCCTGGTGCAGTTCGCGCTACGCTTCGGCTTCTAAAACCGGCCAATACCAATAAGCCCGGAGCCGGATCGACCCTGGCCCCGGGCTTATTGTTTCTTCTCCCTCCGAAACGCTTCCATCTCCCGCGCCGCTTCCGCCGGCTTTCCTTCTTTCCTGTAAAGTCCCGCCAGTCCGAAGTGCGCCCGGCCGGCGAGTTCCCCGTTCTTTTCGATGGCGATCACCTGGCGCCAAGCTGTCTCCGCCCCGGCCGCGTCTCCATCGAGCGAACGCGCCTTCCCGAGCGCGTAGAGAGTCTCCGGCATCTCCGGCCGCAACGCGTCGGCGCGGTCCAACTCCACCCGCGCTTCATGAGTTTTCCCTTCTTCGAGTAAAGCCGACCCTAACTCGTACGCGGCTTCCGCGTCGTCTGGCCTGAGCTTGGCCTCCGCGCGGAACTCCCCTTCCGCCTTCACCCAATCCGACGCTCGCGCGTAGACCTCGCCCAGCGCCAAATGCACGCCCGGTGTGTCCGGCCGCAACCGGATGGCCTCTTGAAATTCCTTCTCCGCCTCGGGGGCTCTCCGCAACGCGGCCAGATTCTCGCCTAGCGCTTCATGGGCGCGCGGCGAATCCGGATACCCCGCGATGAGCGCGTCCATCGCCTGTTTCGAGAGCCGTCCACTCGCGCGGCCGAGATAGTAGAGCAAATCCGGGTCGTTCGGCCTCGCCGCGAGCGCCGCCTCGAGGTTCATCACCGCCTCCGGCAACTTGCCCGCCTCCAGTTGCGCGATGCCCAACGCATCCACCGCCTTCGCCCGCTCCAAGTGCGGAATCGCCCCGGCCGCATCGCCCTGCGCCAGCAGCGCGTAGCCGAGCATCTGATGCGCTCCCACCAATTCGCCGTTCAGCTCCAGCGCGCGGCGCAGCGGCGGGATGGCGGCGGCGAAATCCCGCTTCTCCACGTAGGCCGCGCCCAGATTCACGAACGCCGCCGCCAGATTCGGCTCAAGGACCGTCACTTGGCGAAACTCGGCGATCGCCTCGTCCAGATGTCCGTGTTCCCGCGCATCCATTCCGGCTTTGGCGTGCCGCACCGCTTCCGGCGACACACTCTGCCACGCCAGCCACAGCGACAGGACGATCGTCATGGCCGATCTCCCGCCGGCTCACGGATCTCGATATACCGATCCACGTTCGCGATCTCCATTTTCTGGTGCGCCCCGCCCGGCCAGTTAACTTCCACCGCCGCCCGCCGCGCCTCCGCTAATCCGAAATGCAACCGCTTGTCGCTGGAGGAAAGATAGCTGCCGGCCGCCGTCGCGAATCGCGTCTGCCCGTTCACCCGCACCCGCGCGCCGAAGCCGTCCCGGTTGCTTCGCGTGCCGACAAGCTTTACTCCGAGCCAATGCCGGCCCGCCACCGGCTGGTTCATCAGCATCACCGGATGCCCGCCCAGCACCGTCATCGCGACATCCATCCAACCGTCGCCGTTCAGGTCGCCAAACGCCGCACCGCGTCCGGCCACGGCTTCGCTCATTCCGGAATCCGCCCGTTCAAACCGGCCGTGGCGATTCAGAGCCAACAAAGGCGGCTCGAGATAATGAAGCTCGCCGTCCATTTTTTCGACGTTGTCCATCACGTGGCCTTGCGCGGCGAACAGATCCTTCCACCCGTCGTTGTCGAAATCCTCGAAACGCACGCCCCACCCCGAGCTTCCCTGCGTCAACGCGCCAAGGCCCGCTTGCAGACTGCGATAACTGAAGGTACCATCGCCCTCGTTGCGATAGAGCGCGTAAGTCTGCCGCGCCAGGTCCGTCACCACGATGTCCGGGCGCCCGTCGTTATCGTAGTCCTGAAAATCGACGCCCATTCCGGAGAAGGGTTTGCCATCGTCCGAAAGCGCCACGCCCGCCTCCTCGGCCCGCTCGGTGAAGGTTCCGTTCCCGTTGTTGTGAAAAAGAAACTGCTCCATGCCGTCGTTGGCGACGAAAATATCGGTCCAGCCGTCGCCGTCGTAGTCGGCGAAGGCCACGCCCAAGGAACGGCCCTGCTTCGAGGCGATCCCGGACCGCGCGCTCACGTCTTCAAAGGTTCCATCGCCGCGATTGCGGTAAAGCACGTTGGTAGTGGCGGGAAATTCACCCGGCGGGCAATAGCTGCGGAGCATTCCCGCGCAGGCCTTGCTGTGCGCCGTGTCCCATTCCATATAGCGCGTCACGAAAAGGTCCAGCCGCCCGTCGTTGTCGAAATCGAAAAATCCCGCCGATACCGACCACCCTCCCGCGGCCACGCCGGCCTTCGCCGTCACATCGGTGAACGTTCCGTCGCCGTTGTTGCGATACAAAACGTTCCGGCCATAGCTGGTGACGTACAGATCGGTGTAGCCGTCGTTGTCGTAGTCGCCCGCCGTCACGCCCATGCCGTAATTCCCGTCGCCGGCCTTCGATAAACCCGCCGCTTGCGTCACTTCCGTCACGCTTCCGTCACGGTTGCGGCGATAGAGGCGGTTCCAGTATTTCGGATCGCTCCGGTGGAAATTTTCCGGCGGTTTCATGCCGGCCGCTAACGACCCTCCATTGACGAAAAAAACGTCCAGTATCCCGTCGTTGTTGTAATCGAAAAGCGCCACTCCTCCGCCCATGGTCTCGATCAGATACTTTTCCGGGGTGGGCGAGTTGCGGAGAACGAAAGCGAAGAGGTCCGGCTTTTCCAGGCGAAAAACGGCCAGTCCGCCGGCGAGGAGCGTTGCCGCGATCCACGCCGCCGAGAGACGCATCATGCCCGTATCCTAACCCGCCTCAGGCTTTGCTCGCGTCCCGGTGCGTCTCTTTGGCCTTGTATCCGGCGGCGGCCAGGCGCTTGCGAATCTCGCTGGCGATCATCACGGAGCGGTGCCTGCCTCCGGTGCAACCGAAGGCGATGGTGAGGTATGTCTTCCCTTCCCGGATGTAATGCGGGATCAAATAGGTCAGCAGATCGGTGATCCGCTGGATGAATTCCATCGTCTGCGGGAAGGAGCGGATATAGCGGGCCACGCCGGGGTTGCGGCCGGTCAGTTGTTTGAACTGGGGAATGTAGTTCGGATTGGGCAGGAAGCGAACGTCGAAAACGAGGTCGCTATCGGCGGGTACGCCATGACGGAAGCCGAAGCTGGTGATGTTGATACGGAGGTTTGCGTGCGGCCTGTCGCCCAGTTTCTCCGCGATCACCTCCCGCAATTCATGGACGTTCAGCCGCGAAGTGTCGATGATCGGATCGGCGAGGGCGCGGATAGGCGCGAGCATCTGGCGTTCGTGCTCGATGTTCTCCGGAATCGCTCGGCCGGCGCCCAGCGGATGCGGCCGGCGCGTCTCGCTGAAGCGCCGCTGCAGGGTTTGATCGTCGGCTTCGAGGAAGAGGAGCTTGGCGGGAAACCGGCCGCGAATCCTTTTGAACACCGCCGGGAATTGTTTCAGCGCCTCGCCTTCGCGGATGTCCACCACCAGAGCCGCGCGGCTGACGCGCGCCGAATCGCCCGCCAGATCGGCGAATTTCGGAATCAGGCCGATCGGCAAATTATCGACGGCGTAATAGCCAAGATCCTCCAGCGCCTTCAGCGCGGTGCCCTTGCCGGAGCCGCTCATGCCGGTGATGACGATGAGTTGCGCCGGAGCCGCCGCCGCGCCGGAAGCGGCGCTCTTCGCCTTGGCGGCTTTCGGCCCGGCGGAAGAACCCGAAGCCTTCTTCACTCGTTTTCAACCAACTCGAAATGGCCGTCGGGCCGGCGCAGGAGCACCGACAGGCGTTCGGTGGCGGCGTCGCGGTAGACGAGGTAGTTGCCGGCCTCGCCCATCTCCAGCACCGCTTCATCCAGCGTCATTGGCTTCCGGGTGTTGTGATGATTCGCCTTGAAAACTTCGACCGTACCCGGCGCGCGCTTCCTCGCCTTCGCGACGGCCGGTTTCGTTTTCTTGCTTGGCGCGGGCTTCGGAGCCAAGGCGAGAGCGGCCTCGCCCGCCGCATTCGCTTCTTCGGGCGTACGGTGGGGCGCCGTCTTATGGCGCTTCGTGGTGCGCCATTTCGTGCGCATCCTCAGGATCTGCTTCTCCAGTTTCTCGATCGCGCCGGTGACGGCCTCGAAAAGATCGCGGCTCGATCCGGCGCCCGCCAGGGAATGATCGAACGCCCGGAGCGTAATCTCCACGTTGGTCAGGTGGCGCTCCTGCTTCACGATGACGTGCGCTTCGCGCTCGCTTTCGTGCTCCAGCATCTTGGAAATCTTGGAGAGCTTGACGTCGATCTTCGCTTGCTCATTGGGAGCGAACCGCCAAGGACGTCCCGTATAGTTCAGTTTCATAGTCGGACCTCCGGCCTCCGCCGTTTCACGCTTATTCGCGCGTCCGCCTCTGATGAGTGGAAGGAATTCGCAGATCCTCGCGGTATTTCGCCACCGTTCTCCGGGTCACGTCGATTCCCTCCGCCCGCAGGCGGGAAGTGATCTGTTCGTCGGTCAAAGGATGGGCATGATCTTCTTCCTCGATCATTTTCTTTACTCTTCTTTTCAAGCTCGACAGCGGCGTCGAACCGCCATTCACGCCCTGCACCGCCTCGGAAAAAAAGGAACGCAACTCGAAAACGCCTTGCGGCGTGTGGGCGTATTTCCCGGCCACGGCGCGGCTCACCGTGGAGGGATGTACGCCGATCTCCTCGGCCACGTCCTTGATCATCATCGGGCGCAGGCAATCGATGCCCAACTCCAGAAACTCCTGCTGGCGGGCGACGATGGTCTGGCAGACCTTCAATATCGTCTGTTTGCGCTGCTCGATGTTCTTCATCAACATCAGCGCCGAGGCGAACTTTTCTTTGATAAAGTTCCGTACTTCCTTGCGCGGTTCCTGTTCGCGATCGAGCAGGCGCTTGTACTGGCCGTTCAATCGGATTTGCGGAATATCGTCGTCGTTGAGCTGGATCAAATATTCGTCGCCGTCTTTGGAGATATAAACGTCGGGCTCCACATGCCGCGCGTCGGGGGAAGAGAAGCGGAGGCCCGGGCGCGGATCCAAATGGCGGATCACTTCCACGGCGATCTGAATATGTTCGATCGGACGCCCGAGCACCTTGGCCAGTTCCTTGAATTGCTTGGTCTCGAGCAGCTTCAGATGTTGATCGACGATCCGCCACGCGACGCCGCCCTGGCCGTTGCGGCTCTCCAGTTGCAGAAGCAGACACTCGCGGACGTCGGCCGCGGCCAAGCCCGCCGGCTCGAGCGACTGTACCACGCGCAGCGCCGCCTTCAATTCCTCCGTCGTGTGCCCGCTCGAAAGCGCCATCTCTTCGAGCGACGTCGTAAGGCGGCCGTTCTCCTCGAGGTTCCCGATGATGTAATCGGCCGCGTCGCGGACCTCTTCCGGCAACACGAGGACGCTCAATTGCATTTGCAGGTGGCCGGCCAGCGTGACCGGGGAAGTGAGGAAGGTGTCGTAGGACGGTTTCTCGATCTGTTCGGAGGCGGGGTTCTTGAATCCGGGGTCCAGATAGTCGTTAAAGAATTCTCCGAAGTCGATCTCGTCGAACGGGTCCTTGTCCGCCTCGGCCTTCACCTCCACCGGTTCGGCGACCGGCGCGTCCACGCCGGACGGTGTATCGGGCAGACCGTTCGACGCCTCTTTTCCCGTCTCCGCGGCGTAGTCGATCATGTCCTGATCGGCGACGCTATCGTTGGCTGCGTCCAGGATCGATTGATCGGACGGATCCTTCACCCGCTCGTCTTCGAGAAGCGCCTGCGCCTCTTCGGGCGTTAATTCCTCGGCCGCGTCCAGGGATTCTTCCATGACGGGGTTTTCCGCCATCTCCTGGGTAATCATTTCCTTCAACTCCATGCGGGTCATCTGGAGAACCGTCACCATCTGGACGAGCCCGGGAGTAAGGGTCTGCTTAAGACCGAGACGGACGTGCAGACCTTGTGACAGCATATTCTTCACTCTCATGATAACAACCGGCAACCTACCCGGGATCGCAGCGGCGCTTCGCACGGAGGAGCGGCAGCGGTTACTCGCCCACGCGCCAAGGCGAGAATTCCGGCCACGTCTTCAATACTTCGCGAGCCCAGGCGACGGATCTGCCGGCGTGGCAAACTACGCAGGGATTAGGAACGCCCAGAGTTTCGGTGGCGGAGGGCGTAATGAAATGGAATGTGTGGCTACGCACCATGACATCGCCCAGGGTCTGCTCGATCTTTGGCATGTGGCAGCCGACGCATTCCTCTCCGGCACTGCCCGCTTTGTGATGGGTGTGTTGTTCGATGGTGGCCGTATGAGGACCGTTCAAGGAGTTGGGGCCATGGCATTCGAGGCACATGACGCGGGCGGGCTTCAGAAGATCGGCGTTGTATTGCGTTCCATGGACGTCGTGACAGCTAAAACAGGTGACGCCGTGCGTGTACATGGCGCTCGTCACGAAGTCGTTACCTTGCATGCGATTTTTGTGGGCCGTGCCGTCGGCGAAGTGCGTGAACGACGTTTCGCCGAGCTTGTGCTCCTCCAGACGCCAATAATATTTTAGATCGAGGCCGGCCCGATAGCCAACCGGCCAATCGTAATACTTGCCTTCGATGGGATTCTTCAGCGGGCGCCCTTGCGAATGGCACTGAATGCAGATGTCGTTGGCGGCGACATATCCCAGACGCGCCGGGTTCACGATATTGGCGGGCGACGGGTTCGCTGCGTGCTCGCTCCCCGGCCCGTGGCATTTCTCGCAGCCGACGTTCCATTCGGTAACGGCCTTGGTTTGAATATCGTAATTCACCGAATGGCAGCCATCGCACAACGGCCCGGTCGGGCGTTTGAAGTTATCCGGCGGATACAGTGTGGCCCACCAGTCCGCGCCATTCTTCACGAAATAGGGGAGCCATTTCCGGTTCGTGACGTCCCATTGCGCGGGCAAGACGAAATAATCGCCGCCGATTTGTTTAAAATAGCGCTGCTTCCATTTGCCGCCGTAGACGAACGCGATGTCGCTTTTCGTAAACGTCAGCAGCGGGTCCGGCTTCGACAGATCGGGAAGAATCGCGCCGGGATGTTCCCTAGGATCGCGAACGACGTTGGCCATGCGCGTCCGCCTCCATCGGTCATAGGTGGAGGCGTGGCATTTTGCGCATACCTCCGAGCCCACATAACGATCGGCTTGAGCCGCCGCCTCCACTGGTAACAACGAGAGCGCCGCGGTTAAATATAGAAACTTCCCGAGACCGGATTTCATGAGGATCCTTTCAAGCCGCGGAGGGTTCCTCGGCGTCGCTGAGCATCGCCGCGGGCGCGGGGTGGCCATACTTTTTCACGATGGCCACGCCGGCGAAGATCACAAGCATCGCCATCGCCTCATGCCAGCCGAACGGCTCGCGATAGAACAGCCAGCCGAGGAATACGGCGATCACCGGGTTGACGAAGGTATAGACGGAAACGATGGCCACGGGCAGGCTGTTCAGCGCGTAGGAGTAGGCGCTGTAGCCGAGGATCGAGCCGAAGCAAACGAGATAGATTACGGCTCCGACGCCGCGGACGCTCCAGCGGACGTGAGGGCCAAGCAGGAACAAAGAGGGGATCAAATAGGCGATGCCGGTGGCCAGTTGTTGGATCGCTCCGCTGACCACGGGATGGGCGCCGGCGCTTTGCCGGCGATGGGCGATGGAACCGAGCGCCCAACAAGCGCAACCGCATTGGAGCAGCAGAAACGCGGCGATCACGGATGCATGGCCGGCCGCGCCGCCCGCGCTGTGCGAGACCAAAAGCACCGTGCCGGCCAGACCCACGCAGATGCCGCCGATCACGGGGCCGCGAAGCCTCTCGCCTCCGGGCCACAACGCTTCGATACCTACCATCCAAAAAGGCGAGGCGGTGATGAACAGCGCGGCCAGGCCGCTGGGGATCCAGGTTTCGGCGAACGCCAGCGCTCCGGTGCCGCCGCCGATGATCACCAAGCCGGTGAGCGCCGTGGTCCGCAATTCGCGGCCGCGCGGGATATGCGCTCCACGGAGGCGCGCCGCGGCCAGCAGGATTCCGCCCGACAGAAAATAGCGGGTGCCCATGAGAAGCGCCGGCGAAAACGATTCCAGCGCCATACGGATTCCCAGATAGGTGGTACCCCACAAAACGCACACGGCGGCGAGGGCGAAATACGGCCAAAAATGCGGGTGGCGATTCAACATTCAGGGTAACATTGGAGTTTGATTCTAACCGTCACTATCAACCCAGCCGTAGACCGCAACGTGAGCGTGGATCGTCTGGTATTCGACGACCGCGCCTATATCCTCGCCACCGGCGACGCCGCCGGGGGCCGCGGCATTATCGCTTCGCGCGTGCTGCATGCCTTCGGGACGAAGACGCTGGCCATTCTCGTTTCCGGCGGAAAAACCGGAGCGAAGCTGGAGAAATTGCTCACCGGCGCCGGCTTTCCATTCGAAGCCGTACCGATCGAGCACGAGATCCGCACCAATCTCACCATCTCCGATCAACAGGGCCTCACCGCGAAACTGAACGAACAAGGGCCGCCGATTTCCGAAAAGGAGTTGGAGCGGCTGGAGGAAGCGGTGGCGTCGAAGCTCGACAAAGCGAATTGGCTCATGCTATGCGGAAGCATTCCTCCCACGGTGGCTCCGGATTTCTACCGCAAGCTGATCGTGAAGGCGCGGGAACGGAACGTGAAAACCCTGCTCGACACCGACGGAGATCCGCTGCTGTACGGTATCGAAGCGGGACCCACGGTGGTGAAGCCGAATCAGCAGGAGGCCGAACGGCTGCTGAATCGCGCGCTGATCACGAGAGAGCATTTTCGCGACGCGGTGGAGCGCATAAAGGCGCTTGGCGCGCAGAACGTGATCCTCTCGCTCGGCAGCCGGGGAGTCATGGCGGCGACGGGCGAGGATCGCATTTTCGAAGTATTGCCGCCCCGCGTCGACGCGCTCTGCCCGATCGGCGCCGGCGACGCAGAAGCGGCCGCGTTCGTTTGGGCGCAAACCAAGAAGAAGGACTTCGCCGATAGCGTGCGCTGGGGAGTCGCGGCGGGGACCGCTTCGGCGCGGCTTCCCGGCACGAATTTCGCCGGAATGGCGCAGGTGAAGGAAATATACCGCTCCACCGAAGTCCGCGAGATGTAAGCCGTTCAGTCGTACTTTTCGAAGACGATCTGTTTCCGGTCCAGACCGACGTCCTTCAATCGCCCGCGGGCGTCGTCCACCATGGCCTTCAATCCGCACAAGTAAACGTCCAGGTCGCGCCGGTCCCCGATCGCCTCGAGCATATGCGGTTGAACGTGACCGGTGAATCCGGTCCACGCGGCGCCGGGGCGGCTCAACACAGGGAGGTAGCGGAAATGGGGATGCAGCGCGGCCAGTTTTTCGAACTCGTCGTGATACATCAACGAGCTTTCGTAGCGCGTTCCGAAGATCAGCGTGAACGGCGAGGAGAACTCCGGCACGTGTGCCATCAGCATCGAGCGGAACGGCGCTATGCCGGTGCCTGTGGCGACAAACACCGCTTCCCGGCCGGGATTGCGGAGAGTGAAGTAGCCGAGCGGTTTGCTCACTTCCAATTCATCGCCCGGCCGGAGGGAGAAAATGCGCGGGGAGAGCAACCCTTCGGCAACGCGGTTCAGGCACAATTCGAAACGGTTGGCATCCCCCGGAGGCGAGGCGATGGAGTAAGGCCGTATAATTTTTTTCCCGCCGATTTCTTCGGAAATGGATACGAACTGGCCGGGCTTGAAGGTCATTTCGTCGACCTCCGGCGCCTCGAAGACGAAGTGCCGCACCTCGGGACAGAGCTCCCGCGTTTCGATTAGTCTCGCTTTCAAGCCGGCTCCTTTGTCCGCGCCAACGCCCGGCCGGCGCGCTCCATCAATATTTCCAGCAGCGCCGGATGTCCGTCGAGCGGCGGTGTCACTTCGATTTCGATGCCCGGGTTGCCGCGGGCGATGCGTTCGACGATCCGCGGCAGATCGCGCTGCAGGTGGATGCCGAGGGTTAGGAAATAGGGAATCACCACGACGCGCGACGCACCCCGCTCCACCAACTTTGCGACGCCTCCGGCCAAGTCGGGGCGGCCTTGCTCCAGGAACGCGGCCTCCACGATGCAATCGCCGGCGGGAACGAATCGCGACGCCACCATGCGCACGGCCTCGTTCGCCTCCTCGACGCTGGAGCCGTGCGCGAAAAGCACGAAGCCGGTCATGGCGTCACGATCAACGGCGGCGGTTCCAATGGCGGCGGCTCCAGCGCCAAGCCGTCGCGAAGAAAATCGATAAAGGCGCGGCACTTCGGACGGCCGTTGTTGGAGTTCAGCGCGACACGCTGAAAGAACACCAGCATTCGCAGAATATCCGTGGAGCGAAATAGAGGCGCCTCCGCCCGCTCTTCGATCTTCTTCAGGGATTCCCGGATACCGAGTAGAATGGCGCGGGCGATGGGATTGTCCGGGAGCCGCTCGTAGTACAGACCGCTTTGCAGCGTGCGCAGCGATTGTACGAGGCCGCCGATCGCCTCCAAAGCGTCGGAATCCACCGCGGCTTCCACTTCCTCCGCCGCCGCCAAGATCGCGGCACCCAACAGCGCCATGAGAGTGCGGTGCTCGTACAAGAACTCCTCGGTGACCTGGAGATCGGCATTGGGAAGATCCTCCAGGTCGATCCCCGCGCGCCGCTCGTGCCGGCGCGCTTCGCGCAGGTATTCGCAAGCCGACGGACAGGAAATGGACCGCTCGCGCTCGTTTCCGCAACAGATCGAACAGATATCGCCGCGCACGCCAGGGCAGTGGCGGCGGGGCTTCCTCTCGTTGCAAATAGCGCATTTCATAACAAGTCCGGGGAAACCGTTATCGTAACACCGCACGCCGTTTCCCCCGCTGTGATGTAATAGAAGTCGTAATCAAGCCATGCGGAACAGAACCCTGGCGTTTGGAATTCTCGGCGCGCTTTTCGCCGCCGGACTGAACGCCGCGACGATACCGGATCGCGTCGATTTCGACAGCGAGATCCGTCCCATTTTCTCCGACAAATGCTACGCCTGCCACGGGCCCGACGGCTCCAAGCGCATGGCCAATCTGCGCCTGGATTCCAAGGACGGCGGAGCCTATGCCGACCGGGGCGGCTATCGCCCCATCGTCCCCGGCGATTCGGCTTCGAGCCGGCTGTTCCAGCGCGTTAGCTCCACGAAAAAAGCCTCGTTGATGCCGCCGCCGTATTCCGGCCTCGCGCTGACGCCGGCGCAAGTGGAAACCATTCGCAAATGGATCGACGAAGGCGCGCCGTGGGAGGCGCACTGGAGCTACGTCCCTCCGAAGCGCCCCGAGACGCCCAACGTTTCGAATCCGGGATGGGTGAGAAATCCCATCGATTCGTTCGTGATGGCCAAACTCGATGCCGAAGGTTTGAAGCCGTCGCCGGAGGCGGGCCGCGCCGCGCTCGTCCGGCGCGTCAGCTTCGACCTCACCGGCCTGCCTCCGACGCTCGCCGAGGTGGACGCTTTTCTTGCCGACAAAAGCCCCGACGCTTATGAAAAAGTTGTGGACCGGCTGCTGCATTCGCCGCGCTACGGCGAGCGCATGACCATGCAGTGGCTGGATCTTGCGCGTTATGCCGACACGCACGGCTACCACATCGACAGCGCCCGCGAGATGTGGCATTGGCGCGATTGGGTGATCGCCGCGTTCAACCGGAACATGCCGTTCGACGAGTTTACAATTGAGCAGCTCGCCGGCGACCTGCTCCCCAATCCCACCGTTTCCGACCGCATCGCCACAGGCTTCAATCGCAACCACATGATCAATTTCGAGGGCGGAGCGATTCCGGAGGAATACCAGAACGAATACGTCGTCGACCGCTTGGAAACCACCGCCGCCACGTGGATGGGCATGACGCTCGGATGCGCGCGCTGCCACGACCATAAGTACGACCCCATCAAGCAAAAAGAGTTCTACCAGTTTTACGCCTTCTTCGACAACGTTTCGGAAAAAGGCCTCGACGGCCAGCATGGAAACGCGAGGCCGTTTCTCCCGTTGCCGTCGCCCGAGCAGGCCCATCGCCTCAAGACGTTGGATGATGCGATCGGAGTCCTCGACGAAGAACTGGGGGAAAAAAACCCGGAGGCGCTTCAAAGCGATTGGGAACGTACGCGGCTGGCGACTCTTCCTCAACCCACCAGAGAGGGCTTGGAGGCGCACTATGAATTCGATGGGGGGCTGTCGGACGTCTCCGGCCACTACCGTTACGGCCGCGTCGTCAAGGGCGACCTGACGTACTCGGCGGGCGCGGTGAACCGCGCCGCGGCCTTCGACGGCGACACGCAAGTGAGCCTCGGCGACGGCGCGTTGTTCGACGTGCGCAAGCCGTTCAGCCTGGCGCTATGGATCGACCCCTCCGGTCATGAGCCTCTCATCGTGCTCGAAAAACTGAGCGACGCCAAGACGCGCCGCGGGCTCCAGGTTTCCGTCGACGACTTTCTGCTTACCGGAATCCAGCGATGGCGTCCGCGTGTCTTCGTTCGCCTTAGCGAGGCGTGGCCGGGCAATGCCATCGAAGTCCGTTCCCGTTCGCGGCTCAATCCGGGCGAATGGCATCATCTAACGCTCAATTACGACGGTTCGGGAAAAGCCTCGGGATTTCAAATGCTCTTCGACGGCAAGCCCGACGAGCTGGAAATCTCGAGCGACACGCTGCATGGACTGGAGGGCATCGAGACGCCGCTTGAAATCGGCGACAAGTCTCTCGGCGGAGCCTACCGCGGCGAGTTGGACGACCTGCGAATTTACGATCGGCCGCTGACGCCGGAGGAAGCCGCGACGCTTGTGACGGACGAGCCGATCCGCGCGACGATTTTAATCCCCGCGGCGAAGCGCAAAGACGCCCAGGCGGAGCGATTGAGCGACTATTATCTTTCCACGGAGGCGCCCGCAGAGATCCGGCGATCTTATCTCGAACGAAAACAGCTTGAAGTTGAGTACGACGCTCTCAACAAAATCATCCCGACGACGATGGTGATGGCCGAGCTCGAAAAGCCGCGCGAAACGGCGATCCTCGGCCGCGGCGATTACCGCAATCGCGGCGAGATCGTCCAGCCCGGCGTTCCGGCGATCCTGCCGCCGCTGCCTAAGAACGCTCCGCTGAACCGCTTGACGCTGGCGCGCTGGCTGATGAGTCCCGCCAATCCGCTGACGGCTCGCGTGGTGATGAATCGCTATTGGCAGATGTATTTCGGAACCGGTATCGTCAAGACGGTGGAGGACTTCGGATCGCAGGGCGAAGCGCCCAGCAACCGGCCGTTGCTCGACTGGCTGGCCACCGAATTCGTTCAACGCGGGTGGGACGTCCGCGCCATGCAGCGGCTGATCGTCACTTCCGCCGCCTACCGCCAGGACTCGCGCGCCACTCCGGAGCTGCTCGAACGGGATCCTGAAAACCGCCTCATCGCACGCGGCCCGCGCTTTCGCCTTCCCGCGGAAATGATCCGCGACAACGCTCTGGCCGCCGCCGGCCTATTGCGCGAGCGCGTTGGCGGCCCAAGCGTCTTCCCCTATCAGCCAAAGGGCCTGTGGTCGGACATCGCCTTCGGCGACGGCTTCTCCGCGCAGAGGTACACGCAGAGCCATGGAGACGATCTGTACCGCCGCAGCATGTATACATTTTGGAAGCGTACCAGCTCGCCTCCCGGCCTGGTCACTTTCGACGCTCCGGACCGCGAGAAATGCACCGCCCGCCGTCTGCCCACGAACACGCCGCTCCAGGCGTTGGTGCTGCTGAACGATCCGACCTATATCGAGGCGGCGCGGGCGTTGGCGCAACGGGCGATGCTCGAAGGCGGCAAGGACCCGGCGCAGCGAATCCGCTACGCGTTCCGCTTGGCCACGGCTCGGGTTCCGGACGCGAAGGAAATTCGCATTCTGCGCGGACTCGAAGCGAAGTCGCTCGCGGATTACCGTAAGGATCCTGCCAACGCGAGCAAACTCCTGGCAGTGGGCGAATCCACTCCGGCCGCCGGTCTCGACGCGCGGGAACTGGCGGCGTGGACGACGGTGGCCAGCGCCATTCTGAATCTCGACGAGACCATCACCAAGGAGTAAATGTAACGATGTCACTCGAAGACGAACTCGGTCCGGCACTTACCCGCCGTCATTTTTTCTCGCTCGGCAGCGCCGGCATCGGCACCGCGGCGCTGGCATCGCTGCTGGCGCCGGAAGCCTTCGCCGGAACTATCGCCCCTCACGCCGCGACCGGCGGCCTGCCCGGCTTCCCCAATTTCCCCGCTAAAGCCCAGCGCGTGATCTTCCTCCATCAATCCGGCGCTCCCTCGCAGATCGATCTGTTCGACTACAAGCCGAAGCTCGAGAAACTGGAAGGCACGGAGCTGCCGGGCTCCGTTCGCAATGGCCAGCGGATCACCGGCATGACCTCCGGCCAAAGCTCGCTGCCGGTAGCTCCGTCGGTATTCAAGTTCAGCCAGCATGGCCAATCGGGCGCCTGGGTCAGCGAGCTTCTTCCCCATTTCGCCAAGATCGTCGACGACGTGGCGATCGTCCGCACGGTGAATACCGACGCCATCAATCACGATCCGGCAATCACCTTTCTGCAAAGCGGCAGCCAGCAGCCGGGACGGCCGAGCATGGGCGCCTGGGTCAGCTACGGGCTGGGCAGCGAGAACCAGGATCTGCCCTCGTTCGTCGTGCTGATCTCCCAGCAAAGCGGCCTCAATACGGACCAGCCGCTGTTCTCGCGGTTGTGGGGCAACGGTTTTTTGCCTTCGAAATACCAGGGAGTCCAGTTCCGCTCCACCGGCGATCCGGTTCTGTATCTTTCCGACCCTCCGGGCATCGACAAAAGCACCCGCCGCAATATGCTCGACGGCGTGGCCGCCCTGAACCAAATCCACTCGCAAGCCTTCGCCGATCCGGAGATCGAGACGCGCATCGCCCAATACGAGATGGCCTACCGCATGCAAACGTCGGTGCCGGATCTGATGGATCTGTCGAAGGAACCCGATAGCGTCTTCGAAATGTACGGCCCCGATTCCCGCAAGCCGGGCACCTATGCCGCCCACTGCCTCCTGGCCCGCCGCCTGATCGAACGCAATGTCCGCTTCGTGCAGCTTTACAAGCGCGGCTGGGATCAGCACAACGACCTTCCCCGCGATATTTCGCTGCAGTGCCAAAGCGTCGATCGACCCTCCGCCGCGCTCGTCATGGATCTGAAGCAGCGCGGACTATTGGACGACACGCTCGTTGTTTGGGGAGGCGAGTTCGGCCGAACCGTCTACTGCCAAGGCAAGCTGACGGCCGCCAACTACGGGCGCGACCACCATCCGCGGTGTTTCACGATGTGGATGGCCGGCGGCGGCATCAAACCTGGAATCACGCTCGGGGAGACCGACGAATACAGCTACAATATCGTCTCCGATCCGGTTCACATCCACGACGTGCAGGCCACCATCCTGAACCGCATGGGCGTCGACCACAAGAAACTCACCTACAAATTCCAGGGCCGCCATTTCCGCCTGACCGACGTCGCAGGGAACCTCGTTCCGAAGCTCATGGTTTAAGATCGAATCGATGCCCAGAGCGGACGTTTACGTAAAAGTGGAAATCGACTACGAGCGCGGCGAGGATCTGGCGGCGCGCGCCGCCGAAATCTGCCGGCAATTGCGAAAACAGTACGGGGTGCGCAATGCCGAGCCGCAGAGCGTCCACCCGCGGACGGACGAATGATTCACCCGCCCAGGAGTTCTTCGTAGGATCGCACGAAAAAACGATCGGTCATTCCCGCGACGTAATCGCAGACCACACGGTGGACCGGCGCCGATTCCAGACGCTCCCCATACCCCTCCGGCAGCCTCTCCGGGTGAGCAAGGAAGAATTCGAACAGCTCGCCGACGCGGCCCATCGCAACCCGCCGTTCCTCAAGCAGCGCCGGCGTTCCGTAGACCCGCTCGTGAAGAAACCGTTTCAGTCCGGCGTTGATCTCCCGCGCCTCGGGAGTAAAGCGAGCCAGCCGCGCGGGCAAGGCGCGGACGTCCGCCGCGGTGGAGGCGCCCGAGGCCTCGGCCGCTTCCACCGTCCCGGCGATCAACCCCGAGACCAACGCGTCGACGACGTGCCGGAGCACTTCGTAAAAACGTTCCTTGTCCGTCGCGCCCGGGAACTGCGTTTCCGCCCGTTCGCAAAATTCGTCGAGGCGCGGCACCGTTTCCCTGGCGTCGCTCAGTTCGACCAAACGCGCCGAATAGCCATCGTCGAGATCGGAGGTGTTGTAGGCGATCTCATCCGCCAGGTCGATCAACTGCGCCTCCAAAGGCGGACGCAGGCCCGGCAAATACCCGTCCAGCGCTGGGTCTTCCCCGCGCTCGAAATCGCGGGAGTGTTTGGCGATTCCCTCCCGCACCTCGAAGGTCAGGTTCAGACCGGGAAAGCGCGCGTATCGCTGTTCGAATTCTTCCACGATGCGCAGGGCGTGGCTGTTGTGATCGAAGCGGGCGCCAAAGGCGCGCATGCGCCGGTCCAACTCCTCCTCGCCGGCGTGAGCGAATGGCGGATGCCCGATGTCGTGCCCCAGCGCCAGCGCTTCCGTCAAACTGCGGTCCAGCCCCAACACGCCGGCCACGGTGCGGGCGATCTGCGCCACTTCGATCGTATGCGTCAACCGGTTGCGGAAATGATCCGAGATCGGCGCCGAGAACACTTGCGTCTTATTTTCCAGCCGGCGAAAGGCGCGGGCGTGGACGATCCGGTCGCGATCGCGTTCGAAGGCGTTGCGGTAAGGGTGATCCGGCTCGGGATAGCGGCGTCCCAAGCTGTTTTCGATGGCGAAGCGCAGCTTGTCGAGACCGCGGACCATCGCGGCCTAGTTCAGCTTCAATTGGATGTAGGCGTCCATCGCGGCTTTGCTGATGGCGGAACGGTCGCTGCCCCGGAGCGGACTCAGCAGCGCTTTGGCCTCTTTGGGATTCTTCGGCGCGACGATCTCCGCCAACTCCAAAGTGGCGGCGTCCTTGGAGACGAGCACGGAGGGTTTGGCCACGAGAGACCGCACCAGCGTCTCCGCTTCGGCCGTTTTTCCTTCGGAGGCGTAGATTTTAGCCAGCGAGATCTTGGCCAACGAAACGTAGGGTCCGCCGCCATTGTCCACGACGTCCTTCATCCGCTTGGCGGCTTGCGCCATGTCGCCCTTGTCCGCCGCCTGCGAGGCCAAAACGTATTCCGCAACGGTTCCTTCGGGCGTGCCCGGATACTTGGCGGCCAAGTCTCCGAACGCCTTTTGCACCGCTTTGTCCTTTTCCGCCTGCGTGGGGAAACTCGGCGCGATGGGATTGGGCTGGCCGCCCACCGTTCCCTGGTTGACGATCAACGCCTTGGTCAACAGGTCCTGCCGGATTTCGCTCTCGTGCTGGCGATAAAAATAAAACGCCGCACCCAACACCAGCAGAATCCCCGCGATGGAACCATACCGGATCATCGCCGGCCGGTGCGTCGTAAGGAAATCGTAACCGAGCCGCACTTCGGAGGCGAACGGATCCGTCTTCATCGCTTTTCTGGTTAATCTTGCCAAGCCTTATCCTCTTTTCGCGGTGGAACGGCGAAGCGCCTTGAGGGCGCAGAGAGTCCACAGCGGGCCGCGCCGCGTTTCAACCGTTCCTTTCGATCCTATCACAGCGGTCCCGGCGGGCGGTTTGATCCTATAGGGCCGGCGCTTGACCGGGAGGTCCTACAGACAATCCGCTGGTTCGGGAGGTACTTGAGAATTCCAGCGCTTCTGCGAGACTTTTAAGTAGGCATGCCGCGATTCAGTTCCACCTCGACTTGCCCTTATTGCGGAGCGGCGGATACCCGGCGCTCGCGGCGTCGAGGAATCATGGAGTACCTGCTGCGCGGATCGAGCTTCGCCTCGTACCGCTGTCGCCGCTGCCTCCATCGATTCCTCGCCCGCAGGCCGGCGGAGGCTACGCCAGAACCGCTTCCTGAAAAGCGTACGCCGGCGCCGGCGCCCGCCGCTCCATCCCGTTAGCTTCGCGGTGCATCGAGAAGCGGACCAAGCCCGCCAAATCGTGAATGTCCAACTTCCGCATCATGCTGGCGCGATAGGTATCGACGGTCTTCGGGCTGAGATGAAGGCGCGAGGCGATTTCTTTCGCCCGAACCCCCTCCACCAGAAGGCTGAAGACCTGGTACTCGCGGGCGCTGAGGGAATCGACAGGGTCCGAAGACGACCCCTTATGCTGCGGGACGAAGAGTTCGCCGGAGGCGATCTCCGGCGCGATATACACGCCGCCCGACATGACGTGGTCGATACTGTCCAGCAACTGCTTGGCCGGTCCGGTCTTTAGGATGTAACCGCTGGCGCCGGAGCGCAACGCCTCGATGACGCCTCGCCGCTCCCGGCGCGCCGACATCATAATCGCTTTCGTGGGTAAACCGCCCTCCCGGATCTCGCGAAGGATCTCCAGGCAGAAGAGGCCGGGCATCTGCACGTCCAGAATCGCCACATCCGGCTGGTGGGCGCGGATGGCTTCCATCGCGGAAGCGCCATCTGCACACTCCGACATCACGGTGATCCGCGAATCGCTTTTCAGAAGCGCGGTCAGACCTTCGCGAAGAAGGCCCCATTCGTCCGCAACGATCACGGTAATTCCAATACTCGGTTGCATCACTTGATCCTCCTAAGGTTATTGGCACAGCCTGGAGGAAACTATTGGGACGAATCGAACGCTCTCGTTCGCCGCCTCCACATAAACAGTCTGACAGATTTCGGAATTGTCTGGAGAAAAATATTCTCGTGCGCCGCACCGGGCGGGGGCGAACGTCCGGTTCACCCTCCGCCCCGGCCCGTTAGACGAAGCTGCGCAACGCGGCGGGTTCGTCGTCGAAGACCTCGAAAACGGTGTAAAGCTTCGTGATCTGCAACAGATCTTTCACCCGTTTGTTCAACCCCAGGAGTTTCAGCACTCCACCGCCGTTGGTCACGGTGGTGAAGCTCGAAACCATTTCGCCGATTCCAGAGCTGTCGATGTAGGACACATCTCCCAGGTTGAGAAGCAATTTCTTGTTTCCCTTCGCCGCCAGATCGCGGATCGTGTCCCGGAAATTGCTCGCCCCCTCGCCTAGGGTAATGCGGCCAGAGGCGTCGATCACCGTGACGTCGCCAACTTGGCGGGTCGAAATTTTAACGCTCATGTATAGAACCTCCTCGATTCAAAGTCGGACCACTTTTGCAAAGTTTCCTCACCCGGCTTTCGCCAGATATTTCACCATTCTCACTTCGGTGCCGGCGCTCCCGGTCTTATGTACGCTTACCTCGTCCATGAAGGCCTGGATCAACAGCAGCCCGCGCCCGGAATGGCGCAGGAGGTTTTCCTCGGACAGGGGATCGGGAACCGTCGTCATCTCGAACCCTTCTCCCTCGTCGCGGATAATGACCGCCAGATGATCCGGCGCCTTCAGCACTTGCAGCCGGACTTTTTTCCGCCCGCTATAGCGATTGCCATGCACGACCGCGTTCACCATCGACTCGCGCACGGCCATGCCGATGCGGTGCATCTCCTCTTCGGGAAATCCGATCTCGGCCGCCACCTCCAGCACCGACTCTTCCGCCGAGTCCACGCTCTCCAATGCCGACTCCAGCGACGCATCCACACGGACCGTTTCGCCGGTTTGGTTATCCGCCATAGTTTCGTTTTCCCGCCTGGAGTTGCGTCAAAGTCGAATCCATACATTAGACCACTCGGCCTAAGCGAGTCAAGCAGATGGCCGCCGCTTTACGGCCCGAGGCGATTCTACGGCCTCTTTGCCGGGAGACGAATGGAGGTTTGCAAATCGGCGGCGCGACGGCCGCGTGGTATCCAGGCGATCTCACAGGAATCGCCGGCGCGGCGGAATGCCCGCGCCGCCCGGAGATCCGCCCCGCCGTCCGTTCGTCACCCGCGCTGCGAAGTAGTCCCGGCCAGGGGTTCGATCCCGACGTTCGCACTCTTCGCGCCGCTAGGTGGCGTCAAACGATTACTGGATTTGCGTGATGACAAGATGTGCGGAGACGGGCATCGATCCGCCCGCATTGGTCGGGAGCGAGACAGTATTGCTATTCGCGACGGGATTCCTAACTGTGAGGATGGAATTGACGACGGCCGTCGTAACAAGCGACGTTCCGACAATTTGATTCCCAAGATCTAAGCTCCCAGCCACTGTGGCCGGGAGTTCCGCCCCATTTAAGGATAAATCCAGTTGTCCGAATTCCACGCTGGCTTGAAACATCACTTGATAGGTGCCAATGGCGGACAAATTGAAGGAAGACGAAGTTAGCCGGGAGATGGAGCCGCCGGAAGTAGCCGATCCATTCTGAGGGAAGGCGACGTCCTGACCGGGAGGGATTGACGCGGGGTTATCGGAAGGCATCAGCGCAAAAAAGTCGGCGAAAGCGATTGCCCCGCCCGGACCGGCCGGACCCGTCGCGCCTGTGCTCCCCGTCGCACCGACTGGCCCTACCAGCCCTTGAATGTTAGCGGCGGGATAAAAGGGAGCCAGTTTCGGCGAGATAAGCTGGTGCCAGTT
>VFSW01002460.1_pt1 | contig 27956 bp, 23 predicted proteins | sample 5358111 | NCBI WGS metagenome assembly VFSW01 (sample SAMN11554181, study PRJNA540505) | mine drainage metagenome | isolation source: sediment from site ElyBrook_90M | place: USA: Ely Copper Mine, Vershire, VT | collected 2017 | reverse complement strand
CCGCCGAGCAGGGCGATACCCAGGCTCAGGCCGATTTGGGCAATTTGTTAATCAGCGGCGAGGCGCGCACCGTGGCGCTCGATGGGCTGCCGATCCATCAATGGTTCGAGCGTGCGGCGGAGTCGGGCGATTTGATCGGCGCGTTCAATTTCGGCGTGTGCCTTGCTGAAGGTATTGGGATGAAGCGCGATGATGCGCGCGCCGCGATTTGGCTAAAGCGGGCGGCGGAAAAAATCGTCAACGCGCAATATTGGTATGGGCGCATGCTGCTCGATGGGCGCGGCATGCCAGCCGATCCGGTGGCGGCGGCGCACTGGATTGGCTTGGCCGCCGATGCCGGGATGGTCGAGGCGGTGGTGACGCTCGCTGATATGAAATTATACGGGCGTGGCGGCCGCCGCGATCACGAAGGGGCGGCTTCATTGTTCCTGCGCGCGGCGCAAACGGGGCATGCCGGGGCAATGTTTGCGCTCGGCGCGCTCCATGGCGGCGGGCATGACGTGCCGACGGATCGGGTTGTGGCGTTTGGCTGGTTCCAGCGGGCGGCCGAGGCGAATCATCCGATCGCGCAAATGATGCTCGGGCGCTATTTGGCGCGCGGCTTGGCCGGGCCGGTGGATGTGGCGGCGGCGCGGCAATGGTTTCAGCGGGCGGTCGCGCAGGGCATTGCCGACGCCAAGGCCGACCTCGCTGAATTAGACGCCGCCGCTGACTTCGACCCATCAATGGATTCCGCGCCGCATCGCGCTGCTGGCGATTGAGCGCGGTGACCGAGCTGGATGCGGTGCAGGCGCGTCGCGCGGCGGATGCCGCCGATGCCTGGACGCGCGGACGCTCAGCGCCGGATCCCCAAGACGCCTTGTTTTGGTTGGAGCGCACGGCGCGTCTGGCGCCCGATGATCCGCGCCCGGCGCTGGAAGCCGCTTTGGTGGCGGCTTCGATGGGTGCCACCGATGCGGCAACCCGGCTTGAATACATTGCCCGATATTATGAGTCCGCCACAGCATGGCGGGCGCTAGCCCGGCTGCGCTGGCTCGCGGGCGATGCCGCAGGGGCCGCTGAGGCACTCCGATGTTTCTGCGCCCGCCATGTCGCGCCGGAGGATTTCGCACCGCTCGCCGATGCGATTGCGGCGCAAGCGGGGGCTGCGGGCTGGTGTGGCCTACGCGCAGACGGGCGGCTGGTGGTGGGGGCGGTGCGCGTAAAACCGGTTTTGCGCTTGGATGGTCACGGTGTCGCCCGTTTCGATGCGCAGGCCGCGCAACAGGGCCGGCAATTGACGGTGCACATCGAGGGGGCGGATTTGCTTGGCTCGCCGATGGATCTCGCCGCGTTGCGCCGGGTTGAAGGGCTGGTAACGGCCGAAGGCGGTGATCTGGTCGGCTGGGCGTTTCGCCGCGCCGCAGCCGAGCAACGCCCGACATTGGTGCTGCGCGACGCCAAGGGCGCCGAATGCCGGGTGCGCCTCGGTGCGGCCCTGCCACCGGTGCAAGCCGCGCCGTTTCATCCGCGCTTTGGTTTTCGCGTGCGTGCGGTAAGCTTGGCGAATTTAACCGCGCCTTTCACGGTCACCTCATTGGCCGGCGAGGCGCTGTACGGAACGCCGATCGACCCTGCGCTGCTGGGTCGCCTGCGGCCGATGGCCATGCGAGCCCGGCGCAGCGCCCCGGAAACCGCACCGGCGCGCGCCGGTTTGTTGGTGCTGATGCCGGTCTATCGCGATGCGGCGCGCACCGCAGCGGCGTTGGATTCGCTGGCGCGATCCACCCCTGATCTTCAGGTGCTGGTGGTCGATGATGCCAGCCCCGAGCCAGCCTTGCGGGATTTATTGAACCAGCGGGCACGTTCGGGCGCGATTATGGTGCACCGGCTGCGGGTCAATCGTGGCTTTCCCGGCGCGGTCAATCGGGGCTTAGCGGTGGCGGCGGATAAATTCCCCGGCAGCGACATCGTGCTGTTAAATGCCGACACGCTGGTGCCTGATTTTGCCTTGGCGCGACTGCATGCGGCGCTCTACCAAGCGCCGGATATTGGCAGTGTGACGCCGCTCTCAAACGAAGCGACCATTGTCAGTTACCCAAACCCGCGCGGCGGCAATCGCGCGCCGGATCTGGCTGCGACCAATGCGCTGAACGCATTGGCGTGGCGGGTGAATGGTGCGGCGCTGACGCCGGTGCCAACGGCGGTCGGATTTTGCATGGCGATCCGCCATGATTGCCTCGCCGCGACGGGCGGCTTGCGGGCGGATGTGTTCGCGCAGGGTTATGGCGAGGAGAATGATTGGTGCGCACGGGCGCGCGCGCTCGGCTATCGGCATATGGCGGCGAGTGGGGTGTTCGTGGCGCATTGCGGCGGCGCTTCATTTGGCGCGGCGGGGCGGGCTTTGCTTGAGCGAAATTTGACGCTGCTCGATCGGCTGCACCCAGATTATGCGGCCGAGGTCGCGGCGTTCCAGGCGGCGGACACGCTGGCGCCTGCCCGCCGGCGGCTTGATCGGGCGCGGTTTCTCGGCGTGCCTGCGGCCAAACCGGCCGTGGCGCTGATCACCCATGATCATGGTGGCGGCATTGCCCGCGTGGTGGCGGCGCGGATGGCGGGGCTGCGCGAGGACGGGTACCGGCCCGTTCTGCTCCAACCCGATTTCACCGATCCGCAGGCCCGCGCATCCGGCATTGGTGCCGTGCGGCTCGGTGATCAAATGATTGCTGATTTCCCGAATTTGCGGTTTAACCTGCCCCAGGGATGGCGGGGCCTACTCGCGCTGCTGCGGGCTGCTCGGGTGCAGCGCGTCGAGTTCCATCATGATCTCGGCCATCATCCGCTGCTGCATGAGCTGGCAGCAGCGCTCGCGGTGCCGGTGCGATTTTTTATTCATGATTACGGTGTATTTTGTAAGCGGTTTCATCTGATCGGGCCGGGGCGGCGCTATTGCGGCGAGCCGGACCCGGCGGGCTGCGTGCGCTGCCTCGCCAGTGAGGGGAGCGAATCCACCGATCCAATCGCACCGGCGGCGCTGCGGGCGCGCTCGGCGTTGCATTTGCAAGCAGCTGAGCAGGTGATTGTGCCATCGGCTGATGTCGCGCGGCGATTGCGGCGGCATTTTCCCAAGGTCCGAACCGCGCTGCAGCCATGGGAGGATGACCGAACGGCGGTGCGCTTGCATCCGCCGCGCACGGGGCATCGGCGCATTGCAGTGCTGGGTGGGATTGGCCCGGCCAAGGGATTTGATGTGCTGCGTGATTGCGCGCTGGACGCCGCCGCCCGCAATCTGGCGCTCGATTTCGTGCTGGTTGGCGCAAGCGAGCGTGACAGCCTGTTGTTGGAAACCGGGCGCGTGCGCATCACCGGCCCGTATCCTGAGGGCAGCGGTGCGGCCTTGGCTGCGCAAATGGCGGCGGATTTAGCCTTCATCCCCTCGATTTGGCCGGAAACATGGTGCTTCGTGCTGAGCGAGGCGTGGCGTGCCGGCCTGCATGCGGTGGTATTTGATTTGGGCGCGCCCGCCGATCGGGTGCGCACCAGCCAGCGCGGCATGGTGTTGCCGCTGGGCCTGTCGGCGGGGCGAATCAACGATGCTCTGCTTGCGTGGCGGCCGGATTTGGGCAATCTCTCGCCGATCCGTTTGGTGCCCTTGCCGCGCTGAAAATCCTGATGCAAACAGCGTTGCAAAGATTTTGTTAATTATTTGCCTGAATAACCGTCTGACCCTTGCTTGAACGGAGACCGCCTCGATGTCGAAAGCTGCTATTGCCCATAAAAATCAGGCCGAAGCGCCGGTTGCCGTCGAGGGTCAGCCGCGTCCTGGCGAGGTGCAGGAATTGAAAGTGTCCGCCCATTTAATGACGCTGGATGCTGGGTTATTTTGTATCGTCAATGAAGCTAACCCGGCGGCGGGCATGTCCGGCGGTTTGCCCGGCGTGCGGATTACCCCGGCGCCGATGGCTGGGGATGCGCTGGAGGTCATCAGCTTCCGCGCCGATGGCTGGTTGGCGGGTTCGGGGGATGCGGCATTGGTGCGGGTGCATCGGGCACCGGCGCAAGTTTTGGTCACCGTGTATCAACGTCCGAACGCCCCGGAAGCAGCACCACGCCTGCAAGTGATGCGGCTTGCTGGCAGCCCGGCGCCCGTCGCGGCTGCTGTCGCCCCGGTCGCGCCGGAGGTGATGGATGTGCTCGCTCATATTCAAACCCGAGGCGATGTCGGTGCGAAATTCGGCACCTGGCTCGGTGAGCCCGGCTCGGGCCATTGGATCGAGGGTATCGCGGTAGCGGCGCCTGAAGGGATCGCCGCTGAGGACATCGCTTATCAGGGTGTATTGGGTCGCGGCTGGCTCTCGCCATGGGTGGAGGCGGGGGCTTATTGCGGGTCGCGCGGGATGGCGCTGCCATTGCTGGGCTTAAGGATGCGTTTGCAGGGCGAGGCGGCGGAGCAGTTCGATCTCAAAATCGAGGCCAGCTTTGTCGATGGTTCACGGGTTGGCCCGGTTGGCAGTGACGAAACCTGCGAGGCGGAAAGTCTGGCTTCGTTGGAGGCGGTGAAAATCACCCTGGAGCCGCGTCGCGGTCGGGCTGGGAAAGCGCGGCGCTGAGCGGTCGGGCGTAGCCGTGCGCTTCCTGTTCGTTCACCAGAATTTCCCGGGGCAATATTTGCATTTGGTCCGGCATCTGCTGGCGGATGGCGGTCATGATATCGTGTTCATGACCGAGCCGAACCAGAATGAAATTCCCGGCGTGCGTAAAGTGACCTATGCCCGCCCGCCAGCGACGCATCAGGCGGTGTTTCCGAGCGCACGGGAATTTGATGTGGCGATGCGCCGGGCCGAATCAGCCTATCATGGCGCCAAGCAAATCAAAGCGCTGGGGTTCGAGCCGGATATTATTCTGGGTCATCATGGCTGGGGCGAATTGTTGAATTTGCCCGATATTTATCCCGGCGTGCCAATTTTGGGCTATTTCGAGTTCTATTATCGGATCGATGGCACGGATGTGAATTTCGATCCGGAATTCCCGATGGCCCCCGAACGTTTCGGCGCGGTGCGGGCCAAGAACGGGGTCAATCATTTGGCGATCGGGCTGGAGCAGTACGGCCAAACGCCGACAGAATGGCAGTGGAGCACGTATCCGGCCTGGGCGCGTTCACGCATGTCGATCATCCGCGAAGGGGTCGATCTGCAACTCTGCGCGCCCAAACCAGCTTTGCGTCAGCAGACGCTGACTGTAGGCAAGCTGAGTGTCACGCCCAAGCAGAAATTAATCACCTTCGTTGCGCGTAACCTCGAACCCTATCGGGGTTTCCATGTGTTGATGCGCGCACTGCCGGCGATTTTGGCGGCGCGCAAGGATGTGGTCGTTTCGATCGTCGGGGGTGATGAGATCAGCTACGGCGCGCCACCTGCGCAAGGCAATTGGCGCAATGTGATGATGCAGGAGGTCGGGGCGGGGATCGATCTGTCGCGCGTGCATTTCATGGGCAAAGTCGCCTATGGCGATCATTTGCAACTTTTGCAGCGCTCTGATGCGCATATCTATCTCAGCTACCCGTTCGTCGCCTCCTGGAGCCTGCGGGAGGCTTTGGCGGTCGGCGCGCCGGTTATTGGTGGTGATACCGCGACGGTGACGGAATTCGTCAAACATGGCGAAACCGGGTTGGTGGCGCCTACATTGGACCCGGCTTCGCTGGCGCGGACGGTGCTGGGCTTGCTCGAGGATCGCAAATTAGCGCAGCGCTTGGGTGCCAATGCCCGAAAATTTGCCGAAGCTACGCTCGATTTGAACGCCTATTTGGCCTATTATTGTCAGGAAATCGAGCGTATTACCGGCAAATCGCTGGCCGATAAACCTTCGGCGCGACCATCCGCTTCATCGCGCGCTGCGCCGACGGCAAAGCGCCCGGTCAAAAGCCGTGTGCAGCCCGCCATCCCGTCAACCGCGCCCGCGCCACGCCCAAAACAGCGGAGAGCCAGGCCATGAGCGATGCGCAAGGTTATAATCAACCGCTTGGCGGCAATGAGATGCCCCGCTTCGCCGGCATCGCGACGATGATGCGCCTGCCCTTGGCCACGTCGGCGGCGGGGCTCGATGTCGGGTTTGTCGGGGTGCCGATGGATATTGGCACCTCTAACCGGTCTGGCACGCGGTTTGGCCCAAGGCAGATTCGCAGCGAATCGGTCATGCTGCGGCCTTATAACATGGCCACCGGCGCGGCACCGTTTGAGCGGCTGCGCGTTGCCGATCTCGGCGATATCGCGACGAACCCCTATAATTTGGAAAAATCGGTGGCGCTGATCGAAGCCGGGATCGCCGCGATTTTGGCGGCGGGTTGCGCGCCGTTGATTTTGGGCGGTGATCATACGTTGGCCTATCCGGTGCTGCGCGCCATGGCGGCACAGCACGGGCCGGTCGGGCTTATTCATGTTGATGCGCATGCCGATGTGAATGACACGATGTTTGGCGAGCGCATTGCCCACGGCACGCCGTTTCGCCGCGCGGTTGAGGATGGCGCGGTCAATCCGGCGCGTGCGGTGCAAATTGGCCTGCGTGGCACCGGCTACGCCGCCGATGATTTTGATTGGCAACGCGCGCGCGGCTTTCGCGTTATCCAGGCCGAAGCGTGCTGGCATCGCTCGCTCGCGCCGTTGATGGCAGAAATTCGCACCCAACTCGGCGCGGGGCCGGTTTATCTGAGTTTCGATATCGATAGTCTCGACCCCTCGATCGCGCCCGGCACCGGCACGCCGGAAATCGGCGGGCTCACCACCATTCAGGCGCTTGAGATCATCCGCGGTTGCGCGGGGCTTGATTTGGTCGGGGCTGATCTCGTAGAAGTTGCACCGCCTTATGACATGGCGGGAACCACCGCGCTGATTGCCGCCAACCTACTTTATGAGATGCTATGTGTCATGCCGACCCCGAATCGTCACGAAGTCGTTTGAGGCACATGCTTGCATACGGCACTATTTCCACTAGATGAATGTCTGGACCTGATTTTGAGATTATCCCGGTAACAATCGGCAAGGAAAAACCATATGTCGTCGACCATCACATTCGATACCGGTTTGGCCACGGTGAACGGCGTGGCTGAAACAATCACAGCGAGCATCACCGTCGGTAGTGCGGTGAGTGCGTCGGCAACTTCGCTCCTGAGCGCGATTGATACTCTGATTGTCAAGGGTAATCCGGGTCAGGCTTCAGCGGCCGTTGAGGGTATCGTCACCACGGCCATTCCGAGCACGATCACGGTTCCCGATCCGTCGGTTGCTGGTAGCGGCGGCGTCGCGGGCTTTACCCAGCAAACTTATGCCTACATCACCGGCGGCCCCGGTAGCACCATTGATTTGCCTGCGTACGATTCCTCAACCGGTGCTGGTTTCTCAGGGATGATCGTCGATGTGGCTGGTGTGGTCACGATTACTGGCGGCGGCTTCAAGACAGGGCGCGTGGTGCTGAGTGCGCAAAGCGATGTAACCTTTGATCCGCAAGGCGGTCCGGCCAGTTCTAGCACCATCATCGGCGGCGGCGGCAATAATAACCTGACGCTGGATTCAAAAAATTACACGGTATTGCTCTCCGGCGGCAATAATACTGTCTCGGCTGACAGCTATTACGGCTCCACCGGCACGGCGACATTCAACAACATCACCACCTATGCTGGCAATAACGTCATTCGTTTGAACGCAGGCACCGATATTGTGGCCTCGGCGGGCACCGATTCGATTTTTGCTCTCGCCAACAAGGCTGACATCACCGTCACCGGCGCGGGCGCCTATGTCGGGCTGAACAAAGTGCAAACCGAATCTTCGGTTACAGCCTCGGGAACCAACCAGACCATCAATGTGAATGGCACACGCGATGTCGTTGATGCATCGAACCTCGGCGCGGGCAGCTATGTCTATGTGAATGGTCAGTTCAACACCGTGACGCTGGGTGCAGCAGGCAATGTGCTGGTCGGGCCGACCGGGTCGAATAACACCATCACCGGCGGTGCTGGAGCACCGGTCGCAGATTTCGGCACGCATGATTTAGTTTCGATGACCGGGGGCCTCACTTACGAATATGGCACGAACTCGACATTGATCGGGTCGAACTCTGCTCGCGTCTATGCCGATGGCACTGGCGATACGGTCAATATTTCAGGGTCGGCGATTGGCACCGGCACGATGACCGGCGGTATGTTTAATGCTTCAGGCAGCACCCATCTGGCACTGGGCGGCAAGAACGCCGGAAATTTGGTCAATTTGAGCGGCACGGCCACGGCGGGGATCAACGGCGATTCGGTAGTCACCAGCGGCAATAATTTAGTGGCGAGCTACAGCAACGCCAATAGCGTGACGGTCGGCGGGTCCAATGCCGCCTTGTTCACCTTCGGTGGCTCCACCACCGTGACGGTCACCGGTTCAGCCACGCTTGCCGTTTATGAAGGCGGCGGCACGGCCTACGTGCAGAATGGCGGCACCGGCGCGATTGTCGCTAATCAGGGGGCGGGTTCGGTTACCATCAATGCCGGCGCCGGTGCGGCCACCTTATTTGGCGGCACCAGCGGCAGCAATTTGCTCATTGGCGGCTCAAGCGGCGCGAACTATCTCGCGGCGTCTGGCAATTCCACCCTTGAGGCGAGTGGTGGCGCTACCACCATGGTCGGCGCTGCGGGCACCGAATCGATGATGGGCAGCGCGGCAATGGGGGCGACCAATCTGTTCTTGTTTGGCTCCCTGGCGACCGGTGCCGCCACCATCAGCGGCTTCGCCGCAACCAACGGCTCGATTGTGTTGCAGGACGGCGTCACTGTTACCGGAACCGGCACAGTTTCTGGCGGTCAGACGCTCAGCCTGTCGAATGGCGGATCGATCGAATTGTTCGGTTTCAGCGGATCACTCGTCTCGGTCACCGCAGCGGGCGGGATCACCACCCTCACCTAACCGACCAAAAACTCAGCGGCGCCGCAAGGTGCCGCTGGTTTATGTCCGATCATTTAGGCGCGCAGTGCTTGTGAAGCGGTCACCACAGCTCATTTGTCCATTATGGGTAAATTCAGTGCGTGCCAGTCGTGACCAGCGCTTACCTTAATCGGATCGGCACTGCGGTGCCCGATAATGATGTTCACCAAGGCTTCGTCGGCTACGCGCAAAGCAAGCTAGCGCCGCGCGATGCCCGGCTATTTGCCCGCATGGCGCAACGCGCCGGCATTGAGCGGCGATACTCCACCCTCGCGCTCGGCGATTTGGCGCAGGGCGGGGACGACGCGCAGGGATTCTACCGTCCTGGCTCATTTCCGGACACCGGTGCGCGCATGGCGGTGTTTGAGCGCGCTGCACCGGTGCTCGCCGAGCGAGCCATTGCTGATTTGAGCGCCGATCTCACCGATATTACCCATATTATCGTCGCGTCCTGTACCGGCTTCACCGCGCCGGGTCTCGATCAGCATCTGGTCGCACGGCTCGGCCTGCGGCGTGATGTGCAACGCACTCTGGTCGGCTTCATGGGCTGTTCGGCGGCCGTTCCCGCCTTGCGCTTGGCCCAGCAGGCGGTGCTCGCCGATCCGGCCGCACGGGTGCTGGTCATCAACCTTGAACTCTGCACCCTGCATTTGCAGGAAACCGACGATCTGGAAACCGCGCTCACTTTTCTGCTGTTCGGCGATGGCTGTTCGGCCAGCCTCGTCAGCGCGGACGCCACCGGCCTCGCCCTCGGCGATTTTCGGGCGGCAACCATTCCCGATACCGAAGAATTGATCACCTGGCGCATCGGTGCCCAGGGCTTTCTGATGCATCTTTCCGGTGGGGTGCCCGCAGCGATTGCCCAAGCGCTGCGCGCCGAGCGCGAACGCGGCGATGCGGACGGGCTGCTGCGCGGTGCAGGCACCCAAGATATCGATGTCTGGGCCGTGCATGCGGGCGGCCGCACTGTGCTCGATGCGGTGGAATCCGGGCTGGCGCTCGCACCCGAGGCGCTGGCAGCATCGCGTGCGGTGCTGGCCGACCACGGTAATATGTCTTCCGCCACGGTCATGTTCGTGCTCAAACGCATCATGGCAGAGCAAAATGCGGCGCTGGTTCCGGGCGCACGCGGCATGGCGATGGCGTTCGGCCCCGGCATGGTCGCTGAAACCTTTCGCTTCGCCGCCCTGTGAGGGAGCGACCATGATCGATCTATCGCGTCGGCAAATGCTCGATGAGGTGATGGATGACCCGTCGCTCGACCCCGCGATTTACGCCCGCTGCATCACCGATCTCGCCAAAGTCAACCAAATCACGATGACCCACCGGCCAACCCTCGCATGGCTCGCACGGGGTCTGCGCGATTGGCCAAGGGCGCAGCCCTTTACCCTGCTGGATGTGGCCTATGGCAATGGCGATTTGCTGCGCGCCATTGGCCGTTGGGCCGCAAAGCACGGTTACATCGCGCAGTTGAGTGGCGTCGATTTGAACCCGCGTAGCGCCACCGTCGCCAATGCGGCCACACCAACCGGCATGGATATCACTTATCACACCAGCGACGTGTTCACCTTCGCCCCGGCGCAAAAGCCCGATTTCATCGTCACCTCGCAATTCACCCATCATCTCGACCAAGCCCAGCTGGTCGCGTTGCTGCGTTGGATGGACGCAACCGCGCAGCGCGGCTGGCTGATCGCCGATTTGCACCGTCACCTGATCCCCTATTACGGCTTTCGCTGGCTAGCGCGGTTGTTTGGCTGGCACGCGATTGTGCGCCTGGATGGCACCGCCTCAATAGCGCGCAGTTTTCGCCGCGCCGATTGGCAGCACGCCTTGGCCGAAGCCGGCGTTGCCGCTTCCATTCGCTGGAATATGCCGTTTCGCTATTTGATCACCGCCCCTCCTGTTCAATGATCCCTGAGCCATGATTATTGTCGCAGGCGGTGGCCTTGCGGGCGCCGCGTCGGCCTGCGCGCTCGCGCAAGCAGGCCAGGCTGTTACGCTGATCGAGCGTGATCATGCGCCAGTCGACAAAATATGCGGCGAGTTTCTCTCCATCGAGGCGCAAGAATCGCTCGCCGCCTTGGGGCTTGATGTGGCGGCTCTGGGCGGTCACCCGATCGGTCGGCTGCGCCTGATCTACGGCAGCGCCGCCGTCGCGGTTGATTTGCCGTTCACCGGCATCGGGCTCACCCGCAAACGCCTGGACGCCGCGTTGCTCGATCATGCGCAGCGTGCGGGCGTAAACATCCTGCGCGGCGTGGCGATCAAGCGGGTGGAGGCGGGCGCCGCGCTGGCGCTGGATTTGGCCGATGGCACCCGGCTCGAAGCCACGACGCTGCTGCTGGCCACCGGCAAGCACGAACTGCGCGGTGCCGCGCGGCCCGTTGCCGCGCCGGGCGATCTGGTCGGCTTTAAAATGTATTTCCGGCTGAACCCGGCCGCCCGAGCGCAGGTCGCGGATCATATCGAGCTATTTTTATTTGATCGCGGCTATGCTGGGTTGCAGTTGGTGGAGGGCGGGGTCGCTAATCTGTGCCTGCTGGTCACGCGGGCGCGCCTCGCCGCGCTGGGGGGCAGTTGGGTAGCGCTCCTCGCGGATTTGCAGCGCGAAACCCCAATCCTCGCCGAGCGCCTCGCCGGGGCAACGCCGCTATTGGATCAGGCGTTGACCATTGCCCGCGTGCCTTACGGGTTTATCCATCGCCCGACCGAAGCGGACCCCGCGCAGCTATTCCGCTTGGGCGATCAGGCAGGGGTGATCCATTCCTTCACCGGCGATGGGATGGCGATTGCGTTGCACAGCGCTGCCCTGGCCGTGGCCGCTATCACCAACGGTGAACCATCCGCGCTCTATCATCAGCGTTTGCGGCGCGATATTGCCGGGCAAATCACCCGCGCCTCATTGCTCTATCGCGCCCAGCAATCAGCCTCCGCGCAACGCGCTTTGTTCGCCCTCGCCCAACGCGCCCCGTTCGCCCTGCGGTGGGTGGCGCGCTATACCCGCGTGCCGCTGCGCGCCCGGCGCCGGGTCAATCAGGATCTGCCGCGTTGATCGCCGCCTGCAAGGCGCGCACGCCCGCCGCCGGGCCATCCGGATGGTTCCAGATCGCGCCGATCACCGCCAGGAATTCCGCGCCTGCTTGGACCAATGGGCCACAATTTACTGCATCGATGCCCCCGATGGCCACGGCGGGCACCTCCATCGTCTCGCACCACCAAGCCAGCGTCTCCAGGCGAGCGGCGCTCGCTTGCTTGGTGCTGGTTGGGAAAAACGCGCCAAACGCCACATAATCGGCCCCGGCATTGGCGGCCTCAATCGCGAGATGGCGCGAATCATGGCAGGTCACGCCGAGGCTGAGTTTACCCAACGCCGCTCTCGCCGCAGCAACACCGCCCGGCCCAAGATCCTCTTGGCCCAAATGCGCGCCATCGCAGCCGGTCGCAACCGCCAAATCGGCCCGATCATTGAGCAAAAACGCCACCCCGCGCGCATGCACCATCGGGCGGAGCGCATCGATCGCCCGCCGCCATTGTGCGTCATCGGCCTGTTTCAGCCGGAGCTGCACGCAGGCAATCGGTCCGGCATCGAGCGCCGCCGCCAGTGCGGCGGGAAAATGCGCCAGATCGATCTGCGGCGGGGTGATCAGATAAAGTTCGCTCAAGCCTTGCCCTGATAGATCGCAATCACCTGCGCGAGCAGCGCCAGCGCCTCGTCACGCGGACGGGTAAAGGCGTTGCGGCCAATGATCGAGCCGGTAGCGCCGCCATCGCGCAGGGCGCGGACGGTGGTGAGCAGGCTCGCCTCATCGGTCGCCTCGCCACCGGAGAACACCACCATCCGGCGGCCCGCGAAGCAGGATTGCACCACATGCTCGATCCGTTTGGGCATGGTGGAAATATCAACTTTTTCATAGGCTTTCTTCGCGGCATCCAGCCCGATATGGGCGGTCGGCGGCTTGACCTTGATAATATGCGCGCCGAGCAAGGCGGCCATATGGGCGGCATAGGCGCAAATATCGATGGCGGTTTCCCCGGCTTTGTCGATCAGCGGGCCACGCGGATAGGACCAAAGCACCACGGCAAGCCCGGCGGCTTTCGCTTCCTCGGCCAATTCGCGGAACTCTTCCATCATGTCGAACTGATATTCCGACCCCGGATAAATCGTGAAGCCAATCGCCGCACAGCCGAGTTGCAGCGCATCCGCGACCGAGCCGGTGATGGCTTGATCTTTCTCGGTGGCGAGGCTGTTGGAGGAGTTCATTTTGAGAATGGTGGGCAAGCTGCCCGCATAGCTGTCGGCGGCGGCTTGGAGCATGCCGAGCGGCGCGGCATAGGCCGAAAGCCCGGCATCAAGGGCGAGTTGGAAATGATAATGCGGATCATAGGCGGCGGGATTGGCGGCAAAGCTGCGTGCCGGCCCATGCTCAAAGCCTTGATCGACCGGCAAAATAACCAAATGGCCCGATCCGCCCAGCTTGCCCTGCATCAGGATGCGCGCAAGATTGCCCTTGCTGCCAGGGTTGTCGCTTTCGTACCAGCCGAGGATTTTTTTGACCCGTTGTGTCACACGCATGGAATTCTCCCGTTCGCTCAGATGTTGCGCGCTGGGTCTAGCCTAGTTTTTCGCACGCGTCAGCCCCGCGCCAGCGAGCGCTGGTCCGATCAACCAACGGCGCAATTCAGCATCGTCGCTGTTTGCGGTCGCATCGAACGCTGGGGGTGCCGCATGCCATAAGTCGGCGTCGGTTTCGCGCGCAATCGCGGCGATTTGATCAAAAATCACCGTCTCGGCCGACAGGATCACGCCGCGCAACCCGATACGCAGCGCCTCCAGTGCCCGCCCGGCGGCATCGCTGCAATCGAGGAGCGAAAAGCCGGTAAACGACGCTTGCTCCAGCAAGGCCCGCCACCAGGGCGCACCGGCATAGAGCACAAAGCCGCGCGGCGAGAGCAACGTTACCGGCAAACCGGGTGCCAGGGCGCGGGCGATGGTTCGGTGATCATGGACAATAACCGCCGGAGGCGCGGGCGCAAACCTATTGATCGCGATCCACCGCAATCAGCACTTCGCGCTTGCCCACATGATTGGCCGGGCTGACCACGCCCGCTTTTTCCATTTGTTCGATCAATTTCGCTGCACGATTATAGCCGATTTGCAAATGGCGCTGCAAAAAGCTGGTGCTCGCCTTGCCTTCGCGGGCAACCACCGCAACCGCCTGCTGATACAGCCCGCCTTCGCCGGATTCGGCGGCGGCGAGGCCGGGTAGGGCAGGGGTGTCTTCATCGACCGCCTCGGTGACCGCCTCAACATAATCAGGCTCGCCCTGCTCGCGCAGGAACGCCACCACATCCTCAACCTCGCGGTCGGTCACGAACGGGCCATGCACGCGGGTAATCCGCCCGCCGCCGACCATATAGAGCAAATCGCCCATGCCCAGCAGCTGTTCGGCGCCCTGCTCACCCAAGATGGTGCGACTATCGAACTTGCTGATCACCTGAAACGAAATGCGGGTGGGGAAATTGGCCTTGATTGTGCCGGTGATCACATCGACCGAGGGGCGCTGAGTGGCCATAATCACATGAATACCCGCAGCCCGCGCCATTTGCGCAAGCCGCTGCACGGCCGCTTCGATTTCCTTGCCCGCGACCATCATCAGATCGGCCATTTCATCGATCACCACCACAATCAGCGGCAGCGCTTGCAGCGCAATCGGCTGGTCTTCTAGGATCGGGCGGCCGGTTTCCTCGTCAAACCCGGTTTGCACCCGCCGGGTCACCACCTCGCCTCGCGCCAGCGCCTCATTCACCCGCTCATTATACCCGGCGATATTACGCACGCTGAGCTGGCTCATCGAGCGGTAGCGCCGCTCCATTTCGCGCACCACCCATTTCAACGCAGCCACCGCCTTGGCAGGCTCGGTCACCACCGGCGCGAGCAGATGCGGGATGCCTTCATAAACCGATAATTCGAGCATTTTCGGATCAATCAGGATCAAGCGGCACTCTTCGGGTGATAGCCGATAGAGCAGCGAGAGGATCATCGCATTAATGCCAACCGATTTGCCCGAGCCGGTGGTGCCGGCGATCAGCAAATGCGGCATGCGCGACAAATCGCCAATCACTGGGATGCCGCCAATATCCTTGCCCAGCGCGAGAGCGAGCTTGCCGGAATGATTGTCCCACTCCGCGACTTCCATCAATTCAGAGAGAAACACCGTCTCGCGCTTGGCGTTGGGCACCTCGATGCCGATCACATTGCGCCCCTGCACCGTGGCGATGCGCACCGCAAGGGCGGACAGGCTGCGCGCAATATCATCGGCAAGCCCGATCACCCGCGCCGAGCGAATGCCCGGGGCTGGTTCAAGCTCGTATAACGTCACCACCGGGCCAGGGCGGATTTCCACAATGCGCCCCTGCACACCATAATCGGCGAGCACGGTTTCCAGCAGCCGCGCATTGGCTTGCAGCGCCTCAGCGGACGGGCCAACCTCGCCACGCGGCGGTGCGGTGCGCAGCAATTCCAGCGGCGGCAGTCGCCAATGCGCGTCCGGCAGCGGCAACCGTTCTTGCTTCGGCGGCGCTTTTTTCACTGGCGCGGCGCGGGTCAGCCGCACTTTCGCGGCATCCGTGCCGGGCTTCACCGCGCTTAGACCCATCTCCGCACCACGTAGATTGGCCGGGCTCGGCTGATCGGGCGGATCAAACAGGCTGGCCTCAATGCCGTGCATCGTGCCCGCGCCATCGCCCACCCGACCATGGCTGACTGGTGCGCCGGATGATGACGCGCGATCAAGCGGCGCACTGGCCAATACCGGCGCAAGCCAAGCGGAAACGCTGCCCGCCCCGCCGCGTGCGCCGCGCACCGATCCTTGCGCCACCCGTGCCGCGCGCGATCCGGCGGCCCGCCATTCGCCGAAGGTCAGGCCAATCGCATAGAGCGCCGCCGGCAGGCCGATCACCAACGCGATCAGCGGCGCCACTAGCCCGCCGATGGCCCCCCAATTTGATTGACCGAGATGGCTGCCCGTCTGACCCAGCAGCGCGCCCACCACGCCGCCCAACCCGGCATAGGCGGGAAAATGCACCGAAACCGTCGCATGCCAGGCCCCCAGCGCGCCCGCGAGGCAGGGCATCGCGATCAGGGTCGCGAGCGCCCGCCACCGCCAACGGCGCAGCACGCCACGATTGATCAGCACGAACGACCAGCCGAACAACACCAAGGCGGGCAGGGCGCCCAATAGGCCAAATCCTTGCAACAACCCATCTGCCAGCACCGCTCCCGGCGGCCCGAGCAAATTACGCACCGGCAGATTGGAGGCGGTGTTGAAGGAAGGGTCACTCGGATGATAGCTGACCAGGGCGATCAGCAAGGTCAGCCCGATCAAGGTTAGCACCAGAGCCAGAATTTCCGCAGCACGGCGGCCCAGCCGCGCCTTCAGCGCCGGCGACAAAAACGGACGGGATTGCGTGGTCACGGACATTAATTGCGGCACTCCGAACGGTCTTGCACGAACTATACACCGAAACCGTCTGATTCCACAAAACAAATCAGCCGGACCCGCAAGGGCCCGGCTGTTGGGAGCAAAACCCCGACCCGCGAGCGGATCGGGGCAGGCGAGAAAATTAGTCGCCCATGACCGGCACGCCGCGCGCGCCATCGGCAAAGATTGCGTAGGCTTCTTCGCCGTGCGCCGCCTCGTCGCCCATGGCCAGCATTTCGTCATCCATGCGCAACGGCACAACCAAGCCGATCAGCTTGAGCAGAATGAACGTGCCAACCACGTTCAGCACGATGATGAAGGCTGCGCCATAGAATTGCAGCACCAACTGGTGGAAATTACCGAAATACCAGCCGGTGATGCTCACCGCACTGTCCTTGCCGGTCGCGAGATACTCGACCATTTTTGGATCGGCCATCACGCCGACGCCAAGGCCGCCGATCAACGCCGCGACACCATGGGTGTGAATGACCCCCAACGTATCATCGACTTTGGCAAACAGTTTGGTCTTGCCGAGCTTGTTCCAGGTCAGCCAGGGCAAAGCGCCGGAGAAAATGCCCAGAATGATTGCTTCAAGCCCGTTAATATAGCCTGCCGCCGGGGTAATCGCGACCAATCCGGCGATCATGCCGTTTACCGCGCCGAGCACCGAGGGCTTACCGAAGGTGAACACGTCCAGCATCAACCAAACCAACAGCGAGACGGCGGTGGTCAAATGCGTATTCAGCACCGCCGCACCGGCATCGGCATTGGCGAAGTATGGATCGCCGCCGTTAAAGCCGGACCAGCCGAGCCAGAGCAGACCCGCACCCACCAGGGTAATCAGCAACGAGTTCGGCGGAAACACTTCGCGATCGCGCTTGAGGCGCGGACCAATCACTGCCGCCGCCGTAAAGCCCGATGCCGCGGCAGCCAAGTGAATGACATAGCCGCCCGAGTAATCGACCACGCCGAGCGAGCCGAGCCAGCCGCCGCCCCAGAGCGAATAGGCGCCGATTGTGTAGACGAAAGTCGTCCAAAGCGGGACAAAAATCATCCAGGCTTTGAAATTCATTCGCCCCAGCACTGAGCCGGCCAGAATGATCGGGGTGATCGCGGCAAACACGAACTGGAAATACACCAACGTCGCCATGCCATAGCCCAAAGGCGGCATGCCGCCAGCAGCCGAGGGAATGATCGCTTGTTTTTCCTCATTCCACGCCGAGGTAATCTGGCCAGGATGGCCGATAAACGCCCCTAACTTGCCGACATTCAGCCACGGCTTGCCGAACGACATATTATAGGCCCACAGCATCCAGACGATCAGCACCACGGCAAAAGCATAAAACGCCATGAAGGCCGAGTTGATCGCCCATTTTTTCTTGACGATGCCACCATAAAGCACAACCAGCCCTGGCACGCTCATCAACCCGACCAAGGTGGCCGAGGTTAATTGCCATGCGTTATCACCCGTATTGAGCCAACTCGGTGAAGGTACAAGCGACATTCGGTTTCTCCGTATTTCCCAGCCGTCTATGTTGCGGGCCCAAGCGGACCCGAGGCAGCAAACTGCACCAGCGGGGAACAAGCAGGGATCGTGCCAACCATCATTGGCCGCATAAAAATGATGCGACGTGACCAATCAGCCTAATATTTTCAGGCTAATTTTACATGATTGCGCGAATTATTATCGAATTTTGTGCAAAATTTAGGCAGCTATTTCGGCAGAGCGCTGCGCCAGGTCTCCGCCTCGATGCTGTTAAGCATGGCGCTCCCCGCCCCGCCAAGCAGCCTCGCGAGGCTGAATTTGCGCCGGGGCCCAATAAAAGCGGGTTTTGCGTCCTTCCCGGCTTCGGCATGGATGATACTGCGCACATCGCCCAGCGCATCGATCAACCCGAGGCTCAACGCTTTGCTGCCCAGCATGTACGACCCGTCGAAAATCGCCTCGTCATGGCCCTCAATCGCCGTGCCGCGCCGCTCACGCACCCAGCCTTTGAATTGCGCGTGAATATCATCGAGCAAATCCCGATTGAACGTGACGTCATCGGGTCGTTCCGGGCTGAACGGATCGTTGCGCAATTTATTGGCGCCCGCCGTCACCACGCGCCGTTCCAGCCCAACCCGCCGGAGCAAATCCACCGCGCCAAACCCGCCGCCAATCACCCCGATCGAGCCGACAATGCTCATCCGATTGGCAAAAATCCGGTCCGCCGCGCACGCAATCCAATAGCCGCCGGAGGCCCCAACATCGCCAATCACCGCTATCACCCGCACATCGGTCTCAGCGGCCTTGCGCCGAATATAGGCGCCGATCAGGTCGGATTGCACGGGCGAGCCGCCCGGGCTTTCAATCGCAAGCAGCAATAATTTCTGGCCCTGCTTCGCCCGCGCAAATCCCTGATCCAGCACCGGTGCGAACCGATCCAGATTGATCGCGCCTTCGCGTGTGGCAATCACGCCAGATAGTCGCACCACCGGAATCGTGATCGGGCTCCAAGGCATTTTCGCCGGAACGAAACGGCGCCAGGATTCGGGCAATTTGGTGCGCAAAGCGTCGAGCATAAGATATCCTTCCGGTGGGCGCGCCAACCTTATGGCAGGAGCGCAAGTTCAGTCAGGGCGCGAAGCATATCCAGCGGTAAATCATCGGCGAGCGTGGTGGTTCCCGCCGCGAGATCCGCAGGCGCATCCTCTGGCTTCAAATAGCGCCAGCCCTGAAACGGCTTGGTGCTCCGCGCCACCACCCGTACCAGCATGGGGTCGAGCACCAGTCCGGCGCAGGGCGAGCCATCGTCCCAGATATCCTCAATCACGTCGATCACCCTCTGGCGCACCAAAATCGCCCCGGTAATCACCCAATAGAGTGAACCGCCATCGGTCAATTCCGCCGCCCGCTTGGGCATTGAGCGGGTCTGGTGGCGCAGCGGGGGGTCGTGGCTCACACGCCGACGCTGGATTTCGGCCAGATGGCTGATATCGCGCACGCCGACGGCGAGTTTAACCAGATGGATCATGCGGCCAGGCGCGCCTGCGCAATCGCGGTCCACACGCGCTCAGGCGTCGCGGGCATATCGATATGGCGCACACCATCTTCAGCCAACGCATCGAGCACCGCATTGATCAATGCCGGCGGCGAGCCAACCGCCCCGGCCTCGCCCGCGCCTTTGACACCGAGCGGATTGGTGGTGCAGGGAATTTCCAGGAATTCCACCTCAATATCGGGCATGTCATCCGCGCGCGGCAAGGCATAATCCATAAAGCTGCCCGCAATCAGTTGGCCCGATTCCGGGTCATAGGCGGTGTTTTCCATCAGCGCCTGCCCCAGCCCCTGCGCGACCCCGCCATGCACCTGACCGCGCACGATCATCGGGTTCACGATTTTACCGACATCATCGCACACCAAATACCGCTTCACCGCAATCGTCCCGGTCTCCGGATCGATCTCGACTTCGGCAATATGGCAGCCATTGGTGAAGGTGTGAAACGCGATTTTGGCAATCTCGGCAGTATCGAGCGCATTGCCGTCGGTCGCGTCATCATGCAGCGTCGCCGCCAGATCCATCAGCGTGATCGATCGATCGGTGCCGACGATTTTGAAGGCACCCTCGGCAAATTCGATATCCGCCGCCGCTGCTTCCAGCGCTTCACCCGCTGCTTGCTTGGCCTTTTCAATCAGGCTGGTGGTGGTCACCAAAATCGCCTGCCCCTCGGAATAAAGGCTGCGCGCCCCGCCAGTGCCGCCACCCACCGGGATCCGATCCGTGTCGCCCTGCTTGATCCGAATACGCTCCGGGTCAATACCGAGCCGGTCTGCGGTGATTTGCACATAAGCCGTCTCGTGGCCCTGACCGCTCGATTGCGTGCCGACATAGACATCCGCATAGCCATCGCGGGTGAAGCGAATTTCCGCACGCTCTTCCGGCGCACCACCGGTCGCTTCCAAATAATAGGCCATGCCAATGCCGCGCCGCTTGCCCGCCGCCCGCGCCTGCGCCCGCCGCGCCGGGAATCCCGCCCAGTCAATCATCTCCAGCGCCCGATCCATCACTTGGATGAAGTCACCGGAATCATAATTTTGCTGCATCGCGGTCAAGTATGGCATCGCGCTAGCCGGCACCATGTTGGCGCGCCGCAACGCCGCCCGATCAACGCCCAGTTCACGCGCCGCCGCATCGATCAACCGCTCGACCAGATAATTACCCTCCGGTCGTCCCGCCCCCCGATAAGCATCGACCGGCACGGTATGGGTAAACACGCCAAAAACCTGCGCATGGATCGCCTTGAAATCATACACCGAGGCGAGAACCTTGGTGCCGAGCATGGTCGGGATATAAGGCGCGAAATTCGACAAATAGGCGCCCATATTGGCGATATTGCGCACCCGCATCGCCAGGAATTTATGCTCGGCGTCCAACGCCAACTCGGCTTCGGTCACGTGATCGCGGCCATGGGTGTCTGAGAGAAACGATTCGCCGCGCTCAGCGGTCCAGCGGACCGGTCGGCCCAACTTCCGCGCCGCATAACAAACCATCGCATGTTCTGGATAGACGAATAATTTCATCCCAAATCCACCGCCCACATCCGGCGTAATCACCCGGAACCGGTCGGCGGGCACCTGAAATACCGCCTGGCTCAGAATATTTTTCAACAGCCAGCCGCCTTGGGTGTTCGAGGTCAGCGTCCAGCGCTGGGTCTCGGTGTCAAAATCGGCCAGCGCGGCGCGCGGTTCCATCGCATTCACCACGATGCGATTATTGACGATCTTGATCGCGGTGACATGCGCGGCCTTGGCAAACAGCGCGTCAACGGCAGCCTGATCGCCGGTTGCCCAATCAAACACGGTGTTGCGGGGCACATCCGCGCGAACTTGCGGCGCCGCTGGATCGCGGGCTTGGGCCAGCGTGGTGATCGAGGGTTTGGTGTCATAATCCACCATAATCGCCTCGACCGCATCGCGCCCGGCACTCGCGGTTTCAGCCACCACCATCGCCACCGCCTCGCCCACATGGCGCACCGTGCCCTTGGCCAAAATCGGGCGCGGCGCATCTGCCCGTGCCGAGCCATCCTGATTGGTAATCGGCACCATGCACGGAATCGGTCCCACCTTGTCCGCGTCCAAATCGGCCGCCGTGTAAATCGCAATCACTCCTGGCAACGCTTCTGCCGCCTTGGTATCAATAGCGATAATCTCGGCATGGGCGTGTGGCGAGCGCAAAATAAGCACATGCAGCGCGCCGGGCTGGTTCACATCATCGGTGTAGGTGCCATGCCCTTTGAGCAGCCGCACATCCTCGACGCGCTTGACCGGCTGCGCCATCCCAAATTTCACCATAATCGCTATCCCCAATTAATGCATAATCACCTGAGCGCCTATCGCGATTGCGATCAGCGCTGCAGACTAAGGATCAGGATATGGCGTTACCGCAAAAATACAATAGTGCAGCGCCCGCGGCGCAGGTCTGGCCGCAACTCAAAGTAGCGGTTGGCGCGGCCAAGTTTCGCGACCATTCCCGGAGGTGTCGATCACGAGTTTGTGTTTTGCGCCATGGAATAATCCACGGAGCAGACGAGTCTTCTAAATATCAATAATTAAGGAGACCCCGATGACTGATGACAACGACACGTCGATGCCGCAAAATCCCGCGCGCCGCCGAGTGATGGAATGCGCAAGCTGGATCGGCGCTGGATTAGTTTGGACGCTGGTCGGCGGTGTGCCGACAACACTCGCATCACTCGGTGAAGCATCGGCAGCGGAACAGAAATTTAGTTTTCTGCAAATCAGCGACAGCCATATCGGGTTCAAGGCGCCAGCCTATCCTGATGTCGCAGGAACCTTGGCCAAGGCGATCGGACTCGCCAAATCGATGCGCCACGATGCCGCCTTCATTCTGCATACGGGCGATATCACCCATTTATCGCAACCTGCGGAATTCGATACGGCTCATGGCATCAATCAGGGCGCAGGCATGATGATCCACCATGTGCCCGGAGAGCATGACATGCTCGACCCCGGCAAAAAACTTTATCTCTCGCGCTACGGCCAGGGCACCAAGGGCATGGGCTGGTATAGTTTCGATGCAGGCGGCGCTCATTTCATCGGTCTGGTCAATGTGGTGGATACCTTGCCCAATGGACTTTGGCTGCTCGGTGCCGAGCAGTTGGCTTGGTTGAAAGACGACCTTCGAGTGGTCTCGTCCTCAACGCCCATCGTGATTTTTGCCCATGTGCCCCTCTGGGCGGTCTATCCAAAATGGGGTTGGGGTACTGCCGATGCCCATGTAGCGTTCACTATGCTCAAGCGGTTCGGCTCGGTAACGGTACTGAACGGCCATATTCATCAAGTGCTGCAAAAGGTGGAGGGAAATGTGACGTTCCACTCGGCCTTCGCCACCTCGTTCCCGCAGCCCGCACCCGGCTCGGCACCCCATCCCGGCCCGATCATGAGCATGAAGGCCGATCAAGTCACCAGCCATCTCGGCATTCGCACCGTAAAACTCCGCGCTGGCCAAACGCGCTTGGCCACCATCGATACGACGCTCGCATGACGGCAGCGAAGATGCGACGATTTTGGATGATGCTGATGCTCGCCGGATGGTTGGCACCCCTCGCAAGTCTTGCGGCGGTGGTGCCAGTCACCATCGATAACTACGCGTTTAGCCCGCGTCAGCTGCGGGTTCATCCAGGCGACATCGTGGTATGGACCAACCGTGATGACGTCGCGCATACGGTGGTGGCTTTCGGTAAGCAGTTTCGCTCCGGCGTGCTCGATCCTGGCAAAAGCTTCCGCTTCACCGTCAAACAGGTCGGTGTTTTCCATTATCGCTGCTCGATCCATCCAGAAATGGTCGGCACGATCACGGTTAAGCCTGCCTCATAACAATGGCGTTGGCCGAGGACGAGCAGCGGCGGTTCCGAATCCTCGCATTGCCAGCTTTGCTGGCCCTGCATCGGCTGGCCCGCGCCCTGTGCGCGGACCGGTCGGCGGCGGATGATTTGCTGCAAGAGACCTACTTGCGCGGGCTTCGTTATTTTCGAACCTATAAAGGCGGTGACATGCGCGCTTGGCTTGCGACGATCATGCGCAATTTGTATCGTTCCGGTTTTGGTGTAGATCCACCCCTGGTCGATTTGAGCATGGCGGAAGCCGAGGCCGATCATGCACCGACCCCCGAACAAACCACCCTGCGTCGGCATGAAGACGCGGCGCTGCGTCATCACATCGCCGCGTTGCCGGATGCGCAGCGCGAGGCTTTGGTTCTGCGAGAGTTTTCCGAATTGTCCTATATGGAGATCGCCAAAATCCAGAATGTGCCGGTCGGCACCGTCATGTCACGTCTCGCCCGTGCGCGGGCAAGCCTGAGGGAGAGTTTAACGCCATGAGGTGCGAAGATCGGATACTTGACCTAAACGCCCTGCTCGATCTCGAATTGTCGGATGCGGCGGCGACCGATTTGGTGCAGCATATATCAGCCTGTCCCGCTTGCGCGGCCGAGTTCGCAAGCCTTCTTTCGCTTCGCGGTAAGCTTGCTCGCCTCGTGCCCGTTGAAATGTTAGAACCGGCTTTGCTGCGCCGGTTGGACGTCGCCACCATCCCCCCCGCACCGGTTCAAGTGCGAACATGGTCTCGTCCATGGAGGTACCCTGCATTGTTCGGCGGCCTGAGTGCTTTTGGCGGCTTCGCCGTAGCGACGGTGATGGTGCTGCTATTGTTGGTCGGCGGCCGTCAAGCGCCAACAATCCGCGCCGTTGCCGATGCCGGATTGCGCCAAAGGATCCCCACTCAGGCCGTTTTGCTGGCGAATGATCGCCCCGGCGGCGCTGATGCCTGGTTCGCCCGGCGTCATTTGGCGCAGCCGCCAGTGCCCAATTTGACGAAGGCGGGCTTCACGTTCGCCGGGTGCCGCACCGACATTATTGCAGGCCATGCGGCGTCAATTCTGGTCTATCGGCAAGCCAAATCCGACATCACCCTCATCGTGTGGCCAGCCGATGGCGAGTCCGCCCATCCGGCTCGGATCGGTGCGGCAGCTGGCGAGACCGTAACATATTGGAATAATGAAACTTTAGAGTTTTGGGTTACCGGCAAGAAGCGAGGGGCGGTTCGGCGTTTCGCCGCCGCCTATCGAACAAAAACATGATCCGCTGGACCCCACCTTGTCCGCGTCCGATCGACCGCCGGATAAATCGCAACAACCCCCGGTAACGAAGCCGCCGCCTTGGTATCAATCGCGATAATCTCGGCATGGATGTGTGGCGAGCGCAAAATAAGCACATGCAGCGCGCCGGGCTGGTTCACATCATCGGTGTAGGTGCCATGCCCTTTGATCAGCCGAACATCCTCGACGCGCTTGACCGGCTGCGCCATCCGCAATTAATGCAAGATCACCTGAGCGCCGATCGCGATTGCGATCAGCGCTGCAAACTAACGACCAGGATATGGCGTTACCGCAAAAATACAATAGCGCCGCGCTCGCCGCGCAGGCCCGAGTTCAACGCGGCGCTGCAACCGGCAGAACCGGCTTTCGCGACCAGCTTGGCTGGCGCATCTGATGCAAAACCAGCGGCACACCACAGAAAAACACCGTGCCCACGACCACCAGCGTCACATACAACACGGGTGAGCCAACGGGTAATTGATCGGGCGGGAAAAACGCCACGACAAAACTGAACAACACGCCTACAAAGCCCACCCCGGCCACCAGCCACATGCCCGGCAAGCCCCCCGGCACCCGAAACGGCCGCGCCAGTGCGGGCTGACTGTAGCGCAATCGGATCGCCGCCGCATACATCAACATATAAGCAATCAAATAGAGCGCGATGGTCATCGCCGAGACCAGAAAAAATACCACGGAGACGTCCTTGATCACAAAGTATAGGCTCGACATGATGGTGACAATCACGCCCTGCACCAGCAAAATATGGGTCGGCATGCCGTTTTTGTTCTTGGCATGCAGAATCGGTGGTAATTCCCCATCATTCGCCGTTGCCAACAGCCCCTTGCTTGGGCTGCCGAGCCAGGCGAACACGCCGCTGATCGCGCCAATACCGACCAGGAATGACAGCAGCGCCGTCAGCCAACCTTGATGCCACAAATTACTGATCACCGCGGCAAAAGCCTCAAACACGCCCGCCTGCATCGAGATTTTTTGATAGGACACAATCGCTGCAATCGGCACTGCGCCAAGCGCGAAAATCAACAGCGAAATAATCGCCGCAAGCCCAATCGCCGCCGGATATGATGTGCTCGGCTTGTCCATGTCCAAAACATGCACCGCCTGCACCTCAACGCCCGCAAATAACAGCACAATCCCGGCCAGAAACGCAATCGTGCCAAGCCCGCTGATCGCCGGCCAGAACCTTGCATGCCCCTGCAAGGACAAGGCCGGATCGGTCAAATGCTGCCACGCAATCGGGTGGCCGGTCATTACCCAATAAATCCCCAACCCCACCAGCACCAAGCCCGGCCCGATCGTGCCGATCACAAAGGTCCAGTTGGTCACTTTAGCGAAAATCTCGACCCCGCGCAGCACCACAAACGTCGCCAACCAATAGGCAATGATGCAGAACAGTCCGACATAAATACCATTATCCGCCATTGCCGGTCGGCCAATCGTGTAGGCCAGCGCCGCCGCCGCAAAGGTCAGCGCCACCGGATACCAGACAACGTTTTGAATCCATTGCAGCCAGATCGCCAAAAATCCCCAGCGCTTGCCAAACGCGGCGGTAACCCAGGCATAAATTCCGCCATTTTTGTCAGCAAACGCCCCGCCTAACTCTGCGGACACGAGCGAGGCTGGGATCAGATATAAAATCACCGCGAAGCCCAAATAAGCAAACATGGTCATTTCTTCTTTGGCAATCAGCGGCAAGCCCCGCAGGCTGGTCACCACCGCAGCCGCCGTCATCAGCGCAATCGCGCCAACGCTAAGTTTTGCGGTTTTCGTCTTCGGGGCGACTTTAGGCGAACTAACGGGTTGGTCCATGGGGAACGCTCCTGTTCAACGGACGATATTAATGAGCGATGTCAGCGGGCAACCGCGCAACGGCGCTATGGGTAAAGCCACCGCCTTCAGCTTCGGTGATCGGCGTGCTCGGCGCATGATGCTGCAAATGGGTGATCGAGCGCGCAAAATCCTCTAACAACATATCCGCCATATCGCGGCTGAAGCCGTGGCGGATCAGCAGCCGCATCACCACCACATCTTCAATATTCGCCAGCATCGTATAAGCCGCCGCCTGCCAGCCCCGGGTGCGCAGCCGGTCCGACAAATCAAACAAGCTATAGCCCGGATCGGCCCCGTCCTTGATGCTCCAGGAAATCGCCGGAATCCCATCGTGCGGATTGCCATCGAACGCGAGTTCAAAGGGCCCGAGCTTGGTAATTTCGCGGCCAATATATTGCGCCGTGTCATAGGCATTTTGATGAATTCGCCGATAACCCTCGCGGCCCAGACGGAGAAACAGATAATATTGCGAAATAATCTGCCCGCCGGGGCGAGAAAAATTCAGCGCAAATGTGGGCATATGCCCGCCCAGATAATTAACATCGAAAATCAATTCCTTCGGCAAATCTGTGCTGTCGCGCCATACAACCCAGCCCACGCCCAATGGCGCCATGCCGAATTTATGCCCCGATCCGTTGATCGAGCGCACACGCGGCAGCCGAAAATCCCAAACCAAATCCGGCGTTACAAACGGCGCGATAAACCCGCCCGAGGCCGCATCGACATGCATCGGAATATCAAGCCCGCCTTTGGCGGCCAGCGCATCCAATGCCGCCGCAATCTCCGCCACCGGCTCATATTGGCAGGTAAACGTCACGCCAAAAGTCGGCATCACGCCGATGGTGTTTTCATCGGTGCGTTTCAGCACTTCCTCAGGCGTCATGCTCAGACGCCCACGCTCCAGCGGAATCTCGCGTAACTCAACGTCGAAATAGCGGGCAAATTTATGCCAGCACACCTGCACCGGCCCGGTAATCAAATTAGGCTTGTCATAAGCTTTGCCAGCGAGCTTGCGCCGCTGGCGCCATTGCCATTTCAGCGCCAAGCCGCCCAGCATTGCTGCTTCGCTCGATCCGGTGGTCGAACAGCCAATGGTGTTGGCCGCTTGCGGCGAATTCCATAAATCGGCCAAAATATGCACACAACGATTTTCAATCTCGGCGGTGGCCGGATATTCGTCTTTATCGATCATGTTTTTATCGATCGAGGCATCCATCAAGCGATGAATTTCATCATCAAGATAGGTCGTGCAAAACGTCGCCAGATTTTGCCGCGCATTGCCATCGAGCATCAGCTCATCGCGCACCAACGCCATGGCAATATCCGCTCGCAATTCACCCGAAGGCATCTTATATCTCGGCACCGCCGCATCGGTTTGCCGACTGCCGTAAATATCGGCGTCAATGTCCTCACGAATTGCGTTTTTCTCATGCAGGGCCATGTAAAATTCTCCGCTGGGTCACCGTGTCGGGCTGGTCTTGTTGCGTTGGCCTATCACGGCGCGTCGCCCCCCGGCAGGCTCGGACATTACGTAGAAT
>VFSW01002459.1_pt1 | contig 27965 bp, 25 predicted proteins | sample 5358111 | NCBI WGS metagenome assembly VFSW01 (sample SAMN11554181, study PRJNA540505) | mine drainage metagenome | isolation source: sediment from site ElyBrook_90M | place: USA: Ely Copper Mine, Vershire, VT | collected 2017 | reverse complement strand
CGAATCCTGCCATTCTTGTACTTGCCGATGGGACGGTGTTTCGTGGCGTGGCCATAGGCGCTGCCGGCAGCAGTGTGGGCGAAGTGGTCTTCAATACCGCGATGACCGGCTATCAGGAGATCATCACCGACCCTTCCTATTGCCGCCAGATCGTCACGTTGACCTATCCGCATATCGGCAATGTCGGCGCGAACGATGAGGATGTCGAATCCCGCCAGGTGTTCGCCAGCGGTCTCATCATACGAGACCTGTCGCTTGCGGTGAGCAACTGGCGCAGCCGGCAGTCTCTTCCAGAGTACCTCAAGGCAAACAATGTGGTGGCGATCGCGGGGATAGACACGCGCAAGTGGACGCGCATATTGCGCGAGAAGGGCTCCCAGAACGGGTGCATCGCGACCGGAGTAGACGTGGAAGCGGCGCTTAAGGCCGCGCGCGGTTTTGCGGGTCTTGCCGGCATGGATCTGGCGCAGGTGGTGAGCTGCGACCGGCCTTATGAGTGGACGGCGGGTGTCTGGCAACTGGGGAATCAGGAATCAGAAAAAACAGGTTTTCCTCAATCCATAATCCTCAATCCTCAATCCTTGCCTTTTCACGTTGTGGCGTACGACTTCGGCGTGAAGCGCAATATCCTGCGCATGCTGGCATCGCGCGGTTGCAGGATCACCGTGGTGCCTGCAAAGACGCCGGCCAAAGAAGTGTTGGCGATGAAGCCGGATGGAATATTCCTCTCCAATGGCCCCGGGGACCCCGAGCCTTGCGATTACGCGATTGCCGCAACACAGGAGATATTGGCTGCAGAAATTCCGCTGTTTGGCATCTGTCTGGGCCATCAGATCATGGGGCTGGCGGTGGGTGCGAAGACGGTGAAGATGAAATTCGGCCACCGCGGCGCGAATCACCCGGTGCAGGATCTGGCAAACCGCCGTGTGATGATCACCAGCCAGAATCACGGCTTTGCGGTGGATGGGGCGACATTGCCGGCCCGCGCGAAAGCCACCCATGTTTCGCTGTTTGACGGGACGCTGCAGGGTTTCGAATTGACAGACAAGCCCGCATTCTGTTTCCAGGGGCATCCCGAGGCGAGCCCCGGCCCGCACGACGTGGACGGCCTGTTCGATAAATTTGTAGAAACGATGAAAGGAGCGCGTAGCCGGTAGCGCTACAGTCCTATGCCAAAACGTACCGATCTGAAATCCATACTCATTATAGGCGCAGGCCCCATCGTCATCGGGCAGGCATGCGAATTCGACTATTCCGGCGCGCAGGCCTGCAAGGCGTTGCGCGAGGAAGGCTATCGCGTGGTGCTGGTGAACTCGAATCCGGCCACGATCATGACCGATCCTGACATGGCGGATGCGACCTATATCGAGCCCATCACCTGGCAGATCGTCGAAAAGATCATCGCCAAGGAAAGGCCCGATGCGATCCTGCCCACCATGGGCGGGCAGACCGCATTGAATTGCGCGCTCGATCTTGCAAAGCACGGCGTGCTTGAAAAATACAAGGTCGAGATGATAGGTGCGAGCAGGGAAGCCATCGACATGGCCGAAGATCGCGAAAAATTCAAGCAGGCGATGACGCGCATCGGCCTGTCTTCTGCCCGCTCGGCGATTGCGCACAGCATGGAAGAGGCATTGCAGGTCCAGCAGGTGATGGGCTATCCGACCATCATCCGTCCATCCTTCACGATGGGCGGCAGCGGCGGCGGAATCGCCTACAACCGCGAGGAATTCGTCACCATCTGCGAAGGCGGACTCGAGGCATCGCCCACCCGCGAGCTGCTGATCGAGGAATCGCTGCTCGGCTGGAAAGAATACGAGATGGAAGTGGTGCGCGACCGCAATGACAACTGCATCATCATCTGCTCGATCGAAAACCTCGATCCGATGGGCGTGCATACCGGGGACTCGATCACGGTCGCACCCGCGCAGACCTTGACCGACAAGGAATTCCAGATCATGCGCGATGCCTCCCTTGCGGTGCTGCGCGAGATTGGCGTGGAGACCGGCGGTTCGAACGTGCAGTTCTCCATCAATCCGGACAACGGGCGCATGGTGGTGATCGAGATGAATCCGCGCGTGTCGAGATCCAGTGCGCTGGCTTCCAAGGCGACGGGTTTTCCAATCGCGAAGATCGCCGCGAAACTGGCGGTGGGCTATACGCTGGACGAGTTGCAGAACGACATCACGGGTGGCGCAACACCCGCTTCTTTCGAGCCCACGATCGATTACGTGGTAACCAAGATACCGCGCTTCGCTTTTGAAAAATTTCCTCAGGCCAATGACAGGCTGACCACGCAGATGAAATCGGTCGGCGAAGTGATGGCGATAGGCCGCACCTTCCAGGAATCTTTTCAGAAAGCCCTGCGCGGCCTGGAAGTGGGGGTGAGCGGGCTGGATGTCAAATTCTCGAACCTTGAAGAAATCGCAGCGGAGCTGGGCAATCCCGGGCCTTTACGCATCTGGGCGGTATCCGATGCGTTCCGCCTCGGCATGAGTGTGGATGAGACGTTCAATATCAGCAAGATAGACCGGTGGTTTTTGGTGCAGATCGAAGATCTGGTCCGCCAGGAGGCATCGCTTGCCGGTCGCGCGCACCAAAGTGTGGATGCGTTCGAGATGCGCGCATTGAAGCGCAGCGGGTTTGCCGATACCAGGCTTGCGCATCTCCTTGGCACCGATCCTGTGACCTTGCGCGCCCATCGTCACGCTTTGGGCGTGCGCCCTGTCTACAAACGCGTGGATACCTGTGCTGCGGAATTTTCCACGGATACCGCCTACATGTATTCCACTTACGAGGAGGAATGCGAGTCGCAGCCTACCGGCAGGAAGAAGATCATGGTTCTGGGCGGCGGACCCAACCGCATCGGGCAGGGCATCGAGTTCGACTACTGCTGCGTGCATGCGGCGCTGGCGATGCGCGAGGACGGTTTTGAGACCATCATGGTCAACTGCAACCCGGAAACGGTATCCACCGATTATGATACCTCGGACCGTTTGTATTTCGAACCGCTGACGCTTGAGGATGTGCTCGAAGTGGTGGCGGTGGAAAAGCCTGCCGGCGTGATCGTGCAGTATGGCGGGCAGACCCCGTTGGGCCTGGCGCGCGGGCTCGCGGAAAACGGCGTGCCCATCATCGGCACCACGCCCGACATGATCGATTGCGCGGAAGATCGCGAGCGTTTCAAGCAGATGCTGACGGGGCTCGGTCTCAAGCAGCCGCCCAACCGCACTGCAAGCACTGTGGCTGAAGGAATTGCGGGGGCTGCCGCGATAGGTTATCCGCTGGTGATGAGGCCGTCCAATGTGCTGGGCGGGCGCGCGATGGAAATCATCCATGCCCAGAGCGACCTCGAGCGCTACATGCGCGATGCGGAGGCGATGTCCCTGACTTATCCCGAGCGACTGCCCATACTGCTGGATCGTTTCCTGAACGATGCGATCGAGGTGGATGTGGATGCGGTGTCCGACGGACGCGACGTGATCATAGGCGGCATCATGGAGCATGTCGAGGAAGCGGGCGTGCATTCCGGCGACTCCGCTTGTTCACTTCCCCCATTCAGCCTGCCTGTCGCGATGCAGGACGAGCTGCGCCGGCAGACGATCCTGATGGCGCGTGCGCTCAATGTGGTGGGGCTGATGAACGTGCAGTTCGCGATCCAGGGGGAGACGGTCTATGTGCTCGAAGTCAATCCGCGCGCTTCCCGCACCGTGCCTTTCGTATCCAAGGCAACCGGAGTTTCGCTTGCAAAGATCGCGGCGCGCTGCATGGCGGGACAGTCGCTCGCAGAGCAGGGTGTCACTGTAGAGGCGGAGCCGGCTTATTATTCCGTGAAGGAAGCGGTGTTTCCCTTCATCAAGTTTCCCGGGGTGGATACGATACTGGGGCCCGAAATGAAATCCACAGGGGAGGTGATGGGGGTGGGCGAGACCTTCGCCGAGGCTTTCGTCAAGTCGCAGCTTGCCGCAAGCGTCAGGCTGCCCAAGGAGGGCAAGGTTTTCATCAGCGTGCGCGATGCGGACAAGCCGGGCGTGGTCGAGGTTGCGAGATCACTGGAGGCTTTGGGTTTCACGCTGCTGGCAACGCGCGGAACCGCAGCGGCGATCAGCGCGCAAGGCATCAAGGTGGCTGTCGTGAACAAGGTGGCAGAAGGGCGTCCGCACATCGTGGACATGCTGAAGAATGGCGAAATCAATCTGATCGTCAATACGGTGGACAGCACGCCTGCCGCGATGCGCGACTCCTATTCGATCCGCCATGCAGCCTTGCAGGGCAGGGTGACTTATTACACGACACTGGCGGGCGCGCGCGCGGCCTGCGTCGGCATGCGCCACCTCGAGGATTTGCAGGTTTATGACGTCCAGTCTCAGCATCTGAGAAGGGCCGGTAGCAAGTAAGATTGTCCGCCATGCGGATTTGACGAACGACCTGTCTAGCGACTAAGGTCCAAAACTGAGTGAGTTTAGGTATGAGCAAAATTCCATTGACTCTGGTAGGAGCAGAGATGCTGCGCCAGGAATTGCATCGATTGAAAACGGTAGAGCGTCCCTGGGTGATCAATGCGATCTCCGAGGCGCGTGCGCAAGGCGACCTTTCCGAAAATGCGGAATATGAGGCGGCCAAGGAGAAACAGGGATTCGTCGAGGGGCGCATCATGGAACTCGAAGGCAAGCTTGGCAGCGCCCAGATCATCGATCCCAAGACGCTCAATGCCAACGGGCGATGCGTGTTCGGTTCGACTGTGATACTGGAGGATGTCAACAGCGGCGATGTCGTGACCTATCAGATTGTGGGCGATGACGAGGCGGATATCCGCGAGCGCAAGATTTCAATCAGTTCGCCGATTGCGCGCGCGCTGATCGGCAAGTACAGCGGCGATGTGGCCGAGGTTCAGGCGCCTCACGGCGTGCGGGAATACGAGGTCGTCGAGGTGCAGTACATCTAGCGGCTGCCCAGCTGCTTCTTGGTCAGCGGCTTCTTGCCCTTGTGGCGAGGCATCTGGCGGATCTCGATCTTGTGCGCTTCCGGATTGGGCTTGTAGATGACCAGGATTTTGCCGATATGCTGCACGGGTTCGGCTTCCAGACTTGCACAAATCTCGTTCAGAATGGCCTCGCGATCCGGGCGTTCTGCCATGACGCGTATCTTGATGAGTTCGTGCAATCTCAGGGTCTGCCCGATTTCTCTCAGCACGGACTCTGTCAGGCCGGCATTGCCTATCATCACGGTGGGTTTTAACTGGTGCGCATGTGCCTTCAAGGCAAGGCGTTCTGAAACGGTCAGTAATGACATGATATTCTCGAAATTTTACAGGACGTGGATTCTAAACGATGAAGCCCTCCAAGACCAGCAAACAATGGATGCGTGAGCATGTCAAAGACCCTTATGTGCAGCGGGCGCAAAAGGAAGGCTACCGCTCGCGCGCGGCTTACAAGCTTCTGGAGATCGATGCGCGGGATCATTTGATCAAGCCGGGTCAGGCGATCGTGGATCTGGGTGCGGCACCCGGGGGGTGGTGCCAAGTGGCCGCAGCGATCGTGGGGGAGGCCGGGCAGGTCATCGCGCTGGATCTTCTGCCCATGGAACCTTTGCGCGGCGTCGAGTTCATACAAGGCGACTTTCGCGATGAGGAGGTATTGCGCAAACTCGAGTCTTGCCTGCAAAATAGGCCCATAGGACTTGTAATTTCCGATATGGCCCCCAACTTCAGCGGTGTTTCCCAGGTGGATCAGGATCGGGCGATATATCTGGCGGAACTTGCACTGGAATTTGCCGTTGAACACTTGAGTCCGGGCGGAAGTTTTCTGGTCAAGGTCTTTCAGGGATCGGGATTCGAGAATTACATGAAATTGATGCGCAGCCGCTTTGCGAAGGTGGTTGTGAGAAAGCCCAAGGCATCGAGGGATCGAAGCAGCGAAGTGTATCTTCTGGGCACGCTTGAGTAATCGGCCGATACATAGTCTAATGACACACCTTTGTAGTGATAAGGAATTATCTTGAACAATTTTAAAAGTATTGCAATCTGGCTGGTCGTGGCACTGGTCCTGATGACCGTGTTCAACCAGTTCAATTCGCGCCAGCAGGTCACCTCGCAGGCGCGCTTGGACTATTCCCAGTTTCTCGACGAGGTGAAAAAGGGCGAGATTGCGAAGGTGGTCATCGAAGGCCGCACCCTGAACGCGACGACCACGGAAGGCAAGCATATCAGCACCTATGCGCCCAGCGATTTGTGGATGGTCTCCGATCTTCTGAAAAATGGCGTAAGCATCGAGGCCAAGCCGGAAGAGGAGCAGTCCTTCCTGATGAGCGTGTTCGTCTCCTGGTTCCCGATGATTTTGCTGATCGCGGTGTGGGTTTTCTTCATGCGCCAGATGCAGGGCGGCGGCAAGGGCGGCGCATTTTCGTTCGGCAAGTCGCGCGCGCGCATGCTGGATGAGGCGAAGGAGCGGGTGACTTTCGCGGATGTCGCAGGTTGCGACGAGGCCAAGGAAGAAGTGTCGGAGCTGGTGGATTTCCTGCGCGATCCGACCAAATTCCAGAATCTGGGAGGCCGCATTCCCAGAGGCGTGCTGATGGTCGGCAGCCCGGGTACCGGCAAGACCCTGCTTGCAAAGGCGATTGCGGGCGAGGCCAAAGTGCCGTTCTTCTCGATCTCGGGTTCCGATTTCGTCGAGATGTTCGTGGGCGTGGGTGCCGCGCGCGTGCGCGACATGTTCGAACAGGCCAAGAAGCAGTCGCCCTGCATCATCTTCATCGACGAGATCGATGCGGTGGGCCGCCAGCGCGGCGCGGGGCTTGGCGGCGGCAACGACGAGCGCGAGCAGACTTTGAATGCATTGCTGGTCGAGATGGACGGCTTCGAAGGCGCTTCGGGCGTGATCGTGATCGCCGCGACCAACCGGCCTGACGTGCTGGATGCAGCGCTGCTGCGCCCGGGGCGTTTCGATCGCCAGGTGGTGGTGCCTTTGCCGGATATACGCGGCCGCGAACAGATCCTTGCAGTGCACATGCGCAAGGTGCCCTGCTCGCAGGATGTCGACGCAAGCGTTCTGGCGCGCGGAACGCCCGGCATGTCGGGCGCGGATCTGGCCAATCTGGTCAACGAAGCCGCGTTGTTTGCGGCGCGTCGGACCAAGCGTTTTGTCGAGATGGACGACTTCGAGGCGGCCAAGGACAAGATCTTCATGGGAGCCGAGCGCCGTTCCATGGTGATGCCGGAGGAAGAGCGCCGCAACACCGCTTATCATGAATCGGGACACGCGCTGGTCGCGAAGCTGATGCCCAAGACCGATCCTGTGCACAAGGTCACGATCATTCCGCGCGGGCGAGCGCTGGGACTGACCATGCAGCTGCCGTCCGAGGACAGGTACAGCATGGACAAGGACCGCATCCTGTCCACCATTGCGGTGCTGTTCGGCGGACGCATCGCCGAAGAAGTCTTCATGCACCAGATGACCACGGGCGCGTCCAACGATTTCGAGCGCGCAACTGACATGGCGCGCAAGATGGTCACGCAATGGGGCATGTCCGATGCGCTGGGTCCCATGGTGTACGGCGAAAATGAGGGCGAGGTCTTCCTGGGCCGCTCGGTCACGACCCACAAGAACATTTCGGAGGCGACCATGCAGAAGGTGGACACCGAGATCCGCCACATCATTGATCAGCAATATGCGCTGGCGCGCGACCTGATCGAAACGCACCGCGACAAGATCGAGGCGATGACTGCAGCACTTCTGGAATGGGAAACGATAGACGCTGACCAGATCAACGACATCATGGCAGGCAAACCGCCGCGCCCTCCCAAGCCCAGCCAGTCGGCGCAAGTGCAGAAGCCGCCCAAGGATGAAACGCCCTCTGCGCCTGCGGTCACGCCCACCCAGCCTGCGCAGGAAATCTGAAAAACAGGATCGGGGATTGAGGATTGAGCCACTGCTCAGCTCCTCACTCCTCACTCCCGATGTTGCGCTGCGGCTCATTCCAGTTCGATCTCTCCTGCCCATTGGTGATGGGCATTCTGAATGTCACCCCGGATTCGTTTTCTGATGGCGGTCTGTACGACAGGCGCGATGCCGCGGTTCGTCGTGCCATGCAGCTCATCGACGAAGGCGCTGACATCATCGATGTCGGAGGAGAGTCGACGCGTCCGGGTGCGAAGCCCGTATCCGCAGAGGAAGAGCTGGATCGCGTGCTGCCCGTCATCGAGGCATTGCGCGGCGCGCCGATTTCGATCGACAGTTTCAAGCCCGGGGTGATCAAGGCGGCCATCAGCGCGGGAGCCGTGATGGTCAACGACATCAATGCGCTTCAGGACATGGATGCGATGAAGGCGGTTGCCGAAAGCGATGCGGCTGTGTGCCTGATGCACAAGCAGGGCAATCCGCAAACCATGCAGCATCAGCCTGACTATCGCGATGTCGTCACTGAAGTGAAGAATTTTTTGCAGGAACGCATTAGGGTGGCTCTGGCGGCTGGCGTGATGCATGAGCGCATCGTCATCGATCCTGGATTTGGTTTTGGCAAGACATTGGCGCACAATCTCGCATTGCTGCGCAACCTGGCTGATTTCAAGGAACTCGGCGTGCCGGTGCTGGCAGGGCTCTCGAGGAAATCCATGCTGGGGATGATCACGGGTAAGGATGCGCAAAACAGGATGGCCGCGAGCGTGGCGGCGGCCATGATCGCCGTCGAGCGGGGGGCATCCATCCTGCGCGTGCACGACGTGCGGGAAACGGTGGATGCGGTAAAAGTCTGGGATGCGGTAAACAGGGGGATGGCATGAGCAGAAAATATTTTGGTACGGATGGCATACGCGGGCGCGTGGGGGAATTTCCGATCACGCCGCAGTTCGTGATGACTTTGGGTTATGCGGCAGGCCGCGTGCTGGCGGATGCGGAGCACACGTCAGGGGAGCGTTCCGCGGTGCTGATCGGAAAAGATACGCGCATCTCGGGCTATATGCTGGAGTCCGCACTGCAGGCGGGACTCATTGCGGCCGGCGTCGACGTGTATCTGGCAGGGCCGGTTCCCACGCCTGCGGTGGCCTATCTCACAAGGGCGCTGCGTCTGCAGGCGGGCATTGTGATCTCCGCGTCGCACAATCCATTTGAGGACAATGGCATCAAGTTCTTTTCGGCAAGCGGCAACAAGCTGCCAGACAGTGTAGAGCAGGAAATCGAGGCGGGGCTTGAACAGCCGATCAGGATCGAGTCCTCGGATCAGTTGGGCAAGGCGCGCCGCCTGGACGATGCGGTCGGCCGCTACATCGAGTTCTGCAAGGGGACCTTTCCTTCCGCGATGAACCTTCGCGGCATGAAGATCGTGGTGGACTGCGCGCACGGTGCGACCTATCACATTGCGCGCAACGTCTTTCATGAACTGGGTGCGGAGGTTTTCGCGATCGGCGTGCAGCCTGACGGAAGAAACATCAACGAAGGATATGGCGCGACCGCACCTGCAAATCTGCAGAAGGCGGTGCTCGAGCATCGCGCGGATCTGGGTGTCGCACTGGATGGCGACGGCGACCGCCTGGTGATGGTGGATAGTTCAGGTGTGCTCTACGACGGAGACCAGCTTCTGTACGTGATCACACGTCACCGCAAGGAGCAGGGAAAATTGCAGGGCGGGGTCGTTGGCACACTGATGACGAACCTGGCATTCGAGCACGCGATGAGGCAGATGGACATACCCTTCATGCGCGCGCGCGTGGGCGACCGCTATGTGATGGAGCTGTTGCAGCAGCAGGGCTGGCAATTGGGTGGTGAAAATTCTGGACACATCATCTGCCTGGACAAGCACAGCACCGGGGATGGCATCGTGTCGGCGCTGGAAGTGTTGCATGCGCTGCGCACCAAGAAACAGGGGCTGGCCGAAGCGGCGAGCGGTCTCAAGCTCTATCCGCAGATACTCGTCAACGTGAAGATTGCCAAGGGCGTCGATTGCCTGGCTCACGCCAAAGTGCAGGAGGCGGTCACTCAGGCAGAACGCGAGCTCAATGGATACGGGCGGGTGCTGTTAAGGCCCTCCGGCACGGAGCCGCTGTTGCGCGTGATGGTGGAGGGCGAAAACAGGAATCTGGTAGAGCAGTGCGCAAACCGGATCGCGGACGTGGTGCGCAAACAGGCATCCGCCTGATCAGACGGCAATCTGCAGGCAGCCTGAAAGTTTCTCGGGTTGCCAATGAGCGGTAGCCCAGGCCAGCATTTCTGAAATGCCAGCGGAACGCAAGTCTTCCGGAGGCTGTTGCCTTAAAAACAGCAATGCTTCGAACAGTGCAGCCGGATTTTTTTCAACCGGCTTGGCAAGCATCTGTTTGCTGAATTTTTCGCCCGCAGCATTCACCGCGATGGGCAGGTGCATGTAACTCGGTGTCGGAAGCTTAAGCAGCTTTTGCAAATGCATCTGGCGCGGGGTGGAATGCAGCAGGTCGGCGCCGCGCACCACATGTGTGATGCCTTGCGCCGCATCGTCGATCACTACGGCGAGTTGATAGGCGAACAGATTGTCGGCCCGTTTGATCACGAAATCGCCGATCTCGCTTTCAATGCGCTGCGAGATGTGACCTTGCAACCTGTCTTCAAAAGCAACCGGCTCGTCGTTTGTGTACACCCGCCAAGCACGACCTGATCTCTCAGACGGTATGCCGTTGCGGCAGGTGCCTGGATAAACCGGGCCCTCTATGCCATGCAATGCGGAATCGGCGATCTCGCGGCGCGTGCAGGAACAGGGATATACGGCGTTCATCTCCTTTAGCTGCTGCAGCGCTATTTCGTAGGCTTCGGTGCGATGGCTCTGATACATCACGGGTTCGTCGCTTTCAAGACCGAAGGCCTCGAGCGTTTTCAAAATATCTTCCGCCGCGCCCGGCATGCAGCGCGGGGCATCCAGGTCTTCCATGCGCAAGAGCCAGATGCCGTTGTGATGTTTTGCATCCAGGTAACTAGCAACTGCCGCTGCAAGCGAACCGAAATGCAGCGGGCCGGTCGGAGAAGGGGCAAAGCGCCCGCGATAAGCGGCCATCCTGTCAGGCAGCGACGGTCTCTTCCTCGAACTCCAGCACGATCTTGTCGTCTTTAGCGTCTATCGTCACCTTGCCGCCATGCGCGAGTTTTCCAAACAGCAGCTCGTCGGCAAGCGCTGCGCGTATCTTGTCCTGAATCAGGCGCGCCATGGGTCTTGCACCCATCAGCGGATCGAAGCCTTTCTCGGCAAGATGCGCTTTCAGCTCATCGGTGAACACCGCATCGACTTTCTTGTCGTGCAGCTGTTCTTCGAGCTGCATCAGGAACTTGTCCACCACGCGCAGGATGACCTCCATGTCCAGTGGCGCGAACGAGATGATCGCGTCGATGCGGTTTCTGAATTCGGGCGTGAACATGCGCTTGATATCGGCCATCTCGTCGCCTTGCGATGCGGTCTTGGTGAAGCCGATCTGCGTCTTGTTCAGCGCCTCGGCGCCTGCATTGGTGGTCATGATGACCACCACGTTGCGGAAGGCGGCCTTGCGGCCGTTGTTGTCTGTCAGCGTGCCGTGATCCATTACCTGCAGCAGGATGTTGAACACATCCGGATGCGCTTTCTCGATCTCATCGAGCAGCAGCACGCAATGGGGCTGTTTGCTGATTGCCTCGGTGAGCAGTCCGCCCTGATCGAAGCCGACATAGCCGGGAGGCGCGCCGATCAGGCGGGACACGGCATGGCGCTCCATGTATTCGGACATGTCGAAGCGGTGCAGCGGCATGCCCATCGCAAAGGCCAGCTGGCGCGCGACTTCGGTCTTGCCGACACCGGTCGGACCGGAGAACAAAAAGCTGCCTATGGGCTTGTTCGGATTGCCAAGTCCGCTGCGCGACATCTTGATCGCGGTGGCCAGCGCGTTGATGGCTGCATTCTGGCCGAACACCACGGCCTTCAGATCGCGGTCCAGCGTCTTTAACGCATTGCGGTCATCGTGGGATACGGTGCGTGTCGGGATGCGCGCGATCTTGGCAATGATCTCCTCGATCTCGTGTTTGCCGACCACCTTCTTCTGCTTGGATTTGGGAAGGATGCGCTGCGCGGCACCCGCCTCATCCAGCACGTCGATCGCCTTGTCGGGAAGATGGCGGTCGTTGATGAAGCGCGCGGAGAGCTCGGCCGCGCTGGTGATCGCTGCAGAACTGAACTTGATGCTGTGATGTTGTTCGAAATGCGTCTTCAGTCCTTTCAGGATCTCGATGGTCTGCTCGACCGAAGGCTCGGATACGTCGATCTTCTGGAAGCGGCGAGATAGCGCAGAGTCCTTCTCGAAGATGCCGCGATACTCCTGATAGGTGGTCGCACCGATGCATTTCAGGGCGCCGCTGGACAGTGCGGGTTTCAACAGATTGGATGCATCCATGGTGCCGCCCGACGCGGAGCCCGCGCCGATCAGCGTGTGTATCTCGTCGATGAACAGGACCGCATGGGGTGCTTCCTTCAGCTCCTTCAGCACGGACTTCAGCCTCTGCTCGAAGTCGCCCCGGTATTTCGTGCCGGCAAGCAGCGCGCCCATGTCCAGCGAGTAGACATGCGCATCCTTCAGTATGTCGGGCACGCTCTCTTCGATGATGCGGCGCGCAAGCCCTTCGGCAATCGCGGTCTTGCCGACGCCTGCCTCGCCGACCAGCAAGGGGTTGTTTTTGCGGCGGCGACACAGCGTCTGGATGACGCGTTCGAGTTCGGGTTCGCGCCCGATCAGCGGGTCTATCTTGCCGGACAATGCCAGCGCATTGAGATCCACCGTGTAATGCTTCAGTGCGCTTTCTTCGCCGGCTGCCTGCTCGGCCGCATTTTCGCCCTGAGCAGGGGCGGGCGCGGGTTGAGGATCCTTGCTGATACCGTGGACGATGTGGTTGACGACATCCAGCCGGTTGATGTTGCGCTGGGTGAGAAAATGCACCGCGTGTGAGTCCTTTTCGCCAAACAGCGCAGCCAGTATGTTCGCGCCGGAGACTTCCTTCTTGCTGGCGGATTGTGCATGCAGGATCGCGCGCTGGATGACGCGCTGAAAGCCCAGCGTGGGCTGGGTATCCATCTCGCTGTTGCCGGGCACCACGGGCGTGTTGCTGTCTATGAATTCGGTGACGACTTGGCGCAACTCGTCGACATCCGCGTGGCAGGCGCGAAGAACCTGTGCTGCCGAGGCATTGTCCAGCATGGCGAGCAAAAGATGCTCCACGGTGATGAACTCATGGCGCTTCTGGCGGGCTTCGACAAAAGCCAGATGCAGACTCACTTCCAAATCCTGAGCAATCATTTCAAATTTCCTCCATGCTGCATCGTAACGGATGCCCGTGTTGTTGTGCAAACTCACTCACCTGAGTGACCTTGGTTTCGGCCACATCGCGGGTATATACCCCGCATACCGCCGACCCCTGGTTGTGTATTTGGAGCATGAGTTGTTGCGCGCGTTCACTGCTCAATGAAAAAAAACGCCGCAAAACCTCTATGACAAATTCCATCGTCGTGTAATCATCGTTGAACAAAAGCACCCTATACATGGCTGGAGGCTTTGTCGCTGCGCGTTCGGGCGCCAACACCGTGCTGCTTTCTCGTTCTCTGGGCATATCTTTATATATGGCTTGTATTTTGACACTAATATAGCAGCCTATGTTAGCGATTAGCGACACTTTTTCAAGCCTGTTTTGAAGATTAAAAATCAATCATTTGACAAACGCGATAAAACGGGGTTTAAATGCGCGCTGGTGTTTGATTCGAAGTATCTGCAGTACTGGTTTTGCCGTGTGCGATCTTAGATTCAAACAGTTTGCGGGGGGGCCCCGTTTTTTCTTGTAAGGAAGTAATCACATGGCAACTGGTACAGTTAAATGGTTCAACGATGCAAAGGGTTTCGGCTTCATCACGCCTGATGATGGCAGTGAAGATCTGTTCGCGCATTTCTCAGCAATCAACATGAGCGGTTTCAAGTCGCTCAAAGAAGGTCAGAAAGTGACCTTTGAAGTTGTACAAGGCCCAAAAGGCAAGCAAGCTTCTAACATCCAGGCGCCTTAAGATTGCCCCGATGCTGGAGAAGCCCGGCGCTGCCGGGTTTTTTTATGTCCGTTGCAATGAGCAGGATTTGCATCCGTATCTCTGGTCTATAATCTTCGCCTGACTTTCCTTGCGGGGGATGTGGTGAACAAAGTCGTCAAATACGGGCTGTTGGGGGCGGGTGCTGTTGTCGCGGTTGCGGTGATGATGGGTGCGTATCTTGCCGCGACGTTCGATCCCAACGATTACAAGGCAGAGATCATCAAGGCGGTCAAGCAAACCCGCCAGCGCACACTGCATCTGGATGGCGACATCAAACTGCGCGTTTTTCCATACCTGGGCACAAGCCTGGAGCGCGTTTCGCTTTCCGAATACAGGAGCGAAAAGACCTTCGCGTCGGTCGATACGGTCAAGGTTTCGCTCGAGCTATTTCCCCTCTTGAGGCACGAGCTTGTCGTGGACGATGTGATCGTCAAGGGGCTTTCCGCAAACATCGTGAGGCACAAGGACAACACGACCAATTTCGACGATCTGCTCGATCAAAAGAACGAGGGGGGCAAGAAGCCGGTCAGGTTCGATATCGCATCGGTGCTGGTCAAGAACGCACAGGTTTCTTATCTCGACGAGGGGAGTGGCGCACAATACGCGTTGAATCTGGAAAAGCTGGAAACAGGGCGCATCGCCTATGGCGTGCCGGTGAAGCTCGAACTTGCCGCAGATGCAAAGGGAAAACAGCTGGATCTCAACGTTCAGCTTGCTGGCATACTGACCTTCGATCCGGAGAAGAAACAGTACAGCATCGCCGACACGAAGCTTAAGGTCATGGGTTTTGCGCAGGGCATATCGGATATCAAGCTGATTACATCCGGAGATATCGGAACAGACCTTGCATCCCATGCAGTATCGGCAAAGGGGTTTGAGCTCAACGCATCGGGGAGTCAAAACGGTTCGCCCTTCGAAGCCAGGCTTACACTGCCTGAATTATTCGCATCGAAAGATAAGATAGCCGCGCAGCATCTGAAATTCGATGCAAAGCTCTACAATGGAAACCTGGTCGCTGGCCTTTCCCTGCCAGATCTTTCCGGCAATGCGCAGTCCTTCAGCGGCAGCCAGCTTCTGCTGGATCTTGCGTTGCAGATGCCCGATCAGTCGCTGGACTTCAAGCTTTCTTCCCCGGTTTCAGGAAGTCTGGATTCGGAGCGGCTAACTTTGAACCAGTTGGACATCGTCGCGAACGGCCGGTTCGACAGGCTTCCTGGCAAGCCCGTGAGCAGCGAAATGAAGGGAAGTGCGGTCGTCGATGGCAAGAACGAGGTGCTGCAGGCAGTGCTTGCAGGAGGGCTCTTGCAGAGCAGGATCAATGCAAAAATCGGTGTATATGGTTTCTCTGATCCGAAGGTGAAGTTTGATGCCGATCTCGACCAGTTCGACGCCGATCTTTACATGCCCAGGAGGAAAAAGGCGGAGCAGGAAGACAAGCCCTTCGATCTTTCATTCTTGCGCAAGTTCAACCTGGACGGCAGCCTGAGCATAGGCAAACTCATCGTTGAAAACATCAAGGCTGCTGATGTGAAACTCGATATCGCGGCGCACCAGGGGAGTATGCGTGTGAGTCCGTTCTCGGCGCAGCTTTATCGTGGGAGCGCAAACGGCAGCCTGGGGGTGAGCGCAGGGGATATCCCGTCGTTCAGCATCGATGCAAACTTGAGCGGGATAGATATCGCAGCCTTGACCCACGACGCCGCGGACTTCAACATGATAGAAGGAAGCGGCAACGTTGCAGCCAGGATAATCATGCAGGGAAACAGGGTGAGCAGCATGAAGCGATCGATGTCGGGTAACCTTGCGCTACACCTTGCAGACGGTGCGATCAAGGGCTTCGATATTGCACAGAAATTGCGCGATGCGAAGGGTGTGTTGACCGGTCGGCAGACAGAGTCTGCCGACCGGAGGCAGAAGACCGATTTTTCCGAGCTCAAGGCAAGCTTCAAGATCAGCAATGGCGTGGCGCACAACGAGGACCTTACGCTCAAGTCGCCTCTGTTGCGTGTTGCGGGCTCCGGCGATATCGATGTCGGATTAAGCCGCATGAATTATCTTGCCAAGGCGACGCTCGCAGGAACGCTGCAGGGTCAGGGCGGGCTGGACAAGGTGGCCGGCATCATCGTACCTTTGCGCATCGCCGGCCCGTTTGATGACCTGAAATACACGCTGGACTTCGGCGCGATGGTGAATGAGGCAGCGAAGCAGAAAGTCGAGGCCGCAAAGCAGGAGCTCAGGACGAAAGCGCAGGAGCAGTTGAAGGAGAACCTGAAGGGTCTGTTCAGGTAAATTTCGTTCGTCATTGAGTTCGGCAGCCTGAGGGCATTCATGCTCTCAGGCTATAATCGGATCTGGCCCTTCAACCTTGCTTCCCGATGTCTATATTTGCCTCATCCCTCATCGCATGGCAGCGCGAGCACGGCCGTCATGACCTGCCGTGGCAGGGAGCCGATGTATATTGCGTATGGCTTTCCGAGATCATGCTGCAGCAGACCCAGGTCGCCACCGTCATTCCCTATTACCTGCGATTCGTCGCTGTCTTCCCGACGGTCTTTGCATTGGCCTCTGCGAGCGAGGAGGAAGTGCTCTCGCACTGGAGCGGGCTGGGCTATTACGCGAGGGGCCGCAATCTGCACAAGGCAGCCAAAATGATCGTGGATGTCCACGGCGGCGAGTTTCCGAAGGACCATGAAGCGATTCTCGAATTGCCCGGCATAGGCCGATCGACTGCGGCTGCGATCTCTGCCCAGGCTTTTCACGAGAAGCGCGCGATTCTCGACGGAAACGTCAAACGTGTGCTTGCGCGCTATTGCGGAATCGGCGGGCAGACTTCGATAAAACGCATCGAGGAAGAACTCTGGCGACAGGCGGAGGCGCTGCTGCCTGATGAGGGTGTCGCGGCCTATACGCAGGCATTGATGGACATGGGGGCGATGCTGTGCACGCGCAGCCGTCCCGGGTGCGCATCATGCCCTGTCCAAAGCGGTTGCGTGGCCTTCAATACCGGGTGCGTGGACCGGCTTCCCGAACCCGGGTTGCGAAAACGCGCAGCCGAGAGGCGGGCGATTTTTCTCATGATGATGAAGGGGCGCGAGATACTGCTGGAGAAGCGCGAGTCTTCGGGAATCTGGGGCGGGCTTTGGTGTTTTCCGCAACTCGATGAGGGCGAGCTTGCCGAATACTCAAGAGAGTGGCAGATAAGCGAAAAGACCGCATTGCCTTCACTTACTCATGTCTTTACCCATTTCAGGCTGCACATCGATCCGCTTCTGGTCAAGTTTGCAAACAAGCCCTCGCATCAGATCGAACATGCGTGGATGGAGGTGGAAGAGGCATTGCAGGCGGCCATCCCGACCCCGGTGAGAAAGCTGCTGTCCCGCCTCTAGTCCATCACGAGCACTGCAGCGCCCCTGATATTTCCCGCGCGCAGTAGATTCAGGGCCATTCCCGCATCGTGGAGCGCAAAGGTCTGCACATGGGTTTTGATGGAGAGCTTTGAGGCGATGTCAAAGAACGCATCGCCGTCGCTGCGCGTAAGATTTGCAATGGAGCGCACCGAGCGTTCTCCCCAGATGATGGCATAGGGGAAGCCGGGAATGTCGCTCATGTGTATGCCTGCGCACACGACGCTTCCCCCCTTGGCGACATGGCGCAATGCCTCGGGAACCAGATCGCCTACGGGCGCGAAGATGATGGCGGAATCCAGCTCTTTCGGCGGCGCCAAGCCGGAATCTCCCGCCCAGACCGCGCCCAGTTCGCGCGCGAAATCCTGGGCATTCTCGTCATGCGCCTGGGTGAATGCGAAGATCTTTCGTTTCTGCCAGACAGCCACCTGGGCGATGATGTGGGCGGCAGCACCAAATCCGTATATACCGATCTTCTCGGCATCGCCGCAGGCCATCAGCGCGCGGTAACCGATGAGCCCCGCGCAGAGTAAGGGAGCTGCCTCTGCATCGGTATAGCCATAAGGCAAGGGAAAGCAATAGCGTTCATCCGCGACCGTGTATTCGGCGTAGCCGCCGTCCAGCGTATAGCCGGTAAACAGCGCGCGATCGCAGAGATTTTCGCGCCCGGTTTTGCAATAGCGGCAGCGCCCGCAGGTTCTGGCAAGCCAGGGCACGCCCACCCTCTGCCCGATTGAGAACCGGCTTGCGGACGGACCGTTTTCTGCTATCGCACCTGCGATCTCGTGACCGGGTATCAGCGGATGCTTGGGATTTTTCAACTCGCCGTCCAGCACATGCAGGTCGGTGCGGCATACGCCGCAGGCATGCACTTTGATCAGGACTTCGCCTGCACCGGGCACGGGCTTGGCCACTTCGGCAAGCTGCAATCCGGACTCATCCATGATCATCGCCTTCATTTTTCTTCCTTAAGGCATTGCGACGCGAGGTTGCTCGCCCATGGCCCGCAAACGCTCATACAGTTTTCTTTCCTATTCTGCCAGTTTTTCCGGGATTGCACTGCGATGCGCAAGTACAGGTATCCGCATCGCTCACCCCTGAATCCGGGCAGGACTTTTCCTTTGATGCGCAGCGCTGATCGCGGGGCGTCCGCCGCTCAGCACGGAGGCAGTGAAATTGGAGGCGCCAAGTCCGATGCAGATGATGTTCGTGGCGCTATTGCAGCCTGGATCGAACGGGATCGTTCTGTTCGCTGTGGTGGCCGGGCTCCGAATAACCGTAATACCGTTCATTCAGATAATTCGCGACATCATTTATTTCATCCTGACTCCAGTTAAGTCCGGTATTGGATTCCCAGCGCTGCACCTGGGCCAGCAGGCTTCCCCAGTCGGTCGCTATTCTGTGGCTGCGCTGATGCATTTCGGGGCCATGGCATGCGTGGCAATGCGTCTCATAGAGCAGCTCGCCGCGTCCGGCGTATGCCATGGTCTGGAAGGCCAGCAAAAAACACAGCAACAGAGTTTTTTTCATGCGGATCTCCCGCTCACAGGAATGGAAGGCATGGCGGAAGTCCCGGCATGCATGTCAGTTGTTAGTCGATTTTTCCCAGCTGTTTGAACCGCTATATGCAGTGGAGCGAGCGTGATGCTTTTTCATTGCCGAAGCATCGCATTCGGGAATGGCCATGGCCGGCGTCCAGGATCTGCTGTGCAGGCAAACGCCGTGATTGTCCCTGACGATGTCGCCATATCTGTCGGTCACATAGCCGTTCTTTCCGGGAAAGCCATCGGCTGAGGCCAGGGATGAAAAGAGTCCAAGCATGCAAATCAAAATGAGGGTTTTCATGATATTTCTCCTGTCGGTCGGATTAAGTCATCAGTGCTCCCAGTTCACGCGCAGCAGATTCTGTTCGGGGTTGTAGTGGAACTCTAGATCGCCCTGATAGGCGTGATGCAGCGCCTCGCCTATGCCGCGCGCAAGATGAATGTCGGTTGTGGTGATTAGTGCCTCATCCGGTTTCGCTTCGATTGCCATGATGCGTTGCAGGGGATGTTCTTCGCGCTCGCGCTGTTCATGGTGATGCACAAGGCTCATGATTTCGTCGCGATGCGTCTGGAAAAATCCGCCCTTCAGGCTGACGAATCCTGCGGGATAATGGTCGTGCATGCGGTGGCATGCGGGGCAGGTTACCCGGTGGGCTTCCTTGGGCGCTACGAGCCATTGCCAGCGCCCGTCGTGAAAGACAGCGCCGCATTGCATGCAGACCGAAGGCTCGTGCAGCTTTCCCTTCGCCTTGTAGGCGTCGTGCACCTGTTCCTGGAACAGGTTGTCGTGCCGGGTGATTTTTCCAAAACCGGATGTGGTGTAACTCATGAGCTGCTCCTTATGCGCTGATCATGGGATCATGTGCAAAACATACGCCCGATTTTTTCAGGCGCATATATGCCGATGGATATAGGTTTTCCGGTCTATGGCAGGCGGGCGGGAGCTTGCAACGGAATCAGTTCGGGGGCTTGCCTTCGTGCAGGCGCTTCTCGGCGACTTCCAGCGCTTGGGGCAGACCCAGCAGAACCAGCACATCGCCGGTCTGCAGGATCATCTCTTCGCTGGGTTCTGCGCCGTGCACATTGTAGCGGCGCAATGCCTTGACCTCGACGTTGAGTATGTCCAGCTCCGCCTCGCGCAATCGCATGCCGACGAATGCGGAATCCATTCTGAGCAGAACGTTCAAAAAGCGCGGCTGCATGTCGTCGCTGAGATCGTCAGCAGGGTTGTTGCGCAGATAGCCGTTGAACATCGCATAGCGGCGCGCGCGATTCTCCTGGACATGGCGCACCACGCGGGATAGCGGAACGCCGGCAAGCAGCAGCGCCTGGGATGCCAGCATGATGCTGCCTTCCAGAACCTCGGCGACGACTTCGGCAGCGCCTGCATTCTTCAGCATATCCACATGGGTGTCGTCATTGGCGCGCACCACGACCGGAAGGTCGGGGCGCAGTTCCTTGACATGGCGCAGGATGGCGAGCGCGGAATGCCGGTCCTTGTAGCTCACCACCAGTACCTTGGCGCGCATCAGTCCCGCCGCCATCAGCACTTCGCGCTTGGCCGCATCGCCGTACACCACGCTCTTCTTCGCAGCCGCTGCCTCGCGCACGCGGTGCGAGTCCAAGTCGAGGGCGATGAAGCGCAACTTTTCCTCCTCCAGGATGCTGGCGAGCTTCTGTCCGCTGCGTCCGTAGCCGCAAAGAATCACATGGCCTGTGCTCGACATGCTCTGGATCGCGATCTGGTGCATCTGCAATGCGCGATGCGTCCATTCGGCAGCCGAAATGCGCCGCGCGATCGCCTCGCCGTACTGGATCAGAAACGGGGCTGTCAGCATGGACAGTAGCATCGCGGCGAGCGCGATCTGCATGAGGTTGCCGTGCAGCAAATGCGCATCGTCGGCGAGCGTCAGAAGCACGAAACCGAATTCGCCCGCCTGCGCAAGCCCGATGCCGCTGCGCAGCCCGACGCCCCAGTTGTCCTCGAAGGCGCGCGCAAGCAGTGCGACGATGACTGCCTTGAGCAGGATCAAAAGAAAAAGTGCGAGCAGTACCCAGAGAAGATGGCTGGCCACGTTTTCAAGGTCGAGCATCATGCCTATGGTGACGAAGAACAGGCCGAGCAGCACGTCGCGGAAAGGCTTGATGTCCTCTTCCACCTGGTAGCGGTATTCGGTCTCGGAGATCAGCATGCCTGCGACGAATGCGCCCAGCGCCAAAGACAGGCCCGCAGACTCGGTCAAGTAGGCAAGGCCCAGAGTGATGAACAGCACGTTGAGGGTGAAGAGCTCCGAAGACTTTTGGCCAGCCACCACATGCAGCCAGCGGCGCATCACGTGCTGGCCGAATACGAGCAGGATCAGCAGCACGAGTGCGGCCTTGATCATCGCATAGACGAGTGTGGCGGTGAGGTTGCCGGGCGGGCTTGCAAGCGCCGGGATGATGATCAGCAGCGGGACGACGGCCAGGTCCTGGAACAGCAGCACGCCCATCATCTGCTGTCCGTAGGGAAGGTTGAGCTCGGCGCGCTCGACCAGCATCTTGCTTACGATCGCGGTGGAGGACATCGACAGGATGCCGCCCAGTGAAAGCGATGCGCGCCAGTCCATCCCGAACAGCCAGCCCGCGAGCATCACCAGCAGTATGGTGATGAATACCTGTGCGCCGCCGAGGCCGAACACGGTGCGCTGCATTGCCTTCAAGCGGGTCAGGCTGAATTCGAGGCCGATGCTGAACATCAAAAACACCACGCCGAATTCCGCGAGATGCCGCGTGCTTTCGGTGTCGGCTATCCATCCCAGCGCATGCGGGCCTATCAGGATGCCGACCGCGAGATAGCCCAGCATCACGGGCAGTCTCAGGATGCGGCAGATCACGACCACCATCACGGCGGTGGCAAGCAGGATCAGCACGGGCGAGAGCGGGTTATCCATGGCGTTTTGAAAAGGAATCAGCGCCCCGATGATGCCGCACTAATGGAGAGATTGCAAAAAATAAGCATCGCCGGGGGTACCCTGGAAAGACCTGCCTTTGATCAGCATTTCATGCGATTTGGCCGGCCAGTGCGCTGGCAAGGCCGAGAAGCTCGTCGTGGTGTTCCAGACCTTCGATGAAGCGCCTGGGGATGCCGGAGAGGCCTGCCAATGCGCCTGTCATCGCGCCTGTCAGGATCGCACGAGCCTGATTCTGCCCGCCTCCGTTGACCGCGTGAAGGACTGCGGACTCGAAGTCGTCTGCAAAGCGTGCGGCCAAATAATAGGCCGCCGGAAATTGGTGGTAAACAGCGCAGGGCATGCCATAAATCAGGGAAACTTTCCATGCCGGTTCGATGCGGATGCCAGGATCATGGGCTGCACGCGCTATGCAGGAAGGCGTGAGCAGCGCATCGGGTGATGGAAACTGGCCAACACAGGTTGCCGCGCCATTTTTGGGCGGCTGCAAGTCGCCTGTGGTCACGGTGTGAAACGGAAGCTCCCCGCTTTTTACTCTTTCCATCAGCTTGGTTGAAGTTTCTTCGTCCAGCCTGTGGCCTTCTACAAGCAAGCCCAAGATGGAACAGAAGGCCACGGTCATTGCAACCACGGTGCCATCGGTCTGGGTAAGCGCAGTGTTGCGTGCAACGGCAGAGGCGAGTTCAGCAGGATTTAACGCATAGCGCACCGCTATCGCGATGGCTCTTTCGGCAGCCTCTGTCGTGTCGGCATTGCCGCCGACCTCTCCCCACGGAAGGCACTGCATTATACGTTTTCTCCACGCCTCTCGGATGGATTGGCTGGTGTATCCGCCAGGCCCATTCATTGGCGTGCCGTCTATCAAAGGGAAGAGATCATGATCCATGCGGCGGCAGAAATCCGCTTCGTCGTAGCCGATATTTGCCACCAGGGACTCGAGCATCAGGCGCAACAGCAAGCCAGCCTGGGAAGACTGCCCGGCCTTGAGGCCTGCGTGATAGCGGCCAGGCTTTGGCTCAGTATAGCTGCTGATCCACTGCCCGTATTCGCGGCGCAGCTCATCAAGGTCATAGTACCAGTGCGGCCCGAGCGCTAGCGCATCTCCGATGAACGCGCCCAATAACGCGCCCACTGCGCGGTCTTGCAGGGATATTTCAGGCATGGCGTACTCCTTTTGAAGATGGGAGAGGTATTTTAACTCCGCTAACCTTTTTTCAAGTCTTCAAGACATGCGGAGAATTCGTCCCTGTGCGAAGAAAGGGGAAGCTTATCGAGGACGGAACCGAGGGCTGTCATCATGGCTGAACATGCAAACTGGAGCGTTATATTGATATCTGATTCATCGGGCGCGAATTTGAATCCTTGTGGCCCCCCGGATTTATCGATACTAATGTGTTTCTCTAATGCCTTCATATTTGCATGCAAACCATTGCCGGATGCAAATCTATAAACAGCAGTGTATAGCTCTATCGTGCCGCTTTTGCGCGCCCTTTCTTCCCAGTTTATTTCTTGAGGTTCACGGTCTGCATATTTATTGGTAATAGCCTCCTTAACCTTCTTGGGATCATCTTCCGCATTCGTAGATTCCGATTTCCTCAAATCCAGCAAGGCATTGGCCCATTTCAGCTGGTGCCTATCGAAGCTTTCCTCCATTTTTTCGGGCATGTTTACATCAATAAGCAATGATGCAAAAGCGATGACAGACTCAGTGCAAGATCTTACCAGGGCGATGGAGTCTGAATGCATGCCACGCTGTGCCAGCAATATTATCCCTTGAAATGTTTGGAGAGCACGACCGAAACTCGCATTCGCAAGAACATGTGCTTGCGACATGTTCTCTGCCGGCAGCTCGAAAAGCACTTTCATAGCCAGTCGATTGATGCGCTCAGCAGTATTGAAAGACGATTCAAATTTTTTCCTTGTGTCTGCATTCCACCAATCAGAGATCAAAACTTTGCAGAGGATGTTTTGATAAGCAAAGCGATTTCCAAAAGTTTGAATATGATCTGCACCGCAGATCAGAAGGACATGGCCGAGCAGGTGGGGACGGATTTTATCGAGCCAGAAATTCTCTCTGACGTCAAAATACCTTCTTAGCTCAGCATTCCTAAATTTGCATAAATCGTGATCTGCTGGGCAACTTTCTATAATTTCTTCTGCGGTTGGTATGTTGAGAGTTCTACGTTCTTCACTGTCTGGATCGCAGGGGATATATGGGATGGAGCTGTTTTCTGCGATCTTCCTCGCAATGGATTTTCCTTTTGTTGCTCCAGCTCCAAGCTTGTTTCTTCGGCAATGACAGCTACTTGATTGGAAAGTACCGCTTCTTGAACATAACCCCTGAATCTCTCGAACTTGGTCTGCAAGTTGGGACCTGGGTTATTCCATTCGCTTTGAGTGTGATGACTTGTGCCGAGCAGAAATATCATTTTCGTAACCGCGCGCCATTGATTATTCAAGAATAATACAGGAATAAGGCCAGCCAAATAAAGTGGCGCGCTTCATGTATTGGTTACCTTAGCTAAGCCCGGCTTGGTATAATGCGCAGCATGAATAAATCTCATACAGTTTCCCCAAAGGCGCTGGACCTTGGTCGCCAGGTTCTGGACATCGAAGCCGCTGCGGTGCAGGCGTTGAGTTCGCGCCTCGATGAAAGTTTTCTCAGCGCGCTGGATTTGATCCTGAACTGCGAAGGCAGGGTGATCGTGAGCGGCATGGGAAAATCCGGGCACATCGCGCGCAAGATCGCGGCGACCATGTCCAGCACGGGTACGCCTGCGTATTTCGTGCATCCCGGAGAAGCCAGCCACGGCGATCTTGGCATGGTGGCGGGTTCGGATGTGTTCATCGCGCTGTCCTATTCCGGCGAGAGCCAGGAGCTTATGACCATCATGCCCATCCTGAAGCGCCAGGGGGCGAAGCTCGTTAGCATGACCGGCAATCCCGCCTCAAGCCTTGCCAGGCTTGCCGATGTGCATCTCAATGCCGCGGTGGACAGGGAGGCCTGTCCGATGAACCTAGCACCTACGGCCAGCACCACCGCATCGCTCGCACTTGGGGATGCGCTGGCGGTGGCCCTTCTGGATGCGAAGGGTTTCAACGCGGAAAACTTTGCGCACTCCCATCCGGGCGGAAGCCTCGGTCGGCGACTGTTGACCAGGGTGAGTGACGTGATGCGTGTTGGCGAGCGCATCCCCAGGGTGAATGAGGACGCGATGCTGAGCGAAGCCCTGATGGAAATGTCGCGTAAGGGCGTGGGCATGACCGCGATCGTGAACGAAGACGATGTCGTGCAAGGCATCTTCACCGACGGCGATCTGCGCCGCACACTGGAGAAAAATCTCGACTTCAAGAGCACGCCGGTGAAGCGCGTGATGTCGGCAAATCCGCGCTGCATCGGGCCTGACAGCCTGGCGGCAGAGGCGGTGCAGCTGATGGAGCAGCACAACATCAACCAGATGCTGGTGGTGGATGAAGCGCATCGGCTGGTGGGCGCGATGAACATGCACGACCTTTTGCACGCGAAGGTGATCTAGATGACGGCTGGCTATACTGCGCCTGCAATTGGTTATTTGAACCGTGCAAGGCTGGTGCGCCTTGCCGCGTTTGATATAGATGGCGTGATGACGGATGGCGGCCTGTACCTTTCAGACTCTGGCGAGGAATTCAAGCGTTTCAATTCGCTCGACGGGCATGGGATAAAGATGCTGAGAGCAAGCGGTGTCGAGGTTGCGATCATCACGGGCCGCACTTCGCGCTGCGTCGCGCTGCGTGCGCAGAATCTCGGGATTCCTCATGTCTATCAGGGTGCGGAAAACAAGCTGGATGCGATGGTCGATCTTCTCAACAAACTCAATATGCCGCGCGATGCTGCAGCATACATGGGGGACGATGTGGTCGATCTCATCGTGATGCGTCATGTGGGGTTTGCAATCAGCGTGCCTGAATCGCCCGAGCTTGTGCAAGAGCATGCGCATTATGTGACCCGCCGCGGCGGGGGGCATGGCGCGGTGCGAGAGGCATGCGAGCTCATCATGTCCGCGCAAGGCACGCTGGATGCGCAACTTGCGACTTACTTGAAATGAGGATAGCCTCGAAATCCCGTTACTGGCTGCCGATGTTGCCATTGCTGGCTTTGCTGGCCTTCGTCTACTGGCTGGACAAACAGGTGCAGATGGAAACGGCGGCGACCCTGCACACTCTAAGGCACGACCCGGACGGAATCATGGATGATTTCTCGGCGGTCAAGATGGATTTGCAGGGCATGCCGAGCACTTACCTTTCCGCAAAACAGATGCGGCATTATCCCGACCACGACACGACCGAACTCGACCTGCCCAGGCTTACGATGCTGGGCCAGGATCATCCGCCCGTGCATGTCACGTCGCTCAGCGGCAATGTTTCCAGCCACGGCGATGAAGTGATCTTTCGCGACCATGTGGTGGTGACGCGCGAACCTGAAGGAGTGCAGTCTGCCATGGAGCTGCGCACCGAATATCTGCGCGTGCTGCCCAATCAGGACTGGGCGAACACCGACAAGCCTGTCGTTCTTTCCGATGCATACAACACGATCCATGCGATCGGCCTGGAAATGAACAACAAGACGCGCATCCTGAAACTGCTCTCACAAGTCAGAAGCATCCATCTGCCCCATGTTAAATAGACTGCTCTTGCTGCTTTTCATGCTGCTTTGCATACCGGCAAGCCACGCCGAGAAGGCGGATCGCGACAAGCCCATCGACATCGACGCGGACAAGGCGGAAGTGGATGATGCGAAGCAGGTCAGCACCTTCATCGGCAATGTGGTCGTGACCCAGGGCACCATGGTGATAAAGGGCGACAAGATGGTCGTGACCCAGGACAAGGATGGCTTCAAGCACGGCACCGCATACGGGCATCCCGCCAGCTACAGGCAAAAGCGCGAGGGTCTGAACGAGTATGTGGAAGGATATGGAGATCGCATCGAGTACGATACGCGCGCCGATACGGTTGATTTCTACGTGCATGCAAAAGTTACGCGCGGGCACGACGAGGTGCGCGGAGAGCATGTGACCTACAATGCGAACACGGAAATTTTCCAGGCGGACGACAAGGGTTCTGCGGGAGGCGCGCCGACTCGCGTGCATGCGGTGCTGTATCCCAAGCCCAAACCTGCCAGCGGCGTGGAAGCGGCGCCTGCTTCCGAAGCGGGGAAGAAATGAGCGAATTGCGCGCAATCGGGCTTAAGAAGAAATACGGCTTGCGCACCGTGGTGCATGACGCATCCCTGTCTGTGGACAGCGGAGAAGTGGTGGGCTTGCTGGGCCCGAATGGGGCGGGCAAGACGACTTCGTTTTACATGATCGTTGGGCGCGTGGCGGCTGACGGCGGAAAGATCACCATAGACGACCAGGACATCACCAGGCTTCCGATACACAGGCGCGCGCGGCTGGGGCTGGGTTACCTGCCCCAGGAGGCGTCGATATTTCGCCGCATGACGGTGGCGCAGAACATACAGGCAGTGCTCGAATTGCAGCATCTGTCCGACGATGAAATCGAAGCGAGGCTGGAATCGCTGCTCGACGACCTGCATATCCAGTCGATCAGGAACAATGCGGCGGTCAGCCTGTCAGGCGGCGAGCGCCGCCGCGTGGAGATTGCGCGGGCGCTGGCAACGAGTCCGCGCTTCATACTGCTGGACGAGCCTTTTGCAGGCGTTGATCCGATCGCGGTGCTGGACATCCAGAAGATCATCCGCTTTCTGAAGGAACGCAATATCGGCGTGCTGATCACGGATCACAACGTGCGCGAGACGCTGGGCATCTGCGATCGCGCCTACATCATCAACGCGGGTGCGGTGATGGCGGAAGGCAAACCGGATGAAATCATTTACAATGAGGGTGTGAGGAAAGTCTATCTGGGCGAGAACTTCAAGCTTTGAAGTGACGACGGATCGGTCGGGAATTAAGGATGAAAGCCTCTTTACAACTTCGCATGTCCCAGCAGCTGACGCTCACGCCTCAGTTGCAGCAATCCAT
>VFSW01002458.1_pt1 | contig 27966 bp, 20 predicted proteins | sample 5358111 | NCBI WGS metagenome assembly VFSW01 (sample SAMN11554181, study PRJNA540505) | mine drainage metagenome | isolation source: sediment from site ElyBrook_90M | place: USA: Ely Copper Mine, Vershire, VT | collected 2017 | reverse complement strand
AATCATTCTTCAAACTGAAATATAAGATAAAATCTTTTGCGCACCTTCGTGTTTAATTGATTTTATTTTACTTTTATTAATCCTGCTTTATATCTCAAACGTCATGAACAGACTATTTCTCTTAATTTCTTTATCAATACTGATTTCATCATGTTCGAAAAAGCCTCCTGTTGATTATAAATCATTCGGACCGCTTCTTCAAAATTCTTTTATCCGCGGAAATGAAGAGCCGGCAACCCGGGAAATGACTCACGCGACAGGCTTCAGGAAGGAGATAGAGATAAAAAGCATCCTGGGGGAGGCTAAGCTTATGATCTTTGCAGACAGCCGTTATCTGCTATGGATCAATGGAAAATATATCGAACGGGGCCCCTGCAGATTCGATCCTAAAGGGCCTCAGTATGACCTTATTGACATAAAGGGGCGGATAAGGAAAGGGAAGAACACTGTTGCTGTCCTTGTACAGGAAAATGTAAGAAATTCAATTGGCAACCTGAAGATCATGGAACATCGGCCCGGACTGGCAGCCATCATCAGGGCCGGTGACAGGCAGTATATTACCGATACTACCTGGAGATGCAGCAACAACATCCCGGAGCAGATGCTTACCGGTGTCTGGACCTGGTCATGCGTTCTTGACAGTGTAAATGCAAATACGCCCGATTACAACTGGCAGTCGCCGGAGTTCGATGACAGTAAATGGAGCCATGCCTTGTCTGTTTCAGGTGAAAAATGGGGTCCGTTGACTCCACGGTATATACCCCTTCTGAAAGAGACTGATCTGGGTAGCGGTACTATACTTCAGGTCAGAAATCCAGGAACGACAGATCTTTCTGTCAGAAAATTGCCTGAAAACCTCCCGCGGACATTCAATGCCGGGGATGAGGTTGTAATAGACGCGGGAAAACTAAGCCTGACCTACTGGGACCTGTATATGAATGCCGTGCAGGGTACCGGGCTTGTTTTTACCCCCTGCCAGGATTTTATAAACGGGGAAACTGTAATTAATTATAATTGTGTTACGAGTTACACGGCAAGGCAGGGGAACCAGTTATACATGTCGACGGAGACTTTCGGATTCCGTTACCTGAACATAAAAGTTGTAAACGGATCATTTACTCTTGACAGCTTAAGGTTTGTAAGCCGGCTCTACCCGGTCGTGAATCTTGCAAAGTTCGAATGCAGTGATGAATTTCTGAATAAAACCTGGGAGCAAAGCAGCTATACATCGAAGGTCCTGTGCGAGGATGGCTATGTAGATTCTGCCGAGCGGGCCGAGTGGATGGCTGATGTGGCTATGATCCAGTATCCTGTCAGCCGGATGGTACTCTCCGGCCCTGTGGAGGGAAGCAATAAAATCCTTTACAGTGATCCCAGGTTAATGCATAATATGCTTCTTCATACGGCACAAAGTCAGCAGCCGGATGGAAGGCTGAAAGCCCACTCCCCTTCGGACAGGTTTGATCTTCACTGGTATATTGAGGACTATTCATGCCTTTGGGTACAGGGGCTGAGGCAGTATTATGAGAATACGACTGATACGGCATTTTTGAGGGAACTATGGCCGGTACTGCAAAAACAGATGAAATGGTTTCTTGAAAGAAAGAACAGCAGCGGGCTTTTTACCGCCAGGGAATTTCTTATCCATCTCGACAATCCACTTAGGTACCAGGTATGCCAGGGAGCTACCGTTAATGCTTTTATTTACAAAGCGCTTGTGGATGCATCATACCTGGCAGAACAGTTGGGTAAATCTGAAGAATCGGCTTTTTACGGAGGGGAGGCCGGGAGTCTGAAAACTGCATATAATAAGTATATGTGGGACAGTGACCTGGGGAGTTATTATGCTGCAGTGTATTATCCCGGGTTTCCGCGGGGAGAAAAGGTACCTGAATTAAAGCTGGTCCCTATAGAAGATCCTGCTTCGAAGATAAAAAAATGGAGTGACGGGAATGAACAATGGATCCACCAGGGGGAAAAGGTACCTCCGACCGTTCAGGCCGTACTTGCAGCCCTCAACAGGGGTATTGTATCGGATGATCACAGGGATGCAGCAAAAAGATACCTCCTTGAACATTGGAGTGAGCTCAGGAATCCATATACGCACCTGATGCTGTTTGATGAATTATATAAATATGACAGTGATTCACTGGATGTTTTGGTACTTGATATTATCCGGACACGGTGGAAAAGCATGGTTTCAAGGGTAAGTCCCGGAACATCCACTGAAGGTTTTGAGACCCAGGGTTATCTGTGTCATCCTTTTGGTCTTATACCCGCATACTCACTTCCGGGTTATGTTCTGGGAGTCAGGAAGCCTGAACCCGTTTGGAACAGAACTATTCTTCTTGAACCACATCCGGGAGACTTACTTTGGGCAAGAGGAGTGGGTCTGACGGAATTCGGTCCGGTGCCGGTTGAATGGAAGAGGGCAGGGACGGACTTCTTTCAGTTCAGCTTTGAGATCCCTGCAAATAGTGAAGCAGTTGTCCGTCTGCCAAAACAGGGAGATAAAAATCAGGTCATTCTGAACGGGCAGGCCATTCCTTTTATTACCGATGGCAGATTTCTTGAATTCAGGGTCAAAGCCGGTGAGTATAAAGGGGCCGTCAGCAAGATCTAGTACAATATAAATTTGCAGGTTGTATAATAGCCGGAAGCGCTGAGGGTACAGAAATACATCCCCCGGGGGAGAGGAGAGCCGTTACTGCCTCTGCCATCCCAACGTAAAAGTTGATCGCCCGGCGTTTGTATCTCATTCACAAGATCAACGATTTTTGTGCCGGCGACTGTGTATATTGATACCTTAACCCGGCCTTCCGATGGAAGAGTATATGAGATGTTTGCATAATAACTTACCGGGTTTGGCATGACCTTCAGATCAAGAGGCGACTGATCCCTGATCTTCTCCACATCAACTTCTCCTGACACTCTTACAGTTGCAGTGTCAAGGTTTGTGATGTGAATATTATCAAACCAGAGCTGTTCTGCCCCGGTCACCGGATATTCGGTCGAGATCTCGAATCTGTCAATGGCTGACCAGTCGAATTTACCCTGAGGATCATACCAGGTGTTATTGTCCCACGATCCCTGTTCCACCAGGGTACTGAGCGGAATGAAAAGATGATGCCATTTTCTGTCCCAGGTCACCACGGATTCATCGATTGTTGTTCCCATTCGCCATGGATGATCGGCCGGATCAGAAGTCTTTGTATCTATGAAGCGGATATCGAATTTTATGCCTGAAAGGTTTCCCCTTGTCATAAAGTCAAGGGCATATCCCTCCTGTAACAACCTGGTAAAATCCCTGTCGGGATTAAAATCAAATCCAAGAGAATTATACCGGGTAAATCCATGCCAGTAAAGACAGAATCTGTCATTGTTGGGCATATCGGCGGAGTAGAAATCTATCGGACCTGCACTGTTGCTGGCATCGTAGATCTGCTCTCCTATGTAATCAGAATAGATCAGGGATCCTGTGGAATCAGGCTTTATCGAAAAAGGGGTCTGCGGTGGAATGTTAAGATTAAGCGACTGGAGAAGGGAGACATTGAGATCGTGATCAAACAATTCATTTGATCCCTTATTGAACAGGCCGAAGGTACCCTTGTAATCCCAGGTTGTCCAGGGGATATTGTTTGCTTCCAGGTATTCCCTTACGGTACTGTACCAGAACGATCTGTCAACCGGGTTGCTGTTCGGGATATAGACTCCGAATTCACCGCAGAAAACCTTTACATTCCTGGAGTTTCTGAAGTTAATTGCTATGTCTATCAACTGCCTGACACGATTCACAGTACCTTCTGAGGGATAGCTTTTCAGGCTGCTTTCAATCCACGTTCCTTTGAGTGACGCAGGACATTCCGGCATTGTTGAGACATCATAAGGAAATGGAACCCCGGAGAGTGGCGCCATTGAGGGCACTGTCCAGGTAGCCCCCTGGTGCGTAAACATGAATGGATCGTAGAAATGGAAGGTATAGAGAAGGTTATTGTCTGTATAATAAGGCAGGTTTGCCAGTTCACTGTATGAATTGTACCCTGACCCGCCCACGACAATAGTGTGCCGGGTATCTTTTTCCCTGATAGCTGCTATCACCTGGCTTTGAATAGTACCCCAGGCAGCAGTTGTCAATCCGTGAGGCTCATTAAGAATTTCGTATAAAATGTAATCTGTACGGTCCTTCAGATGAGAGGCTGTCTGGGACCATACTTTTGTAAGTATATTTCCGACATCCGGACTTGTATTCAGGTTAGGATCGAAGGTATGATTATCGATCATAAGGTACATATGAAGGTCTTCGCACCAGTTTATGACCGAATCAAGAAATGAAACATATAACGGATCAAGAGTATAGAATGGACTCCCTGAGGTCATGCTGTGAAGGTTTATGGGAAGGCGGATCACATCACATCCGAGACTTTTTATATTGGCGATATCCTTCCTTGTAAACCTGGTGAACTGGATCTCACCGGGGCTGTTCACCTGAAACCAGCCTGTCAGATTCACTCCCCTGGTGAAAGGAGCCTGGGAATATAAGGATATGGAGAAGCAGAGACTCAGAATAAGAAACAGATACTTTATATATTTTCTGCCGGTCATACTTCCTGAATTATTAAATGGCTGTTTGGGAAAGTAGTTTTTTAAGTAGTAGCAAGGTAAAGACAATTTTCCAAAATTCTCTTCTGAAAGCCGGAATTACACGATGATGAGATCCGGAATTATTCAGAATCCTGCAACAGGTCACAATAAAAAATAGGCTACCGTATATGTGTCTGGTTAAAATTATAAGTGTATTTTTATGCACGAAGATGTTAGTTATTAAATATATTATCGCCATGAAGAAAATATTTATAAGCCTGTTAATCAGTGCTTTTCTTGGATGCACTGCCATCAATGCCACCCAGGATACGGCCCCGGAGAAGATTGACACAATAATGCCTGTAAGAGGGTTTTGCATATCTGCACCAAGGCCGCCTGAAGTTGATGAGTTTGTGAAATTTATTGAGGAAGAGCTGGCTCCGCGTCACGTGAACACACTCATCCTCAGGGTTGATTATAACTATCAGTACGAAAGTCACCCGGAGCTCAGGGATTCGGTAGCTCTTTCAAAGAGGGAGGTCAGAAAAATTGTTTCAGCCTGCAAAAAAAATAATATCCGGATCATTCCCCAGGTCAACCTTCTCGGTCACCAGTCATGGGCCGGAAGAACTGAGAACCTGTTGAAGGTCTATCCGGAATTTGATGAGACTCCGCTGGTAAAGATGCCTGAAAAATATGAATGGCCCAATGCCGACGGATTGTACTGTAAGAGTTACTGTCCGCTTCATCCGGAGGTTCATAAAGTCGTATTTGACCTTATTGATGAAATATGCAACGTTTTTGAGACGAATGCCTTTCATGCGGGGATGGATGAGGTTTTTTATATCGGAGAGGCGCAGTGCCCACGTTGTTCAGGTATGGATAAAGCTGTCCTTTTTGCCGGGGAGGTTCGTACCATCCGGGATCATCTTGCACAGAGCGGAAGGAAGCTCTGGATATGGGGCGACCGTCTGATCGACGGTAAAACCACGGGAATCGGAGAGTGGGAGGCCAGTTATAATAATACCTACAGGGCAGTTGACCTTATCCCAAAAGATGTGATGATCTGCGACTGGCATTACGAAAGGCCTGATCAGACCCCGGTTTATTTTGCAATGAAAGGACTTGACGTTGTTACCTGTCCTTACAGGATGGCGGGAAATGCTGTTTCACAGGCGCAGGATATGGTGAGATTCAGGAATAATTCGACCCCTGAGATGAAAGAACATTTCATGGGGATGGTACAGACTGTCTGGTCAGGAGCCGGTCAGTTTCTCGACCTTTATTATGGAAGAAGAGTTGACAAATCGGAGAACAGTCCGGTGAAATGTTTTAAGGCCCTTTTTACAGAAGTTCAAAATCTTTCTGAGTAAAACCGGGACACGCTTTGGCGTGCCCCTGTCTTACATCAGACTGCGGCTCAGTTGGTTTCAAGTCTGAACCGGACCGGCAGTGTGAACCACACCGGGACAGGGACCCCGCCCTGCTTGCCCGGTTTAAACCGTGGCAGCTTACCGACCACACGTACCGCTTCATTATCAAGTGATGGATCAATGCCGGAAATAATTATTATCCTGTTGACTGTACCATCGCCGTTTACAACGAATTTGAGAACCACTCTTCCCTGTATATTATTATTCCGTGCTATTTCGGGATAGACGATACTCTCATTGATGAATTTCATAAGTGCCGGTATACCACCCGGAAATTCAGGCATCTCCTGTACACTGACAAAGGGTTCAACAGGCACCGGCAAACCGGGGTCGGTGATATCGACAAATACATGTGTGTCCGGTGGATTTCCATTGGTAGTATTGTCTATTATTTCCTCTGTAATGGGAACAAAGGATGTGACCAGGCTGGTATCTGTAACAACTTCAGGCCGAAGATTTTTTGCAGCAGCGGCGAGTGCTTCAGGTGGCTTCGGGTCAGGTTTCGACACGTTTGGGATCAATGGATCAGAGATCACAAGTGATACAAACTTTTGTTCCACCGGGGCCTTTCCATCCTTTGTTGTATAAGAGAACGCAACTGTGATCAGAACAATCAGCACGGCCCCTCCAATTATCGAAATGCTTAATGTCGGGAAGTAGCTTCTCCGGAGATCGTAAGCTCCGTAATCTTTATTCCTGTTCTCAAAAATGATCTCATCAAATCCGGGAACCTGTTCATTTTTCCTCTTCATGCTTAATAGTTTTAGTTGTAAATAATTACCAGTCAATCGTATCACAACCTTAACAAAAAGAGGCGTTTACCTGATTAATAAGAGACAAAAATCAGGCCATTCAGGTCCGTTTGGAATAAATAATACATTACCCGGCCAATAATAAATTGACCAAATAATTCACATAATAATTTAAGAGTAAAGTTCCTCAGAATGAGCAAGTTAATAGAGAAGGAAATTCCCCCTGCACCCGGGATGGGAGGGAAGGCCGCTTCAAAAGCAGGGGAAACTTAAATAATTATTTATAGGTTCTGGTCATGGATGATGGCACCACAATAACAAAATCAGCCATTCCCTTGCTCTCATCCCTCATTTTATCAATATCGTCCTGTAGTGCACTTGTGATTGTAATGATTTTCAGGGATGGTTTATATTTATTGAGATACCATAATATCCCCATATGTCTGTCGGAATGGTAACTGCCGTTATAATGAATTAAAGACTGACCGCTTTTAAGGTATTTTCCGATTGACCAGGCCATTGTTGCATCTTTCATGGCCTGAGCCCTGGGGAGGTTCTCATTGACCTTACTTTCCATGCCGCCTCCGATTGAAGCATCCATCGACAGCATATCCTTATAACACGGGAGTTCAGGATCATATTCGATGGGCAGGGGAGCGATATAGCCCAGGGCTTCGGGAGAGAGCTTCTTAAGGGCATCAAAGCCTCCGGATGAAACAACGGCAGCATATCGCCGAGGTATATTTGAAGCTACAAATTTCAGATTGTTCTTTTTTGCAAAGTCCACGAGAGGTTTATAATCTGTTTTGTAGTTTTTCCACAGGCGGGCCTCACTCTCAAAGGATGATTCCTTTATAATGTCGGAAAAATATTCATCGATGATCAGCTGGTTATCAGTTTCAAACATCTCAGCCGCTAGTACAAGGTTCTTTCCTTTTTCCGCACAGATATCTCTGGTGACCTCAAGTTCAAGCCAGTGAACCACAGGATTATCGTGAAGCTCACCGAAAAAGACAACATCGGCTTTCATCAGTTCCCTGAGCATGTCGTGGTAATCAGTCTTTTTCCCTGTTTCCGTATATAGTTTATAGGCAGGCAGATCCTGTGCTGACAATGAAAATGATAAGAGTGTGAAAAGTGCTAAAACAGATAATTTCATAATTCAAAGTTTGTGAAAATTAAAGATCAGTTGCCAAAGGAACGCAAAATCAATCAGATTGCAAAGTCCGTTTATCCTGCCGCATTGCAGTACTCTGCTCATGTCTCTTATTTTAAGCCGAACCGGTAGCTGAATTTAATCAGAAAGACATTGTGGGGCGTATTATTACCTTTATTAAAAAGATCGCCCAGATCATTAAAATAGTCGAGGTTACCTGAATTATTTGAATTGCTTCTTGTCTGACTCCAGACCAGGTAAACTGATGATCCGGGATTATATTCCCATCTTATTACCAGGTTTGAGAGGAATTCCTGTACATTAAAATCTTTATTATCAAAGCTGTAATCAATATTCCCGTCATTGTCTTCATCTATGTTGTAGCTGTTATCACCGGGGCTTATCTCCTGAGGGGAAAAGATATGAAACCGGTCATCGTAACCATTTGCCATCGGATACTGAATAAATTTATGGTCGGTGTATTTTCCTGATGCGACGAAGGGTTGTCCCCAGTACTGGAAAGTAAGATCAGGGCTGATATTAAGGTTTATTCTGAAGGATGTGCTGATAGTCTTTCTATTGATCGTTGCAAAGATATATTTGTCTTCACCTGATACATTTTCAGTCGTTACATACTGGAGTTCAGTCATTGATTTATTGAAGCCGGGCTCAACAGATAATACAAGGAAATCCGTAGGTTTAAAAGAGAGTTCAACACCTGTAGTCAGATCATTTGAGTTATGTTCAAGTCCCTTCAGGGCGCTTACCCTGAATTCAAGCATAACTTTTTTGCGGCTATCGGTGGAAAATCCAAACCGTCCGGCCACAGATCCGGGAACCTTCATCATTGGTCCGCCCCGCAGGATGTCCTGATCATCTCCGCTGAAAGTATAAGTTCCGGCCGACCATATGTTCCAGAAGTTCTTCAATCCCATATTAGCGTTAAATTCAATTCCGTTTCCCAGATTATATCCACCGAAATTCCAGACTGAATACTCATGGAAATTTAAATTATAATTTCTGTATATCCCTTTAGGCTCCCATTCATTATAGCCGCCCCAAATAACAGATACTATCTGATCTGCAACCTTGAGGTAACCGAGATCGTTGGTTTCAAATCCGGGCGATCTCCATGTTGCCGAACCCAGAAAATTCCAGTGTCCGTTAAGCTTCATGATCTGGGCCCGTCCGCCTGACCCGGAGAGAGATGTTCTGTCAGAGTCAACATCTGCATAGTAATTATCTGGTCTCTGAAAGTACCGTGCTGAGGAGGTCTGTGTTTTCAACAAAGCTGATTTTGTGCCTTCCACAAGGCTTAGTGCGGTCTTGATGCTGAATCTCCAGCTTTTATCCTTAAAATACTGAGTGAAATCGAATCCTCCCGTATAAGCAGCTTTATGCAATACATTGCTTGTACAGCTATCAAGTTCCCTGTTTGTACTTGTGAATATCCCGCCTATAATCGTTCTGCCATTATTAAAGTCCTTTTGTACCCTGCTCACAAGATAATTTGTGAGCGGCTCTGCAGTCCGGTAATATCTTCCTCCTGCAGTATCAATTTCAGCTCTCTCTTCCGCTGTCAGAGCCTCGACGAAGCCCACGGAAAGGCCGTTACTTGATTTCCCGGTAAGCTTGGCTGCCCCAAGTATAGTTGTGGTACCCGGAATATCTGCGCTCCAGTTATCCTTAAGGTCGGGAATCACCTGTGGCGGGCGGCCTATTCGTCTGGAATAGAATAGATTGTCATTTCCAATACTCTCATCATCAATGCCAAGATCAAATGTTGTTATATTATTGCCCTCAATGAAGAACGGCCGTCTTTCTGTAAAATAGGTTTCATAGGCTGTCAGGTTCACTTCTGAGGGGTCTGCTTCAACCTGTCCGAAATCGGGATTTACCGTCAGGTCCATTGTCATATTGTTGGTGATACCGATTTTGGCATCAATACCGCCATTCAGCTTTGACGATCTCCCCTTTGCCATAAACGGATTACCGGGAATTTTTTCAAATGTTTCAGCTTTGGCAACTCCATATGGAGTTATGTCAAAGATTTTTCGGGGTTTAATCTGCTCAAGTCCCGATAGTTCTCCGAACAGATTGACAAGTCCGGGAGCATCCCTGGGGATAGCCTGCCAGAAAGAGGTTTCATTCTTTCTGTAAATCACCCTGGCAACATCCATCCCCCACACTTCACCCGGATTTTTTTTAAATCTCAGCTGACTGAAAGGGATTTTCATTTCGGAAATCCAGCCTTCCTTATTTATTGAGGTCTTTACCCACCAGTTCGGATCCCAGGAAGAGTCCTGGTTCAGTCCGTCGTTGGTAAACATCTGATCATATTTGACACCTGAGGAACTGACTCCGAAAAGAAAACCCGTCCGTAGGTCGTGATAGCTGTCAATAATGATACCGACCAGGTCGCCGTCGGCCTGATCGCGCCTGGTAAGCCGGTTGACGATACTGTCGGGACTTGAATCATATGCCTTTATTGCAACATAAAGATTATTGTCATCAAACAAAATTTTAAATTCAGTCCGTTGTGTTGCCTTGCTTCCGTTATATGGCTCATTTTGTATAAAATCCCCGGCCCAGGTCCCTATCTGCCAGACCTCTTCATCCGTTTTCCCGTCTATGACCGGGGCGGTAGTAATACGGGTAGCCGTATATTGCTTCTTTTCAGGCACCTGACCTGAAGCCGATGCAGCAAGGTAAAATATGCAGGAGAGGATGATCAGGAATTTTCTCACCGGGAGAGGTATTATAATCAGGTTTAAAAATATGGAGGTAAAATTAAGGATTTTGACGGAAGCAGCGTAGTTTCAAAAACAGGAATAAAAGCAGAATGTTTTTCAACTAAATATTTCCGGTATCCTGATCATAGAGCCTTATAAATTCAAATGAATTTCCGGTATATGTAAGGAATTTAATGAAATCGGCTTTTGAGATAGTAAGTGATGCGGTATTCACATTTGGATGGAACGTGAGCCTGTCGTACTCTTTAAGCTTCCCGTCGATAAAGAGATGTACATGTTTCTCTTTATCATTAATCAGACCGAAAGGAGAAACGGATCCAGGCTCAACACCCAGGTATTTCATAAGCCGCTTATCGGAGGCAAATGTGAGCTTCCCCTGTCTGAGTCCTTTCTCCAGTTCCCTGATATTAAGCTGTCGGAGATGTTCCAATATGATCAGATAGTGCCTGTCTCCTTTATGATTACGGACAAAAATATTTTTACATAGTCCCGAGTTGTAATTTTTCCAGTGGATCCTCGCATCTTCAATGGTTGCCAGAGGCGGATGTTCATGATATTCAAAACTTATGCCCAGCTTTTCCAACAGATCATAAAGTTCTTTCTGGCCTCTCATTCCGGTCTATCCGACTTTAGGGACATAAGAAAATTCCATCTCGACGAGAAAAGCTATATCCGCTCCTGCCTCTTTAAGATCAATGTCCTCCTCGTCATATATCCATTCAACAACAACAGGGATATCAGAGGTGATGAGCCGTTTCAGCTGGAGGAAAATGTCGAACAGGAATTTGGCAGAGGATGAATTGAAATATTCAAGATCCACCTGCATCTTCAGAGGTCTGTCGGTGGAGTATTTAGCACTTTTATTTTCCAGGAGCCTGTCAATATATTTTGTTAACCAATCAATTACGGGATAATAAATGGCACGGACATCTTCCGGGGAAGAGATGCCCCGTATCAGGAATAAATTTTCCTCCGGAGAAAGGTTTATTTCCGGGGATGTAGATGTCGGACTGAGATATAACTTTTGCATATTCAGGCATTTTTACAAAAATGCACCATTATTTTAATACTGGCAAATGAATTTATAAACAGCGAAGCGTTCAGGGAAGAAGATACGGATCCTCATGAGGGTTATATCCTTCATCCTCTGCCAGGGAAGGGCCTGAGGAAGCCTCTACGGCCAGGCGGTCACAAATTTCATTTTCAGGATTGTTTGAGTGACCCTTTATCCAGACAAACCTGACCTTATGCCTGCGGTACACCTTAAGGAACCTTATCCAGAGATCAGGGTTTTTTTTCTTTTTGAAACCCTTCGACTCCCATTGAAATACCCATCCTCTTTCAACTGAATCCGCAACATATTTTGAGTCGGTATAGATCACAACCTTGCTGCCTGGTATCTTGAGGGCTTCCAGCCCGGTTATCACGGCCAGAAGCTCCATCCGGTTATTTGTTGTAAGCCTGAAGCCTGCCGATTTTTCAAGACGGTGACTGCCTGATATGAGGACTACCCCGTAACCACCCGGACCCGGATTTCCGCTGGATGCTCCATCTGTATAAATTGTTATTTCACCTGGCATGAGAAAGGACAATACCAGTGTTTGAAAGGAAAAGTTTTATTGCAATCGACAGTAGAATGACTCCGAAGACCTTTTTCAGGATCTGCAATCCCCCGGCTCCCAGTATCTTCTCAAAAGATGCAGTAAGGCGTAATACCAGGTAAATTACTACCATGTTGAGGATAAGAGCAATAAATATATTAATAGTCTGATATTCAGCTTTAAGTGACAGAATTGTGGTTATCGATCCTGCCCCTGCAATTAATGGGAATGCGATCGGGAATATTGAACTTCCGCCCTGGGAGTCATGTTTAAAGAGTTCAATTCCAAGGATCATTTCCATTGCGATAAGAAATATAATAAATGACCCTGCAATAGCGAAAGAAGATACGTCTATTCCGAAGATACCAAGCAGAGGACTTCCTATGAGTAAAAATGCAAGCAGTATCAAAAAAGAAACCAATGTGACTTTTGCGGAATTAATAACACCCGATTTGGATTTTATATCAATTATAATGGGAATTGATCCGGGGATGTCAATAATGGCAAATAGTACCATGAAGGCTGCCAGGATCTCAATAAGGCTTAAATGCATAGTGCAGGTTTTTCTGCAAATTTAGTCACAAAATTGTTAATAACCCCGCCCCTCCCTGCAAAGCACAGAAGGGACGGGGGTGAATTCATGATTTCATTAGAAGATTAATTTCCTTCTTTTTTTATTGTACTATAGTCATCTCGTCGACAAGGTTTCCTGCTCCGGCGAAAATATCCATAATCCAGAGGACGTAACGGATATCTACCGCTATAGTCCTTTGCAACTCGGGTTCATAGGCTATATCGCCGCTCATGGATTCCCAGTTTCCATCAAAGGCAAGACCAATCAGTTCGCCGTTTCCATTCATCACCGGGCTTCCCGAGTTACCTCCTGTTATATCATTTGTTGTAAGGAAGCAGACCGGCATATAGCCTTTTGGCGATCCGTACCTTCCATATTCTTTCTTATTGTTCAGTTCAATAAGACGTTTGGGAAGGTCAAATTCATAATCGCCGGGCTTATATTTGTCGACCACACCCTGCAGAGTAGTGTAATACTTATAGATAACGCCGTCCCGGGGTTCATATCCCTTGATGCTGCCATATGTGAGACGCATTGTAAAGTTTGCATCAGGATAAAGAGTCTTATCCGGCGTCATCTCCATCAAAGCTGCCATCCATAATCTTCTTCCTTCTGCGAGATCTTCGTCAAAGCGGCTCGATTCCATTGATAATTCAGCTCCCAGACGCGATATTGAACTGGCCGTGATGTACACGGGATCCCTTTCAATTATCTTAAGGGAGGGGCTCTTAAGGAAGGCATATAGCTTAGAGCTGTCTGCAAACAATGATCTATTGAACATATCATCTACAAACTTATCTATGCTGCCTTTGAATTTTTTGTCGACAACATCAGTATAATAGTCAGGCTGGAATTTTGCAGGAATATCTGACCTGTAAAGTTTCATCATGGCTTTCATCGATTTTTTATCGGTGGAAGGGCTGTAATCTTTATAAAACCTGGCAGCATTGTTTTTAATTTCCCACACAGCGGAATTAACCTTTTGCTCGTCGTCGGATTTAAGTGCAGCAATAAGCTGGCTGACACCGCGATTCATGGAAAGCAGCTCACAACCCTGAAGGCATTCGTAACGGTACTGCTGTGCATTGTAGTACGGAGCCCTGCCTTCAATGGCAGTTTTGATAAGGTTGAGGGCATCACCATATTTGGCTTTACGTCCCGGATCTTCAACGACCCATTTATCGAACTGATTTTCAATCGCTTCTTTTTTAGCCTTTACATTAAGCTTCTTAAGCCCGGCTTCCTGACCAATTGAATACTTCCAGTAGTTTGAAGAACCGAAATATTTTGCTGAATACTGTATATTGACCTTCTGGTCGGCCTGCATATCCTTCATCCATATCTCCTGCTTTATACCCCTGATTTTTATCCTGTCGGGATGTGTGATATTCAGAAGTTCTTCCACTTCATATGATGTCATATATCTGTTCGTTCTTCCCGGATAACCAAGTATCATTGCGAAGTCTCCCTCGTTCTTATCTTTTATTGATACCTTCAGAAAAGTCCGTGGTTTCAGGGGTATATTCTCTTTTGAATAATCAGCGGGTTTTCCATCCGGACCTGAGTAGACACGAAACACACTGAAATCTCCTGTCTGACGTGGCCATTCCCAGTTGTCGGTATCGGAACCGAACTTGCCTATTGATGATGGAGGGGCTCCTACAAGGCGGACATCATTATATCTCTCATATATCAGAAGATAGAAATAATTACCGCTGTAAAAGCTGGCTACGGATGCCCTGTAGAGATAATCGGTAGAAGCATCTTTTTCAATCTGAAGCCTTGCCTGGTCCACTGCAGCCGTACGATCAGCTTCACTCATTCCCGGTTTTACACCCGCAAGCACCTGGTCGGTTACATCTTTGATACTTATCAGGAAAGTAACGGATAGATTTGGGTTAGGCAATTCTTCATCTTTGGTTCTGGCCCAGAAGCCATCTTTGAGATAGTCGTGTGCTACAGTACTGTGTGACTGGATTGACCCGTATCCGCAATGGTGGTTGGTAAGAACCAGTCCCTGGGGAGAAACGATCTCACCTGTACAGCCACCGCCAAAAATTACAACTGCATCTTTCAGGCAGGCTTTATTCAGGCTGTATATATCATCAGCTGATAGTTTTAGCCCCATCTCAGTCATTTTGCCCATATTTAATTTTTCAATGAGCGGAAGAAGCCACATACCCTCATCAGCTTTTGCCCTGAAGCCAAAACTGAATACAAGTATCATTAATACTGAAAACAATTTTTTCATAGAATAAACTTTTTGGGAATATAAAAATTTTGGAGTCAAAGATAATTTTATTAATTAATTACGACGATCTGATTTGCCATTTTAAGTTACCATTAACTTACAGATCATATCAACCCGCAATCTGCATTGTTATATATAACAGCCATTTGGAAAATTTGTTTCCGGCTGTGGAAATTAAGTGAATCGGATCTTTAAGCCTGAGAGCCAGGCAGAAGTGTTTCAAAACTCAAACTTCAACTGGGTATCAATGAGATTGAAAGACCGCCTATGATAAGGAGTGATGCCGAGTTTTAAAATAGCCGCCCTGTGAAATGATGTAGGATAACCTTTATTCCTGTTCCAGCCATATCCGGGAAATTCTTCATGAATTTTATCCATGTAATCATCCCGGAATGTCTTTGCCAGCACTGAGGCAGCAGCAATCGAAAAATAAATTCCGTCTCCCCTGATGATTGTTTCATGTCTGATTGAGCTGTAAGGATAGAATCTATTGCCGTCCACAAGAAGAAACTGAGGTTTGATTTCAAGTCCTTCAATTGCGATGTGCATGGCTTTGATTGAGGCTCTCAGAATATTAATCTCATCAATCTCGGCATTGTTCACAAATGCTACTTTCCAGGCAACGGCAGAATGAATTATTTCCTCCCTCAGTTCTGCTCTCTGTTTTGGGGAAAGCTTCTTGGAATCATTCAGCACAGGATGCTTAAAGTTTTTTGGAAGTATAACAGCTGCGGCTACCACAGGACCGGCAAGACAACCCCTGCCGGCTTCATCGCAGCCAGCCTCCGAAAGGTTATGATATTTATATGATTTTAACATCCTGCCATTGATTTGGATTTGTCCGCCTGACCCTTACTTTAAAATATAACACGACTGACTGTTTGCCCCAACATTTACCGGTAAATTAATATAATAGCTTCTGTCAACTGAAAATCTGCGCGATTTGCCATCGATGTCTGTGACAGTTACATACTTTGAAAGCCCGGTATAATATACGTTTATTTTAAGATTCCGGCTAACCGGATGACTTAGCGGATTATAAACCATCAGTAAACCCTTTTCATCGTTTGAAGGGTTTACATGAAGGATGGCATCGATATCCCTGCCATCGGCACGTTTCACATGAATAATATCGGAATCAAGAATTGTCCGGTGCTTCTTATAAAAGCTGACCCATTTTTTTACCAGTCCGAGTGTCTCGGGAGCATCATATAATCTTGGACCTCTGTAGGCGGCCTGTACCCCGGCGCCAAAGAGATCGGCGAGGCGCTGACCGTAATGAGGGAGATGATCACGCAGTGGTTCGATGGTGGCTTCAGAGCCTCCTCCCTGATATTCAACCAGAGGGACAAACATCCATCCCATGGAAGGAGTCTTTTCCCATGTTCCGTCATAGATGTTCTGTCGCTCAATAATTTCCTGCTGGCGACGGGGGAGCGACCAGTTTGTCTCGCGGTATCCCATAGCGGTTTTGCTGCTCCCATTCAGGAAATACCAGTCAGGTACCGTAAGGTAGACGCCGCGGCCGCGGCACCATTTGTAAAAATCAGTGATAGTCCTGAATTGTTTCCATTGAGAATCTTCCAGTCCCTCATGCCCCGGGTGAGTTGCCGACATACAAACGTCACCGGGATAAGATCCGTCATGCTCTAAATTATCAAACCCCGTATACTCAAAGAACCTGTACAACTTTTTAAAATAGCTCTCTCCCCAGACACTTCCAAGGCAGGGAGAATTACCAAACGCGGGTTGTTTCCCCACAGGCATCACAACATCATTTCCTCCCCCGATGCTGCGGCTTGCCAGAAGGCTGTATCCGCCAAGAGCGATTCCTTTTCCATGGGCATAATCTGCGAGTTCCTTATACCTGTCAAGGTTCGACCGGCTGGTGTCTTCAATGTCAAATCCACTCCCGAATGACAATATGATCTCTTCGAAGCCAGTCTCAACGCACTGGTCTACAGCCCTTTTAACTGATTCATTATCAGAATACCTGAGATGCATGAAAACAGGATTCTCGGTTATCCAGGGAGAAATAGTCCTGTACATTTTTCTTTGAGCCAGCCCGTTTCTCTCCCGGTCCCAGCCATCATTGACCAGTATCCAGGTATGGAATGATTCAAACGATTTCCCGGGTCCGATTTTTTCAGCAGGTCCGGACATGGGTTTACACTCCAGCATTGAAGGCTGCTGACGCGAGTAATTTACTATTGTCTGATATTCCGGATCAGGCACCCACCAGACTGACTTTTCATAACATGACTCCGATGACGTACTTCCCCCGAAAGCATAATCAGTCTCAACATAAATATTGGGCAGCAGCCAGTTCTTTTTGTCGCCAACCACACTCTCCTCCTCGGCCAGGGCAAGGATTTCTGATTTAAAGCTGTCAATTTTTATTTCATTGCCTGACTCGTTTGTTACAGTGAGCCACTTGCTTATCAAGGGTATACCGTCGTAGATTTCATAATGGACAATTATTTTAAACCGGTCCCTGGTACTATCCTTTGGCAGATAGGTGAAATCAATTCTCTTTCCCGGAGGAGGCCATTGTAAATCCTTTGACATCCACTCCGTTCTTTTCTTCCAGGCGAATCTTGCGGCGATATCACCGGTTTTATAGCCGGCCAGCTTCAAAGGGGAAAGTGAATCAGCCTTCAGACCGGCAATCCATTCGCCGGAAAGGTAATTTTTTACCGGTTGTCCGGTCAGCCCCCCGGCTGTTACGCTCTTACCGTTAATGGTCACAATTGCTTCAGGTTTGACTGCCCTGATGAGCTCTTTCCCTGTCATAAGGTTTAAGAATCCGGTTGTGGCGCCATCGGGAGAGAGGCTGATCGTTCTGGAGATAAGGCCATTTGAGATAATAACAGATCCGTTCTTTTCTGTAACAGCCGATTTGAAGCCGGAGCTGTCGATAAGCCAGTCGGCTTTCCGGGAACCTGTATCACTGCAACAGGTTGTCAAAAAAAGTATAAGGACCGATAATGATTTTACCATTTCTGAAATCTTGTTTTCTTTCTCTAAAAATAGGATAAATTGTTTACACTGAACAGAGACTTTAATAACGGATAAATTCCTGTCATATTGAATCACCTGTGGAAAGTCCGGGATTAAAGATTAAATTTGCAGAAAATATTTCAGAAAAAATGATAACCAGTGAACAGATAAAGGATTTATCGGGACGCCGCGATGCGTTAAGGAGGTATCTTTGACATCGATGGAAAGCTTGAACTTATTGCTGAAAAGGAGAGTCTGTCCAGGAAGCCCGATTTATGGAATGATCCCAGGGCTGCCGAAGATCTCCTGAAAAGCATAGCACGGCTGAAAAGCTGGACATCAGGTTTTGACAGGATAAACAGCTCGTTGGATGATCTTGGTGTAATCTATGATTTTTTTAAGGAAGGCGAATCAACTGAAGAGGAAGTTGATAGTCAGTATGAGGCATGCCTTACCCTGATTGAAGATCTTGAGGTCAGGAATATGCTTCAGAAGGAGGAGGACCAGCTTGGGGCGATCCTGAAGATCAATTCGGGAGCAGGGGGAACAGAGAGCAATGACTGGGCCTCAATGCTTATGAGAATGTATCTTCGCTGGGCAGAAAGAAACGACTATAAGGTAAAAGAGCTTGATTATCAGCCGGGTGATGAAGTTGGTATCAAATCGGTGACAATCGAGATCGACGGCGAAAGGGCATACGGGTATCTCAAAAGTGAAAACGGTGTGCACAGGTTGGTGAGGATCTCACCTTTCAATGCCCAGGGAAAGAGGCAGACGACATTTGCATCAGTCTTCATTTCCCCGCTTGTGGATAATAACATTGAAATTGAAATCAATCCTGCGGATATAACCTGGGAGACCTACCGCTCCAGCGGGGCAGGCGGACAGAATGTAAATAAAGTTGAGACGGCAGTCAGGCTGCGTCATCATCCTTCCGGCCTTGTAATAGAAAACCAGGAGACCAGGTCGCAGCTGAATAATAAGGAGAATGCAATGAGGATCCTTAAATCCCAGCTTTATGAGCTGGAGCTGAGGAAGCAGATGGAAGAAAAGGCAAAGATAGAGGGTGAGAAGAAAAAGATAGAATGGGGATCACAGATCAGGTCTTATGTGCTTCATCCTTACAAAATGGTTAAAGATCTGCGGACCAATCATGAGACAGGTAATGTTCAGGCCGTGCTTGACGGAGACCTGAATCCCTTTATAAAATCATTTCTTATGGAATTTGCAGGGAAATAACCTGCCTGTTCCAAATTCAGGAACATGATAAAATTCATAAATCCCTGACCGGGAATGGGGTAACTTTGCGCCGGTTTCTGTGAGAGATGGGCGTATTATGAATGATGATAAACTTTTCGGTCAGTTTCCTCCTGTTACTACAGATGAGTGGATGGATAAGATCCGCTCTGACCTTAAAGGAGCTGACTTCAATAAAAAAATGGTCTGGAGGACCCGTGAAGGTTTTGACGTGAAGCCATTCTACAGAATGGAAGATACTGAAAACCTAATGTATATGAACACCCTGCCCGGGGAATATCCTTATATAAGAGGTACCAGAGTTAAAAACAACAACTGGAGCGTAAGGCAGGATATAGAGGTGACTGATTATGCCGGGGCAAACCTGAAAGCTCTCTCCCTGCTCAGTAAAGGTGTTGATACACTGGGGTTTATAATTAAGGATCCTGACTCGGTCAGTGAAGAGAATATCAAAATACTGCTCTCATCCATCGACCCCGAAACCACAGGTATAAATTTTCTGTGTAACGGAAAAGCCCGGGAGATCCTCGATATCCTGATCAGGATCGCAAAGGAACGCGGTATGGATTATTCCTCCTTTCATGGTGCAATTGAGGCGGACCCCCTGAATCGCCTGCTTCTGAATGGCACACTCTGTATTCCCGAAGAGGAAGCCTTTCAGTATCTGGCCTCTCTGACACGATCTGCTTCACTGTTTCCCGGTTTCCGGACTATCCATCTGAATGCAGCCTCTTTCAAAAATGCAGGAGCTGATATTGTTCAGGAACTTGCATTTGCCCTCTCAGCAGGAAGCGAATATCTTGCACAGCTCACTGCAAAAGGATTGAGTGCTGATATGGCAGCTTCAGCAATAAGATTCAGCTTCGGGGCCGGAGGTGACTATTTTCCTGAAATAGCCAAGCTGAGGGCGGCACGGCTTTTATGGTCTGTTGTTCTTAATGGCTTCCTCCCGGAGAAGGGTGAAAGTATTAAGATGGATATACATAGTGTGACAACAAGGTGGAATAAAACTTTGTACGATCCGTATGTGAACTTATTGAGGACTCAGACCGAAGCAATGGCTGCCATTACAGGCGGAACAGATTCCCTTACCGTTGAACCCTTCGACATAACATTCAGGCAACCTGACGAATTCTCTGAAAGGATTGCGCGCAACCAGCAGCTTATTCTCAGGGAGGAATCCTATTTCGACAGGGTGATTGATCCATCTGCAGGATCATATTATATTGAAAACCTCACAAGACTTATTGCAGAAAAATCCTGGAATTTATTCATTGAGATAGAGGAAAAGGGAGCTTTCCTCCAGGCAGTAAAAACCGGATATATCCGGGAGAAGCTGTCTGACGCTGCCTCCGGGAAGAGATCTGATATTGCGACAGGAAAGACAATTCTTCTTGGTACAAATCAGTATCCTGACAGGAGGGAGTCAGTATCCCCATCAGTAGACCCCGCCAGGATCTTCCCGGAAAGAGAAGGAAAAGGGATTCAGGATAATGGATTGATTGAGCTGTTCAGGGGATCGGAAGAATATGACAGATTAAGAGTGGCAGTTGACAGGGCTCCGTCACGGCCTCTTGTCTTCCTTCTATCCGTAGGTGACAGGGCAAAGAGAATGGCAAGGGCACAATTCTCATCCGGTTTCTTTGGTTGTGCAGGGTATTGTGTTCTTGAAAATGATGGCTTTGACAACCTGGAAGAGGGGATTGGATCAGCTATAGCATCAAAAGCCGGCATTGTGGTCATATGCAGTTCCGATGAGGAATACCCTGTTTTCGCACCTTATATTTATTCACAGCTCAGGGATAAGGCAATTGTGGTTATTGCGGGTAATCCGCCATTGACGGATGAATTAAAAGAAAAAGGACTTTCCTGGTTTATTCATAAAAGATCTGATTTACCGGCCATGATCAGACAGTTCAATAAGTTGCTGGGCATAGATCTGTGAAGAGTAAAAAGAAAATAATGAGACCAAAATTCAGATATGGTGATCTTAATTCTCTCCGCACCAGGGACAGTGATTCCCGGCAGGAGCCTGATGCGCCGGGAGAGTTATCGGAATCCCCTGAAGGGATCAGGATTAAGAGTTTTTATACAAGTTCCGATATTAAAGGGATGGAGCACCTTAGTTATGCAGCCGGGTTGCCTCCATTTTTAGGCGGGCCCTATTCCGGTATGTATGCAATGATGCCATGGACCATACGTCAGTATGCCGGTTTCTCCACAGCAGAGGAATCCAATGCATTTTACAGGCGTAACCTTGCAGCCGGGCAGAAAGGACTATCCGTCGCCTTTGACCTGGCGACACACCGGGGTTATGATTCAGATCACGAGCGGGTTGCAGGAGATGTCGGAAAGGCAGGAGTAGCTGTTGACTCTGTGCTGGATATGAAATTGCTGTTTGATAAAATCCCTCTTGGTGAGATGTCAGTTTCGATGACCATGAACGGAGCTGTCCTTCCGGTAATGGCTTTTTATATTGTCACAGCACTCGAGCAGGGAGCCAGGCTTGATGAACTTTCCGGAACGATTCAGAATGACATTCTTAAGGAGTTTATGGTCAGGAATACATATATATATCCACCGGATTTCTCCATGAGGATCATTGCTGACATATTCAGGTACACCTCAGCCAGGATGCCAAAATTCAATTCCATAAGTATTTCCGGCTATCATATGCAGGAAGCGGGGGCTACAAGTGACATTGAGCTGGCGTATACTCTTGCCGACGGACTTGAGTACCTCAGGACAGGAGTAAATTCCGGGCTTGATATAGATGCTTTTGCTCCTCGGCTCTCTTTCTTCTGGGCCATAGGCATGAATCACTTCATGGAGATTGCCAAGATGAGGGCAGCGCGTATGCTCTGGTCAAAAATTGTTAGTGGATTCAATCCCAAAAATCCAAAATCTCTTGCTCTCAGGACCCACAGTCAGACATCAGGATGGAGTCTTACCGGACAGGATCCGTTCAACAATATCGGGAGGACCTGCATTGAGGCGATGGCCGCCGTACTTGGCCACACACAGAGTCTTCACACCAATGCTCTTGATGAAGCCATAGCCCTGCCCACAGAGTTTTCGGCAAGGATAGCCAGGAATACCCAGCTTTACATCCGGGAGGAGACCAATATATGCAGGGCAATTGATCCCTGGGCAGGATCTTATTATGTTGAGACTCTCACTCACGAATTGGCACAGCGCGCCTGGGAACATATTATGGAGGTAGAGAGCCTGGGAGGGATGGCAAAGGCAGTTGAATCGGGCATTCCCAAAATGAGGATAGAGGAGGCCGCCGCAAGAACCCAGGCGAGGATCGACTCAGGAGTTCAGTCAATTGTAGGAAACAATAAGTACAGACTTGATAAGGAAGATCCGCTTGAGATTCTTGAAGTGGATAATTCAGCCGTAAGGGAGTCTCAGATAAGGAGACTTGCACAGCTCAGGGCGGGCAGAGATGAAGGAGAATGCCGGAAGTCACTTGACGCAATAACAAATTGTGTCAGGACAGGTGAAGGAAACCTGCTTGAGTTAGCCGTTGTGGCTGCGTCAAAACGGGCAAGTATTGGTGAAATTTCGTATGCATGTGAAAAAATAACAGGGAGGTACAAGGCAGTGATACGCACAATATCAGGTGTTTATTCATCTGAGTACAGATCGGATGAAAATTTCATTGAGGCACGGGCCCTTACGGCCCGGTTTGTAGAATCTGAGGGCCGTCAGCCCAGGATCATGATAGCCAAGGTAGGCCAGGATGGCCATGACCGGGGTGCCAAAGTCGTTGCATCAGGATATGCCGATATCGGATTCGATGTCGATATCGGACCACTTTTCCAGACACCGGCAGAAGCTGCAAAGCAGGCAGTTGAGAATGATGTCCACGTGCTTGGGGTATCAAGCCTTGCCGCCGGACATAAAACTCTTATACCTCAGGTTATAAATGAATTGAAGAAACTTGGCAGGGAAGATATTCTTGTGATTGCAGGAGGCATTATTCCTCCACAGGATTACCAGTACCTTTATGACGCCGGAGTTGCCGCAATATTTGGTCCGGGCACATCTGTTCCCGTCGCTGCAAAACAGATACTTGAGATATTACTGGCAGTTGCGTGATCGTGATTGTCTTCCGGTTAACTGATCGCCTCTGAAACTTTGATTTACAGCAGGGAGGCCTCAGGATTACAGCAAAGTCTTTTGTTATTTTATTAATGAACGTTCAGGCCTTATCGTCAATTAATTGGCACCCGGCCACACCCCCTTATTGGTATGTAAATTTCGTATATTTGTCAGGGCAATCTGACACGATGGTTATTTAGAATCTGTATAAATATCATAAAGTCAGGTTCATATATATCATATTTTGGAGAAAGCATTTTCCGGAATAATAAATTGGCAGTTCCTAAGTTGGTTTCCAGAAACAATAATTAATACCTGTGATGAAGTTTTATATCCCTCCTCAGCTGAAACGACTCGCACTTGCCTTTGCAATCTTTATCTCCCTTTTTCTTCTGGTAAGGCATCTTCTTGTTCCGGATACTTTCGGAGAATATGGTCATTACCGGGGAGCTTCCCTGATTGATAATGCTCAGCCTGAAATTCATTATGCCGGGCAGCAGGCATGTTTTGATTGTCACCAGGATATTGAAGATCAGAAGGCACAGGATGTTCATAGCGGAATACATTGTGAGACATGTCACGGACCGGGGCAGAAGCATGTTGTCAGTGGTGATGCGGCAGATATATTCAAGCCCTCAGGCAGGGAATTTTGCGGGAGCTGTCATGAGAAAAATGCAGCCAGGCGAACAAATACTGTTTTTCAGATTGACCTGGCAAAACATAATACGGGAAAGAATTGCATAGAATGTCATAATCCTCATCAACCATGGCAAATGCTAAAATGAGTTCATCAAGAAGGAAATTTTTAAAATCGGCCGCAGCAATAGCCGGCGCCACCATTGGATATACCTGGTTAAAATCTTCACAGTTCCTGGTCTACGGAACTGAACCCGAAGATAAGAGCCTGCCCTGGTACGGGATAGTAATAGATATAGAGAAATGTATCGGTTGCGGAAACTGTGCAAAGTCGTGCAAAAAGGAAAATGATGTTCCGCCCGAACCATTTTTCTTCCGTAACTGGGTTGAGCAGTACACAGTGAAGAACGATGGCAGCGTAGAGATTGAATCACCTAACGGTGGGATTGACGGTTTTAAACAGAAAGTGCCCGATGAGGATATATTCAAATCATTCTTTGTTCCCAAGATGTGTAATCATTGTGCAAAATCGCCATGCATACAGGTATGTCCTGTAGGGGCAACATATGATAGTCCTGAGGGAGTGGTGCTGATCGATGAAAAATACTGCATTGGATGCAGGTATTGTGTACAGGCCTGCCCCTATGGCTGCAGGTTTATCCACCCGGTCAAAAAAGTCGCAAACAAATGCACCCTGTGCTATCACAGGCTCAAGAAGAATCTCGCCCCGGCCTGTATGGAGGTATGCCCTACGGGGGCCAGGATGTATGGCAATCTCAGGGACAGGGAGAGTGAGCTCGTTAAATTCCTGAAGGAACATACTACACAGGTGCTCAGACCAAACCTTAACACCGGAGCAAAACTCTATTATAATGCATTAAGTTCGGAGGTAAGATAATTATGGAACCAAGCTACCAACATTTGTACCAGGCCTTAGCCAATGTTCAGGGATATATCTTCCCCAACGAGATAGATCTTCAGTGGGGGATCCTCATTGTTGTCTATCCCTTTATTACCGGACTGGTTGCAGGAGCATTTATCCTGGCATCACTTGAAAGGGTTTTCAAGGTCAAAATCCTCAAATCAACCTACCAGCTTGCCCTTCTTACAGCTCTTTCGTTCCTGCTGGTTGCAACCATGCCTCTGATCAGCCATCTGTCGCAGCCTCAGCGGGCTTATGAAATAATGATAACTCCACACTCCTCATCTGCGATGGCCATCTTTGGCTTTGTCTACCTGTGGTATCTTATGGTCGTGCTATTGCTTGAGATCTGGTTTGACTACAGGGCGAGCATGGTTATCTGGTCGAATGAGAAGAAGGGTATCATGAAATGGGTTTACAGGGTGCTTACACTGGGAGTGTCGGATCTCTCTCCGCGAACGCTTAAGTGGGACAGGAAGCTTGGATATATTGTAACTGTGATAGGTATCCCTTCTGCATTTATATTACACGGGTATGTTGGTTTCATTTTCGGATCTATCAAGGCCAATCCCTGGTGGTCAACACCGCTGATGCCGATCATCTTCCTCTTTTCAGCAATGGTATCGGGAATTGCGCTTGTATTGCTTGTTTACATGGTAATATCATATATCAGGAAACAGGTAGTGGAACTTGAGGTACTTGACACAATAGGGAAGTATCTCTTTTTTGTTCTGATACTTGACTTCACCCTTGAAGGCCTTGATCAGATCCAAAGAATATATGAAGCAGAAGAATCATTCGAAATTATTAAATTGCTTGTCTCGGGGAAGCTGTACCTAACGCTTTTTGTCTCACAGGGTCTTGTGGGTACAATCATACCGCTGATTACACTTGCCTTTCTTCAGTTCTATAAGGGAAAGATCCGTTTGCGTAAAACACTTTATTTCATTGTAGGGACCCTGGTTCTTATCGGAGTATATTCAATGAGATGGAATGTTGTTATCGGGGGCCAGTTATTCTCAAAAAGCTTTTCGGGCTTCACGAGCTTTAAGGTCGGACTGATAGGTCTCGACGGAACCCTTATGGCAGCATTCTGGCTTTTGCTTCCTTTCGGGATACTGGCGTTCCTGTTATGGTTATTGCCACCATGGAAAATGGTGGAAGCCAAAGAATAAGGAGGTACTGAGGATTCTGCTTAAGAATCACTCAATACTGTTCAAAGTCTTATCCGGGTAAAATTTATATGTCATGACAGATCAGGAAAATGATATTGAAATTATCAGGAGGCGACTAAATTCCCTGGAGCATCGGCTGAACAGGCTGGAGTCAGTTCTGGCATACCGGGAAGCAGAAAACCCTGAAAAGAATGAAGAACAGATAACTGCAGCTGAGGCTGTTCCCTCCGGGGATCTCCGGGACCAGGAAGAGAAGGGACTGGAGTCGCAGATAGGACGGTTCGGGCTTGCATGGATGGGTAATATAGTACTCCTTTTCGGCATTATATTCCTTACACAATACCTGGTGATTCTCAGGCATCAGCTCTCAGCAGCGGCCCTTGGTTATTTTTCCGCTGCTTCAATCTATTTTCTTGCAGAATATTTAAAGAAAACTAACCCCCACCTTTCATTCATGTTTAAGATGAACGCTCAGGTTCTTCTATATTATGTGACAATAAGGCTTCATTTTTTTTCAACTGCACCTCTTATCGGAAATAAATCAGTTACAATTATTCTGCTTGTTATTCTTGTCGGATTTCAGGCATTTTTATCGGTCCGTTACAAATCACAGGCTTTTGCACTACTGGCTGTCTTGTTTGGTCTTACAACAGCAATACTCGCGGATTCAACTGTAATCATGCTTCCTTTGATTATACTGACGGCTGCCGGCGGTATACTTTATTTCTACAGGTTTGACTGGCGGCCCCTGCTTATCGCTACTATTATTCTAACCTACACGAGCTTCATCATGTGGGTCATAGGCAACCCTTATATGGGTCATACACTGCAATTTATCACCGACAGGAATTCGGCCATGCTCTGCCTTTTCGGGCTGGGAGCAATATATTCCTCTGTAATGGTTTTAAGAAGGCAGGACTCCCGGTCTGACGATTTTTGTATCGGTGTAACATTTACCAACGGGGTTCTTTTTACCATGCTGGTAGCACTTGTAGTATTAAGGTTCTTTACTGCTGATTATGTGTTGCTTTTCTCTGTTATTACAATAAGTTGTCTTGCTTACTCTGTGGTGTTGCATTCAAAATCCAGCTGGAATTTCGGATCTGCATTCTATGCACTCTATGGTTTTATGGCAATGAGCATTGCTCTTTACGGGCTTTTTGGATTACCGCGGGTTTACCTTCTTCTTTCAGTTCAGAGCCTGTTAGTCGTATCTATGGCCCTCTGGTTCAGAAACAGACTTATAGTGATCATGAACAGCCTGCTTTTTCTCCTGATACTTTCAATCTACCTGTTCACTTCAAAAACTGTTGACGGGGTAAATTTCTCTTTTGCTGCGGTCGCACTTGTTTCGGCAAGGGTCATTAACTGGAAAAGGTCAAGGTTACAGATACAGACTGATCTTATAAGAAACCTGTATATGATAGAGGGCTTTTTTATGGTCCTGTATGCATTGGGCCATGCCATACCGGTGCATTTTGTTACACTCTCATGGACACTGGCTGCTCTTCTCTATTTCCTGTTAAGCATCATTCTGAAGAATGTAAAATACAGGTACATGGCACTCGGAACCGTGATCTGTGCAGCTTTTTATCTATTTATTGTCGACCTGGCCAGGATTGAAATAGTCTACAGGGTTCTGGCTTTATTGTTCCTGGCGGCAATTTCCATCGGGATCTCTATATACTATACGAACCGTATAAAAAAATCAGAAAAACAATAGTGATACTCATAATTTGCAGATTCCGTGTTATTTGTTTTATGC
>VFSW01002457.1_pt1 | contig 27968 bp, 21 predicted proteins | sample 5358111 | NCBI WGS metagenome assembly VFSW01 (sample SAMN11554181, study PRJNA540505) | mine drainage metagenome | isolation source: sediment from site ElyBrook_90M | place: USA: Ely Copper Mine, Vershire, VT | collected 2017 | reverse complement strand
TACTTGCTCCCCCCTGGTTTAAATGGCGGCTATTTTGTGTTTTTTTTGGGTGTTCCACACCCCAATAAACCTAAAATTCGCCTGTCTTCAAGGCACGGCTGAGCAGTCACGGATATAGTTCTATAGTAGACTGAGAGACAGGTTATGAATATCCTGGTTTTAAATTGTGGCAGTTCGTCACTAAATTACAAAATATACACGCTCAGCCCGTCTGGCTACCTGGAAGCCGCCTGCCAGGGAAAAGCTCACCGGGTGGGCGTACAGGGCAGTGAACCGGCATTTATCGAGCACCACCTGGGCCTGGAGACCATCCGCAAAGAAATTGACATCCCCGATCACCGCACCGCGGCTAACCTCGTACTGGATTTTATTAGCACACACTGCCTGGAAATCAACGCGGTAGGGCACCGCTTCGTGCATGGCGGAAGCTCCTTCCAGAACTCGGTCATTTTCGATCAGGCGATAAGCCAGCGCATCCAGAATGTGCTGCCCCTGGCGCCAATCCACAACCCTAACTCCTGGAGCGTAATCGAAGTGTGCCAGAAGCGCCTGCCCGGTGTGCTGCAGTACCTGACTTTCGATACAGCTTTCCACGCCTCGCTTCCGGAATGGTCATACCGCTACGCCCTGCCGGTGGACTTGACCGACAAATACAACCTGCGTAAATTCGGTTTCCACGGGCATTCCTACCAGTTCATCACCCACCAGATGGCGACTTACCTGGGCAAACCGCTCGAAGAGTTGAATTTGATCGTTTGTCACCTGGGCACCGGCGGATCGAGCATCGACGCCATCCAAAAGGGCCAATCGATCGATACTTCGATGGGCTATTCGCCTCAGGCAGGCTTGATGATGGGCACGCGCACCGGCGACCTGGACCCGCTTCTTCCCGTGTACATGCTGGCCAACCTGGGTTTTACCAGCCAGGAACTCTCCGAGATGTTTAATCGAAAAAGCGGCCTGTTGGGCGTTTCGGGCATTTCCAGCGACTTGCGCGATTTGCTGCCAGCCTCGCAGGAGGGCGACAACCGGGCCACCCTGGCGGTCGAAATGTACACCTACCGCCTGCGCAAGATGATCGGCGCGTATGCCTGCTTATTAGGCGGGGCAGACGCGCTGGTGTTTACCGATGACATTGGCGTGCAAATTCCGGCCGTACGCGCCCAGGCCTGTGAGGGCCTGGAGTGGTGCGGCATCACCCTCGATGTGGTAGCCAATGCCGCCGCCCCCACCGGCCAGGTGGCCGAAATTGGCGCAGCCGACAGCCGCACGCGCATATTTTCAGCTCCGACCGACGAAGAACTGGTTATTGGAGAGGAAGGTTTGAAGCTCTTGAAAGAGGTGGGGTATGCTAGTCTTTGAGCCAGACTCGGGTAAATACAACTGGTATCAACTCCAGGAAGATGCCATCACTCAAGGGTCGGTGGACCTCAATTCAGGAAAATTGCACCTTGAAGCGCCGGGGCTGGACCAGGAGACTGACCGGATAGCTTACGTGCTGCCGCACGGCGGCGGTCAATTTGTCCATGCGGCTACTTTTATCACCCCTGAAACGTTAGCCGGAGTCGAGCGCTGCCTGCCATTCTGGCCTGAGCAAAACCAGATCACCCTGGAATTGATGCGGGATGGGCTGGAACGCTTTCCTGGATTGCCCCAATTATTGTTGAGTGAGACAGCTTTTTTTGCTCATTTGCCGGCCTGGGCAGGAGCTTATCCACTGCCGACCGAACTGCACTCGCAGGGCCTGCGGCGATACGGCGGGGACAGCTTCACCCACCAATGGGCCTGGCAAAACACGAGCAGTGAACTGCCCACCCCGCGCCGCCTGGTCAGCATCCACCTGTGTGACCACCCCAACCTGGCCGCTATAGCCGGTGGGCAGGCAGTGGAGACCAGCCTGGGCTTTACTCCAGTCGAGGGGCTGCCTTCTCTAACCAGCAGCGGTGACGTTGACCCGGAAATTGTGCTGCTGCTCAACCGCCAGGGCAAGCAGGCAGTCGAAATTTATGACTTGCTCGTTCACCAGTCCGGCTGGCAGACTATCGCCGGGCCAGGCCGGTTAGTGGACCTGCTCGAAAAGGACGAACTCGTTTTTCAAATGCTGCGCGCCGGGATACTGAAAGTGTTTGGCTCGGCCGCGGCGGCCCTGGGCGGCGTGGATGGACTGGTTTTCACCTGCGACGAGCGAAGCGAGGGGGGTGAGCGCGGGCTCTGGCTGCCCTTTATCCGGTCGGTTTGCGAAGGCCTGGCTTTTACCAGGCTGACCCTGCTGGACCAACCCGATCACAACCACCAGGGTGACGCCTGGGTGCTCAACAGCTCACAATCTGCCTTCAAAGCGCTGGCATATGAAGCCAGTTACGGCCAGATCCTCTTCGACTTATTCGCCGGGATCAAAGTAAAAGATTGAAGGTCGAATGGTCTATACTCCCAAATTTAAGCTATGAGCGGGCAAATGCCTGCTCGTAACTTAGATTTAAGAGTTTCAACCGGCAGGAATTGCATGTGCTGTCCAGTTCCTTTATAATAGTTAAAAGTAGTCAAAGCTAAAACAATGGAGGTTAATATGGCAGTCAATAATACTCAGGAAGAACGCCTGTTGATGAAGTTGATCGACGAAATGCCTATGGCGGACGAAGTCAAACAGGGTTGGTGTGACCAGATTAAGACCCATGGCCTAAGCGAAGAGCTGGCGCAGGAGATGCATGAAAAACTGGCCGCCCATCCGGAAGGCGAGACCACTTTTCCGAACCGGGCGCGCTGTATGGCACAGTTAGCCAACCTTACTCGCCGTTGGCGTTTGACTGCCCAAAAGCAAATCGGGAAACATCATTAGAGATCACCATTTCAGGTGTGACCGCAGCCGTGTTTTCGGGGTTGGGAGGGATTGATGGAAAACCGTCCGTATAACGAAAAAGACGAGAAAGACGAAAAAGAAGTCGACAAGCACGAAGAGAAATCGGCTGAAGAAAAGTGGCGGAGCGACCCGTTGGGCAGTATTACCTGGGCAGCTATCCTGATCTGGGCCGGGTTGGTTTTACTGGCCGATAACCTGGGGATGTTGAAGGCCTTCACCCTGCCTTTCTACCAATTCATGCCTGAAAGGTTCCTGTGGTTGAACCCTGGGGTATGGTCGGTGATCTTGATTGGCGCAGGCGTAATTGTATTGATCGAAGTGGTGCTACGCCTGTTAGTGCCGGCCCTGCGGCGGCACGTGGACGGCAACCTGGTGCTGGCGGCCATACTGATTGGGGCAGGCCTGGGCAATATTTACGGTTGGAACCTGGTGTGGCCATTCGTCCTGATCGCCATCGGGCTGGGTTTCCTGCTGCGCGGCTTCACCCGAAGACGGTAAAGCTAAGACATTGAACCACGAAGAACACAAAGAACACCAAGGAAGAGGAAGAAAAAGATTTAAAGGGAAAGAGAAAGAAAAACATTCTTTTCCTCTTCTTCTTCCTTAAGAATTCTTAGTGTTCTTTGTGTCCTTCGTGGTAAGCCTTAAAGGCGGCCGAAGTTGAACGAACTGAATTCGTCCCAGGCATAGCGCAGGGGCGTCCACCACTGTTGGCGGCCGATGCAGCGGAAATAGGGCGGTTTTAAAGCCAGGATCAGATCGCCGATCTTGTAGCGCGCCAGCACCGGGGTAGAGACGACCAGGCTGCCCATCTCACCAGGCTTGAGTTCGTGCAGCATTTTCATCCCTGAGCGGGTTTCGACTTCCAGGAAGAACAGGTCATAATTGGGCGTCCAGGCGCGCTGCTCGTCCATCTGCTGGCCAAACATGCCTTCGGTCGCCCCGTAAATTTCACGGATGGCTACCTGGCCGTATAAAGCGTGCAGAGCCGGTTCCAGGCGTGTATTGATTCCGGGCACGCTGCCCAGGGTCATGATTTGAGTGCTCCACACGTCGCGCGGGTAGAGATGGTGCTGGCTGTGCAGGTAGCGCGCAAAATCGACAGCCGTGGGAGCCACCCCGCCCACCAGGGTCACGTTGAGGTCTTTACATTTCTGGTAAGCCAGCTCAAAGCGAGCCTCCCAATCGCGCAAGGATTTACCCCCTCCCAGGGCATCGATTTCATCCTGGGAGGGCACGGATCGAACAGGGGTAGCGGTAGAGACGTGCCGGGTATAAATCCCGGAAGAATAGCCATATTCCAACTCACGCTCGCCCATTTTTACCTTACCCACCGCAGAAGGGAAATTCAGATTCAAGTTGACCCCGGCAAACAGGTCGAAGCGCTGCGTGGAGGCTACATAGTTAATCATCGCTCGCCCGGCGCTGACGCGCATACGCAGGTCGGTGGGAGTCATGGGGATGAATTTTACCTCGCCGCGGGTCGTTCCGCGCGTAATCGCCCAACCCACCGGCGCCTCATTGAGCAGCAAATCAATCTCCCCACCCATCACAAGCTCGATCAACGGGCGATAATCCTGGTATGTCGCTACCGGAAAACACCGGCGGAATTCGGCGATGCTGCCGTCGATCTTACCGGCATTGTGCTGCGCTCCGTATCCGGTTTGGGCATAGATGGCCAGCAGGCCAGGTAAGAGCTGCTGTTGGGCTTTGGCCGGGTCGGCGATGGCCGCGTGCCAGGGTTGGATGAATTCGTTGAGCTGCGCCAGCATCGCCTGATGAGTCTGGTTGGTCATAGTCGCCATCCTTATATGAGAATAGGTAAGTATATACTTAATCCCCTCTTCATGTTTTTCGTTTAAACTCACGCGAAGAGGATTACCACAAAGTCACAAAGTTTACAAAGTACACAAAGAGGTTCTCTGGGATTCGGCGTGGTAGGTCACCACGGCCAACTCCCAAAGACAAAGCAGTATAAGAAAAGGGTAGAAAAGAGATATTTCGTCACACATTCTTTATCCGGGCAGAAAGCCTGACATCCAAAAGCAAGCAGCTTCTAATCTACAAAAGAGTGCTATTATTTATTCATCATTCTTCTCTTCTTTATCTTTCTCTTTTCTTCCTTTGTGATCTTTATGGCCTTAGCGTCCTTTGTGGTGAATTTTTATAGGGAGAACCCATGGAAGAATCTTTGAAATTAAGTGCGAATTTCCCGGTCACAGCCCAGCGATTGTACAACGCATGGCTGGATAGCAAAGAACACGCCGCGTTTACCAACAGCCCGGCTCAGGTTGACTCCAAGATAGGCGGCTCTTTTACCGCATGGGATGGGTATATTTCTGGTAAGAACCTTGAACTGGAACCCGGTAAACGGATCCTGCAATCCTGGCGTACCCCCGAATTCCCGGAGGGCAGCCCGGATTCACTCGTCGAAGTTATTCTGGAGCCGATTGAAGGCGGGACACGCCTGACTCTGCTGCACACCCTCATTCCGCAGGACCAATCTGAAGAATATAAGCAAGGCTGGGAAGAATATTATTTCAAACCGATGCAGGAATATTTCCGCAAAGGATAGACCCGTCTCTTTTTTCAGAATTTTCTTAGTTGACAGAACACTCGTTCTACAGTATCATAGAACGGGTGTTCTTAATTAACAAAATGGATGAAAGGACGCATCCAGTGTATTATGAGCGGTCTGAAGAAAGCCACTGTAACGGTATCGGAAAATGAATATCGCAAGCTGCACGATGCGCAGATGCGCCTGCGTTTCCTCGAAAGGAAAGTACCGGATATGCTGGAAGAAGCCCAGGAAGCCGGCAACGCCCTTTTATGGGAAAATGTCAACCTGCTGCGCGACCGCCAGCAAGATTACCAGGAACTGGTGAATGGCTTCGACGATCAGGTCAGACACCTGGAATCCGTAACGGGTGAATCCCTGGCAGCCTATCAGGAAAATTTCTACGCATCTCTTCAAAACGTAGCCGGAGATCTGCTCGAGCATACCTCACAGGCTCTGGCCGAACAGAACCAGCTTTTTTTTGACCTGTACACCCAGGAAAACAATTTACGCCAGGAGCAGCTAGCGCACCTGGAGCATCAGATTACCACCCTGCAAGGCAGCGTTCGCCAAAAAAGAGCCTATGCCATGCAATGGATCGATGCTGCCCGCAAACTGGCTGATTTTCTCCAGGTAAAGTACGATGCAAACAAGTTCGCCCCCGGGCAGGTCGAAAAACTCGGCATGGAGTTGCAACTGTGCATGCAGAACCTTAACCAGGGCATGCCCGAAGCTGCCCTACTCAACGCCCAACAAACTTTTTCACGCCTGTCTGAACTGCGCGGAGAGCTGGAAAGGAAACAAAACGAATGGAGCGTGCTCTACCAGGCCTGCCGGTTAACCGCCCGCCGTTTTTATACCATTCTGGCTGGCAGCCAGAGACTGCCGGCCCTGGATACTGACGGAAACGAGCTGCCGTACGAGATCGATGTAGATTTTTGGTGTGGAAGAAAGCTCAGCCGGTTAGCCGAAAAGACACGCAACGTGCTCCAACAATTACAAAAGGATCAGGCTATCCTCGATGCACCGGCTTTGAACCAGTTGATCCAGGCCGATTTTCCGGCCTTTCAAGAAGAGTTGGATAAGTTGATCGTGGATGCACGCCTGGCAGCCTTGAACTCGCAGGTGCGGATCAATATCGCCGACCTGGTAGTGCAGGCGCTCGAACAACAGGGCTTTGCCTTGCAAGAGTCGAAATATAGTAACAACGACCAACGTAAAGCTTTCTCAGCCCGGGTGCAAAATCTGGAAGGTAGCGAAGTGATTATCCAGGTAATGCCGGTGGCTGGCGATGCCGGGAAGAACGAACTGCAGTTACATTCTTTAGATAAAGACCAGCGTACAGAACACGAACTGCGTCAGCGTTCGCAGGAAATATCACGCACGCTAAACGAGTATGGATTGGTCGTAGGCGCAATGACCACTGAAAACGCGGGCCAGGCCGCCACAGAATTTGAGCAAGTAGCCTCAAATGAAAGCGCGCCTGTGACCATCCATAAACGCACACCCGGGGTCCGGCATGGGAATCGAACGGATTGAACATGCTTTTCACCCAGGGGATGGAAGCCGCTTCTTTGTTTTCTACGGAAGCGGAATCGAGGATTCTTTCATCTCAACCGATTACCTTGAACAGAATATCGAGACAGCCCTGCTGCAAGTGCTCAAGCAGCGCGGTTACAAACGGGTAGTCTTCATTGCTCCGCACCGCCAGGTCTACTTCCTGGACGACTTTTCAGAAGAAAATTCCCGGCCAGGCGGGGTAGAACCCTCCCAAACAGGTGGACAGAGTGCCGGCGCAACCATGCGCCGATTGAACGGCGGCCCGTTCGCCGACCTGATGGTAGTGAAACTGCGCAAGCTCGAACATACGACCTCGTTCAGCGGCATGGGGGACGTACATGCCATCCGTCTTCTGGATACCCTGCTCAAACGAGTAGACGACCTGAAAACCGCGGTATGTTTTGTACAGGCGGAAACTTACCTGCGCTATTTCGAAGATGGACGCACCCTGGCTGGCGTGATCGGTGAGTGGGCGCGCTTGCCTGCCTCCAACCCCAATATCGTGCTTTTCTTATTCTCGGCTGACCGTTACGATGACCTGTGCGATCTGGCCAGCCGCCTTCCGGTCCCCGAGCTGCGCAGTTATATTTTACGCCGTAAACTGGATTCCCAGACCAGCTTCCACCTGGTGCAGGTGAACAGCCCTGAACACCTGGAAATCCAACGCCTGATAAAATCCAGAAAAAAGAACGCCGGGCTGGAGGTCGACGAAAATAACCTGTTCAAGATCAGCCAATGGATGGCAGCCGAAGGGCGTAAAGCGCGCACCTGGCTGGCTCGCCTGGCGGAGGTCGACAGGTTGGATTTTGCCACAGCCCGCCAGAACGGCTGGTTTTCGAGCGTCCGTAGACCGGACCGCACCATCCAGGATGAGCTGGACGCACTGATCGGTCTGGAAGAAGTTAAGGCCAGGATCCAGGAATTATCGGCCTGGCTGCGTTATCAAAAAGAGGCCGGCCTGGAAAAGGGGAACATTGAGAACCCACCCTTATTACACCTGGTATTTACCGGCAATCCCGGCACCGGTAAAACCACGATTGCCCGCCTGATCGGGGAAATCTACCACAACCTGGGCCTTTTACAACGCGGCCACCTGGTGGAAGCCAGAGGCGGCGACCTGGTGGCCGAATACGTGGGCGGAACGGCGATCAAGACCAACAACGTCATCGATCAGGCCCTGGATGGAGTCCTGTTTATCGACGAAGCCTATACCCTGACCGAGGGTGAGCGGGGCGGCTTTGGACAGGAAGCGGTCGACACCCTGCTGACTCGCATGGAAGACGAACGCGGCCGCCTGGTCGTGATTGTGGCTGGTTACCCGGAAAAGATGGAGAAATTCCGGCGTTCTAACCCGGGCCTGCCCCGGCGATTTCCAGAAGAAAATGTGATTAACTTTCCCAACTACCAACCGGCGGACTTATGGAAAATCCTGTCCGAAATGCTGGTACAGCGAAACATCCCTATTACCGGTGCAGTTGAAAATTCAATGATAGAGATTATACAAGGTATGTACAATATGCGAGACGAAACTTTCGGCAATGCCGGTGAAATGCGCAACCTGGCAGACGCCCTCGAACGTAAACGCGCATCTCGGATCGTGCAGAACCGTCTGCCGGTCCAGTCACCCCTAACCCGTGAAGACCTGCCTGAGAAGTACCAATCCTTCCTGCCGGCGCCTCTCCCGGATATCGATAACTTATTAGGCGGCCTCAACGAAATGGTCGGTCTGGCGCCCATCAAACAATACCTGCTACGCATGGTGCAACGCCTCAAGGTTGAGAGCGCCTTTAAGAAGGCTCACCCCGGCGGCTCGCCCTGCTCCTACGTGCAGCACCTGGTATTCTGCGGCAACCCGGGCACAGGCAAGACCAGCGTGGCCCGCCTGATTGGGAATATCTATCACTCGTTGGGTTTACTGCGTAAAGGCCACTGTGTCGAGGTCAGCCGCGCTGACCTGGTGGCCGGTTACGTCGGGCAGACCGCCTTAAAGACCAACGAAAAAATCAGACAGGCGCTGGACGGGATATTGTTCATCGATGAAGCCTATGGGCTGAGCCGCGGCGGTGAGAACGATTACGGGCAAGAAGCCATCGACAGCCTGGTGAAAGCCATGGATACCTACACCGGGCGACTGGTCGTCATCATCGCTGGGTACCCAAAGGAAATGGAGCATTTTCTTAACAGCAACCCGGGGTTGAGCTCACGCTTTGCACCACCGGTCTATTTTCCGGATTTCTCTCCAGCCGAACTGGTAGAAATATTCGAGAAGTTGACCACAAGAGAAGGATACCTCTATCCATCCGAGATCCTGCCGGATATCCGTCTGAACCTGGAGCTTGCGCGCCGGCATATGCTGCTGCTGCACAAACGCAGTTTTGGCAATGCCCGCGCCGCCATCGAAATATTCGAACAGATGAAAGGACGCCTGGCTGAACGGTTGATGGCCATGCCGGCCTTCACTGAGGCTCCGGGCAGCCTGGATCAGGCTCTTTTCCTGACCTTCATCGCTGAGGATGTACCCGAGCCAGCTTATCCGGTCGATTTAACGCCGCTCGACAGGTTGAAAAACGAACCGGCCCCAGACTCGGTCCAGGATTGGACAGTCGACTACGAAGAAAAGGTCACACCTAGATCAGACTGATCTTTTGAGCCAGCGCCAGCTTCATCACTTCGATACGTTCTGCGTACCAGGCAGCCCGGTCGGAATTACGGGCGCGTGAAGCCTGCTGGGCGAGTCCTTCAAAATCTTTGATGCTCTGCTGCCAGTTGTTAATGGCATTATTGCGTTCTGAACGCACCTGCCACTGCGCCAACCCCGCCATCCAGCGGGCGACGGCCTGGTGATGGCTGCGGGGAGGAAATCCGGCGGCTGCCCGGCGCAACGTGTTGGCGGCGGTCAGATAATTCTTAATCTGGCATAACGCCATTCCACATTCCACCATTACCTCAGTGCCTTCCAGGTAATCCTCAGACCCCTGGCCAACTTTCTCCAACAGGATTACCTGCTGGTATACCTTTTTAGAGTCACCAACCAGGGCGGCTTGCATCAACCCGTTCACCAGGGATCTGGTCGCTTCAGATAAATGGCTGGGCTCGTGGGCGTTCAGCCAGGTGTACAGTTCCTCCACCCTGGAAACCATTTCGATATTAATTTCTTTCAAACAATCCAGGTAAAAAGTAACCCGCGCCGTCTGGCGTTGTTCCAGGCTTTGCTGGTGCAGTTCGAGATAAATCTGGCGCGCCTGCATCCAATGCGAATAAGCCGCATATGAGTCCGAACAAGCCCACTCAATCCAGCCTAAGATCCAAAGAGAAACAGCCGCACGATGGCTTTCTGGTGGGAAAATGTTCAAGGCGATCAAGATATGCTCTTGAGCGTTTTTATAACGGCTGTTCTCATATTCGAGGACGGCCAGATTTACCAGGAATTCGGCATAACCCCACGGGTTAGATAACACCTGACTATGTTCGACCGCCTCATTAATTTCTCGGCCCACATCGGCGCCGGTCTCGCCGGCACGTTTGATGCGCTCAATCCAGGTTTTACTCGTGGGATTTAGATAGGAACGGTCAAAGGTGTTCAGCCGGTTGAGCGCCTCGCGCGGGGAGTGCATATCAGTCAGACCCTCCTCGCGGCTTGAGGGCGTCCAACAGTTGAGCAGTACGCGCCATCAGGATATTCTTCAAAGACTGCACGGAATCGCCGGAGATGGGGATACCCTCCATCGCCTGGGTGATGCTGACAATTAACGCCGCCTGCGCCTCAGCCCGGCCCAATTCCTGGTAAGCCGATAGGCGCGCCTCACCAAAGGCGCGTGCCACTTTCGCGGTTCCTATCCACTCCGCCGCCCACATATCCACCCGCACACTGTCCACATCGGTACTCTCGATGTCGATATGGCCTACATCAATCCACTGCAGTTCGGCGCCTATCCTTGCCAGGCGAGCGCGCAGGTCGCCGGCGAAAATTACATCGCGTAAATTGCCGCGTGGGTCCTGGCCCTCTTCTCGTGGGGCGGTCAGAAAGTCGAGAGTTTGTACGGCGATGTAATCCGTAATACAACCGACCACCATGCGGCGCACTGCCGCGGGCCAGGGATCGAGACCCATAGGCGTCACCGAAAGGTTATACGTCATGTTCTGCATAGCCTCTTCGGAATAAGGGTAGGGCTTTTCGAGCGAGCGCGGCACTGGTTTACCGTCTTTCATTTCCGGCAGGATGCGGAAACGGTAATTTAAATTACGCACCCTCACCCAGATGCCATCGCGTGTCATCGTCCGGACACTATCGACATAACCATGCTGGTCTTCCAAACTGGCGATCTGGGCGATCGTCTCGAAAGGCGCCAGGAAATATGACCTGGTCACGCTGGCCCGCGAGGTGGTAGTTAATTTTTTGAAAACTACGGCGCTGCCCGGCTGGATCATGACAAACCCTGGCCCACCCACCGCATCCAGCAGAGAGGTGGTGTCCGGAGGTATCTGGCGACGGCCGCCATCGATGACCATGACCGGGTAATCGCCGCCGAACATGGAAGCCATCACGTAGGTGGAAGCATCTTTCATCTCTTTCAGGGCGTAAATATCCTGCACGTAAGCGATGCCAGCCAGCAGTACGGCAATGATAGCGGCCAACGGGGCGATCGCAAAGCGCAGGTTGTGCCAATCTAGCAGGTAGATGATCCAGGAAGGCACAAGTTGCAGGAGAGGATAACGCGTGGAAACCTGGTAAACTACATCTGCAGCCCTGACCGAGACGAAAATGTAAGCTCCTAATACAATAAACAATAGTAGGGTGGCGATTAAAATCAAAGCATGCAGTAGCGCCTTGAGACTCTCCACCTGGTAAGGATTGGATTCCAGAGAGGTAAGCCAGCCCTCCAGCGAGCCCGGTGATGAAGCAGTTCTACGAGGGGTAACAACAGTTTTCATCGAGGTCTACCCCGTTCATCCATAGGTAGCAGCCAGCCGTGCAAGTTGCGGATGATGTCGACCGTTTCAGGCGGTAAAATCTGGCGTGTCTTGGGATCACCGGCTAATGATTCGAGAGCCTGAAAGACCCGGATCGTGAGCACTTCTTCGGCATTTTCGGTGGACTGGAAAATCTGGGAAAAGGCGTTGAACAGATCGCGCTGAGCCTGAGCCTGGGCGCGGCTGCGTACGCGCATGGCTTCCAGATCACGGCTGGCGTGTACCAGGTCAATATCCCGCTCCCAGGTGGCGCGCCAGTTATCCAGGCGCTGCTTGTACACCCCTTCCGCTACCGGTACTAAATCGCCGAAGCTGCTGGCGATGACCTTGATGCCGCGGTCGCGCAACACTTTGCTGCCGGTCAGCGCCCTGACCGGTGATACAAGCAGTTCAGCCGGGTTATAAACCCTGTCAATTTCCAGGTCCTGGCTTTTATGGACCAGAAGGCGGAAAGACAAGATGCCCATGTCGCGCATACGCACACGCAGCTTGGACTGGATTTCTTGTAAGGGCAGGCGCGAGGGAGACCCTTTCTGGTAGAGGGTGTCGTAATTTTCGCGGGAGAGGATTTCCTGAAACTGTTCAACTGCTACCTGGGTTGGCAGGTCGCACCACGGCACCACCTCATCCTGGGCGTTGCGGGCTGCAGAAAAGACCGCCGAGAAGACCCGTTCGGCGTCGAACTCGGGGATCTGGGAATTAGGCGAGATAGGCTGATAAGGGCCAAGCACACCCAGGCGACCGGCTACCCGGGCATAGCGATGGATCTCACGCCGGTCCTCTTCTTCCACCTCATCCAGAAGATCTTTGACCCTCAAGCGTCCATCCGGTAGTCTCTCTACAACTACCACACGCAGGTTCTCCTCGCGCGGATCGCCAACGTAGGTCACCTGGAGCACGTCCGGTTTTTCGCCGATGGTGAAGAGGGTATAGACTCTGGTAGAAAGCTCGATGCCTTCGCGGGTGTAGGCTCTGACCTCCGGCTGCATGCGGAACTGCTTGCGTAAATCCACCACACCGCGAATACGTTCGCGCGGGCGAGTGAAGACCACCCCACAGCCGCGGGCGCGCGGTGATTCGAAGCGATCGGTCAAACGCAGCGCCAGAAGCAGCTTCTGGAAAATGACTCTCAGGCTGTACAAAAAGCTGGGCGGCAGAATCATTTCCTCGAAGACCACGGCGCTGTTAAAATCGACCACGACCACGCCAGGGCCGACGCGGCGCTCGTCTTCGCGGGTTACCTGGGCTTTGCCATCTTTGACAAAGATCGCCTGGCCGTGTAAACGCATGGTGTACAGGAATAAATGCCAGGTGGTGCGCCAGACGTCCAGGAAACCGTTAACCGGCAGCACCGCCTGCCTGGAAAGCAGAAACAACCACCCAACGAAGACCAATCCAAAACCGAAGATGATATTGAAGCAGATGACTGCCACCGACCAGCTTCCGCTGACCGCCGGAGAGACCCCGGCATTGGGGAGCAGCGCAAATGTGACCAACCCCCACAAGAATTGGAAGCTCTGGATGATCTCATTCCAGAAAGAGATAATGAAAAGTAAGACCAGGACCCCAAAAGTGATCCCAATCAGCAGTGATCGTTTGGATGCTCCCGGTCTTTCAAGATACATTAGCCCCTCTGCCCAAGTACCTATCTGCAAAATCGGAGGGATTCACTTTTTTAGTTGTAAAAACCTACGGTTTTTACAACTAAAAAAGTGATTTTCTAAATTAGATGATTCTCAGTATAGCCTTTCCCTTTCCGATTTGTCAAGCGAGCCAGGCGGCATCGAAAATATACGGGCTTTACTTCGCCAATTGGGCGGCTATCTCAGCCAGGCGGGTTGAATAACCCATTTCGTTATCGTACCAGGCTGCCACCGAAACCAACGTGCCTTCCATCACCTGCGTCAGCGGCAGATCGATGATGGACGAATGCGGGTCGGCGACGATGCGCGAGGAAGCCCATTCACCTTCGAGCACACCCATAATACCTTTGAGCGGCGCGACCGCGGCTGCCTTGCGAAAAACGTCGTTGACCTCATCGGAGCTGGTAGATCGCCCAACAATCACATTGACCTCGGCAATGCTGCCGGTGCGCACAGGCACGCGGTAAGCTTTGCCGGTGATCTTCAAATCAGGCCAGATGAATTTGAGCGCCTTGGCGGCCCCGGACGAAGAGGGAATGAGGTTCTCGGCGGCAGCCCAGGAATCACGCCGGTCGCGCATGGGCTGGTCGGTGAGAGATTGAGTGTTCGTGTAAGCGTGTACCGTGGAGAAGAAGCCTGCCTTGATGCCAAAGTTTTCCAGCAGTACTTTAACCACCGGCGCCAGAGCATTGGTGGTGCAGCTTGCCATGCTGATGATGTGATGTTTCTCGGCGTCGTATTGATCAAAATTGATCCCGGGTAATAACACCGCATCACAGTCTTGCAAGGTCTTGCTGGCGGCGCTAACCAGCACGCGTTTGGCGCCGCGCGCCAGGTGAGCCTGGGCGCCGGCACGGGTGGTCGCCCTGCCGGTGCAGTCGATAACCAGGTCAACCCCAAGAGCAGCCCAATCTGGTAAAGATTGGGTGGTGTCGAAGAATTGGATGGAACGTCCGCCGATGGTGATCTTATCTGGCGTGCCGGATACTTCTTCGTGCCAGCGTGGGTAGTTCGTATCCACCTCAAAAAGGGCCGCCAGAGTTGGGGCGTCCTTGATGTCTGAAATCGAGACCGGCGTGAATAAACTCTCCTTCAACGCAACCCTGAGCGTCGAACGCCCAATCCGGCCAAAACCATGCATTGCAATTTTTTTCATGACTGATCTCCTGGTTCTTTTGTCGATCCTACTAAATGTGTTTCCATTCAACTAAAATTATACAATGTTTGTAATGAAACCTGTGTGCCGGCCAGGTAATATTTCGAACCTGAGTTGTGTACTACAAACAGAAACGACCGGAGTGACCTGCCCAATCCCTCCAGTCGTTTCGATTCCATTGAGGCTACAGGTTCAGTAGCCTCAATGGAAAAACACCATTTGACTTTTTTACATCTGGTTGATCGCCACGATGTTTCCTTCGCTATCTTTGAACCAGGCTCCCTTAAAATCGCCCATGCTCGCCACCCCATGAACGGTCTTGAGACCGGGCAAATCGTACTCTTCGAACTCTACTCCTTTTGCGCGCAGTTCTTGCATTTCTTTTTCGAGATTGTCAGTCCTGAAACCTACCGCTGTATTCTTAGCCGTCCCGGCATATTGGGATTGGTAGACAAGAAAACCAGTCCCTTCGCATTGATAGCGCAAGCTGCCGTCGGGTTCAACCGCCTCGGGGTTCAATCCTAACTTTTCGGAATAAAATTTCCTTGCTCGCTCGATATTAGCAGCAGTAAGCGTAGCCATAGCAGATCTACACATTCTAACCTCCATCGCTTGATTGGAAATGCGGCCGTAAAGCCATCTGGTTGATCCATGTGACGGTTACTGATTTGAGATTTTCTGGTAATCACATGGTTATAAAATGGATACAACTATTATAATACTTAGTTTATCCAAATTGTCAAGTTAATCCCCGGTAAGAAAACTGGTTTACAATTACCCAATTGAGAGGGATTTTATGGATGAAATCACACTTGACCGGCTGCGTGGCTGCGCCGTAGGCGCAGCAATTGGAGATGCCTTGGGCATGCCGCTCGAATTTCTACCGCCATCAGCTCCTGACCGGCTGGTAAAGATGATGCGCCCGGGCCGCCTGCCAGCCGGCAGTTTTACTGACGATACTGAAATGGCACTGGCCCTAGCGGACAGCCTGCTGGCCTTCTTCCCATTGAACGGCGAGGACCTGGCCCAGCGCTTCGTGGCCTGGTATACGGCCGGCCCTCCGGACGTTGGCAGGCAGACCAGCCAGGTATTGGGTCGCATGAAATGGGGTGAAACCTGGGAACAAGCCTCCGAAACGGCGTTCCGCCAGCATCCGGACAACGCCGGCAATGGCTCGTTAATGCGTACCTGGCCTGTGGCGCTGGCGCACTTCAATACACCCAACTTGTTGATAGCAAATAGCCGTTTACAGAGCCAGGTTACCCATGCCCATCCCGACTGCCTGGCTGCTTGCACGATCACTTGCCTGATGATCGAACAATTAAGCCGCGGGGCGCAGCCTGCGACGGCTTTCGAATTGACGGTCAGAGCCGGTAAACAAAGCGGCCTGGCGGATGATTTTTACAGGATGCTGGTAGAAGCACCTCTCCGCAAACGCAGTGAACTAAAGAACACCGGCTGGGTCCGGCATACTCTGGAAAGCGCTGTATGGGGACTGCTGACCACCCGGTCTTTCGAAGAGGCTGTTATCCAGGTGGCCAACCTGGGCGGCGACGCGGATACCGCCGCCAGTGTGGTTGGCGCATTGGCCGGTGCGGTGTATGGGTTAAGTACCATCCCTCAGACATGGCTCGATCAGTTACAGGGTGAATGGCCGCTTCATTCGGGCTTTTACTGGCACGCGCTTGATTTTACCGACCTGGCAGACCGCCTGGTCGATTTAGAAGGCAAACACACGTGAACACAATTGCATTAAAAGGCAGCCCCATAACCTTCTACGGGCATCTGGCGCCGGTGTAGGCCAAAAATCGTTCATGGTATAATCGACGTTTGTGGGTCTTAAAGATAAAAATCCACCCGCGAATAGTTATTTATTTCATTATGACCTTGATAATACAGAAAGGATAATATGGATATTATCCGCCGCGAAATCCCCAATCACCTGACCTTGCCCCGGCGCATCACCAGGCTTACTCAGCTCGCCTACAATCTGTGGTGGGTCTGTAATCCGGAAGGCCAGTTAGTTTATTCACTGATCGATAAAACCTTGTGGGAACGGCTGAACCACAACCCGGTGGCCTTCCTCTACCAGGTAGACCGGCCGCGACTGAATGCCATGACCAACGACCGCTATTACCTCGACTTCTACGACCGGGTCATGCGCAACTTCGACCAGTATCTCAAAGCAGAAAATACGTGGTTTGCCCGCACGTATCCTAACCTGGCTGGCAAGCAAATTGCCTACCTGTCCTTCGAATTTGGGCTGCATGAATCACTGCCCATGTACGCCGGCGGCCTGGGCGTGCTTTCCGGCGATCACATCAAAGAAGCCAGCGACCTGGGCATGCCCCTGGTAGGAGTTGGTTTCATTTACAGCCAGGGCTATTTCGCCCAGCGTATCACCGAAGACGGTTGGCAGGAGACGCGTGGCTTCACATTCGATTTTGACAAAGCCCCGGTCATCCCGCTTTTCGAAGCGGATGGAAAACCGCTCACCGTATCGGTCAAGCTGGTCGACCGGGACGTCGCCGCCCGGATTTATCAGGTGAACGTCGGTCGAACACCCCTTTATCTATTGGACTCGAATGTGGAGTCAAATTCTCCCAGCGACCGGCAGCTCACCTCGCGCCTGTACAGCAATGATCCCGAGGTGCGTATCTCACAAGAAATACTGCTCGGCCTGGGCGGCGTGCGCGCCCTGCACAAGTTGGGCTACAACCCCAGCATATGGCATATGAACGAAGGCCACTCTGCTTTCCTGGTCATCGAACGCATCCGCGAGCTGATCAAACAAAAAAAGACTTTCGAGGAAGCTGCCGATATCGTACGCAAGACCAACGTCTTCACCACCCATACCCCGGTGCCGGCCGGCAACGACCAGTTCCCCATCTGGATGGTGGATAAGTATTTTGCCCACGTCGTCTCCGAACTAAAAATGACCCGCGAACAGTTCATCAACCTGGGCTTGCATACCCAGACCTGGGGCGACATGTTCAGTATGCCGGTGCTGGCCCTGCGTTTTTCCAATCAACGCAACGCAGTTTCGGAGCTGCATGGCCAGGTGTCGCGGCGCATGTGGAACTTCCTCTGGCCGGACCTCAAGGAAGAAGACGTGCCCATCACCAGCATCACCAATGCCGTGCATGCCAGTTCATGGCTGGCGCGGCGCATGCGTATGCTCTTCGAACGCTACCTGGGCGCGGATTGGCTGCACCATCTCGACGATCAGGAAATGTGGAACCAGGTAGAAAATATCCCCGACAGCGACCTGTGGGCCATCCGGCGCCACCTGAAGCGCAAGTTGGCCATCTTTGCCAACGAACGCGCCCGCCAGCAGTGGCTCAGCGGCACCGTCCACCCCATCCAGGTGATCGCCGGCGGGGTAATGCTCGAACCTTATTCGCTGACCATCGGCTTTGCACGCCGCTTCGCCACTTATAAACGCGGCAACCTGATCCTGCGCGATTTTGACCGCCTGATGAGCATTATCAACAACCCTAACACCCCGGTGCAGATCGTATTCGCCGGCAAAGCCCACCCCTCCGACGAGCCGGGCAAGCTGCTCATCCAGCAGGTGTACCGTTTGATCAAGGACTACAAGAGCGGCGGGCGGTTGATTTTCCTCGAAGACTACGACATTAACGTGGCGCGTTACCTGGTGCAAGGGGTGGACGTGTGGCTGAATACCCCTCGCCGTCCCAACGAAGCCTCGGGTACTTCAGGCATGAAAGGCGCCCTGAATGGCGTGCTTAACTTCTCGGTGCTGGACGGCTGGTGGCACGAGGGCTATAACGGGCACAACGGCTGGGCAATTGGCGACGATACCAATTATCCCGACCCGAACCAGCAAGACCAGGCGGATGCGGAAAGCCTTTATGACACTCTTGAAAATGAGATCATCCCGCTGTATTACAATTCGCGGTCGGCAGACAACATCCCGAATGACTGGCTGGGGCGCATCAAAGAATCGATCCGCACCCTGGCCCCTCAGTTCAGTATGCGCCGTATGTTGAAGGAGTATATGAGCGAGCTCTATCTGCCTGCCATGCAGCAGCCAGAAGGCACGCCTGAAGAACCACAATTGGAGAAATAAGCCTTGGCGGGCACGCCCCGGGCGCTGGCTGGCATCGATATTGGCACCTCCGGCGCCAAGTCGGTGCTAATCGACCAGGATGGCAGCCTGCTGGCGTGGGCCGGCCAGGAATACCCCCTGGACGCGCCCCAACCGGGTTGGGCCGAGCAAAACCCACAGGTCTGGCTGGATGCGGCGCAGAATACCCTGCGCCAGTGCCTGCGGGAAAGCGGCCTGGAGCCCAACCAGGTGGCCGCCATCGGCCTGACCGGGCAGATGCACAGCCTGGTCTGCCTGGATGAGAGCGGCGCAGTGCTGAGGCCGGCGATCATTTGGGCGGACCGGCGCAGCCGCCGCCAAGTACAGGAATTAACCAACCGCTTCGGCCGGCAAAACCTGGCCGCCTGGACCGGTAACCCACTGGCGACCGGTTTTATGCTGGCCAGTTGGGCCTGGCTGTGCCAGGCAGAGCCCCTGACGGCCGCACGCACCCGCTGGCTGTTGTTACCTAAAGATGAAGTGCGCTACCGCCTGACCGGTCAGATTGGCAGTGAGCCGAGCGACGCCTCTTCGACGCTGCTGTTCGACCCGCATAAACGCGCCTGGAGCCAACCCGTGCTCGACCAGGTTGGCCTGACCCTCGACTGGCTGCCGGCTATCCATGAATCGGCCGAAGTGGCCGGCGGGCTGCTGCCGGGTTTCGCCCGAGCTTGCGGTTTATTGAGCGGCACGCCGGTAGTTTATGGCTGTTCGGACCAAACCGCCCAGGCTCTCAGCCAGGGAGTGATCCAACCCGGGTTAGTGTCGTGTACAATCGGCACGGGTGGGCAAGTCTTCGCTCCGGCGGCTGAACCGGTCCACGACCCACTCCTGCGCCTGCACCTGTTCTGCCACGCCCTGCCCAACCTATGGCACCTGGAGTCGGCCATCCTATCTGCCGGGCTGGCGCTGCGTTGGCTGCGTGACCAGCTCTGGCCGGGCAGCAAGTATGATGACCTGGCGGATGCCGCTTCCGAAGTAGACGCCGCTGTAGATGGGCTGTTTTTTTTGCCTTACCTGGCGGGTGAACGCACGCCGCACATGGATTCGAGCGTGCGGGCTGCCTTTGCCGGGTTGAGCCTCCAGCATACGCGCCCCCATATGGTCCGGGCGGCGATGGAGGGAGTGGTATTCGCCTTGAAACAGGGCCTGGACTTGATGCTCGACCTGGGAGTACCCCTGGAACGGCTGGTAGTCTCCGGCGGCGGCACACGCCATCCGTTATGGCTGCAGCTCCAGGCGGATATTTTTGGCCGGCCGGTGTATCCCTCCCAGGCAGCCGAAGCCACCGGGCGCGGGGCGGCCTTGCTGGCCGGGATCGGGGCAGGGATTTTCAAAGACGCCCAGGAGGCGGTCGCCAGAACGGTACAGCCAGGCCAGGCGCCCACGCTTCCCAGGCCCGCAATGGTAGAGCGCTACGCCAAAGCGTACCAGCACTTCTGTACTCTCTACCCGGCGCTAGTAGCAGCCGGCTTTGCCGGGGGCGACACGCTTTCCCGTTAATAATTCCAGAACGGCCGACTTTTTACCCACCCCACACGTCCTTCACCCAACCTCTCCCCACACCCCTACGGGTGGACGAAGCGCCGGGAGAGGAATCAGAGTCGGCTCCCTCGCCCGGCGTCCGCCTTGGGCCGGTAGAGGGCAGGGTGAGGGTCTTTAAGCCTTGCGTACCTTCAGTCGCAAGCCCTCGATGCCGATTACCTGAACCTGGCTGCCGGGGGGCAGCGGGCCTGGCTGATCTTCGGCCAGCTCGGCGGTCCACAGTTCGCCGGCTACCTGCACCTGCCCGCGTGGGTTAAGTTCTCGCCGCACCGTACCCAGGCGGCCGACCAGCGCATTTATGCCGGTCAACACCGGGCGTTGCATGGCACGCACCGCCAGCATCATCGCTGCGAAAAAGGCCAATCCCAGGGCAATCCCACTACCGACCACCAGCGGCACTGAAACCGGCGCGAAACCGGGCACGCGCACCGAATTAAACAATACCAGCGCCCCAATAATAAACGAAAAAACACCCGCGGCAGTCAGCGCCCCATGCGTTGGCGCCTTGATATCCAGAATGAACAGCACAAAGGCCAGCACCAGGAAGAGAATGCCAAACCAGTTGACCGGCAGGATGCCCAGGCCGTAAACCGCCAGCAGCAGGCAGGTTGCGCCCACAAAACCGGCCACCCACCCACCCGGATTTGAAAGCTCGATCAATATGGCAACCTGGCCGATTGCCAGCAGCGTAAAGACGATATTGGGGTTGGTCAGCGTTCCAAGCAGCCCCTCGATAAAATTCAGGGGCACCTCAACTACCGAGGCGTTAGTGGTTACGATTGTCTTATTGACACCGCCGATTTTCACCTGGCGCCCATTAAGCTGGCGCAGCAAATCTTGTAAGTTATTGGCTTTGAAATCGATCAGGCCAATTTTCAAAGCCTCATCCACTGTGGCAGCCTTGGCCGTCTCGATGGCATCCTGGGCCAATTGGGTGGCGGCCGGTGGGCGACCCTGGGTGAGAGTGCGCACGGTGGCTTCCAGGATAGATTTAACCTTGGCATCTTCGGTCGTGCTGATATTCTGGCCCTGCGCTCCAACCGGGCTGGCTGCCCCGATGGTAGTATTCGGGGCCATGGCCGCCAGGTGCCCGGAGAGGGTAATAATCGTCCCGGCGCTGCCGGCCATTGCACCGGCGGGCGAGACATACACTACCACAGGGATCGGGTTGGCGCGGATGCGCTCTTCAATGGTAGTCATCAAGCCAATGTCGCCCCCCGGAGTGTCGAGCTGGATGATAACAACCTGGGCCTGGCGGTCGGATGCCAGTTGGAGACCGCGATTGATATATTCAACCATTGCTGGGGTCAGCGGGCCATCCGCAGTCAAGACCACTACCACAGGATTGGTATCCTGGGCGTGGACGACCGGGATCAAAACCATTAAACTGGCCAGGAGTATCCCTAAGGCCAGGCACAATCTAACCAGTCGTCTCATCGTTCGTTCCTTTGGGCATTCCGGGCGGGTTGCCAGCCGGTAAAATAGGTTTAGGATCCGCCTGGTTCACAATTTTATTCAAGACCTCGACCGCGATCACCGCCGGGGTACGCGCTGAGCTGGCGGCCAGTTCTTTCACCGCCGAGTAGTGTTCGATGGTCTTGACCAGGCTGTCGATACTCATCGGCTTGCTCAGATAATCGTCCATGCCAATTTCCAAATAAAATTCTCGACGACCTTCCAGGGCATCCGCAGTTAGAGCAATGATATAAGGCTGGCGCTTTTGAGGCACCTCCGAGCGGATGCGGCGAGTGGCCTCCTCCCCATCCATTTCCGGCATTTGTACATCCATCAACACCAGGTCGAAGTGAGATAGTTTCACCGCTTCCAGGGCTTGCAGGCCGTTGGCAACAACTTCAATCTTATAACCCAACTTGGACAGCATTAACCTGACGACTTGCTGGTTAATCGGGTTATCTTCTGCCAGGAGGATGCTAATCGGGTGCTTATCTGCCATCTGGGCATCCAGCCGGGGCCTGGTCGGAGCCCGTTTGACCGCCAGGGCCGGCTGGGCTGCAAAGGCACTGGTCAGGACCTCAAAGAGTTGGGCTACTTTGATCGGCTTGTTCATGCGTCCGATGAACAGATCGGCGGTCACCTGCCGGTCACGCATCCCCAGGGAGGTCAGCATCACCAGCGGCAGGCCTTCTTTACGCTTGTGGATTACTTCAGCAAAATGAAAACCGTCGATCTCCGGCATCTGCATGTCCAGGATAGCCAGGTCAAATACCTCACCTTGATGGATCCAATCCAGCGCCTGGCGGGCCGTAGCGGCGGCCTTCGGAAAAGCGCCCCATAATGCGGAAAAATAGGTCATAATCATGCGGTTGAAGGCGTTGTCTTCCACAATGAGCACGCGCTTCCCTTCCAACAGCGGCTGCTTATGGTACTGTAAAGAAGAGGATTCCACCATACCCTCTTCCACGACAATGGTAAAGTGGAATGAAGAGCCTTTGCCAGGAATACCTTCGCTTTCGGCCCACATTTTCCCGCCCATCAAATCGCTCAACTGCCGGCTGATCGCCAATCCCAGGCCCGAACCGCCGTATTTGCGGGTGGTCGAGACGTCTACCTGGCTGAATGGTTTAAAAAGGCGGTCTTTTTTATCGTTGGGGATGCCGATTCCCGTATCACGCACAACGAAATGCAGCGACATCAGCTTGCCTTCAGACATGTCCCCATCCGTTGGCTTCTGTTGCGGCTGTTCTTTTTCAAGGCCAACCTCGAGGACTACCTCGCCCTGGTCGGTAAACTTGATCGCATTGTGCAGGAGGTTCACTAAAATTTGGCGCAGCCGGGTAACATCTCCAACAATCACCTCCGGAACCGATGGCGGCATGAAATAGGCCAGCTCGATCCTTTTCTCAGACGCCTTGCCTGCGTTCAGATCCATGATTTCTTCGATACAGGCGCGCAGATTGAAAGGAGTGGCTTCCAGTTCAAGTTTGCCGGCCTCGATCTTGGAAAGATCGAGCAGGTTGTTGATGATGGTAAGGAGCGTCTCACCGCTGGAACGGATGATGTTGACAAAATCACGCTGTTCCTGAGCCAGTTCGGTTTCGAGGAGCAGGCTGGTCATACCGACCACCCCATGCAATGGGGTGCGAATCTCATGGCTCATTGAAGCCAGAAATACCGACTGGGAGCGTACGACGGCCTCGGCCGTGGCGCGGGCTTCTTCAGCCGCCAAACGGATCTCGCGCTGGGCCTCTTCGCCTTTTTTCCTTTCGGTCACGTCGAAAATGTACCAACCAAACTGGGTCACGTTTCCTTGGAGGTCACGCGAGACCAGGGTAAAATCATGCACCCACCGGATTTCGCCGCTGGCGCATTTAATCCGGTATTCCTGTTCGTAAGAATTGGCGCCGGATGCGAGGTAAGTATCGATCTCATCGCCGACGCGCTGGCGGTCCTCTTCGTGGACGATATTGAAGTAGGCTTTCACGTCAGAAAAATCATCAACCGAATAACCGAACTGGGATATATTCGAGGAAACATACTGCCTGGCATTTTCGCCGCGTCCCACCTGTTTCCACACTACCACCGGCCCGCCGGCAAACAGGTCGCGCTCGAGCCAGAGCGTCGCTTCAGCCTGGCGACGCTCGGAGATATCGACCAGGATGAGGATGATGGCGGTCAGGGTGCCCTGGCTGTTGCGCTGGGCGGATGCTGACACTTCGCCCCAGAAAAAGCTGCCATCTTTACGCAAAAAACGCCGTTCCAGACGGTAGTCATCTATCTTTCCGCTGACCAGGCCCTGCAATCTTTCCTGGCTGCCGGCTATATCGTCAGGGTGGGTCTGGTCGAACAGCGAGGCCCGGATAATTTCATTCAATGAATAACCGGTCATCTTCAGCCAGCAAGGATTGGCATGCAGGTAGCGTCCCTGAGCATCCAGGACAGCCATGCCGACCACAGCCCGGTCGAAAATAACTTGCAGCCAGGCCAACTCCCCAGTCTGGTTAGTAGCCATGCGAGTTCGTCTCTCTCTGCCCGATTTTGAATTCATAGTCAAACTTAGCTCAGTTTACTGGAATTATTATACCCCAGCGATGCATGAGGCAACCGGGCAAGAAAGCTGGCTCTCTGGGAGTTGCCGCGGTAGGTCCCCGGATTGGGGGAGTTGACCACGAGGATTCCCGGAGAACTAGATAGTAGAGTGTAACGGGTTGCTGATTAATTTATACTTCTATTTGAGGAAAAAGCAAGCCAAAGCAGAGACCGCCATCTATTTTATGTCGGCCAGATTGTTCACTCCTGCCAGGACGTCCTCCTGCAAAATCTTCTGCATTTTTACGGGTTCTTCAAAAATAGGGCTGTGGGCCGACTGTTCAAACGTGTAAAATCCTTTTAATGGCGCCTTTAATGTCACAAAATAGGCTTTCGCCACTGAGTAGTTGCAAGTGTAATCATATACGCCTTCAAAGAAATAGACGGGAATGGCAAGCTCAGGCAGTTGTTTGGATAGATCCATGGTTATCATATCATGCCATAGGGCGGCAACACCGGAGCGAGATTTACCGCGCCACATATTGATCTTTTCAGTCAGGGTGTAATCCCGGCGAGTGAAGGATGGCAAAAGGATACCAGTGATTACCGAATTCATGGTGTGTGTCGTGCCAATGCCAAGGCTGTGCATGGCTTCGTCACGCACGGCAAGGTATGCATCCGGTGTGCCGCCCGTCAATGTAACCGGGGCTGCCTCAAGTTTTCGCAGCATGCTCGTGTTTCCATTCTCTTTGAAGCGTTGAAGCATATACTCGTAGGCCAATCTTTCAGATTCGAGTTGATTCGACATCTGAGCCTCGCCCAGGTAGGCGTAGTATAGCTCCGGCGCTCGTGCAGCCGCCTGGATGCCAATGAAGGTTCCCCCCGAATGTCCCATCAGGTAAATCTTCTCCTTACCGAAGCGGTTGCGCAGGTAATTGGTCATCGCAAGTGTGTCAGAAACCATTTGGTCCAACGTTATTGTGCCTGGTTGTATATCGTCATGAAAAGAGATGCCCGAACCACGCTGTTCCCACCAAACTATGGTGAAATAGTCTTCAAGACCGGTCGGGTATTTCTGTAAAAGGAAGTATTCAGGCATACCCCCATGCAAGTAGAGCAGCACTGGATGGGTTACATCCTTGCTCGTGATAAACATGCCTTGCTCCACCCCGTTGATATTGACAAACACTTTCTCAGAAAGGCTGCCTGCCAACGGTTTTCCACTTGCATCCAAAAAAGGTTCAGGTTTTCCGGGACTGATTGCCAGCAGCACGCCGACAAGAATCAATAGACACACAAGGAAAACAGCAGGAATGATGAGCATAATCCGTTCTACCTTTCGCGCCAATGATTTATTTGCCATTTTTGCTCCTCAAATATAGCCTAAAGCCCGGTCAAAGATAGCTGGCAACCAGGTCAATTCCCCTGCCTGGATCGAAGCTATGCGAGATCGCTTTTTTCTGGCTGATTTGAATTTTTAGTTTACCTGGTTTAGTAACGGTATAGGAAGCAACCGGGCAAGAAACCATGAGTAACAGGTTGCTGATTAATTTATACTCATATCTGGCGAAAAAGCAAACAATGTTTACGTTTCTCCTATCTTTTGTTAACTCATTTCTTGCAAAAAAAAACTATGCTTAAGTCGATAAAAAAGAAACAAAGGAGAAATTCCTATGAACAAGATTATTGGCATTGATCTCGGAACGACTAACAGCGTGGTGGCGGTAATGGAAGGCGGCGAACCGGTGGTTATTTCGACCGCCGAAGGCTCGCGACTGCTGCCATCCGTGGTCGGTTTTACTAAAAATGGCGAAAGATTGGTTGGCCAGACTGCCAAACGACAGTCGGTGATCAACCCTGAAAATACGGTATATTCCATCAAGCGCTTTATGGGACGCCGCTTCGAAGAAGTAGCCCAGGAGCGCAAAATGGTGCCTTATGCCGTGGTGCAAGGCCCAAGCGGCGATGCCCGGGTTAAGATTCCGGTCGCCGGGAAAGAATTTACCCCACAGGAAATTTCGTCGATGATCCTGGGCAAATTGAAGGCGGACGCCGAGGCCTACCTGGGCGAGCCGGTCAGCAAAGCGGTGATTACCGTGCCGGCTTATTTCAACGACAGCCAGCGCCAGGCTACCAAGGACGCCGGCAAAATCGCCGGGCTGGAAGTGCTGCGCATCATCAACGAGCCGACCGCCTCAGCCCTGGCTTATGGGTTGGACAAGAAGAACAACGAACTGATCCTGGTCTTCGACCTGGGTGGTGGAACCTTCGACGTCAGCATTTTGGAAGTCGGCGAGGGCGTCTTTGAAGTCAAGGCCACCAACGGCGATACTCACCTGGGCGGCGACGACTGGGACCAGCGCGTGCTCAACTGGGCTGCCGACGAGTTCCAGAAGGAAAATGGGATTGACCTGCGCAAGGATCGCCAGGCGCTGCAGCGCCTGCGTGAGGCGGCTGAAAAGGCTAAGATCGAGCTGTCTACCATGATGGAGACGGAAATCAACCTGCCTTACGTCACCGCCGACGCCAACGGCCCCAAGCACATGCAGTTGCGCCTGACGCGCGCCCGCCTCGAACAACTCACCAAAGACCTGGTCGAACGCTGCCGCATTCCTTTCGAAGCGGTTTTGAAAGATGCCGGTCACAGCGTCAATGATATCGATGAAGTCGTCCTGGTCGGCGGCGCCACGCGTATGCCTGTCATCCAGGAGCTGGTGCGCAAGTTGATCAACAAGGAACCGAACAAGAGTGTCAACCCGGATGAGGTCGTGGCAATTGGCGCGGCCATCCAGGCCGGCGTTTTGACCGGTGAGGTGAAAGACGTGCTGTTGCTGGACGTGACCCCGCTTTCCCTGGGCGTAGAAACCATGGGCGGCGTGATGACTCCGGTTATCGAGCGCAACACCACTATCCCAGCGCGTAAATCGCAGGTCTTCTCGACTGCTGAAGATGGGCAGACGGCCGTCGACATCCACGTGATGCAGGGCGAACGGCCGATGGCCGAGGATAACATGGACCTGGGCCGCTTCCGCCTGGAAGGCATCCCCGCTTCGCAACGCGGCGTGCCGCAGATCGAAGTGACCTTCGACATCGACGCCAACGGCATCCTCAATGTATCGGCGCGTGACCAGGCCAGCGGGCGTGAACAGAAAGTGACCATCACCGCTTCGACCAACCTGAATAAGGCCGACATCGAACGCATGGTGCAGCAAGCGCAAAAGAACCAGGCCGATGACCAGAAACGGCGCGAGCTGGCGGAAGCCCGCAACCTGGCCGATAACGTGATTTACCAGGCAGAGAAAGCTCTCAAAGAGCAGGCCAACGCCATAACGGCTGGAGCACGCTCTAAGATCGAAGGTAAGATCACCGAACTGCGCCAGGCGATGACCGGAAGTGATATCGGGCGCATCCAGAAACTGTCTGAAGAACTGCAGCAAACCGCGTCCCAGGGGGTGCAGGATACGGCGCAAAAGAGCGGTGAGGCAGACGGTCACGGCAAGGAAGGCCGGTCTGAAGGCGATGTGGTAGAAGGCGAATTCCACGACGCATAACCAATACTTTTGAAAATAAAAACCTGAAGG
>VFSW01002456.1_pt1 | contig 27971 bp, 24 predicted proteins | sample 5358111 | NCBI WGS metagenome assembly VFSW01 (sample SAMN11554181, study PRJNA540505) | mine drainage metagenome | isolation source: sediment from site ElyBrook_90M | place: USA: Ely Copper Mine, Vershire, VT | collected 2017 | reverse complement strand
GCTACGCCGGCAGCGCTCGGTTAGCGTGGAGGACATGCAACCGTACAACCAGGGCCCGATGGCCCCGCAGAATCCGTACGCCATGCAGCAGACGCAGTGCGCCGCGTGTCAGCGCGTCGCGCCGACCAAGCACGTCACGTTCATGCAGAACATCGGCTGCATCGTGATCCGTTTCCCGAAGAGGGTGAGCGGTCAGCTGTGCAAGCGCTGCATCGACTCGTACTTCTGGAGGATGACCACCATCACCTTCTTCTTCGGGTGGTGGGGCATCATCTCCTTCTTCTACTCGCTCGTGTCCATCCCGCAGAACATCGCGCAGTGGGTGGGTTCGAGGAGCTTGCCGGACGCGTGACGGCTACTTTGCTTCGCGCACGACCAGCTGAGACACGCCCAGAAGGATGGGACCACCCTGCGGGTTGACCGAGATCTTCACGGTGCCGGTCTGCAGCGCCGTGTGGCGTACCGAGGTGGATAGCACTCCGTTGTGGAAGACCCGGATGCGGTCGTCGCGCACCACCAGGCGCACCACGTTGAGCGCCCCTTGACCCTTGTGGAGCGCCGGCTGACTGACTGCAGCGACGAACGAGTGGGTCTTGGCCTGGAGGTTGTTGCCGTCGACGTACCACGCCCAGAACAGCCCGTGCGAGTTGAAGGACGTCACGTACGAGCCGGACGCGCTGCCGCGCACCTGGATCCCCGCCGAGGCGTCCGGAGTGCCCGCGAGGAAGCGGAACGCCGCGGTCACGTCGACGTCGTCGAACATGCCGCCTGACTCGAGCACGACGTGCGTCGTGCGCGACGAGCCCGGTGGAAACTGGACGCGCATCTCGGCCGGAGCGCCCGGGTGGAACGTGCGCTGGTACGACGTGGGGACCCAGTCCTTCCAGCCCGCAGGCTTGGGTTGCCCGAAGTCGGCGTGCAGGATGACGGGCCCCGCGCCTTCGGCGGCGGCCGAGCTGGCCGGGCCACCTTCGTTCGCGAGCGTGGTGGTCGTTCTGCAGTAGGCGCACGTGACGCGCCCGAAGGCATTGGGCGGGTACGGAGCCAGGCAATGGGGACACTGAAGTGTGCTCATGGCGGCGGACGCGAGGAGCGTCGAGCCCCCGATGCTAGCGCCTGTGCTCCTCTTGCGCGCGCGATCGCGCGTCTGCATCTCTGGCGGACGCCGGCATGTTTTGCCGTCGGATGCGCCCCGTCGTCCCGCGGCGCCCCGAGATTCCCCACGGGCACACCCGATGCACTTGGCCATCGCACCAAGAGGTGCCTCATGCGTCGCTCCATGGCCACGGCAGCCGTACTCTCCGCATGCTTCGCGGGCCTCTCGTGGGGCTGTTCGAGCGCGGATGGAGGAGCGAGCAACGCCGGGGACGCAGGCAAGTCCGGTGACGGAACGCCGACTCCCGAGGGGGGCGCCGGCAGTCGCGACGGCGGCGTGAGCTCGGACAGCGGAGTGGGCACCTCCGGCGCCGACGGCTCTTCGACTGATCTCGATGCGGCCGGGGGCGATGCGCACGACGGCGACGGCAGCCCGCCCGAGCACGTCGTCTACGCGACGGGCGTGACGGTCTCGACGCTCGCGGGCAACGGCAGCTACGGCGACCTCGATGGCCCGGACGCGTCGTTCTCGAACCCGACCGGTATCGCGCTCTACGGCTCCGGCGGGGTCATCGTGGTCGAGAACGACACGGGGGCGATCCGCACCGTGTCGTCCACCGGCGACACGAAGACGATAGGCACCACTCCGGTCCAGGAGGCGCAGACCAGTCCCTTCACCATCGTCTCCGCACCGACCGGCTACTACTACTCCACCGACTTCGACCAGACGGGCACGCACGTGGACGCGGGCGGCGCCGTGTACGGCTTCGTCCCCGACGGCGCCGGATCGGGCACCAGCACGCTGATCGTGGGCGGATTCTACGTCCCGAGGACGCTCGTGCCGCTGCCCGGGGGCGACGTCTTCGTGTTCGACACGGCGACCACCAGCTGGGCCGGGGTCACGGAGGAGGTGGCCGAGCGTCTGTCACCGGCCGGCGCGACGGTGAGCTTGATCGCCGGCGACCGAGGGCAAGCGGGGTTCGCCAACGGCACGGGCGCGGCCGCGCTGTTCGGGAGCCCCACGGTCGGGGGCGTCTTGTTGCCCGACGCCAGCGGTGTCGTCGTGGCAGACTGCGGCAACAGTCAGCTCCGGCTGGTGGCGCTCGACGGCGCGGTCTCGACGTACGTCGGCTCGACCACGGCAGGCTGGGTCGACGGCCCGAAGGCCGCCGCGCTGTTCTCGTGCCCGCACGCGCTCGCGATCGACCAGGCCGGCAACATCTACGTGAGCGACTGGTACAACGACGCAATCCGGCGCGTGAGCAGCGGTGGCAACGTGACGACCATCGCGGGGACCGGGGCCCAGGGCTACGCCGACGGAGCCGGCAACGTCGCGCAGTTCTACGGCGCCGAGGGACTCGTCGTCTCTGCGGACGGGACGACGCTCTTCGTCGCAGACGGAACGGCGGGCAACGGGGCCATTCCGTACAACCGCATCCGGACGATCACGCTCCCGGCGATGAACAGCAACTGAACGATGATCGAGCCGCCAGGCTCGCGCCACGCTGTGCCAGACCGGATCCCACGGGTGGGTCCGTTTCGAGCCTCTTTCCCGGTGTTCGATGCGGGCACACACCTTGTATCCACCCGGGCCATGCCCTCCTTCTTCGCTCGGCTTCTGTCGACTTCGGTTTCCTCCACCTTCGTCGCCTGTCTTCTCGCGGCGTGCACCGGCAAGACCATCTTCGTCTCCCCGCCCCCGCCCGACGGCGGGAACGACGAGGACTCGGCGCTCGCGTGCGTGAACGTCGATCCGTCGACCTACGACCGCTCGTGCAACGAGGACTCCGACTGCATCGACATCAGCCCCGGCGACATCTGCCCCGGCAGCTGCGGATGCGGGGGCGCCGCGGTGAACGTCGACGGCAAGGCGCGTTACGACGCCGCGACCGCGGGGCTGCTGACCGGCTCGTGTCCGTGCTTCTACGCGGGTGTCCCGACGTGCATCGCGCACGCGTGCACGCTCTGCCAGCCGGGCCCGGGCGGAACGTGCGTCACCACGAGCGACGCCGGCCCGCCCCCCCCGGCCGACGCCGGCGTCGAAGCGGAGGCCGACGCCAACCAGTGCGTCACGATCGACCTGTCCACGTACGATAGGTCCTGCCAGCAGACGTCCGACTGCGTGGACATCACCGCCGGCACGCTCTGCCCGGGCGATTGCCGGTGCGGCGGCTCGCCCATCAACGTGGACGGGCAGGCCCGCTACGAGCAAGCCGTCTCGGGGCTCGCGCCGGGCGCGTGCGATTGCCCCTACTTCGGCTCGCCGACGTGCGTGCTGGGGCAGTGCGTGATCTGCGGGAACGGCAACCAGTCGCCGGGCTGCCCCGACGGCGGCTGACGGTTGGCGCGCCGGGGGCCCGGTGTTGCGCCCGCGCAACGGTTCGTTCGCGCGCCGGCCCATTGTGCGCCGCGCTGGGGGCCTTACGGTCTGGCCCATGTCCTGGAACCTCGATCCCGTTCACACCCACATCGGCTTTTCCGTCAAACACATGATGGTCACCACGGTCCGCGGTCAGTTCCGCACGTACAGCGGCACAGTCCGCCTCGATCCGAAGGACTTCGCGCGCTCGTCGTTCGAGGGCGAGATCGACGTCGCCAGCATCGACACGGGCGTCGCCGACCGCGACAACCACCTGCGGAGCAACGACTTCTTCGACGCTCCCAACCACCCGAAGATCAAGTTCAAGAGCTCGCGCATCGAGCCCAAGGGCGACGGCGAGTTCGTCGTCCACGGCGACATCACCATCCGCGGCGTGACCAAGCCGATCGCGCTCGACGTCGAGTTCCACGGCACGTCGAAGAACCCCTACGGCAAGACGGTCGCCGGGCTCACGGCCTCCGGCACCCTCAACCGCAAGGACTTCGGTGTGAGCTTCAACGCCCTGCTCGAGACCGGCGGCGTGGCCGTCGGCGAGAAGGTGAAGCTGGAGGTGGAGGTCGAGGCCGTCTACGCCGAAGAGGCCGTCGCAGCAGCTTCCCCGGCGTGACTGCGGAGGCTCAGCGATGCAAGCGGGGGGGCACGACGCCCCGGGGCCGATGCGCGTGGTGCGCGGCCCGCAGCGCGCCGAGCCTCTTCGCGTCCATCACGCCGGTGCCGGTGACGCCGATGCTCGCCGCGACCGCGGAGGTGACGACGGAGAAGGGCCAGAACTGGTAGGGGAACGCCTGGTACGTCCCCCCGTCCGGAAGCGGGATGTTCTGCGTCGCGGCGACGTCCGCGGAGTAGATCGTGCCGACCGCCTCGGGCCACTCCTCGCCTTGCTGCAGCGACGTGTCGTTGTTCGGATCGGCCAGGAGCGTGACCTTCAGCTGTCCCGTCGTGCCGTTGTTCACGCAGAGAAGGGACGAGACGCCGTCGGGGCCGGTGACGCCGCCGACGAACTCGAGCTGCAGGTACGGCATCGGATTGTTCCCCTGCATCATCTGCGTCGGCGTGACGTCGACCGCATCGAGGCGCCACGATGACCGCGGCATGTCGGTGAACGCCGACACGTCTATGGTGAAGGGCACGCCCACCTGGGCGACGTACAGGACCTTGTCGGTCGACGCGTTGTAGTAGGCCTCGCCCGTGGGGACGGGGACGCAGGGGTTGTGGCCGAGCGCCGCCGCCGAGCGGGACCAGCTTCGCTGCACCAGCACGCCGCTGTCGAGCGACCACGTGTCCACGGGGATGCTCTCGCAGTTGTCCCCGACCTCGGCGAACTGCCAGGAAGTGATCCAGGGATCGTTGCGGATCTCCGGGATGGTGGGAGGCAGCGGCCCTCCGTCCGGGGCGCTGGCGTAGCCCCACTGATCGGTGACCCAGCTCGCGTTGTTGCCGGTCGCGGGATCCGTCGCGGCCTCGATGATCTCGTGGCTCGCCCCGATGGTGACTTGCTGGAGATCGTCTGCGGGAGTGGAGCCCGGGTAGGGGCAGTCGGGCACGATCGCGTACGCGATGGGCGTGACGCCATCGGAGTACGTCAGGCTGCTGTGGTAGCCCTGGAAGGACGAGCAGCTCTCGCCCCCCTGGTTGATCGCCCCGAACCAGATGTTCGACGTGGGCGGGAAGTAGAAGATGTAGAGGGAGTTGGGGCCGGGCGCAGGGATCGTGTTGGCCGTGACGGCGGCGGCGATCTGCTGGTTGATGAAGGTGTCGAGGTCCACTCCGCCGGTCGCCATGCCCTGCCCGAACGTGTCGATGTAGTTCGCCTGCGCAGCGACGCTCATCTCCACGGCGAGCCCGCTGGGACCCGGTCCGATGCAGAGACCTCCGTCCTGGATGCAGTAGTCCTTCGAGACGTCCGTGAACCACGGGGTCTGCGTGATGGTCCGGCCGAACGCCTCGAGCGTCGCGACCCCCGGCGTGGTCGAGAACGTAAAGGTGACGACCTGCGGAGCCTGCAGCACGCCCCCGCCGAGGTACACCATCGTGGGAAGCGGCCCGTGGGGCGCCTCGACGAAAGCGCCCGACCCGGCGTCGAAGGGCGGGCAGTTGGCGCCGAGGATCCCGGTGTCGCCCCCGGCGCCCGAGTCGGTGGCCATGCCAGAGTCCGCGCCGGAGTCCGCGCTGACGCTGCTGTCGGCGACCGATCCGTCGTTCGTCGCGACGCTCCCGTCCTCTCCGCCGTCACTCTGGCCGCCACCGCCGTCCGGCGAGGCGGGGCCATTGCCGTTCGAGCCGCATGCGACCGCCATGGCGAGCGCGACCACGCTGATGCCACACAGGGACGCAGAGGCCGGAGCGCCGCGACGATTCGTCATCCGGTGCTCTTATGCCATCGCTCGTGCGAGCACCAACGCAATCGCCTGATCGAGATCCCAGATCATTGCCCTGGATCGCGCTCGATCATGCTCCTGTCGGAACCTTGTGCTGCTACCGCAAGTACGGCTCGCTGCGTCAGCGCGCCAGCTCGCGCAGCGCGCTCGTCGGCACCCATGCGTCGAGCGCTCCGAAGCGGACACGTGTCCAGGTCGTCCGGTCCTCGACGAGCTCCACGCGTGCCCCTTCGGGCAGCGGCGTCGCGCCGGGCGCAACGAGACCGTGCTCGTCGCTCGGCCGCGCCGAGGGGCTGACCACGATGGCCTCGCGCAGGTCGAGCCGATCGTGCCGGGCGGAGAGCGTCATGACGACGGCGATCACGAGCAACGGAGCCGCCAGCCCCGCGGCGACTCCGGCGGCGATCCGGAGGCGCGGAGCGGTGGCCCGCCATCGCATGAACAGCCCGATCGAGAGCGTGGCAGAGGACAGGATGGCGAGGACTGCCCACGTGTCCTCGGCGAGCAGCCCCGCCACGGTACGCAGCAGCGAACGGCCGGGATCGACCTCCACCGACTGCCCCGCCTGCGTGCGCCGCCGCGCGACCTCGGAGCGCAGGATGGTGAGGGCTTGCGTCGCGTCGTCCGCGAGCTTGCGGTCGCGCGTGAGATCGCGCGCCTCCTCGAATCCGTGCGCCGCGCGCCCCAGATCGCCGGGCACCTCGGCGCCGATGCGAACGCGCGCCGCGTACGCAAGGCCCCGATCGTAGCTCGCGACGGGATCGACCACACCCTGATCCGCGAGCGCCTCGAACGCGCCGATGGCGTCGCTGGCGCGGCCGTCGTGCAGCGCTCTCGTTCCCTCCACGAGCAGCGCCGCCGCGTCCTCGTCGCCGAGGACCACTCGCGCGGTCGCGAAGAGCGCGAGGACGCCGAGTAGGGCCGCGAGCAGGGCCCTCATGCCCCGGTCTCGAGCGCGCGGATCGCCCCGCGGGCGCGCGCCCATCGCTCGCGCGCACCGGAGACGTCGGAGGCGTCAGGAGCGAACCGGGCCGCCTCGCACTCGCGCAGCAGGTCCGCGACCAGCGACGCCGTCGGCTTCGCGACCCCGCGCCCCTCGAGACGCGTCGCCACCTCGTTGCCGAGGGCTCCGCGGATGCTCACGCCCGCGTGCGCGACGGTCGCCGCCTGGAGCGCGCGCTCGATGGCCGCGTCCACGACGCGTGCGTCGGTTCCTTCGCAGGCCGCGATGGCCGCCACGACGCGGTCCTTCAGCTCCGCGGCGGGTGACGTCTTGCGGGACGACCAGGCATGGCGAATGCGGCGACCCACGGCGCTGCCGGCGAGGACCAGGCCGAAGGCGACGGGCCACGCGCCGATCCCGCCCAGCCAGAACGCGCGCGAGTCGTCGAGGTGAGCGCGGTTGCGCGGCATGCCCTCCAGGGTGTCGCGTTGTGCAGGCAGGCCCTGGAGCTTCTCCTGCTCCTGAGCGGCGCTGCTCGCCGCCGCGCCGCTCGCCGAGGGCTTCACGTGAAGGACCCCGAGCGAGGCGCGCGCGACGTCGTACCTCCTCTGATCGGGATCCCAGAACGGCAGCGAGAGCTCGCCGAGCGGGACGTCGCCGGCCTTGAGCGCCCGCACCACGAAGTCGAAGCTGCGCTTGCCGCCGAAGGTCATCGGCCCCGTCGTGCCGAGCTGGTCGTGCGTCTCCGGCTGGAGCCACTCCAGTCCCTCGCGGGCGGGCGTCGCGATGGCGGCGGGCAGATTGCCGGTGCCCGAGAGCTCGACGTGAACGCCCACGGCGCCGCCCTGCTCGACGTCGCGGGGGGTCACCTGCGCGGTGAGCGAGAAGCGACCGACGTCGCCCAGGGCGTAGCCGGCGGGACGCCCGGCGACCGGCGGCTCGGTCACGTGAACCGTGATGGTCTCGGTCGTCCGCTTTCCGGCGGCGCCGTGGGGGCGCACCACGGTGACGCTCATCGGACCGATGACCAGATCGCCCGAGTGCAGCGGAAACAGCGACCACCGTCGCACGAGCTTCACCGCCCAGTCTCGCCCGCCCACCGAGGCGAATCCGGCGAGCTGAGCGCTCTGATCCTCGCGCAGCAGCGGATGCTTGACGAAGTCGGCGGTCGTCGCGTCGCGGACGTCGGATTCGTCGATGTCGATGCCAGGCGCGGAGTTGTCGAGATACTCGAAGACGCTGAGCACCACCTGCTCGCCCACCACCGCGCTCGTCTTGTCGACGGTCGCGTGCAGGAAGTAGAGCGCGCCGCGCGGGGCATCGAGCGCGAGGCGCGGATCGGTGTTGACGGGCGGCGCCTGCGGCGGCTCCGGCTCCGTCGGGTCCATGCCCTGGAAGAGGCCCTTCCAGGGATCGAACGGCGAGAAGCCGAAGGGCTGCTGCTGGCTCTGCCTGCGCGGGGGAGCTTGCCCGGCGGGCACGACGCGCACGGAGACGGGAGACGTGCCGTAGCGCGTGTTGCCGACGACCACGGTCGGGGAGAGCTTGAAGGTGCCGGTGCGCTGCGCCTGCAGGGCGAAGTCGACGGTGAGCCCCCACCGGTCGCTGCGGACGCCGTTGATGCTGATGTGGGTCTGCGACGGCGACGGGTTCTTCCCGCGGAGCAGGAACCCCGGGGTGGGGGCCAGCTGCGGATCCGACGGCGCGTCGTCCTGGCTCTGCACCTGCATGATGAGGTGGAGCATGTCCCCCACGCCGACCGTGTCCGTGTCGGTCTGCAGCTGGATCTGGGGTGTCCCCGCGGCTCGCGCCGGCGATGACGAGGAGCAGAAGAAGACGAGCGCGGCCGCGAGCGCGACCAGCCAGTTCCACATCGGGCGCGGCGACGAGGTCATTTGTCCGCCATGCCCCGGACGCGCTTCTTGCCCGCGCGCTTGGCCTCCTCCTGCTGGAGCGTGGGCGCGTTCTCGAGCTGGTCGAGCATGCGGTCGTCCTGGTCGGAAGGAGGAGGTGGAGGCTGGGCGCCCGAGTCGGGTGGCTGCGAGCCGCTGTCGGGGGGCGACGGGGATCCGGAGTCCTGGCTGGCGTCCTGGCCCCCATCCTGCCCTGCGCCGGAGTCGGGCGCAGCCCCATCCTTTCCGCCACCGTCCTGTCCGGCGTCGTGGGAGGCGTCCTGACTCGCGTCCTGGCTTGCATCCTGGGAGGCGTCCTGCCCCGCGTCCTTCCGGTCCTCGATGCGGCGCAGGGCAATCGCGCGGTTCCATGCCGCGTCGCGGCCCAGCTCGTCGCCGCCGTCGACCTCGCCGGGGGCGAGCACGAGGGCCCGGTCGTAGGCGCGCACGGCGCCCTCGTAGTCGCCGTCGAGGAAGGCGAGGTTGCCGGAGAGGTAGCGCGCGCGCGCCCGAAGCTCGAGCGGCGTGCTCTCGTCGTCGGCGATGGCCTCGACCAGACGACGCGCGCACTCGACCTCGGCGTGCCGCTGCTGGCGCACCTCCTCGCTGACGCCCGAGTCGATCTCCTCCTCGCCGAACCGGCGCCCGTACTGCTCGCCGATGCGGAACAGCGACAGCCCCAGATCGAAGGTGCCGTCGGGCCGCTTCTTGAGCAGGTCCGGCGTGCCGATGCTGCCCTCCTTGCAGGGCCCGGTCGAGAGGTAGTCCTGCAGCTTGGCGGCGGCACTCGCGGCGTCGCCCCCGTCGGTGAGCTCGCTCACGGCCTCGCGCACGGCGGGCGCCTCGCGATCGAAGGGGCGCGACGGGTCCCAGCCGCACGCGGCGACGATCGCGCATCCGACCACCAGCAGGGGCAGCGTCCACTTCCTCACGACGCGGCCCTCCTCCGGCGCGGAGCTTCGCCGAGGAGCGCCTCGGCGATGAGCAAGATCACCGCGATCCCGAGCGGCCACGCGTACTCCTCGGCGTACACCGTCTCGACCTTCTCGCTCAGCTCCTCGCGCATCATCTTCTGCAGCGCGCGGGCGACCTGGTCGATCCCCGTGTCACCGTGCTCGGCCCGGACGATGGTCCCACCCGTCACCTGTGCCACGCGCGCCAGCTGCGCCTCGCCCTCGGCCGACAGCTCCGTCGTCAGCGGCTTGCCGTCGTCGTCGCGGCGCGTTCCGGTCACCCGACCGTCGGGCCCGACCTCGGGCACCACCTCGGGGGCGCGACCGCCGATCTGCACCACGTCGATGCGCGTGCCCTCGCGCTGGCAGTTCTCCGCCACGCTCGCCGGATCCCCCTCGAGATCTTCGCCGTCGGTGACCAGGACGATGACGCGCACGTGGTCCTTGGACTTGGGATCGCGCGAGAAGACCTCGCGCGCGCGCTCGAGGGCGCGCGCGGTGGCCGTGCCGCCGACGGGCATGTCGTTCGGATCGAGCTGGCGGAAGAACTGGGCGATGGCCGCGCCGTCGCTCGTCAGCGGGAAGCTCATGGGCTCGCCCGCGAACGCCACCGCGCCGAAGCGGGCTCCTGGCAGGTCCTGGATGAGCCTCGCGACCTCGGCCTTCGCGCGGGCGATGCGGCTGGGGGCGATGTCGCGCGCGTACATGCTCTTGGAGTAGTCGAGGACGATGACCACATCGAGGTTGGTCGCCGGGATGATCTTGGTGCCGCTGCCGAACTTGGGCCGCGCGAGCGCGACGAAGGCCAGGAGCATCGCCACCACCAGGAGCACCGCCTTGACCGCGCGCCGCCCCGTGGAGTCGTACGTGATCAGAGCCGCGAGCAAGCCCGGCTCGCCGAACGTCCTCGCGGCTCGCGTCTGCCGCACGCTCGCCCAGGCGATGGCCCCCGCGTAGCCGAGCAGCGTCAGGGCGCAGAAGACCGCCACCAGGACTCCCCACAGCGAGCCGAAGTCGTGGCCCCACCTCACGGGAACCTCCTCACGAGGACGAGGCGCACCAGCGACTCGAGCGCGAGCAGGATCGCCGCCGGTACGAGCAGCAGCGGAAACAGGTCCTCCATGGTCGACACCTGCGACTCGAAGCGCGTCTTCTCGAGGTGATCGAGGATGGAGTGCATGCTCTTCTCGAGCGCGCTCTTGTCGGTTGCGATGAACGATTCTCCGCCCGTCTCCTTCGACATCTTGCCGAGCAGCTCGGGGTTCACGGGGAAGTGCTGGCGCTGGTAGACGGGCTGGCCGAACAGGTCCGTGCCGGACTGCACGTCGACGTCGTCGCCGTTGCCGATCTGCACCGTGTAGACGCGCACGCCCTCCTTCTGGGCGAGGTGCGCCGAATACTCGGGCGAGATGATGCCTTCGTTCGAGTCGCCGTCGGTGAGCAGGACCACCGCCTTGCTGCGGGCGTCGCTGTGCCGCATGCGAGCCACGGCGGTGCCCACCGCGTCGCCGATGGCGGTCTTCGCGCTGTCGATGACGCCGAGCTCGATGCGGGAGACCAGGGAGGTGATGAGCGCGTAGTCGAGCGTGGGCGGCGAGAGGACGAAGGCCTGGCGCGCGAAGACGACGACGCCGATGCGGTCGGTCTTGCGGCGCCGCACGAAGTCGATCAGCACGTCCTTGGCGACGTCGAGGCGCGTCGCGCGGTGGCGCGGTCCCCGACCGCTGGGCGACGGCACGAGATCGTTGTTCGGCGAGTCCATGACCGCCTGCATCGAGCCCGACAGGTCGAGCACGAGGATGATGTCGATGCCCTTCTCTTCCTCGGTCTCGCCGTGGAGCACACTCTGGGGACGCCCGAGGGCCAGGACGGCCATCACCAGCGCGGCGCCGCGGAGCATGCCGGGCAGGTCGCGCAGCGAAGTCCTCCAGCCACGCGGGCCGACGACGAGGGGAAGGATGGTCGGCAGCCCGAGCCGGGGCACCCGTGCGTCGGCGCCGAGGGTCGCTCGCCACACGACGTACGGCACGCTCAGCAGCGCCACCACGAGCGCGGCGCACCAGCCGGCGCGCGCCAGCCACGAGAGCGAGTCGGCCGTGGACGGATGCGAGCCCAGCGGTCCGGGCCACGTCGTCCACTGGGCCGACCGCCACGCGTCGCCGCGCGCGAGCACCGGGCCCACCAGCGCGACGGCGAGGATGGCGAGGGTCCCGAGTGCGACCAGGATCCCGCGGATGGCCCGGGGCTTCATGCGCGCGCCTCCGGCGTCGCCGGGGCGACCGCCATCGCGGGAGCCGACGTGGGAGGCATGGTCGCTCGCACGACACGCTCGGCCTCGACGAGCGCACGCTCGCACTCGGTGAGCGTGGGCGTCACGTCCGCGAACTTGACCAGATCGCACTCCTGGAGGAACGCCGCCAGCTCGGGGAGCGGAAGGCCGAAGTGGGGCGCGCGGCGCAGGGCCCGCAGGGTCTCGTCGGTGGTCGACTCGAGCCCGTCGAACCCGAAGCGCGCGCCGAGGTACTCGCGAACGGCGTCGTTGACGCGATCGAAGAACTCGGAGAACCGCTGCGTCTCGAGCAGCCCGGCGTGGCGCGCCTCGTCGAGGCGCTCGAAGGCGACCTCCCACGGCGGACGCGGCGGAGGCGGAGGCGGGACCGGACGGGGACGCTTCATCCAGCGGTACACGAGCCAGGCAGCGATCCCGCCGAGCAGCACCCCCAGGCCGCCCCACTGCAGCCCGCGCTCGAGCGCCACCCACTCCTCCCGCTGCTGGCGGGGCGGAGGGTTCGGCTTCGGTTGCGCGTCGGGGGTCGACGCGGTGGGATCCTCGACGACGATCGTGTGAGGTTTCGTGCAGAGCGTGACGACGTCGTTGTTCGCGCGGGCGATCGACACCGGCAGCGGCGGCAGCACCAGGGTGTGCCGGCCCGGTTCGCTGGGCAGGGCGATGAGCGGCAGGTCGAGCGTCGTCTGCCGTCGCGCGCTCTTGGCGTCGGCGTCGCAGCTCGCCACCCGCGCGCCCGCCCCCCCGTCCTGATCGGGAAAGGCGAAGCCGGCGGCCTTCAGCGCCCTGGCCGTGTCGCTGTCGCTCTGCAGCTCCAGCCCGCGTGGCAGCACGGTCTCGCCCTTGCCGTGCGAGACGACGACGTGCAGCGTGACCGCGTAGCCGCTCAGCCCGCGCGCGGGGAAGGCGTCGACCATCTGCGGCCGATCGGCGCCCGTGGGCGCGGTCTCGACGCACTCGGCCCGCGCGAGGGCCGGCGCGAGCCACGCGAGAGCGGACACCACCACGAAGAGCCAGCGGTTCATCGCCGGATCCTCTTGGCGCGCCGCGCGAACAGGTCGCGCAGAGGCCGGACGAACGAGCCGCCCGTCTCGATCTCGACCGAGTCGAGCCCCAGCTTGTGGAACGCGGCGCGGCGCGACTCGTGGATCTTGCGCATGGCGGCGGCGTACCAGGCGCGCACCCGCGGGTCGCCCGTGTCGACCACGACCGACTGTCCGCTCTCGAGGTCCTCGAAGGTGGCGAGCCCCACGTCGGGCAGCTCGTCGTCGCGCGCGTCGGCGAGCACCACGGGCACGACGTCGTGCTTGGCCGCGGCGAGCGCCAGCGTGCGCTCGTAGCCCGTGTCGTAGAAGTCGCTCACGATGAAGGCGATGCTGCGTCGGCGCGAAGTGCGCACGAGCGACTCGAGCGACGCCCGCAGGTTGGTGGCGGCCCCCAGCACCGGCTTGTGATCGCCGGGTGCGTCCGGATCGGGTAGCGGGTGAGTGGGGGTGAAGCCGAGGATCTCGCGCACCACGCGCATGACGTGCTTCTCGCCCTTCTTCGGCGGTACGATGCGCTCGACCTTGTCGGTCGCGACGATGAGTCCCACGCGGTCGTTGTTCCGGATGGCGCTGAAGGCCAGCAGCGCCGCGACCTCGCTCGCGACGCGCACCTTGGCCGCCCGACGCGTGCCGAACCGCTCGCTCGCCGACAGATCGACGACGAGCATCACCGTCATCTCGCGCTCCTCGACGAAGACCTTCACGAAGGTGTCGCTCATCCGGGCGCTGACGTTCCAGTCGATGGTCCGGACGTCGTCGCCGGGCTGGTACGGGCGCACCTCGCGGAAGGCGAGGCCCTGGCCCTTGAAGCTGGAGCTGTAGGTGCCCGACAGCTGCTCGTTGGCGAGCCTTGCCGTGAAGATCTCGATGGTGCGGAGTGCGGCGAGAAGCTCCTTCGGAATCACGGTGGTACGGGGGTCGAGGGGGGCGCCGGACCTTCTAACACGGGCATCGTACAAACCGAGGTGCCTCCGTATTCCTGGGCTATAGAAACGCCTGGATGCGAAGGGCCACGCTCGGGATGGTCGGGGCAATCACCCTCATGGTGGCTGCCCCGGTGCTGTGGATGCTCGTCCGCCACCGGGGAGCCTCGGAGCCCCGCCTCATCGTGGCATCGGGACAGACCACGTTGAACGACGTACCCGTCCAGGCGGGCCAGCCGGTCGCCCAGGGGGCGCGACTGCGCACGGGGCTCATGAGCATCAGCTGCCTCGGCGTGCACACCACGCGCATCTGTCTGGGCGCGAACACGAGCATGCGCCTCGCGGCGATCGGCGCCGCCTCGGAGACCCTCGACGTCGAGCAAGGCACGGTCGTCGTCGGCACGTCCGGCGAGCAGGTGCTGGTCACCGTGCCCGGTGGGTCGCTGCAGGTCTCGCCGGGCATCGTCGAGGCGGAGGTCAGCCCGCGCGAGGTCGTCGTGCGCGCGTACGAGGGCAGCGTCGGCATGACGGCCGGCAGCGCACCCGCGTCGACCGTGACCGCCCCCGCGGTGCAGAACCTCCAGGGCAAGAAGCGTCCCCCGATCCCGCCGCTCGAGGCGGAAGAGCGCGCGATGATCACCCTGGCCCGCGCGTGGCAAGGCGGAAGCAGCGGCACCGTCCAGATCAACGGCACCCGCGGGCGTGTCGTGGTGGACGGTCTGGGTCTGGGCAGGCCTCCCGTGTCCGTGCTGCTGACCACCGGTCCGCACACCGTCCTCGTGCGCGAAGGCGATCAGGAGCTGCTGCGAAGAACGGTAGACGTTTCGTCGGGACAGAACGTCGTCGTCTCCGACTAGCCCGTCGGCTTTCGCGTGCAGTCGCGATCGGAAACGCCGTCCGGCGTGTCTCGTCAGCGGCACACAGGCTCGGTACGCTCCGATTTCCGTTGCTGGATGCGCCAACATGGTCGACCCCGTGAAGACCGCCGAGAGCCCGGAGACCGAGAGCTACGCCCAGCGCGTGGGCTCGACCATCCGGGGCAAGTGGCGCGTCGACGCGCTGCTCGGCGTGGGCGGCATGGCCGCGGTCTACGCCGGCACGCACCGCAACGGACAGCGGGCCGCCCTCAAGATCCTCCACGCCAACTTCGCGCGCGACAAGACCGTCTGCGAGCGGTTCACCCGCGAGGCGTACGTCTCGAACCGCATCCAGCACCCGGCGTGCGTCCAGGTGCTCGACGACGACGTCACCGACGAGGAAGAGCCGTACCTCGTGATGGAGCTGCTCGTCGGCAAGACCCTGCGCGAAGTGTGGAGGGACCTGGGCCCACGGGTGCCGGCTGCCGAAGCGCTGGGCTTCATGGTGCCGATCCTCGATTGCCTCGCGGCGTGCCACGCGGTGGGCGTGATCCACCGCGATCTGAAGCCCGCCAACATCTTCGTGTGCGACTCCGCAGCGGTCAAGGTGCTCGACTTCGGCATCGCGCAGTTTCGCAGCGCGGCGGCCGAGCACACGGCCACGGGCACGGCGCTCGGAACCCCGTCGTACATGGCGCCGGAGCAGGCGATGGGCCTGGTCGATCAGCTCGACGGACGGGCGGACCTGTTCTCCGTCGGCGCCATGATCCATGCGCTCGTCACCGGCCACCGCATCAACAAGGCGCGAACGGAGAACGAGGCGCTCATCCTCGCGGCGACCAAGCCGGTGCCCTCGGCCGCGCGCATCGCACCCGATCTGCCCGTGGAGGTCATCGCGCTCATCGACAAGTCGCTCGCGTGGGACCGGCGCAACCGGTTCGCCGACGCGCCCGAGATGCTGCACGCGGTACGGACCACCATCGCCGAGCTCCGCTCGCCTCGGGCCGCGGCGGGCACGACGGCAGCGGAGCGCGCTCGAGGCGGCACGATCGAGTTCGAGCCCGACTACGCGGACCAGCAGCAGCTCGAGGTCGAGCCGGCGTTGCCCGCGCCGGAGGGCTCGGGCGTGGCTGCCGACGATCCCCGTCTCGACGGGCTGCGCGACGCGTTCCGCCGGGTCGACCGGGTCCTGCCCAGCGTGAGGCAGCTCGGCTGGGAGCATGGCTCGACCACGCGCGCTCTGCGCGGCGCCTTCGAGACCATCGCCGAGCTCGCGGCGAGAGCACCCGTGGAGTGCGCCGTGCTGCCGTATTCGTTCACCTGGGGCGAGCACACCCTCTGGGAGCCCGCGGCCCCGTTCGACGCCGTGCCGTACAACCTGTTCGCGTGCGGCGTGCGGGCGATCCGGGTCACCCGCGGTGTGACGCTCGACGAGCTGCGCAGCCTGCTCTCCCTCTTCCTGCTCGAGCCCGGGCGCGACCTGCCTCCCGAGGACGATCTGGCCTCCGCCCTCTGGGAGCGCGCCCTCGAGCACATCGAGGTCGAGGTGGCCGACGCGTTCGTCGAGGGCGATGCGGCGGTGCGCGAGGCCTTCTACGGCGAGGCCGACGAGGTCGAGAAGCAGGCCGTCGCGGCGCGGGCCCACGCCAGCCGCGTCGAGGCCCGGGCCATGGCCGTGTCGACCGACCGCGACGCGCTGCAGGCTTCGCGCACGGCGCAGGCGTCACCGATGCACCTCGACGGCGTGGTTCGCGCCGTGCTCGCCGAGCAGCTCGTGTTGCAGGGCGAGGCCTGGAACGATCGCTACGTCGACGTGCTGCTCGAAGGGCTCGTGGACGCCGGGCGTCGCAAGGATGCGCCCGCGGTGCTGGCCTCGCTGCACGCCTCGGCGGCCGACCTCGCCGTCTCGGGTCAGCTGCAGGCCGTCGTCACGCTTCACCGGGAGCTCGTCGAGCGCGCCACCGACCGCCTGCCCGCCACGGTGGTGGCGCAGCTGCAGCGGGCCCTGGCGGGCGCGCTGTTCGGGGGCGAGACCCTCGCTCTGGCTCTGCGCACCCTCGAGACCGACCCCGCCGGGCTCCAGACCCTCGCGCCCGTGCTCGACACGCTCTCGGTCAAGGAGCTGCCGGTCGTGCTCGAGGCGCTGAAGCGACCGTTCGCCGCGCCCGTACGCTCGGCGCTGCTCGCGTTCGTGGGGCGCGTGATGGCGGGACGCGAGGCGCAGGTGGCGGCGGCCGCCACGCAGCTCGACACCGAGACCGCGTGCGCGCTCGTCGAGCTGCTCGCGGCCGTGAGCTCGCCGGCCGCGCGCGAATCGCTCGGCATGCTGCTGCAGAGCGAGAACCTCGCCGTGCGCCTCGAGGCGAAGCTGCGGCTGGCCAGCGGCCCCGAGGCGGCACAGGCCGAGCTGGTCGCGATGCTGGAGAACCGGTCGACCGCGGCGCGCACCGCCGCGCTGGGCACGCTCGCGCGGCACCGGATGGTGAATGCCTGGCCGACCGTCGCGCGGATGATCCGCGCGAGCGAGTTCCCCGAACGCCCGCCGGAAGAGCAGCGCGCCGTCCTCGACACCATGCTCTTGCTCGGTCCCGACCGGGGCGAGCCGCTGGCGCTCGAGCTGGCGAAGAAGAGCAGCGTGCTCTCCTCCGGCAAGCGGGAGGCCCTGCGCGTGTGCGCGATCGATGCCCTGGGAGAGCACGCGCGCTCGCAGGCCGCGCTCGATGCGTTGCGTGAGCTCGCCCAGGCCCGCTGGGGCACGAGCGACGAGACACGCGGGGCGGCGCAGGCCGCGGCGGATCGCATCGCCGCTCGCATCGCCGGCGGGGAGGGCGCGCCGTGACGCAGGGTCTCGCGCTGGGCGGCGGCGGCGCCGGCGAGGGCGTCCGCCGCGAGCACGCACGCTCGCTGGGGGCCGACGTGGTCGTCGGCGTCTTCCGCCTCGTCAAGCTCACGCAGATGCACGACCTGGACAACCAGGCGACCGCGCGCCAGCTCGAGGAGCTCGAGAAGCTCGTGCGCGACTACTGCCTGCAGGCCGGCTGCGACGTGAACATCCTGTTCGCGCGGCGCGCGGTGTTCCTCGCGGGGCAGCTTCTGAGGGCCTCCCACGGCGAGTACGACTCCGCCGCCGAGCTGGGCGCGACGCTCGAGAGGCTGGGCGGCTCGGAGCTGACGATCGCGCGCGACGTCACGGTCCAGGACCTGCGTGCCTTCGCGGAGGCCATCGCGACGTCCCTGCGCGAGAAGGGCGGCGCGTTCCGGTCGCCCACGCCCCGCATCCGGCTGCGGCCGGTCAACGACGCGGCCCGCGTTCGCGGGCTCGAGGTGGAGGCGCTGCCGCTCGAGCAGCGCATCGTGCGCACGTACGCCTCGGCGGTCGTGCTGCTGCGACGGTTCCACGAGCAGCTCGCAGCGGCGGACTACACGCCGCCTCGCAGCCTCAAGCGCGTCGCCCAGTCGCTCGTCGATCTGTCCACGGCGGGAACCATGGCGTTCCTGCGCGTGACCGAGGCGCGCAACGCCAACTCCGACGAGGCCGGCCGCTGCGTGAACACCGCGATCCTCGCCGTGGCCGTCGCCCGGGAGGTCACCGACGATCGCGCGGTGCTGGCGCAGATCGCCCTCGCGGCGATGGTCCTCGACGCGGGCCGTCCCCGCGCGGCCGCGGGCGCGTCGCAGGAGCCCGGCGTGTCCTCGGTGGCGGCGCAGCTCACCGAGGAGGCGCTCGAGATGCTGCCCGCGGGGACGGCCGCCGTGCTGACCGTGCTCGGTCGCCTCAACGACGCGACCATTCGCCGGACCGTGGTGGCCTACGAGGCGCTGACGCTGCGCTACGGCCGCGCGCTCGGACCCGTGTACGCAGGCCTGCGTCCCCCGACGCTGCACGCGCGCATCGTCGCGATCTGCCGCCGGTACAACGACCTGCTCACCCCCGAGCCCGGGCTGCCTCCCGTGATGCCGGAGACGGCGATTGCCACGCTGCACGGGGAGCTCGACGACGCGGCCGACCGGACCGTGCTGCGCATGCTCGTCGCGACGCTGGGCCTGTACCCGGTGGGGACGGTCGTGCGGCTGTCGAGCGGCGAGGTGGGCGAGATCGTCGCCGTGCCCGGTCGCAGCGCCCCGGCCGACCGGCCGTGCGTCCGCGTGGCGCTCGACGCAAGAGGGGCGGTCCTCGATCACCCCGTCGAGATCGATCTGGCGGCGCCGGGCGTCGATCCGCAGCTGCGCATCGCCGGCGTGGTGAGCGTCGACGGGTGGAGCAAGGGCCTCACGGCGCAGCGGCCGCGCGCGGTGTCGTGGTCCGAGCCGCCGTCGGGACAGTCGTCGGTCTCGGCGGTGCGCGCCGTCTCCGCGGCGACGCGGCAGTCGGAGCCGGAGAGCATCCAGTCTCCGGCAACGCTCGCCCCGCCCGGCCGGGCTCCGTCCTCGGATCGCCCCGCCGCGCGCCCTGCGAGCTCGAAGCCCGCGCCCCCCCCCGATCCCGGCGACCGGACGGTCGTGCAGCGCTCGCCCTTCGAGGACACGCAGGACCGGACGCCCCTCGGTCCGGCGTCCGAGCACAACGTGCTCATCGTCGAGCGCGCTCCGGTGAGCGAGCCCAGCGCCCGCGGGCAGCTGGCCGTGACGCCGCTGGTGCAGGTGCTCGTCTACATGCTGGACCACAAGCTGTCGGGCACGCTGGTGCTGCGAGAGCCCGACGGCGTGGAGAGCACCGTCATCTTCGAGGCGGGCGGGCCCGTGAAGGTCAGCTCGGGTCGACCGGTGGCGAGGCTCGGCGAGCTGCTCACCGAGCTCGGGATCGCGACGCGGACCGAGATCACGCCGGCGATCATCGAGGCCAAGCGGGCGGGCGTGCTGCTCGGGGCCCGGCTGCTGGAGCGGGGAACGGTCGACGCGGAGACGCTGAGGTCGGCCCTCGAGCAGCAGGTGGTCGCGAAGCTCGTCGCCCTGGTGCGCGCCCCGCCGGAGACCACGTACGCGTTCTTCCGCGACGCCGACCACCTCGCCGACTGGCCCACGGCGGAGAAGTTCCCGGCGCACCCGCTCGACGCCGTCATGGCGTGCACTCGCGCCTGGCCCGATCGGGCGCGCATCCACGCCACCCTCGCGCGCATGACGAACGCGTCGCTCGAGCTCAGCGTCGCGGCGGAGCTCGACCGCGTCGTCTTCACCGACGTCGAGCGCGGCCTGCTCGCGAGGATGCGCGATGCGCACCCCACGTTCGCGGAGCTGCAGCGCGAGCGCGACGCGGGCGACGAGACGCTGGCGTCGCTGGTGTACGTCCTGGCGGTCACGCGGCAGCTCGCCTTCATGGCGAAGCGCGGCCTGCCCATGGGCCGCGAGCACGGCGAGGCGCGTCCGATGACGGATCTGGACGACGAGCGCATCTCGCGCGTCTCCTGGGTGCCTCGCGATTCGACGGGCCCCGATTCTCTGCGCAAGCCGCCCTCGGGGACGCCGAAACCATCCTCCGTGACGCCCGCAGCGGCGGCACCGGCGTCGGTGGCGCCCGTCTCCCCTCCCGTGGCGTCCCCGAAGCCGGCCCTGCCGTCCTTGCCGAGCTCCCTGCCTCCAACCGAGAGCAAGCGGCCCGCCGCGGTGAGCGTTCCGCCGCCCCTGCCGAGCAGGCGGCCCCAGCCCCCGACGGTTTCCGACAAGCCGCCCGAGGGCCGGCCGTCGCGCCGCGCGCCGCGCATGGTTAGCGAGGAGAAGAAGACGCAGGCCGCCTCCGACGTCCGCATGGCCGACGAGGCGCTGGCGCAAGGACAGACGGCGATCGCGCTGACGATGGCGACGCGCGCCGCGCTGGCCGATCCCACCAACCGCGACGCGAGCGCCCTGGTCGCGTGGCTGCACGGCTCCGACGGCAAGCCGCAGCACCTGGCCGAGGCCATCGCCGAGCTCACGAGCAGCCTCGACGAGGAGCCGCGGCACGTGCGGACGCTGCTGTTCCGGGCGCGCCTGCGCAAGCGGAGCGGCAAGACGCAGGAGGCCATCGCCGACCTCGAGGCGGCGCTCGTCGTGGAGCCCGGCCACAAGGAAGTCGCGGGCGAGCTGCGGACGATGCGCGGAAAGTCGTCGACCTAGACCGTGGCCTCGGCCGCGTACTCCGCGATCCCGCGGAAGTTGAGCACCCGCACGCAGGGGCTGCTGCCGATGGTGCCGCGGCACGCGTCGGTGCCGCTGAACGTGGTCTGGTGTGCGTCGAGCGCGCGCAGGATGTCGTAGGTGAGGTCGTGCTCGCCGTCGACGCAGCGCGGGTCGCCGCACTGCACGAGGAAGAGGGCCGGGGCACGGTCGATGAAGACCGGGCGGACGTGCCGGGTGGCGCCGATGCCCGTGCGCTCCTCGATTTCGAGGCGGAGGCTGGTGAGGGTGGGGACGCGACTGCTGAGCCGCGGCGCCTCTTCTTCCCTGCGGCGACGCTCGGCGTAGCGCGCGGCGGCGGGGGCGTGGGAGCGGTGCGACATCATCATGGCTTGAACGTAACCATCTGGCGAGCAAGCGCCCGCCTGGCCCGTTCTTGAGCTACGATTCGAAGAGCCACTCTTCTCGCACCCTGGAGGGACCATGGCGGTGGGACGGAGTCTTCGCGGCTGGTGTGTGCTGGTCGCTTCCGTCGCCCTCGGCATGGGCGGCTGCGGACTGGATCTGCACGGGACGGGCAGCTTCGACGGCGGCGAGGAGGCCTCGAGCAGCGGCGGCGGCCCCGACGGGTCGGCCGATGCGAAGGACGCGTCCGACTCCGGCGACGCCACGATGCCCGACGCCCACGGCGACGGATCGGTCATGGACTCGACCGCCGACCAGAGCAACACGGACGCCACCACGCACGATTCGTCGACCGACGGTTCGTCCGAGACCGGGACGCCGTGCAACGCCGCGACGTGCGCCTCGGGCTGCTGCGCCGGGGCGGGGCGGTGCGTTCCCTTCGCCTCGCAGTCGGCGCTGGAGTGCGGCGCCGGGGGCGCCGCGTGCGGCGCTTGCCCCACCGGGCTGTGCGACACGACGGCGGGGGCCTGCCGGTGCGACGTGAACAGCTGCCCCGACGGCTGCTGCAGCGGGGGCGCGGGGGGCCTCTGCGTGCCGTACGGATCGCAGTCGACCGCGGCGTGCGGCACGGGCGGCGTGACGTGCGTCGCGTGCGGCTCCGGGCAGGAGTGCAACAGGTCCACGGGCGCGTGCGTGTGCGACGCGACGTCTTGCCCGAGCGGGTGCTGCAGCGGCGGGACGTGCGTGTCCGGGGCGTCGCAGTCGAACACGCAGTGCGGCACGGGCGGCGCCGCCTGCAGCGCGTGCGCAACCGGGGCCACGTGCTCGGGCGGCACCTGCAGCTGCGGGGGCGGTGCGTGCGCCGGCTGCTGTACGGCGGGCAGCACCTGCGAGCCCTACGGCGCAGAGACCTCCCAGTCGTGTGGCGCGGGCGGGGCCGCGTGCGCGGCGTGTACGTCCGGTCAGGAGTGCAACGCGAGCGGCCGGTGCGTCTGCGACGCGACCTCGTGCCCCGCCGGTTGCTGCAACGGCAGCACGTGCGTGCCGTATGCCTCCCAGAGCAGCGCCGTGTGCGGCGGCGGAGGCGCGGCGTGCAGCGGGTGCGCGTCGGGCCAGGCGTGCAGCCAGGGCGCCGCCGGCTGCACGTGCAGCGCCAGCTCCTGCCCGGGCGGCTGCTGCAACGCCGGCGCGTGCGTCCCCGCATCGGCGCAGACGGGCGCCGAGTGCGGCACCGGCGGCGCCGCGTGCGCCCCGTGCGCGGCCGGCCTCTGCGACACGACCAGCGGGACGTGCGCGTGCGACGCCAACACCTGCCCGAACGGATGCTGCACCTCCGGGGGGCAATGCCTGACCTACGGCTCCGAGACGTCCGCCTCCTGCGGCGCTGGCGGCGCGGCGTGCGCGGCGTGCGGCGCCGGACGGGAGTGCAGCACGACCAGCGGGCAGTGCGTCTGCGACGCCGCGTCCTGCGCGGGCGGTTGCTGCGCGGGCAACACGTGCGTACCGACGGCCTCGCAGTCGAACGCGCAGTGCGGCACGGGCGGCGCCGCCTGCGCCACGTGCTCCAGCGGACAGGCGTGCACCGGCGGCGCGTGCAACTGCGGCGGCAGCTCGTGCTCCGGCTGCTGCGCCGCGGGGGCGTGCGAGCCGCTCTCGAGCGAGTCGGTCAACTCCTGCGGCGCGGGCGGAGCCGCCTGCGTGGCTTGCGCGCCCGGCCAGGCGTGCAGCGGCTCGGGGCAATGCGTCTGCGACGCCGCATCGTGTCCGGGCGGCTGCTGCAACGGCAACACGTGCGTGCAGTACGCCCAGCAGACCTCCGGCCAGTGCGGCACCGGTGGTGCCGCATGCGGATCGTGCGCGACGGGGCAGGCCTGCAGCACCACGGGCACGTGCGTCTGCGACTCGAGCTCGTGCCCCGCCGGCTGCTGCAACGGCGCGACGTGCGTGAGCTACGCCTCCGAGTCGGCGGCCCAGTGCGGCACCGCCGGCGCCGCCTGCGCGAACTGCGCCAACGGCATCTGCGACACGACGAACGGCAGCTGCTCCTGCGACGCCACCACGTGCCCGAGCGGCTGCTGCAGAGGGGGTGCCAGCGGCACGTGCGAGGCCTATGCAGGAGAGTCGACCTCGTCGTGCGGCACCGGAGGCGCGAGCTGCGCGGCGTGCGCGAGCGGCCAGGAGTGCAACGCCGCGGGTCAGTGCGTGTGCGACGCGACCTCGTGCTCCGGCGGCTGCTGCAACGGCAACGCGTGCGTGCTCTACGCCGCGCAGTCTTCGGGCCAGTGCGGGACCGCGGGCGCCGCGTGCGCGTCGTGCAGCAGCGGCGACTCGTGCTCGAACGGCGCGTGCTCGTGCGGTGGCGGGGGCTGCTCGGGCTGCTGCACGGGCGGCGGGACGTGCGAGGCGCTGTCCAGCGAGTCGAACGGGTCGTGCGGCAGCAACGGCGCGACGTGCGCGGCGTGCCCCAGCGGCACCGAGTGCAACACGAGCACGGGCCAGTGCGTGTGCGACGCGACGTCGTGCCCGGGCGGCTGCTGCACCGCGAGCGGCACCTGCGAGAAGTACGCGTCCGAGTCCACGACCTCCTGCGGGACGGGCGGCGCGGCGTGCGCGGCGTGCGCCAGCGGGCAGGCGTGCAGCGCCACCGGGGCGTGCGTCTGCGACGCGGCCTCCTGCCCCAACGGCTGCTGCAGCGACGGCGTCTGCATTCCGTTCGGGTACGAGTCGGCATCGCTGTGCGGCAAGGGCGGCGGCGCGTGCGCGGCCTGTCCCAGCGGACAGGGATGCAGCTCCGCGGGGGTCTGCACGTGCAACGCGAGCACGTGTCCCAACGGCTGCTGCAACGGCGGCACGACGGGCGTCTGCGAGCTCTACTCGTCCGAGTCGGCCAGCTCCTGCGGCACCGGCGGCGCGAGCTGCGCCGCGTGCGCGAGCGGTCAGACGTGCAACGCGGCCGGCGCCTGCGTCTGCGACGGGGTCTCGTGCCCCAACGGGTGCTGCCAGGGCTCGACGTGCGTGGCCACCTCCGCCCAGTCGAACGCCGAGTGCGGCACCGGCGGCGCGGCGTGCGGCGCGTGCGGCTCGTTCCAGAACTGCAACGGCGGCACGTGCTCGTGCGCTTTCATGGGATGCAACGGCTGCTGCGCCGGCGGCAGCTGCGACAAGCTGTCGATGGAGTCGAGCTCGTCCTGCGGCGCCAACGGGGTCGCCTGCGTGGCCTGTCCCTCCGGGCAGACGTGCAACACGTCCTCCGGGCAGTGCGTGTGCAACGCGGCCTCGTGCCCGATGGGCTGCTGCACCGCGGCCGGGACGTGCGAGCCGTACGCCTCCGAGTCGAACGCCTCCTGCGGCACGGGCGGGGCGACGTGCGGCGCGTGCCCCAGCGGTCAAACGTGCGGCGCCTCGGGGACCTGCGCCTGCAACTCGGCCTCGTGCCCCAGCGGTCAGACCTGCGGCGCCTCGGGGACCTGCGTCTGCAACACGACGTCGTGCCCGGCCGGCTGCTGCTACGGCACGACCTGCGTCCCGTACGCCTCGCAGACGCCGATCGCCTGCGGCACGGGAGGCATCGCGTGCGCGACGTGCCTGGGTGGGGAGACGTGCTCGGCGGGGCAGTGCCGGTGAATGCCAGGCACGCACGAAACGTCATACCCGGCGAATGCGACCCACAGACCCGGCCGCCGTCGTGCTCGTTTGCGCCGCCACCGCGGCGGGTTGCTCCAGTTCGAACGCGAGCGCGGTGCCGGACGGGGGAACGGCCAGCGACGCGAGCACGCTCGCCGACTCGGGCACGAGCGAGATGGACTCGGGACAGCCGGCCTCGGATGACGGGAGCACGGGCGGCGGCACCCCCGTGACCCTCGCTTCCGGCCAGAACAACCCCAGCGGGATCGCCGTCGATGGCACGAACGTGTACTGGGTGAATGCCGGAACCTCGAACTCCTCCAAGGACGGCACGGTCATGAAGGTGCCTCTGGCCGGCGGCACAGCCACGACCCTTGCGTCCGGTCAGGCAAGCCCGGACGATGTCGCCGTCGACGGGCAGTCCGTCTACTGGAACGACTTCTGGGCGGGCACCGTCATGAGCGTTCCCGTGGCGGGTGGCGCCGCCACCACGGTCGCGTACGAGGGCCACGACGGCATGGCGGGACTCGCGGTACAGGGGAGCCACGCGTACTGGAGCGACGCGGCGCAGGTGATGAGCGCGCCGCTGGCCGGCGGATCCGTGTCCACGCTGACGAGCGAGCGGGTCGGGTTGATCCAGACGCTCGCGAGCGACGCGTCGAACCTCTACTGGGTGATCTCTCCGATCAGCCTCGACGGGGGCGCGGCGAACGGGGTCGTCGCCAGCTGTCCGCTCGGTGGCTGCAGCCAGGAGACGGTGCTCGTGTCGGGGCCGAGCACCTCGTCGCCGTGGGGGGCCCTCGCGGTGGACGCGACCAGCGTGTACTGGGCGAACGTCGGCGCCTCGGGCTCGAGGTCGGCGGTGATCCTGAAGGCGCCTCTTTCGGGCGGGACGCCGGTGACGCTGGCCACCCTCGACTCGGACGAGCCCCAGTCGATGGCGGTCGACGCCACGAGCCTGTACTGGACGAGCTTCGGCGACTGGCCCGTGACCGCGAACGGCGCAGTGATGAAGATCGCACTCGCCGGCGGGGTGCCGGTGACGCTCGCCTCGGGACAGGCGGCCCCGGCGGGCATCACGATCGACGCGACAAGCGTCTATTGGACCAACGAGGGCATCTGTCCCGGCTCGGCATCGTGCGCGCTGGGCAGCGTCGTGAAGGTCTCGAAGTAGCCGCAGTTCCGCCGCCTCCGCCGAGAGCGAGCGCCGGCGAGCTTTCTGGCGGAGGAGAAGGGATTCGAACCCCTGGTGGACTTGCGCCCACGGCGGTTTTCAAACTCAGGGTCGCCTGATGCAGGTGGTTGCACCAGCACGAAAGCGCGGGAAATCGAGCGTGCCGCGACCAACAATCCGGCACGGAGCGGCACCGAACGGCACCGCGACCAAGAGCGCGACCAAGTCCGCGACCAAGTGACCAACAGTGGGGACTTGGTCGCGCTGGCATCGGCGGTCTTGGACGCCGTGGCTGCGGGTCGGACCGAGAGCCTGGAGCTGGCGCTTCGGTTGGCCGAGGGGGTGCTCGACGTGCAGCTCGTTCGTCGCGCGATGGATCTTCGTGACCACCTACGAGGGCAGAGTCCGTTCGCGCTCGTGCGAGCCGTGGAGTTGGCCGAGTCGATTCTGGGGGCATCGCGCGAGGTCGGCGCTGTCGGTGGGAGCGGTCGTGGAGCTGGACCAAGGTGACGATCGCGTCGGTTGCGGCGAGGCCGGCTATGCACGGCTATGCACGAACGCCGCCCGGTAGATCACGCAGCCATCGGGCAGCGCGCTCATTGACACGCGCGCGCCGTGGCAGGTAGCCGTGACCCATGTGGCTCCGCTTCCACCGTGTGCGAACAGGCAGCTTCCGCGACGGACGCGAGAAGCTTCTCGTAGACTTCACCGATGAGAAGAACCAGGCCGTAGGCGACTGGTGCCCAGCGTGGCATGACGTGGAGCGCATCGTCCTTTCCGCGGTCGATGTCGAGCAGACGAACGACGGCGACTACGTGGACATGCTCCGCAAGGTCGAGGAGAAGCTGGCCCAACGGCTGCCGAAGCTCGGGATCGCTCGCCACGAGGCACTCATCCACTCGTACGAGCCGCCCAACCTGAACGCCGAGATCCTCGACCACGACCGGCCAGGATGGGGGCCGCACCGGAGCTTCCGCCTCACGTGCCCGATCCCCCAGCGACTCCTCGATCTCGTCGTGGCGAACGGCATCCGCGCTCATCTCGTCGTGCGAGAGCAGTCGGCGACGGACGTGCGCGTGTGGGCCGGCACCGAAGAGGTTTCTCTCTCCTCGCCTTCGGCGGCGGACCTGGAGATCATGAGCACGTCGTCGGGCGGGCTACTCGTGCACGGACGGCGCTGAAGGAACCGGGATCGTGGACGCGATTGGTCTTGCTCGATTGAAGGACAAGCTCCGCCAAGTCATGGCGTCCTTGAGCCACCAGAGCACTCACGCGACGTTGCCGGACGTGTTCGAGAAGCTGGGGGTCCGCGAGTTGCCAATCGAAGGGTCGCCGTCAAAGCACGACCGCATGAAGGCTGTTCTCGCACGCGTGCCCGACGAGGATCTACCGCGGCTTGCAGAACGTTACATCACGCTGTTCGACGTGAACCCCATCGAGCGCAACGAAATCCAGGAACTCCTCTGGAGGGACGCGCCCGGACCGAAGGTGCCCGAACGGTATCGACGCGAGGTCGCCCAGCGCCTCTCGACGGAAGACCTCCGTGCTCGCGGCCTCATGGATCTTCTGGAGCGGCTCTGGGTCCTCGACTCCGGGGCCTTCGAGTCGATCATGGAGCCGACCAAGTCCGTTCGCTACCAGATCGAACGTCACGTCCTACAAGATCCCGACTTCGAGCCCGAAGACGTGTTCGAGATGTTGGGAGCGTACACGTGCACGGATGCGCGGTTCGTTGCGTTCGTCGAGGGCCTCTGCTCGCACAGGTTTCGGCCTGATGCCGCCGAGCAGACGCGGATGGCGAAGAGCATGAACGAGGCGCTGTGCGCGTGCGGCATCGAGCTGGTCCACGCGGACGATGACGGGGGCTACCTGTCTTGATCCCTGACCTCTTGCCGCAAACCGGCCCGGTAATTCCGCAAAGGAT
>VFSW01002455.1_pt1 | contig 27974 bp, 26 predicted proteins | sample 5358111 | NCBI WGS metagenome assembly VFSW01 (sample SAMN11554181, study PRJNA540505) | mine drainage metagenome | isolation source: sediment from site ElyBrook_90M | place: USA: Ely Copper Mine, Vershire, VT | collected 2017 | reverse complement strand
ACAACACATATTGATTGACGCTCCTGGCGTCGGTCGTAGTGTACGAGAGTGTCCCTAAATTGACGGCATCGTGATTGTCGACCCGACGCGGCGCGTCGGGTCGTTTGCGGAAGTACAGATCGTGGCGAGCCACGGGACAGATGTGGAGGGGGTGACACTGTGACGACGCGCGAACGGATCTATGGCGAGTCGGCATTGCTTACCCCCGCCAACCTCATGACGATTTTTCGTCTGGCAGTTGCGCCGGTGTTCATCTACATGATCGTCACCCACCGAATATCGTGGTGGACGACCATCGTCGGCGCCCTCGCGGCGGCATCGGACTACTTCGACGGCATCGTGGCGAGGCGACACGGCACAACGACTTCAGGGGCGTTCCTCGATCCTCTGGCCGACAAGGTCGTGGTTCTGGGTGGTCTCTACGCCATAATTATTTCGCGGCCACACGGTGTGGCGAGTTTCATCATTCCCTCGATCATCATCACGTTGCGTGAGGTGTGGATGAGCGTGCATCGATCACGAGCAGCCAAGCTCGGTTTTTCAATCCCCGCTGTCAAGATCGCCAAGTGGAAGACGTTCGTACAGGATTGGGCAATAGCCTTCTGCGTGATTCCGCTAACCGCCCGGCATTTATGGATTGCTGACGTCACCATTTGGGTGGCGGTGGTGATGACGGTGTACACCGGCTGGCGCTACTACGTCGACGGGAAAGCGATGTTTGCTCGTGCGCGTTGAGATTATTGCGGTCGGCACTGAACTTCTGCTCGGCCAGATTCCCGATACCAATTCTCAGTGGCTTGGTGAGCGTTTGGCCGCCAACGGTATTGCCTCGCATTATCACCAGCACGTCGGCGACAATCATGAACGGATCGTTGCGGCATTTCGCATCGCATTGAGTCGCAGCGACGCGGTCATCGTCTGTGGAGGCCTGGGTCCCACCCAGGACGACATCACTCGCGCCGCCCTCGCAGAGATTATGGGCGTGAACCTGGTGCGCAACGACGAGATTGTTTCCAAGATTCGATCGTTCTTCGACGCGCGCGGCCGAACGATGTCGCAAAACAACCTCCTCCAAGCCGAAGTACCAGTCGGTGCCGCGGTCATCGAGCAGGTTCGCGGAACCGCACCGGGTCTCATTTGCCCGGTGGGGGACCAGGTGATGTATGCGGTCCCGGGCGTGCCCCACGAGATGAGCGACATGTTCGAGCGTGCGATCTTGCCCGACCTACTCGAACGGCAACGCGCACAGGGTCAGACGGCGGTGATCGTGTCGCGCGTGTTGCGCACCTGGGGCGCGAGCGAGTCGGGTCTCGCTGAAGCCGTGGCTGAACGCTTCGACGCACTGGTTGATTCAGATCGGGTAACGATTGCCTTCCTTGCTTCGGGCATCGAGGGTATCAAAGTACGCATCACGGCGAGGGGTAACGATTCTGAACATGCTCTCGCTCTGCTTGATGAAGAGGAGCAGTTGGTGCGCGCGCTGATCGAAGGGGCCTTCGGTGACATCATCTTCGGTCTCGACGAGGAGACCATGGAGTACGCCATCGCCCAGCGTCTTATCTCGCGGGGATTGAGTCTGGGACTTGCTGAATCACTCACGGGCGGGCTGATCGCCAGTCGTCTGGTCAATGTGCCCGGTGCCTCGCAGTGGTTCCGCGGCGGGTTGGTGAGTTACGCGTCGCAGTTGAAGTTCGATCTATTGAATGTCGCGCCGGGTCCAGTGGTGAGTGCCATGGCCGCCGAGGAGATGGCGCGTGGTGCGCGGGTATTGCTAGGCGCCGACGTAGCGCTCGCCGTCACTGGAGTCGCCGGGCCCGACGATCAGGATGGTCAGGGTCCCGGGACCGTTTTCGTGGGACTGGCAATTGGCGAAATAGTCTCACACGTACAACTTCGCGTCCCCGGGGATCGTGCACGGGTGCGTTCCTTCAGTGCCATTGGTGCACTCGACGCGTTGCGCCGCGGTCTCGATCGTTTGGCCTAATTTTTCGGAGAAATCCGTACTACGAACACTTGTTCGTAGTACGGTTCTTGTTAGCGGAGAGCGACCGATGTGACTAGGGGTCAATAGCGTGCCCCGAGTGACAAAGAACAAGGAGACATCAATGGCAACCGACGATCGCGCTAAGGCTCTCGAATCAGCCCTCGGCCAGATTGAGAAGCAGTTCGGCAAGGGTTCAATCATGCGCATGGGCGAGAACCTGCACATGAACATCGAGTCCATCCCCACTGGCGCGCTTGCCCTAGACATGGCACTGGGTATCGGCGGTCTACCACGTGGGCGCATCGTGGAGTTGTACGGTCCCGAGTCGTCTGGCAAGTCGACGCTCGCGATGCACGTGGTCGCCGAGGCTCAACGAAATGGGGGCGTGTGTGCCTATATTGACGCCGAGCACGCAATGGACCCGGTCTACGCCCGAGCCATTGGCGTGAACGTAGACGACCTCCTGATCTCCCAACCCGATACCGGTGAGCAGGCCCTCGAGATCTGCGACATGTTGATCCGCTCGGGTGCCCTGGACGTCATCGTCATCGACTCGGTGGCGGCCCTGACGCCACGGGCCGAGATTGAAGGTGACATGGGCGACTCGCACGTGGGCCTGCAAGCGCGACTGATGAGCCAGGCTTTGCGTAAGCTCACCGGCGGACTCTCGAAGTCCAATACGGTGGCCGTCTTCATCAACCAGCTACGCGAGAAGATCGGTGTCATGTACGGTTCACCCGAAGTGACCCCGGGCGGTCGCGCCCTGAAGTTCTACTCGAGCGTTCGACTCGACATTCGACGCATCGAATCGATTAAGGACGGTACCGAGGTGGTCGGCAACCGCACCCGCGTCAAGGTCGTCAAGAACAAGTGCGCGGCTCCTTTCAAGCAGGCCGAATTCGACATCATGTACGGTCAAGGCATTAGTCGTGAGGGCTCAGTACTCGACGTAGCGGTGGAACTGGGCTTCGTGAAGAAGGCCGGTGCTTGGTTTACCTACGAGGGGGAGCAGATGGGTCAGGGACGTGAGAATGTCAAGACATTCCTGCGTGAGAACCCTCAGACTATGGCAGAGATTGACGGACGGGTGCGTGAGCACTTGGCCAATGCTTTGCTGCCCGACGTGGTTGGCGGCGAGGTCGACATTGACATCGACGCCCCGTTGACGCTCGACTGAATCGTCAGATACGAGGCTGAGTATTCTTTTCCGCCTACGTTGGCGTCACCACTAGCGTTGGCCAAGTGAACCTGAGGCTTCGTTACCGTCAGTGGTTGGGTGAACGCATTCGTGCCACCCGCCGCTACGTGAATGAAGTAGCCACCGTGGCTCCGCAGGATCGATATGCAAGGCAGTTCTTCTACTTCGGTCGAGGGGCCGGATTGATGGCACCTCAAGGTGTCATCTATAACGAACGATATCTCTCGATCGGTGATGAGACCCTGGTTGGACCCAACGTGTGTCTTACCGCCGGTATCAACGGCGACCAGGAGATGTTGCACTCTCCGGTGGTTAGCATCGGTGACAAGTGCGTCATTGGACGGGGTTCGCACATCATTGGGCACTGGTCGATCACGCTAGGTGATGAGATTCAGTTGGGACCCTACGTCTACATCACCGATCAGAACCACACCTACCTGGACCCCGAGAAGCCGGTCGGCTGGCAGAGGCCTGAGGAGTCGGCGGTCTCCATCGGGTCGGGGAGTTGGCTGGGCACCAACGTGGTGATACTTCCCGGGACCCACCTCGGACGAAACACCACGGTCGCTGCGGGCGCTGTCGTGCGAGGGACCTTTCCCGACCACGTCGTTCTCGGGGGCGTGCCGGCGAGAATCCTTCGTCACTTCACGATCGAATCGGGCTGGCAGTCTGGCCCGCCGGCGTGAAAGAACACCTTGGCGTCGACCTGAGCCCTCTTCGTATTTCGAGGGAATATCGCCAGCTCTACGTGGCGGGCTTCATCACCGCCCTTGGCTCCCAGGCTACGTACGTCACAATTCCATTCCAACTCAAGCAACTCACCCACTCGCCTCTTGACGTCGGTGCGCTGGGTCTGTTCGAACTCGTCCCCCTAATTGTCTTCGGCCTCTACGGGGGCGTCTTGGCCGACCGCATGAATCGCCGCCGTCTCATCATCACAATGGAAGTTATGTTGATGATTGCGACGTCGGTGGTACTGGTGAACGCAGTGTTGCCGCACCCGCAAGTCTGGGTGCTTTACGCCGACGCTGTTGTCGCTGCGGCGGTGTCTAGTTTGCAACGTCCGAGTATCGAAGCGCTGAATCAGACATTCGTGCCCCACGATCTGCAGCGGGCGGCCTCGGCTCTGGCCAACATTCGCTACACCACGGCGTCAATCATTGGTCCGGCCCTCGGTGGCCTGGTGGCGGTCGGTGTCGGTGCGAGCTTCGTCTACGCCGCCAATCTGGTGACGTTCGCCCTCTCTCTCGTGTTGTTGTCGGGCCTCGCCCCGCAACGGCCGCCCGTCGGACCCGAGAGCGGCGATCGTGCGGCGTTGCGCGCAGGAATGGCCTTCTTGCGTTCGCGACCCGACATCGTGGGGACCTACATCATTGATCTACTGGCGATGACCTTCGCGTTTCCCGTCGCCATGCTGCCATTCGTCGCCGCGCGCTTCCATTCCAGCTACGCCCTCTCCCTGCTCTACTGCGGTTTACCCGCTGGTGCGCTCATCTTCACGGTTCTCTCAGGTTGGACGAAGAAGGTGCATCATTACGGACGAGGCGTGGTGTTCGCGGCGTCTCTGTGGGGACTAGGAATTGCTCTCTTCGGCTTCTCCTCGTCGTTGTGGTTGGTCCTCGCGGGTCTGGCGATTGCGGGCGGGGCGGACTCGCTGAGCGGCATATTTCGTTCGACCATGTGGAACGAGTCGATCCCTCCCGACATTCGCGGCCGCATGGCGGGCATGGAGATGATTTCGTATTCCTTGGGCCCAACGGCTGGTCAGTTTCGCGCGGGTGTGATGGCGGCGTGGACGAGTCTGCGCTTCTCACTGACCTTCGGTGGACTGGCGTGTTCGGGCTCGGTCGCTGTCGTAGGAGCAGCCCTGCCGTCACTGTGGCGCTTCGATGCTCGTAGTGATGTCAACGTCGCCACGGTGCGAGAGTTGCGCTCGCGCGACGAGTAATTCTGTGGGCATGATGAAACCCCCTAGCATTTGACCGTGTCTCGCACTACGTACCTAGTCACCGTGTCTGGACCTGACCGCGTCGGGGTGGGTGCCGAACTCTTCGCGGCGCTCGCACAAGTGACCGCCGAGGGTGGACAGCTCTCCGACGTCGCCCAGATCACGATTCGTGGTGCCCTGGTGCTGTGTGGTGAGGTCAGTGTGGATGAGTCGGTGAGTGAAGAGCACCTTCGAATCGCCCTGGCTGCACGTGACATCAACCGTGACGGTATCGTCGCTACCATCGAGCGCGTCACGCCCGATCCGGTGCAGATGGGCGGACGTCTTCTGGTAACACTGCTCGCCCAACGCATCGGTGCCGACCAACTCGAGGGGATTTTTCGCGCGATCGCTTCGGTGCAGGCGACGTGTGAACGCATCGTCCACTTGGCGAGCTACCCGGTCGATTGTTATGAACTCGTGGTGCGCGGTAACGATCACGCGGCGTTGCGCGAAGCACTCACTGTGGTGGCGCAGGCCAGTGGCGTCGATCTCGCGGTGCAACGCGCTGGACTGCATCGGCGCGCCAAGCACCTGGTCGTTATGGATGCCGATTCGACTCTGCTCCAAGACGAGGTGATCGACCTCCTGGCCGAAGAAGCTCACTGCGCCGACGAGGTCGCCAAAATCACCGAGCGAGCGATGGCCGGCGAGTTGGACTTCGCCGAATCGCTGCGCCGCCGCGTCGCACTTCTCGCGGGCCTCGATGCGGGCGTGCTGGACCGCGTGCGTGAGAAGTTGCGTTTGACACCGGGCGCACGCACCTTGCTTCGCACGTTGCATCGTCTGGGCTACGTTCCCGCAGTCGTCTCGGGCGGCTTCGTCGAAGTGCTTGCGCCACTGTTGGCCGAACTTCACGTGGACTACCTCGAAGCGAACCGCCTCGAGATTGCGGACGGCATTATCACTGGCCGTCTGGCGGGGCCCATCGTGGACCGGGCAGGCAAGGCCCGGGCGCTGGAACGTTTCGCGGCTGAAGTGGGCGTGCCCCTCGCGCAGACGGTGGCCGTGGGTGATGGGGCCAACGACATTGACATGATATCGGTGGCGGGACTCGGCATTGCCTTCAACGCCAAGCCCGTCGTGCGAGAGCACGCCGACGCGGCGCTTTCGGTTCCGTACTTGGACGCGGTCCTCTATTTCCTTGGCATCAGCCGCGAGGAGATCGAGGCAGACTAATCACACCGATTCATCGCAGGCTGAGATCCGTTGGTCCGCTGGACCACACCTTTGCCATCCACGATTCAATCTCGTCGGGATCGCGGGGCAGGCCCGCGGACAAGTTGCGGTGTCCTTCGGCGGTGACCAGGACATCATCTTCGATACGTACGCCAATCCCGCGATACTTCTCGGGGACGGTGAGGTCGTTGGCCTGGAAGTAGAGGCCGGGCTCGATGGTCAAGACGTATCCCTCGTGCAACACGCCGTGATACGTCTCGTTACGGGCGTTGGCGCAGTCGTGGACGTCGATGCCCAGCATGTGACTGGTGCCGTGCAGCGTGTAGCGGCGATAGAGTTGCCGGTCAGGGCGCAGGGCTTCCTCGGGTGATTCCTGAAGGATGCCCAAGTCGTGGAGTCCCTCGCTCAGTACCTTCATTGCCACGTGATGAGGCGCCCGGAATTCGACCCCGGGACGTACCGCGTCCAGTGCTGCCTGCTGAGCCGCGAGCACTAACTCGTAAATGCGTCTCTGCTCCGGGGAGAACCGACCATTGACGGGGATGGTGCGTGTCACGTCAGCGGTATATAGCTGGTGACACTCGACACCCGCGTCGAGCAGCAACATGTCACCGTCGCGCACTTCGCCATTGTTACGCGTCCAGTGCAGCACAGTGGCGTGAGCACCTGTCGCCGCGATGGTGTCGTAACCGACGTCGTTGCCCTCGACCCGCGCACGCAGGTTGAAGACCCCTTCAATGACACGTTCGCCGCGGCCGACCGCCTGGGGAAGAGCCCGTACCACGTCTTCGAACCCCTTGATGGTGTGGCTGATGGCCTCTTCGAGTTGGGCGACCTCATAGTCGTCTTTGACGAGGCGCATCTCGGAGAGACGAGTGGCGAGCCGATCGTCGTCGGCGTCGCCATCGACGAAAGCGTCGATCGTGGCGTCGAATCCTCGCACGCAGAGCACGCGCGTCGCCGCGAGCGACGCCAGGTCCTTTTCGAGTTGATCCAGTGGCGCGGTCTCGATGCCGTAGTACGTGGCGCACTCGGCCACGCCGCGCCGCGCGCCGACCCAGAGTTCACCGTAGCGATCGTCGGTGTAAAAGGCGTGCGTCGAAAAGTCGCGTCGAGGTGCAACGTACAACGTGGAACGCGGCCCTCCCGCGCTTGGTGAGACGACGAGGACCGCATCAGGCTCCTGGCATCCGGTCAGGTAGAAGAAGTCGGTGCCCGCGCGAAAGCGGTAGTCGGTGTCATTGGCGCGAACCTTGGGATTTCCGGTGGGCACGACCAGGGTGCAATCGTTGAAGTGGCGACCGACATCACGGCGTCGAGCTGCGAAATTCGTCACCGCGGGGTGCACCTCGGGACTGGGGTCGATCGTGGCCCAGTGCGAGGTCATGTGATCGACGAAAGCGCGCGGGATGGGGGGACGGTGATAGCCGGTCCAGACCCAGTGCTCCGAGACGGGGTGATCCTCGGAGACGTCGGGCGCGGGCTTGGGAAGTTGGGCGTCGGTCATGGCGTCCAACTTACCGTCGAAGTTCTCGGCGTTGATCGAGGGCGAGTCAGTTCTTGGTGGTGCGTTCGACGAAACGCCATGCGCTCGGTAGGGCGACCCCCGCCACAACGGCCTTCGCGAGATCGAAAATCAAATACGGGGTCATGCCGACGGTCACGGCCTTGGCCAGGGACATGTGCAGATCAACCGCCAGCCACGGGACACCGATCGCGTAGATTGCGAGCTCGCCGATAATGAAGAGTCCGAGCGCACTGACGACGTTGCGGTCGTTCCCCTTTGCGGCGAGCCAGCTCATCAGGGTCACCGACAAGACGAAGCCGAGCAGGTATCCGAAGAGGAGTGACGAGTAGCCGCTGGCGTGACCGGCGAACCAGGGGACCCCTGCGAGACCGACCGCTACGTAGAGCGCCATAGCGGTAATCGCACGCCGCACCCCGAGCGTACTACCCACCAATAGGACCGCGAGGGTCTGGCCGGTGAACGGCACGACGAAAGGGTGGATGTAGAACGAGATCTGCGCCATGAGACCGACGAAAGCGGCGGCGCCCACGACCAGCAGAGCATCGGCGAGGAGCGACCGAGGTACCACGTCAGCCAGGACGGAGTGGCGGGTGGGGACAGCGACTGTGGACATGAAAACTCCTTTAGGGATGTCGTGGCACCACTGTAGGTCAGGGTTCGAGTCCCGTGTCCGCGTTACTCCGCGGTAGCAATCCAGTCGTGGTCTCGCGCAATCTGTTCGGGGTCGCCGATGCGCAGTCCCGTCCGGTGCTGAAGTGTGCGGATCAGACCGCCCGCTTCGTAAAGTGACTCATGAGTGCCAGTGTCAAGCCAAGTGGTCGCGCGTGACAAGGTCTGCACGTGGAGTTCGCCACGTTCGAGGTAGGCATTGTTGAGCGCGGTGATCTCGAGTTCGCCGCGTGCGCTGGGCGTGAGGGTCTTGGCGAGCGTGGACGCTCTCTCGTCGTAGAAGTACAAACCCGGAATCGCGTACCGGCTCTTAGGCTCCTTAGGCTTCTCCTCGATGGAGAGGACCTTGCCATCGTCAGCGAATTCCACGACGCCGTAGGAGGTCGGGTCCGAGACCTCGTAGGCGAAGATCAATGCGCCCTCGATGTCAGTGTTCTCGCTGAGGTGCGAACCGAGACCGGGGCCGTAGAACAGGTTGTCGCCCAGGATGAGGGCGCATTTGTCGCCGGCGAGGAATTCTTCGCCCAAGATGAGCGCTTGGGCCAGACCGTTGGGTTGGTCTTGGACCACCCAGGAGATGTTCAGTCCGAGGTGCGATCCGTCGCCGAGCAGGCGCTGGAAAGCCGCCTGGTCGTGCGGCGTGGTGATGAGCAAAATGTCGCGTAGCCCGGTCAGCATGAGGGTGCTGAGTGGGTAGTACACCATTGGCTTGTCGTACACCGGAAGCAATTGCTTCGACGTCGCCCGGGTAATGGGGTGCAGACGCGTGCCACTACCACCAGCCAGAATGATTCCCTTCACTCCATTAGTATAGAAGTCCGTCAACCCCTAGCTAAGGCCGAGGTATCGCCATGCGCATTGTGATCACCGGAGCGGCCGGATTTATCGGTTCTCGCTTCGCCGAGATGTTGCTGGAGGCGCAGCACCTGGGTTACGACGACATTGTGATTCTCGACGCACTGACCTATTCGGGCCGACGCGAGAATATCGAGGGTGTCCTTCGCGACTCGCGGGTCAGCTTCGTGCAGGGCGACATCACCGATCCTGAGGTGACTGACGATGTCCTACGCGGAGCCCAAGCGGTCGTCCACTTCGCTGCCGAGAGCCACGTGGACCGCTCGATCACCGGTGCGCGCACCTTTTTCGAGACCAACGTCATCGGCACCCAGACCTTGCTCGAGAGCGCGCGTCGTCACCAGATCGAGCGCTTTGTGCACGTTTCTACCGATGAGGTCTACGGTTCCATCGCCGAAGGATCGTGGTCGGAGGACCATGTCCTCGAGCCCAATTCCCCGTACTCCTCGTCCAAGGCCGGCTCGGACCTAGCAGCCTTGGCCTATCACCGCACGTACGGGATGCACGTGTGCGTGACGCGATGCTCGAACAATTACGGTCCCCGCCAGTTTCCCGAAAAGGTAATTCCCCTCTTCGTCACTAACTTGATGGATGGGCACAAGGTGCCCCTGTACGGTGACGGTCTCAATGTGCGTGACTGGCTCCACGTGGACGATCACTGTCGTGGGATCTTGCTCGTCCTCGACGGCGGACGCGCGGGCGAGATCTATAACATCGGCGGAGGCACCGAACTGACCAACAAGGAACTGACGTATCGCCTCTTGCAACTCTGCGATAAGACCGATGCGAGTATCGAGCCCGTCGCCGACCGTCTCGGTCATGACCGGCGTTACTCTGTCGATTGTGCCAAGATCAGCAATGAACTGGGGTACAGTCCACAGGTACCCTTCGAAGAGGGACTCGCCGATGTCGTGCAGTGGTACTTCGACAATGAGTCGTGGTGGCGCCCCTTGAAGGAGGCGCTGTGAATCTGCGCGAGCTCGAGATCGCGGGACTCTACGTGGCGGAGTCTCGTGTTTTCGCCGACGACCGTGGCTACTTTCGTGAGTGGTTCAAGTTAGGCGATTTCCATTCGGCGGGTCTCGACTTCTCGACCGAGCAGTCCAACCTCTCGTTGTCCTCTCGTAACGTTGTGCGCGGACTGCACTACTCGATGGCCCCGCGCGGACAGGCCAAGGTGGTCACCTGCGTCTACGGGACTCTCGATGACGTCATCGTCGATGTTCGCGTGGGATCGCCCACCTTCGGTGCAGTGGTGACGGTATCGCTCGCCGCCGATCAGGGCACGACCGTCGTACTGCCCGCGGGCGTGGCTCACGGGTTTTGTGTCACTTCGGGCACGGCCGCCCTGTCCTATCTCCTGTCGACCCCCTACGACGCCCCCCACGAACTCGAGATCAATCCCCTCGACCCCGAGATCAATGTCCCCTGGGCGTTGAGTGCTGAAGCGATCTTGAGCGAAAAGGATGCCGCCGCACCCTCGTTGTCGCAGCGCCTCGCAGCTGGGGAGTTGCCGATCTACTCCTGAGGGGACTGGGCTGGTAGCGGTCCACATTGCTAGCCTGACTTAAGTGAGTACGGCACCACTTCGGTTGGTCAACGCTGGTGAGCGCGGCGTGCTGGTCCCAGCGGTGATATCCGTTCCTGCGATACACAATGAAGATGAGTTGCGGCGCTTCGTCGGTTCCTTCAGCGGGGTGGATGCGGTCGGTGTTGAGAGCCGCGTCGCGAAATTGGGCACGCGCTCATTGAAGAAATCGACCAAATTGTCCGCGATCGATTTGGCTATCGCAATGGTGGATCTCACCACTCTCGAGGGTTCGGACACTGAGGGTCGAGTGACCTCCCTGTGCACGAAGGCTCGGCGTCCCGACCCGAGCGACCTCACGGTGCCCAGCGTGGCGGCGGTGTGCGTGTATCCAGACCTCGTAGCCCACGCGCGCCGCGTCCTCGCCGACGCGTCCGTCGCCGTGGCCTCAGTGGCGACAGCGTTCCCCTCGGGGCGTGCGTCGTTGAACGTGAAGCTCCTCGACGTGGCCGACGCCGTCGCGGCGGGAGCCCACGAAGTCGACATGGTCATCGATCGCGGGGCGTTCCTCGCGGGTCATTGGGGTCAGGTCTTCGACGAGATCGTCGCGGTGAAGGCGGCGTGCGGCGGTGCGCACCTCAAGGTCATCTTGGAGACCGGTGAACTGGTGACGTACGACAACGTGAAGCGCGCCAGTTGGATCGCCATGCTGGCCGGAGCAGATTTCATCAAGACCTCGACGGGCAAGGTCGGCGTCAACGCAACCTTGCCCGTGGCGTTGGTGATGCTCGAAGCGGTACGTGACTTCGCCGAACAGACGGGTCAGTTGGTGGGGGTCAAGGTGGCCGGTGGCATTCGCACCACCAAGGACGCACTGAAATATCTCGTTGTCGTGAACGAGACGGTCGGGGCGTCGTGGATGACGCCGGAGTACTTCCGATTCGGCGCCTCGTCGTTGTTAAACGACTTGTTGATGCAGCGTCGCAAGCAACGTACCGGGGCGTACGTGCGACCCGACGAATTCTCAGGGGACTGACATGACCGACAATTCACTCACTTCAGAACTCGGCGCGCTGAGTTACGACCCGGCCCCCGAGTCCGCGTCCCTGGCCCGACTCCAACCGAGTTACGGACTGTTCATTGACGGCCAGTTCACCGACCCCTCGCGCCACCAGCAGTTCGGCTCGATCAACCCGGCCACGGAAGAGACGATCGCCACGGTGGCGATGGCGAGCTCGGCCGACGTCGATGCGGCCGTCTTGTCGGCGCGCCGCGCCTATACCAAGGTCTGGTCCAAGACGTCAGGAACCCAACGCGCCAAGTACCTCTACCGCATCGCGCGACTCATCCAGGAGCGCTCGCGCGAACTCGCCGTGGTGGAGACTTTGGACAACGGCAAGCCCATCCGCGAGACACGCGATATCGACGTGCCCTTGGCGGCGGCGTATTTCTTCTACTACGCCGGGTGGGCCGACAAGCTCGAATACGCCGGCTTCGGGTCAAATCCTCAACCAGTCGGCGTCGCGGGGCAGATCATCCCGTGGAACTTTCCGCTACTGATGGCGGCCTGGAAACTCGCACCGGCCCTCGCGACGGGCAACACGTGCGTGTTGAAGCCCGCGGAGACCACGCCACTCAGCGCCCTCATCCTGGCCGAGATTCTTCAGCAGGCGGGACTACCTGAGGGTGTCGTTAACATCGTGACCGGCGATGGAAGCACGGGTGCTGCGTTGGTGGAGCACCCCGGTGTCGACAAGATCGCGTTCACCGGATCCACCGAGGTCGGTCGCCTGATCCAGGAGCGCGTGGCCCCGACGGCCAAGCGATTGACCTTAGAGCTAGGGGGCAAGGGCGCCAACATCGTCTTCGATGACGCTCCGATTGATGAGGTTATCGAGGGGATCATCGACGGCATCTTCTACAACCAGGGGCACGTGTGCTGCGCGGGATCGCGACTCCTGGTGCAGGAATCGGTCGCTGATGAGGTCCTGCGTCGACTCCTTCGCCGTGTGGACCAGTTGCGAGTCGGCGATCCGATGGACAAGAACACCGACGTGGGAGCGATCAACTCCGCCGCCCAGCTCGAGCGTATCCGCGAACTCTCGCACTGGGGCGAGCGAGAGGGTGCGACGCGTTACACGAGTTCGTGCGAATTGCCCGAGAGGGGCTACTGGTTCGCGCCGACGGTTTTCGCCAACGTGGCCCAGAGCCACCGGATCGCGCGTGAAGAGATCTTTGGTCCGGTGCTCTCCGTACTGACTTTTCGCACGCCCGAAGAAGCGGTGGCCAAAGCCAATAACTCGAACTACGGCTTGGCATGTGGCGTGTGGAGCGAGAAGGGCAGTCGTACCCTGTGGGTGGCCCAGCGTCTACGTGCCGGGGTGATCTGGGCCAACACCTATAACAGGTTTGACCCCACCAGCCCTTTCGGCGGCGTTCGCGAATCGGGATTCGGCCGCGAGGGCGGCCGCCATGGTTTGGAGGCGTACCTCAATGTCTGACCGACTCGACGTCAAAAAGACGTACAAACTGGTGGTGAACGGCGCCTTTCCACGTTCAGAATCCGGACGTAGCTACGAGGTGGTCTCCGCCAATGGGAGATTCCTCGCCAATGTGGCCCAGGCGTCGCGCAAGGACCTGCGCGACGCGGTGGTCGCTGCGCGCGCCGCACAGGCGAAGTGGTGGAATGCTTCGGCGTACAACCGTGGGCAGGTCATGTATCGCTGGGCCGAGATGGCCGAGGGTCGGCGCGCCGAACTCGTGGAGCACGTTCAACTCGCGGAAGGGCTGAAGAAGGGTGAGGCCCAACGAAGCGTCGCTCGGGCCATAGACCGCATTGTCTGGTACGCCGGCTGGACCGACAAGGCAACTCAGGTTCTCGGAGGAGCGAACCCTGTCGCGGGGCCGTACTTCAATTTCTCATTGCCCGTTCCGACTGGCGTCATTGGCGTGGTCGCCCCTCAAGAGTCTTCGCTCGAAGGTTTCGTCGAAGCCGTCGCTGCCCCCATCTGCGTGGGCAATTCGGTGGTGGCGCTGGCGAGTGAACAACGACCTCTGGCGGCAGTCGTCCTCGCCGAGATGACGGCGACTTCAGATTTTCCCGGTGGCGTGCTCAACGTCTTGACCGGTCGCACGCGTGAGTTGGTTGCGCACTTGGCCAGCCATGAGGACGTTGACGGACTCGACCTGAGTGGTAGCGCAGACTTGGGCGACGAGCTCGCGCACCTCGCGGCCGGATCGATCAAGCGCGTGTACCGGCCACGCGCCAGCGACGAGGAGAACCCTCTTCGTCGACTGCGGACTTTTGTCGAGACCACCACGGTCTGGCACACGATTGGACAATGATGACCAACCCCTACCAACTCGCCACTGAAGCCGCCGACGAACTCCGCGTGCGTAGCGGGGTGGACTCCTATGACGTGGCAATCGTACTCGGCTCGGGCTGGAAGGAAGGAGCCCAGGCGCTGGGGACGCCCTTCGCCGAAGTCGCCACGGGGACGCTACGAGGTTTCGTCGCCCCCACCGTGGTGGGTCACGCGGGGCAGATTCTCTCGCTCGACGTGAATGGCGTCAAAGTGGCCCTGGTCTCGGGAAGGGTCCATCTCTATGAGGGCAATACTGCCGATCAAGTCGCACATCCAGTGCGTACCGTGATCGCCGCGGGTGCGCGCAAGGTGGTGCTGACGAATGCCTGTGGAGGCATCGACCCGGACAAGGGTCCCGGATCGGTCGTCGCGATCAAGGACCACATCAATCTGACCGCCACTTCGCCGATGGAAGGTGACGTTCCACCGGCGCCGTACGGCTCTCGTTTCGTCGACCTGACCGATCTCTACTCGCGGCGCTTACGCCGCGCCGCGCTCGCCGTCGCACCCGAACTGACGGAAGGCGTCTACGTCGGATTTCGTGGGCCGCATTACGAGACGCCGGCCGAGATCGCCATGGCGCGGACAATGGGCGGAACGCTGGTGGGGATGTCGACGGTCCTCGAAGCGATTGCTGCTCGCCACATGGGCGCTGAAGTTCTGGGTCTCAGCCTGGTGTCGAATTTGGCGGCGGGTGTCGTCGATGCACCGCTGAGTCACGTGGAGGTCCTCGAGGCCGGCCAAGCAGCGTCGGCTTCGTTGGGCGGGTTACTAGCTCGATTGATCCCGGTGCTGTGAAAGAGGATTTCTTATCGTGTGTGGGTGCGTGGTTGGCCGTCGACCCCGACGAAAACGATCGCGCCACGCTGGAGAGGTTGTTGGACGATTTTGACGAGACTGAGTTACGTCGTCGCTTCGACCCGCCGCTAACCTTCGGTACCGCTGGTCTGCGAGGACCCGTGATGGCGGGGCCGGCTGGGATGAACCGCTGCACCGTGCGCCGCGCGACCCAAGGAGTGATCGCCTGGCTGCACGAGACCGGTGTGGACCCGGCGCGCGGCGTGGTCGTCGGGCGCGACGCACGACACGGCTCTGAAGACTTCAACGATGAAGTAGTGGGTATCTTGCTGGGCGCGGGCGTGCGCGTGTACGAGATGCCTCGCCCCCTACCCACTCCGCTCACCGCGTTCGTTTCACGATCACTCGGGGCCGCGGCCGCAATCATGATCACCGCGAGCCATAATCCTCCGGCGGACAATGGTTACAAACTCTACGGTCCGGACGGTTCACAGATCGTCGCCCCCCACGACGCCATCGTCGAGCGTCACGCCAATACCGCGGGTGCCGCACGGTGGGCCGAGCGCTCATCACCCCTACATCACGTGGTCGACCAGGAGATTCTGAACCGTTACGTCGAACACATGTCAGGGCGTTTCGGCGTTCTCACGAGCGCGCTCTCGATCGCCTACACGCCACTGCATGGCGTGGGGGGCGAGACAATGACGGAGTTGTTCGCTCGATCGGGCTTCGAACACGTGGTCGTGGTCGACGAGCAATATCGACCCGACCCTGATTTTCCAGATTTGCCCTTCCCCAATCCGGAGGAACCGGGCGTTCTCGACGCGGGTATCGCGTGCGCTGACGCCGCTGGCGCGAACCTGTTGTTAGCCAATGATCCCGACGCCGACCGTCTGGGGGCGGCGGTACGCCGTCGCGACGGCACGTGGCAGGTCCTGCGCGGTGACGAGATCGGGTGGCTACTGGGATCAGAGGCCCTGGCCGGCGCTGGCGGCGATGACGTGGTGGCGACCACCATCGTGTCGTCGTCGATGCTCGAGAAGATGGCGGCACGTGCGGGGGTGGCCTACGTCACGACGCTGACGGGCTTCAAATGGATCACCAAGGCGGCTCCCGGAAAGCGTCTGGCCTTCGGCTACGAGGAAGCGCTGGGTTTCGCGGTCGATCCGAGCGTCGCGGACAAGGACGGCATGTCGGCAGCCCTGGCCTTGGCCCGGCTGGCGCACGATCTCTCACTTCATGGGCTGACGCTGCTCGACCGCCTGGACGAGCTCGAGACTCGTTACGGAGTGCACGCGGGGTCGCAGTTGTCCATGCGCGCAGTCCCCCCAATCGGACGTGAGACACTGACCAGGGTGATGCGGCGTGTTCGCGCGAGTGCACCGGAGGTCCTCGGTGGTGAGCCGGTCTCCGAGGTCGTGGACCTCGAGGTGGGTTGGAACGGCTTAGCCCCTACCGAAGGACTGATCTGGCGACTCGGCACTACCGGGCGAGTGGTGGTACGCCCTTCGGGGACCGAGCCCAAACTCAAGGCTTATATCGAGGTGGTGGGTCAGCACAGTGCCAATGATCTCGCCAGCGAGCGTCAGCGATGCGCGCAGATCTTGGACGCCATTGCTCAGGACCTGGCGCGACTCCTATCCCTCGACGCGTAGTCGTTGAACCACGGGCGCGACCGACCTCGAATTCGGGCAGTGGCGAAGTGTTGGTGGGTGGGTGAAGGGAGGGCAATGACACCGAGCGACGACTCTGCAACATCGTTCGACACGCCCAGGGCGGTCAGCGAGAAGAGAAAACTACGCGTCCTGATTGGGCGCATGGACGCGTTGGCCATGGTTCTTTGCGCCCTCATTGGCTTTGATACCTTCGGCAAGCTGACGAGTGAAGGTGCCCAGGCGATTACCTGGCTGATCTTCATGGGGGTCGTCTTCTTTGTTCCCTACGGATTGCTGTGCACGGAATTGGGCACCGCCTTCCCCCTGGAGGGCGGACCCTACGTCTGGGTGAAGCTGGCGTTCGGTCGCTTTGTGGCGGCCCAGACGGCATTGCTCTATTGGATCTCCAATCCCATCTGGCTCGGCGGCGTGCTCACCATCACCGCCGCCGCGGCGTTCGACTCATTTTTCACTCCCCTAGGGACGGTCGGCCGCTACCTTTTCGCCCTCGTCTTCATTTGGACCGGCGTCGCTGCAACGGTCTTTTCCTTTAGCATCGGCAAGTTCGTGTAGATCTCGGTAGTCTCCATAACATAAAAAAAAATTTCCCTCTTTACCGTGACTGCGCTGGTTTACGCCGCGCGCCACGGGGTGCACGGCGTGGGCGCCAGAGATTTCTCACCCACAATGAGTATCTTCACTGCGACCACGCCAATACTCTTCTTCGCTCTGGTGGGCTTCGAGTTACCGAGTGAAGCGGGCGAGGAGATGATCGATGCGCGTCACGACGTGCCACTCAATATCGTCCGCGGCGCGGGAGGCACCATGGTCATGTACGCCGTGCCGATCCTCGCGGTGCTGGTGATCGTACCGTCGGGTCAGTTAACGAGCCTCGGCGGGTTCCTCAATGCCGTGAAGCTGATCTTCACCGTCTACGGCGGCCACGCCACGGCGACGGGCTCGACGCTGACGGGAGTGGGTCTGGTTCTCGGTGACTTGGTCGCCATTGGATTCATCCTGACGCTGCTCAGCTCGGGCGTGTCGTGGATTATGGGGGGCAACCGCGGGTGGGCCGTGGCCGCTCTCGACGGCGCGGCACCACGTTCCTTCGGTACCATCTCCGCCAGGTACGGTACGCCGGTGGTCGTCAATCTCATCGCGGGAGCGGTCGCGACCCTCACGATGGTGATGGCCTATTGGCTATCGAGCGGCAATGCCGCCAAGTACTTCTCGGTCGTCCTGGGTCTGGCCATCTCGACCTCGGCGATGGCCTACCTGGCCATCTTTCCGGCCTTGACGAGATTGCGCTACTCCCACGCCCACGTCGCGCGTCCCTTTCGCATCGCCGGGGGCGCGCCCGTGGTGTGGATGGTGAGTGCGGTGACGACTCTGTGGGCTCTCGTGGCTACTGTTGGTCTGCTCTGGCCGGGCATTGGCTCCTCACCCGCCGACGCGTCACTGCCAGCGGGCTGGGCTGGTCAGCGCTGGCGCTTTGAACTGACGCAGGCCGTTCCCCTCGTCGTGGCGCTTCTCCTGGGAATCATTTGGTACGCCATGGGGGCGCCGACTCGGCGTGAGGCGGGCGAGGGGACGCCCTAGACGGCGGCGTCGCGTAATGCCGCGTAACCCGGCTTGATCACGTTATTGATCAGCGCGAGACGTTGATCGAACTGGTAGAACGAACTCTTGGCGGCGTTCAGGGTCAGCCACTCCATGTCCTCGAGTGTCCAGCCGAAGGTGTTGGCGCACGCGGTGAACTCACTCGAGAGGGAAATGCCACTCATCAGTCGGTTATCGGTGTTGAGAGTGACGCGAAAGCGCAACTGGCGTAACAACTCGATGGGGTGCTCGGCCAACGACGCCGCGGCACCGGTATGCACATTCGACGTCGGACAGACCTCGAGAGGGATGCGACGATCACGTACGAAACTCGCGAGACGCCCCAAACGGTACTCGTCACCGACGCGCTCGATATCGTCGATGATGCGCACTCCGTGCCCCAGTCGTTCGGCGTCACAGAATTGTACGGCCTCCCAGATCGACGGCAGCCCGAAGGCCTCACCCGCGTGGATGGTCATGTGGAAGTTCTCTCGTTGGATGAGGTGGAAGGCCGCGAGGTGTTCGGTCGGAGGGAAGCCGTCCTCGGGGCCAGCGATGTCGAAGCCGCACACGCCAGCGTCGCGGAATCTCACGGCCAGCGTGGCCATTTCCTCGCTGCGGTGCGCCTGGCGCATCGCCGAGATCAGGGTGCGCACGATGATGACCTTGCCGAGTGCGCGGGCCTGTGCGGTACCGTGCGCGAACCCCGTCAGCACCGACTCGACGACTTCGTCGAGGGTGAGCCCTTGCTGTTGATGCAGTTCGGGGGCGAAGCGGATCTCGGCGTAGACCACGCCGTCGAGTGCCAGGTCGTACGCCGTCTCCGAAGCGACTCGTTCGATCTGGTCCTTCGATTGCATGACGGCGATGGTGTGGGCGAAGCCCTCGAGGTAGCGCACCAGGTCACTCCCGGGCGAGTCGGCGATGAACCACCGGGCCAATTCGTCGACGTCGTTGGTCGGTAGCCCCTGATACCCGACTTCACGCGCGAGTTCGAGCACGGTGGAGGGTCGCACCCCCCCATCGAGATGGTCGTGGAGGAGGACTTTGGGGGCGGCTTTGATGCGCGCAGGACTCAATGGCGTCGTTGACATAGGTCAAGGCTAGCCAACGGCCCCACGGACCTATGCGGTAATTCGCTCGATGAGGATCGACTCCGAGGGGGCCGCCTGATCGCCCAGGGTGACCGTGTTCTCGATGGTCGCCATGCCGCGTTGGAGGTGCTCCTCGTCGTCGGCGTAGAGCTCGAAGAGCGGCTGATGGGCGACCACGAAGTCACCTTCGCGCACCAGACACATCACCCCGGCGCCCGCGCTGACGGGGTCCTCCTTGCGAGCGCGTCCGGCGCCGAGACGCCAGGCGGCCACACCCACGCCCAGCGCGTCGACTGATTGGATGATGCCGTCGTGCGGAGCACTCACCACGTGGTGGTGCGACGCCGTGGGCAATGTGGCCGTGGGGTCACCCCCTTGTGCCTCGATCATGCGGCAGTAGACCCCGTACGCCGTGCCGTCGTCGAGCTTCGTCGCGGGGTCGACGTTGATGCCTACGAGTTCGAGCATGGTGCGTGCCAGGGACAACGTGAGTTCACGAACGTCTTCGGGCCCGGCACCGCGCAAGACATCAACCGATTCGCTGACCTCGAGAGCGTTGCCGACCGCGATGCCTAATGGTTGGTTCATCGCGGTGAGCTGCGCGATCGTGGCGACGCCGTGGGCGCGCCCGAGACCCACCATGGTGGTGGCTAGTTCGCGCGCGCGATCAAGGGACTTGATGAAGGCTCCGCGACCGACCTTGACGTCGAGGACGAGCGCCTGGGTGCCCTCGGCGATCTTCTTACTCATAATGGATGAGGAGATGAGGGGGATCGACTCCACGGTGCCCGTCACGTCGCGCAGGGCGTAGAGCTTCCGGTCTACCGGGGCGAGACCGGCGCCTGCGGCGCAGATGACTGCGCCGACGGTCTCGAGTTGCTCGATCGCCTCTTCATTGCTGAGGGTAGCGCGCCACCCCGGGATGGATTCGAGCTTGTCGAGAGTGCCACCGGTATGGCCCAGCCCGCGTCCGGAGAGCTGGGGTACGGCGGCACCGCACGCGGCGACCAATGGGGCGAGGATGAGTGAGATCTTGTCGCCGACACCGCCGGTCGAGTGTTTGTCGACCGTGGGGCGCGAGAGGCGTGAGAGGTCGAGCCGTTCACCCGAGGCGATCATCACGTCGGTCCAGTGGTGCAGCTCGCGGGGGGTCAGACCCTGAAAGAAGATGGCCATCAGTAGTGCCGCCACTTGCTCGTCGGCGACGCTACCGGCGACGTAGGCGTTGAGCATCCACTCAATGGCGCCGTCGCTCAGCGCCCCGCCGTCGCGCTTGGTCGTGATGATGTCAACGGCAGAGTGGGCGCTCATCGTGTGCTCCTGGCTGGTAGGTCGTCGGGTCCAAAGGCGTGGGGCAACAGGTCGCCCAAAGTGAGTACGTCGTGTCCCTCGCCCTGATCGATTTCGAGAGCCGCGCCCGCGTGCTCGTAGAGCACTTGACGACAGCGTCCGCACGGGGCGAGGGGTTCACCGTCGCCCGCCACCACTGCCAGGGCTCTGAGGCGCCCTCCACCTTGTCGCACGAGGTCGCTGACGAGGGAGCATTCGGCGCACAGGGTCAATCCGTAACTGGCGTTCTCGATGTTGGACCCCACGACGAAGGCACCCGCGACGGTCAGTGCCGCCGCACCCACGAGGACGTGGGAATAGGGGGCGTAGGAGCGCTGCGTGGCGTCACGGGCCAGGGCCCGAAGGTGGGACCAGGGGACGTCGGATGGCTCGCTCACCACTCAACAATATCCCCCACACCGTTCATCGATTTCGTGAGCGGGGCACGTCCAACTACGGTTCGCACTCCCACGCCTCACGTCCTTCGCGGAGAGCGAAGTAGATGACCGCCAGGCTCGCCACGGGATCGGCCCACCACCAGTGCAGCCAGGCCAACGACACACCGATGAGAGTGCTCAGCGCCAGGAGTGAGCAGAGCGCCGTCTCGGCGGCGTCGGCGAACATGAGTCGTGCGAGTGACGCGAGACCCTGCTCGCCCAATCGGCGAGCATACGTCCTCTTGGACCACGCCAGGAGCGGCATGGCGATGCCGGAGACGACACTGACGATAACGCCCAGAGCATTCTCGTGGGGGTGGTGTCGGGCGATGAGTACCCAGGACGCGCTCACGAGAACGTACAGAGCCAGGGCGTAGAACAAGACGGCGAGAATGCGATGCGACCGATGCTCGCTAAAGGGCTTTTCGGTTCGATTCTGGGAGAGTACGAGCAGTTGCCTCAGTACGACTAGTCCACTCAACATCTCAATCACCGAATCCGCGCCGAAGGCGACGAGCGCTACGGAACCCGCGATGATTCCACTGATGAGCGCGACCAGGGCTTCGCCCAGGGCGACGACGAGCGTGAGGTACTCCAGACGTACCGCGGAACGCGTCGTGGCGCGACTCTGAGCCTGGAGTTCCATGTACCAAGCCTAGGGAGGTGGGTGCGGTGGTGAAGTCGCCGGGGGCGGGCGTAGAACTACACTTCGGCAATTATGACTTCACACCCCCGCACTCACCTGTCCCTGCACGACGAGGTGGCCAGCGCCCTGCGGGATGGTCGGGCCGTCGTCGCCCTCGAAACGACCATTGTGGTTCACGGCCTACCAGCGCCGCAGAATCTTGAAGTGGCCGCCCAGTGCGAAGCGGTCATTCGGGCGGCGGGTGCGGTTCCGGCGACCATCGGCGTCGTCGATGGCGTGATCCAAGTGGGTATGGACACCTCGACCTTGGCTGGTCTCGCTGATCCGAGTCGCCACAGCGCGAAATTATCCGCGCGAGACCTGGGCTTCGCAGTTGCGCAGAGATCCAGTGGTGCCACCACCGTCGCCGGCACCATCGCCGCTGCGCACTACGCCGGCATTGCCGTCATGGCCACCGGCGGACTGGGGGGAGTGCACCGTGGCGCGAGCGTGACCTACGACGAGTCTGCCGATCTGACCGCTCTCTCGCGCATCCCGGTCCTAGTGGTCGCCTCGGGGGTGAAGTCCATTCTCGATATCGCCGCCACGCTCGAACGCCTCGATTCGCTCGGCGTACCCGTCGCGGGATATGGCACGTCGCAGTTTCCTGGTTTCTACCTCGCGGACTCGGGTTCGCGCCTCGACTGGCGCCTGGATTCACCGGCCGCCGCGGCCGCCGCGTTCGACGCCCATCGACACTGGTCGTCCTCGGGATTCTTGGTGGCCAACCCTATCGACAAGGATCGCCAACTCGACGCCACGCTGCACGACCAGGCCCTCGTCGCCGCTCTCGCGCACGCCGCCGCCTCGGGCGCGGTTGGCAAGGATGTGACGCCCGCGGTCCTGGCGGAGTTCGCCCGGTTCACTGGTGGGGCCAGTGTCCAGGCAAACCGCGAGCTAGTTGTCGCCAACGCCGCGCTCGCGGGACAGATCGCCGTGGAACTCGCCCGGCTCTCGTGACACGACGAATACTCCTCGTTGGTGACGCCATGCTCGACGTGGTGGTTCAGCCACTCACGCCGCTGGCACCGACTAGCGACACCCCTTCACGAGTACGTATCGCGCGCGGCGGATCGAGCGCCAACTTGGCGGTGGCGGTGCGCTCGGTCGTGGGCGATTCATTCGAAGTGACCTTCGCGGGCGTAGTGGGGAGTGACGCTGCGGGACACCTTGTGCGCGAGGACTTGGAACGCTCGCAGGTCGTGGCACACTTGAGTGAGCTGAAGGGCGCCACCGGCGTCGTCGTTTCTCTCGTCGGCGAACATGGCGAACGCGCCATGATGACCGATCGTGGTGTCAACCCCGCTCTGCGCTTCGAGCACGTCGCGCAGTTGATGGACGAATCGTTGACGCACCTGCACGTGTCGGGGTACACGGTTCTGGATCCGTACACGCGTGAGATGGTGCCGCGTCTCTTCGCCGCCGCCGCCGCTCTTGGTTCAACGATCTCTATCGATGTGTGTTCCGTCGAGCCGCTGCGACAGGCCGGGGCGGGCAGCTTCAGCGACGCGGCGGACGGCGCCACGATGATCTTCGCCAACGAGGAGGAGGCGCTGGCCCTCGCCGGCGAAAATGACGTGGACGCGGCGCTCGGCATCCTGGCGCGTAAATGGCCCGAGGTGGTGGTGACGCGCGGCGCGCGCGGCGCGCGTGCAATGTACCACGGCCGTGTCTACTCGGCGTCGGCGCGAGGGGAACATGTGGTTGACACGACGGGCGCAGGTGATGGTGCCACTGGAACCTACTTGGGCGCTCGCCTCAATGGCCTCGACGTGCAGTCGGCCCTCGAGCACGCGATGGTCGCCGCCGCTCGGGTCGTCCAGGGTCTCGGTAGCCGCGGCCTCGAGGGTTAGTCGCGCTTGTACGGCACCCCGTCGGCGGCCGGCGGGCGTACCCGGCCAATGAGTCCCGCCACCACAGCAATCGTTACGAGGTAGGGGAACATCGTCATGAATTCAGTGGGAATAGGCACATTCTCGTTTTGCAGGGCGTCGACGAGATAGGCCGATATGCCGAAGAGAAGCGAAGCGACCACCGCGCCGGAAGGCTTCCATTTGCCGAAGATCATGGCGGCCAATGCAATGTAACCCAGTCCCGAAGTGATGCCGGGTTGGAACTGTCCTTGAACGGCGATGAAGGCCACACCACCTAGACCGGCGACGGCACCACCAAGGATCACCGTTGTGTAGCGTACGCGCGCCACGCTGATGCCGACGGATTCAGCGGCCTTCGGGTGTTCGCCGACAGAACGTACTCGCAGGCCCCAGCGCGTGCGAAAGAGCCCGAAGCTGATGAGGGCTACGAGGACAATAGCCGCGTAAAAGAACATCGTCTCGTTGAAAAGGACGGGTCCGACGATGGGGATCTTGGAAAGGAGGGGAATGGCCACGTTAGAAGGTTGATTACCTACGTTGAGGTTCGGATAGGGCGCGAGCACTTGGATGTTGAGGTAACTAGAAATCGAGCTCATGAGCGTGACGATAACCACACCGATGATGATCTGGTCGGCGATGTAACGAACGGCCAGGAGAGCGAGGAGCCATCCAACGGCTCCCCCCACGATGACGCCTACGAGGGCGGCGAGCCAGAAACTATTGGTCACCGAGTCCACCATGGCACCCGCGAGGGCTCCACCGATGAACTGTCCCTCGATGGCGATGTTGACGACACCCGAGCGTTCGCAGAGAACGCCCGAGAGCGAGCCGTAGATGAGGACCATCGCGATCGAGAGCGAGCCAATGAGGACCGAGGTGAAGTTGAGCGAACTCACCGGAGAAGGACCCGGTTCGCGACACGCCCAGAGCAACAGGGCAATGAAGAACAGCACACCGCCAACACCGAAGCGAACGAGAGCACCCGCTGGACGACGGATCCACGTTTCGACGCCGATGGCGACGGTCACGAGACCAAGAGCGATGTTCCACCAGCGGGTAAGTACCGTCAGGGGCGCCAGGTGCCACGGTGCGCCCGAGGAGGTGTTGACCGGGGTGAAGGTGAATTGCGAATGGGCCGCCGCCGCCGATCCCACACCAAAGGCGAGCATGACGAAGAGGCCGAGGGCAATGGTGAGTACCCCGATGATTCGGCGTCGACCAACGGGCTCGCGGACCTTCGGGGTGGCGCTCACCACGCCCGTGGTGTCGAGAGCGGTCATGATCCCCATCCCTTATTGGCCAACTGGAAGGACTGGGCACCGGAACGCAGCCGGAATATCTCGGTGATGAGGACCGGGCTCGCGACGAAGAGCACCACGACGGATTGAATGATTGTCGCCAGGTCGAGCGGAATCCCCGTGGCGGCTTGCATCGCGCGTCCCCCGACCCCCAGGGCGGCGAAGAGCAACGATCCCCACACGATGCCGATGGGCTGGAGTCGTCCGAGCAGGGCGATGGTTATCGCCGTGAACCCGATGCCCGCCGAACCAATCAGGAACCCACCGTCGATGTAGTGCGTGGTGCTCGCCGCCTGGACGATGCCCGCCAGGCCCGAGAGTCCGCCCGAGACGAGGAAGACGGCGAGCACAATCGTCTTTGGGTTGATGCCCGACGCCCGAGCGGCGTTGGGGTTGGCTCCGGTGACGCGGAAGTCGAATCCGAGCGACGATCTCTTGAGGAACCAGATGGCGAAGACGACCACAGCGGCGGCCACGAAAATGCCGTAGCTGACGCGAAGGCCTGATTTGGTTCCAAAGAGCGGATTCAGCGTGGCCGTGGAATCGAAGTTTCGTGAGATGTCGTTGGACTGGCCGGGCAACTGCAACGCGGTCGAGGTCAGGGCGTAGATCAAGATGGCGTTGACGACGTAGTTGAACATCAACGTCACGATGACTTCGTGCGCTCCGGTGTAGGCCTTGAGCACGCCTGGCACCATGCCACAGACCGCGCCGCCGACTATGCCGCCCAACAAGGTGAGGGGCAGGTGAGCGATCATGGGCAGGTGGATCATCGACGCCACGGCGGTGCCCGCGATGGCCCCGAGGATTGCTTGACCGTTGGCACCAATGTTGAAGATGCCGGTCTGGAATGCGATGCCGACCCCGATGCTGGCGATGACCAGGGGAGTGGCGTAGGTCAAAGTCTCGGAGATGGGTGTCAGCGTCTGGTCCCAGCCGTGACCCGTGGAGATGGCGTGGAACAACAAGGTGGGGTCAATGATCGAGCCGGTGACCATGGCGCGGTACGCCGCGGCGACTGTGTCGAAGGTCAACTTCAGTGTGCCACCAATGGATCCGACGTGGTGAAAACTGTGACGCCAGGAATTGAGCACCGGGGCCGACGTGATCATGATGATGATTGCTCCGATTACCACTCCCAAGACGAGGGCCAAAACGGTGAGCGTGACCGGACTGGTAGAGGAGTATCGAGTCCACCATCGCTCTACGATGGGGGCATTGAGATCGCTGGCGTCGTCGATACGCGAGTTGGCCAGTGGCGCAGAGGACTCGTCAGGCATGGGTCCCCATCGTCGATCCGGCCATCAGCAGGCCGATGTCCTCGCGGCTGGTCGAAGGGTCGACGACACCGGTGATCCTGCCCGCATACATGACAGCAATACGGTCACCGAGGGCGACGACCTCGTCGAGTTCCGAGGAGATGATGAAGATGCCCAGCCCCTCATTGCGCTGGTTCACGATTTGGCGGTGCACGTACTCAATCGAGCCCACGTCGAGGCCACGAGTCGGTTGCGACGCCATGAAACAGGTGAGGGGGCGCGACAGTTCGCGCGCGACGATGACCTTTTGTTGGTTGCCACCCGAGAGTGAGCCGGCGTTCGCGTTGATCCCCGTAGTGCGAATGTCGAAGCGTTCGACCAAAGTGGTGGCGTTGGCGTCGACCGAGCTCAGGTTGCGCGTGCCGCGCCGCGCAAAGGGTGCGCGCCGTGGCGTGTTGAGCACCAGATTGTCGGCGAGGCTCATTGAGAGCACCAGTCCGTCTCGTTGTCGATCCTCGGGGACGTGTCCCAGTCCCGCGTCAAGAATTTCGCGCGGCGTGCGATTGGTGATATCGCGTCCGCGCAGGGAGATCGTGCCCGACTCCACGTGACGAAGGCCGGAGATCGCCTCCGCAAGTTCAGTCTGGCCGTTGCCTTGAACTCCCGCCAGGGCGACAATTTCACCGGCGTGCACGTTGAGTGTGACTCCGTTGACGACGGCCAAACCCCGGTCGTCACGTACGACGACGTCCTTGAGCTCGAGCACGACGTCGCCCAGTTCGGTCGTTTCCTTGTGCACCGTGAGATTCACCTCTCGTCCCACCATGAGGGCGGCCAGTTGATTCTCGGTCTCGGTGGGCGGCACGGAGTCGATTACACGTCCTTGACGGATGACGGTGATGACGTCGGCGACTGCGCGGACTTCCTTAAGCTTGTGGGTGATGAAGAGTATCGACTTGCCGTCGCGGGCCAGCGAGCGCATAATATCCATCAGGGCGTCGATTTCCTGGGGTGTCAGGACGGCGGTGGGCTCGTCGAGGATGAGCAGTTCGGCATCATGGCTCAGCGCTTTGAGGATCTCAACGCGCTGTTGAAGACCGACGGGTAGGTTTTCCACCACGACATCGGGATCTACTTCGAGACCGAACTTCTTGGAAAGCTCGACGATCTTGGCGTTGGCCGTCTTGTGATCGAGTCGGTTAAAGGACTTGGTGGGTTCGAATCCCAGAACCACGTTTTCCGCCGCCGTGAAGACTGGTACGAGCATGAAGTGTTGGTGCACCATTCCGATGCCGTGGCGCACGGCCTCGCCCGAATTGGCGAAACGAACCGGCTGGCCGTTGATGAGGATCTCGCCTTCTTCGGCGTGCAAAAGGCCGAAGAGTACGTTCATGAGAGTCGATTTGCCAGCGCCGTTCTCACCAAGCAGGCAATGAATTTGGCCCGGCTCGACCACCAGGTCTATTTGATCATTCGCGGTGAAGGCACCGAATCTCTTGGTGATGCCCTTGAGTTCTACGCGCATGAGTCTCCATCGTAGCGAGCACGAAGGCCCCGGGCGGTAACGCCCCGGGCCGTCGGGGCAAACCGCGGGGGTGCGGCCGTAATTACTTTGGCGTGGCTGGGTTAGGGTTAGTGTTGTAAGTGAAATGT
>VFSW01002454.1_pt1 | contig 27977 bp, 29 predicted proteins | sample 5358111 | NCBI WGS metagenome assembly VFSW01 (sample SAMN11554181, study PRJNA540505) | mine drainage metagenome | isolation source: sediment from site ElyBrook_90M | place: USA: Ely Copper Mine, Vershire, VT | collected 2017 | reverse complement strand
CGGAAGCAAGCGATATCCCGCGATCGCCGCCGCGAGCGCTTCGGGATGCGTGACCTTCAGCGCGCCCGCGACGATCAGCAAGCCTCCCAAGAGCACGCGCAGCGCGAATACCGGCCAAGCCATTACGGCGTGATTTGCGCCATTTCCGCTAGGGTGCCTGCCGCGCGCGGCGTAGGGTAGGAGTATCGTGCGTTTCCCGACCCTCGCCGTCGCCGCCGCCTTGCTCGCAGCGTGCAGCTCCCCTGCAGTCTTCACCGGAACGGCGCTCGTGCCGGTGCGCCCCGCGCCCGATTTCACGCTGACGGACCAGCGCGCGCAGCCCTGGAACCTCTCCGCGCAACGCGGAAAGGTCGTCGCGCTCTACTTCGGCTACACGCACTGCGCCGACGAGTGCCCGCTCACGGTTGCAAAGCTCTCGCACGCGATAGCCGCGCTTGCGTCCGATCGCGCGGAAGTGGTGTTCGTTACCGTCGATCCCGCGCGCGACACCCCGCGGGTTCTCGCGGCGTTCCTCCGCCGCGTCGGAGGCCCGAACGTCGTCGGCTTGACGGGAACGCCCGCGATGCTCGGGCGCGTCTACGCAGCGTATCACGTGTGGGCGCAGCGCATCCCCGGCAAGCACGCGCGCGGCGGATACGACGTTGCCCACGCCTCGGCGGTCTTTCTCATCGACGCGCGCGGAATGCTCCGCGTCGTTCACGACGACGACGACACGCAAGGCGCGTTCGTTCACGATCTGCGCGCGCTGGGCGCATGACGATGTTCGGCGCACTACTCCTCGCCGCATCGCTCGTTCCGGTTCACGGGCTCGTGCTCGACGCGCAGGGCGCAGGAACGGCGATCGTCCGAACCGACGTCGTGCCGGAAATGCTGCCGTCGCAGACGCGGCGTTACCGGCTCTCCCCGCGCACGGTGCTGGCGACGGGAGACGGGGTAGACGGCTTCGTCGACACGTCGACGCGCCCGTGGACGCTGCGCGATCCGATTGCCGCAGGGCACTTCGTTCCCGGGCTGCCCGATGCCGGGCGCGTGATTCCCGTCGACATCGGGAGCGCGCTGCCCTCGGCGTTACTCGTCGACCAGAGCGGCCACCCGGTCTCTCTGCAGCGCGCCTTCGCCGGAAAAACGCTGTTGTTGAGCTTCATTTTCACGCGTTGCCCCGACCGTAATCTCTGCCCGGCGATCAGCGGCAAGTTTGCCTACCTGCAGTCGCATCTCGATCCCGCCCGCTTCGCACTCGCCGAGATCACGCTCGACCCACCGTACGACTCGCCGCGCGTACTGGCAGAGTACGGCCGCACGTTCGGTCAGAATCCCGCGATCTGGAGCCTGCTGACCGGGCGGGGATCGACGATCGTGCGACTCCTCGACGCGTTCGGGATCGACTCGCTGCGCGTGAGTTCGAGCGCCTTCATCCATAACGACAAGCTCTTCATCGTCGCCTCGAACGGCCGCGTCGCCGACGTGCTCACGACGGCCGCCTGGAACCCGGACGACGTCATCGCGCAGGCGCGCTCCGTTGCCGGGCTCGCGAGCAACCCCTTCGAGCGCTTCAAACTCTCGCTGATCGCCGGCATCGTAACCATGTGCGGCGGCAGCCAATGGGCGGGGATCGTCATGCTCGAGCTCGCGCTCTTCTTCATCATCCTGCTCTTCGTCTCGGGTGCGCTCTGGTTCGTCGCCCGTACCCTCTGGGGCAAACCGTAAAGACAGGGAGACGATTTTAGCGCCGTGCTGGAACTGGACGCGCCGGCGGTGCACGCTTTGTGTCGCCCAAGGGCGATGCAAGCTGGCGCTCCAAAGAAGTGAACGCGTCGATAATGTCCGGGGTTTCGAAGACTTGTTTTCGTTGACGCCCCACATGCACTGGCCTGAGGATGCCGGCATCTGTAAGTCGCCCTATCGCGTTTATTGTCGCCGGCAAGCTTCTCTTGATGGCTCTTGCTGCTGTCTCAGCGCTTACGATCGGCATGCCAGGCAGCACTGCGATGAGCCTAAAAACCGCCGCATCGGAGCGAACTGAGCCAAGCTTCCTTCTCCACTTTTCCCGAAGGTCCGCGATTCGCTGCTCGAAACCAGCGGTGCCTGTGGCCGCGGTAGTGCAAGCAGCAGCAAATGTTGCTACCCACTGGTTGATACCGGATATGGCTTTGGGAGAGTTCCACGAGCCAGTATAGCGGGCAGCACTCAGCCCTGCAGTGTAGTCAAGCGACCTTGTGGCAAGTATCAGAGACACCGGCAACAACGTTTGTTTGACGAGGCCCCGCCTTCTAAAGACCATGTGAATTAAGGCGCGCCCAACGCGGCCGTTTCCGTCGACGAATGGATGGATCGTCTCGAACTGGGCATGCGCAAGTGCGGCTTGTGCAACTGTTGGTAGCGAGTCATCGCTGCAAAACCAGCAAAGATCCTTCAGGAGGTCGCGCACGTCTTCCGGCGGCGGAGGAATGAAGTCGGCGGAGCAAGGATTGTAAGAACTGCCACCTATCCAGTTTTGAACCTTGCGTATCTTGCCACCGTGAGGAGCGAGTGACGTGTGTTCGAGCAAGTACCGGTGGGTTTCAGTAAGGAGCTTTGGCGTGATCTTATGCGCCTCACTCGCCGCCCGTGCGGCGTAAGCCATGGCATCGATATTGCCGAGTATCTCTGAGGCTGTGACATCGCGTAGATCCTCACCACGCTCACGTGCGGCATCGGCGCGCAGAAGTCGCCCAACTCCTACCTGCAAACCCTCGATGTGTGACGATGCGACAGATTCGGCTCGGAGCAATAACCGTGCCAACGCCTCGGTGTCAGCCGGCACGCTGGGACGACTCTCAAGGGCTGCGATGGCGCGCTCCGCGTCAGCGACGTCAGCCGCCTCTTCGCCATGGAAGATGAAGCGACGTCCGACAAGCTTGTCCGGAACGTAAGCCCTATAGTGGCAGCCACGGCGATCCCGCCGGGGAAGCCCCGCCATATCCGCCGGAGGCGGCCAAAAGCGTTCTTCGAGTCGGGCCATAACTTAAGGTTACTTTATAAGCTTTAATTAAGCAAGCCGTTAACATCGCTGCCCGATGCGTTGTCGCGGGCCGCCGCCGGGCCGGCAGCGCACCGCACGCTGGGTTTTGCTCGGCTCCGACGAACTTCGGCCAGCGTGGCTGCTCCCCGAAAGCCCTTCGAACCGCCCTCCGCCGGGCAGCGAGTCTTCTTGGAACGCGCCATGGAGCAGTACGGCAAGCCCACCTACAACTTCGCCTACCGCTTGACACGCAACGACGCCGATGCCGCCGACCTGACCCAAGAGGCCTTTATCCGGGTCTACCGCGCCTGGCGCAGCTTCGTCCCGGGGACCTCCTTCCTCTCGTGGATCTACCGAATTGTCACGAATCTGCACCGGGACGAACTTCGGCGCCAGAAGGGACGTTATCAGGAGGAGATCCCCGAAGATAATGCACCACAGGCTTTCGGGGGAAGCCGGCCCTTGGCGGTCGAGCCGATCGACGAGTATGTCGAGCGGCAGATGAGCGAACCGGTCGCTAAAGCGTTGGAGGCCCTAACACCCGACCAGCGAGCCGTGCTGGTATTAGCAGACATCGAGGAGTATAGCTACCAGGAGATTGCGGAGATCGTCGGCTGCTCGATCGGCACGGTTCGCTCGCGCTTACATCGAGCCCGAAACCAACTCCGCAGACTCATAACCGAGCACTCAACAGCATCATGACAAACGAACACATCGATAACAGCACCCTCATCGACTACCTCCACCACGAGCTCGCGCCGGGGCAGGACGCGCTGGTGCTCGCCCATTTGGCCGCGTGCAAGGAATGTGCGGCCGCCTACGAGGCGGAGGCTCGCCTGACCGAGGTATTGCGCGCGGAAGCGCGCGCGGCCGAGCGAGAGCTTCCCTTGCGCGTAGAGAATCGCGTCTTGACCGGCATCGAGGCATCGCGCCTGCCGGCGTGGCTGCAGCAGTTACGGCTCGTAGCACGCCCTGCAGTAGGATTGCCGGCCGCCGCCGTACTCGTGCTGGCAGCTGCGCTCGGCTTCGCATCGCTCGCCTCGCATACGGCACACGCACCCGCCATCGCGGTGGCGTACTATCTCGACGATCACGCAGCGCTTTCGAACAGCTCGCTGCCGTTCGCGCAGACCGCCGTCGTCCCCGGATCGCTCGAAAGCGGTGCGGCCAGCGACCGTAGTACCAGCGCCACGATCGGCACGAACACGATCGCGAGCGAATGACCCTGCGCCGAGTTCTGACGCTCTTTCTCGTACTGGCAGCCGGAGCGCAGGCTGCCGGGGCGCCCGCCCAGACGGATGCCAAGGCAATCCAGCTGCTGCACGCAGCCGCCGATGCGCCGCTTCACGTGTCGTTCGTGGCCCAAGTCGAGCTCTTGACGATCGGGTCGCACGGATCCGATGCGTCGGTCTTTCGCGTCTCTCATCGCGCGCCGAACCTGACGCGCCGCTGGTACATCGCACCCTCCAACCTGTACGGCGACTGGGTGCTCTCGCGCGGCGGATCGACGTATGCCGTGGACGTCAAGCACCGTCGCATCGTCGTGACGCGCAACGAAGCCTTCGGCGTACATTTTGGCTGGAGGCACAACCTCACGCTCCTGACAAGGAACTACGCGCCCGTGATGGGGCCCGACACACAGGTTGCGGGACGCCCGGTGCACGAGATCTCACTCGTGAACCGTTACACCGGCCTCACGACGATGCGCCTGTGGGTCGACGCGGCGACGGGTTTGATGCTCGAGCGCCAGGTCTACGCTACGAACGGCTCGCTCGTCGTACAGATGCACTTCGACGACGTGCGGCCGACGAACGACATTCCGCTCTCGACGTTCGACCTTCCGAGCAACTACACGCGGGTCGCCGGCCCGAGCCGCGGCGTTCCCGATGACGACCCCGCACGGGTCGTAGCCCATTGCGGGTTCCAGGCACGCGTCCCACACTATCTTCCCGAAGGTTTCGTCCCCGTCACGGCCGACATGGGCGAAGAGAGCGGCGTGCGCACGCTGCACATCCTCTACTCCGACGGCCTTCGCACGGTCTCGCTCTTCGAGAACGCCCGCGGTGCGGCCGTCGACATGTCAGGATACCGGCCGATCGCACTAGACGTCGGCCCGTTGCACGTGCAATCGGTCGAGCGAGGCCCGACCATCCTCTTCGCATGGGCACAAGGAGCGCTCCACTACGCGCTCGTCGGCGACTTGAACCGAGACGACCTCGAGAAGATCGCGCTCTCGCTCGCACGCTAGGACTCTGTCAGCGCGAACGTATCGTACGCAGCGGAACCGCGATCACTCCTTCTTGCGATCCGTCGACCAGCGTATCGTTCACGATGATGGGCGAGCCGACGTTGAAGTGGACGGGCTCCGCGCGTTTTCCGATGACGCGACCGCTCGCCGCGTCGACGGCCCAAAGATAGCCGCCGAGATCTCCAAAATACACGATGCCGTCGCGTGCGACGAGGCCGCCTTTCACGGGGCCTTTCACGCGTAGCTGCCAGAGCACGCGGCCGCTGCGCAGGTCGAGCGCGCTCACGACCGGCGCCACGGCGCTGCCAATGAAGATGCGATTCCGATAGACGAGCGGGATCGCCGCTTCGTTATATGCCGGCGCGCGACCCCGGACGTTTGCGAGCGTGCGGTCCCAGAGCATGCGTCCCGTTTGCTTGTCGAGCGCGTACACGTGCTGGCGCGCGAGCGATCCGAACTGTACGGCCCAGCCTTGCGGACCGCGCGCAAGCGGCTCCAAGTACATGCCGACGAGCGCGTGTGTCGTAGAGGCAAGCGGCGTCGCTGGAAGGGCGCCGTCTAGCCGGGAGAACGCTCGCTTCCACGCGACGGCGCCGGTCTTCGCATTCAGAGCATAGACGTTGTTCGGGAAACCTCCGGCGACATACACGTTGCCGTTGCCGCCGTCGGCCACCGCCGTCATCGCAAAGAACGACGGAAGCGCCGTGTGCCACCGATAGGCGCCGTTTCGAACGTCGAGCGCGACCACGCCGCCGGCGCCGTCTGCGTGCACGATCGTGCCGTCGATCAAAAGCGGTGTCGGCATGCCGGTTCCGGCGATGCCTTGCGACCACGTCTCACGTCCCGTTGCGGCATCGATCGCCTCGACGCGATTCGTTCCTAGGCCCATGACGACGTACGCCGGCGGAAAGTACGCCGAACAATCGGAGTTGCCGGTTGCGACGAAGATCGTGCCGCCGACGTAGAGCGGTTGTGTCATGAGCTCGTTTTCAGCTTTATAGACCCAGCGAACCGAGCCGGTTGCCGCATCGATAGCATAGAGGCGGTGGTCGTTCGCCGCGACGAGGATCCGGTCGCGATACACGACGGGAGATGACGAGATGCTTCCGGTGCGAACGCTCCAGGAAAGCTCACGCGGCAGATTCGGATTAACGACGACGACGTTGAGCCCGCCGCCCAATCGAAAGCTTGTCCACGAGAGGGCGCGGTCGGCACGGAAGACCGCGGTGCTCGCGTCGCGAGGCCCGGATACGCCCATCGTAACGGCTGCGCGATGTTGTGAGCACGCAGCGAGTGCGAGCGCGACGGACCAAACCCACGGACGTCTGAGGGAGGTCACGAGACTGCCCTTCTCGCGACCAGGCGCCACGCCCTCGGAACGGCGAATGAAGCAGAAGTGACGACGCCGGTCGCGGGTGCATTGCGTTGGATTACACTGCTTGCTCTGTCGCTCAGCGCGTGCTCGCGGCAATACGCCTCGAGCGCTATGGGCGTCGCAGCTGCGACCGACCCGCGGGTCGCGGTCTTTCATGCCGCCCGCGAAACCTCATGGCGGCGCTTCCGCTTGGGAGGCGGGCTCAACGTCGTCGTCGTGAGTCCGGGCTTGCCTCGCGAGTTTGCGTGGCGCTTCGCCTCCGGCGGTATCTCATCGTCGCCGACCGTCATGGGAACGACGATTCTCGTCTCCGCAAACGACGACCATCTCTACGCCATCGACGGTGCGACCGGGTCGCTCCTCTGGAAGTACCGGGCCGAGAACGAGCTCATGTCTCAGCCGTCCTACGCAGGTGGGCTCATCTTCGTCGGTACCGGAAACTCCGACGGCGCCGTGTACGACGTTCCGTACTATTGCGTGACCGGATCCGGAACGAACAAGCTCGAAGCCGTCGACGCCCGGACCGGCATCGAGCGATGGTGGAGCGCGCTCACCGCAAGCGGAATGCCGTCGTCCGCGATCGTCGGGGATTCGGTCATCTCGATCGACGGCGCCGGCGTCGTGCTCGACGTCGACGCGCGTACCGGCGCGTACCGCTGGGACACGCACCTTCCTCTCGCTGCATCGATGTCGAGCGTCGTCGCCGGCGATTCCGCACGCGTCTACGTGAGCGGCAACTGCCGCAACGCCGTGTACGCGTTGCGCTCGCGTGATGGAAGCATCGTTTGGAAACATCGGCTCAACGTACTCGACGGAGCCGTCGGCGATGATCCTCTCGCATCGACCGGTACGGCGCTCGTCGGGGACTACCTCGAGCCGGTCGCACCCGGCCCGTACGGAATGGCGGTCACGAACGGATCGACGGCGCGTCAGCACGTCTACGCGCTGTCCATGCGCGACGGGCGCCTCTTGTGGGACGCGACGCTCGCATCCGTGCACGGCGTCGTGCCGAAATATAACGAATCGGCAATCGCGCTCGTCTACGGTGGCCGCGTCTACGTCGGCAGCACCGTCGCTCCGATCGTGAGCGCGCTCGACGCGCGCACCGGACGCGTGCTTTGGCAGATCCGGGTCGACGGACCGGTGAAAGGCGGCATCGTCGCACGAGACGGCATTCTCTACTTCGGCGATTTGAGCGGCGTTCTGTGGGCCGTCGATGCACGAAGCGGTCGAGCCGTCGGACGCGTCGCCACCGACATGCACTTCAACGTGGGGTCGCCGATCGTCGTCAACGACTCGCTCGTCGACGGCGGCCTGCAAGACGTCATCGCGCTCCCGCTCCGGAACATCCGCGACTCGCGCCCGATGCCCGGCGTCACGAGCCTCTCGGTCTGGCAACGCATCGCGCGCGGTATCGCCGGCATCCTTCCCCATCGCGACCCCCACCGCGAAGCGAGCTATCACTAACCTGTCATCCCGAGCGTAGCACTTCTCTCTTTGTCATCCCGAGCGTAGCACTTCTCTCTTTGTCATCCCGAGCGTAGCGAAGCGAAGTCGAGGGACGCACTCTAGGAGCCTGTCGGAGTATTGGCCATGTGTTCAATGCGAGCCATTTTGGTCGAGTTCCAGGAGCGAGGAGCACTGAATGACAGGGTCATTTGAGCGACGAGCGACGACGAAATCGGGCAAAAGGGCCGCAGCCGTAGGCCATTTGTTGAACATGTGGGCGATACTCCGACAGGTTCCTAGGCTAACCGGACGCCCGTGCGATGCGTTCAATCGACTCCACGATCGCATCGATCACGTACCCGCCTTCGAGAACGTACGCGACGCGCCCGCCGCAGTACTCGTTAGCCGTCCGCGCTATGCATTGCGCGAGCGGCGTCGCCGCCTCGACGCCGACGCCGAGATCTCCGACCGGATCGCCCGCAACGTAATCGAAACCCGCGCTCACCAAGAACATGTCGGGTCGCACCGCACGCGCCACGCGCGGCAAGAGCGCTTCCCACGTCGCGACGAAGGTCTCCGTCGTAACGCCCGACGCCGCAAGCGGTTGATTCACGACGAGATCGTCGCCGAGCGCAAGCGTCTCCTCGGCAGCTCCCGTTCCGGGATATGCCGGCGACGCATGCGTGGAGATGTATGAAAGGCCATCGCCCGCTACCGCTTGCGTTCCGTTGCCGTGATGGTAATCGAAGTCGATGACGACCACGCGGCCGCCGTAACGCGCTAAAAACGCACGCGCGGCGATCGCAACGTTGTTGAAGATGCAGAACCCCATGCCGCGCTCCGGCTCGGCATGGTGACCCGGCGGGCGCACGAGCGCAAAGGTAGTCGTTGCGTGCTCCGCGGCGTGCTCGGCCGCCACGATCGCGGCACCGGCGGCACGCAGGGCGCAGCGGCGCGAGTGGCGATCGACGACCACGTCACCGGTCGAAAGATAGCGTGGGCTCTCGAGCGAGCGCGTTTCGCGTTCGACCAACTCGACGTACGAACGTGCATGCACGCGCTCCAACTCCGCCGTCGTGGCGTCGCGCGCGCGCACGACGTCACCGAAAACTCCGCGAGCGCGCAAACGCTCCGCAACGGCCTCGACGCGCTCCGGCGCCTCCGGGTGAGGCACCCCGCGAAGATGCGCGCCGAGCAGCTCGTCGGTGACGAAGCGCATCGCCCTATGGAGCCTACCCTGTTTTAGTGCGTTCTGTTGAGAGCGGCGATCGCCCGTTGCACCGACTTGTACGCCGGACTCCCGCGCTGCATCATCGTAAGGAGCCGCTGATACGCGCCTAGGGCCTTGCTGCGCTCGTGATTTTGGGCGTACGTCCTCGCCGCCACGAAGAGGAGCTGCGGATTCTGATCGAGGTATCCGCGCGCCGCGCTGTCGATCACGTCGAAGATCTGCGAGGCCTCGCGGTAGTTGTGCAGCTCGAAATCCGCACCCGCGATGCACCCGAGCGTCTCCGGCGAGCGTTTGATAGAAAAGCTCCGGCTGCAAGCGTCGCGCTGCAGACTAAATTCATGCCTGCGGTTGTACGCGGCGGCGAGCAGCTCGTAGCCGTCCGCGCTCGGCGCAACGCTGACGAGGTGATTCAGGTACGTGATGGCGTCGGCCGGCCGATTGTGCTGCAGCTCGTACTCACCCATGTCTCTGAGCGCATCCTCGTTGTCCGGATCCAGCGAAAGCGCCTTGCGCCATTGCTGCATGCCCTGCTCGACCTGGTGCATCGTAACCGCAAGGTAGGCTCCGTACGCGACGTACGTGAGCGCAACGTTCGGGTAGCGCGAGAGGAGTTGCTGATAGACCGCCAGCGCCTGGTCGTTCTTGTGCTCGCTCGTGAAGTACTGCGCCTTTTGCACGTAGACCGAGACCTTCTGCTCGTCGGTCGGCGCCGCGACGGCTGCGTCGTCGAACGCTTCGGAGGTGCGAGCGTCGTCGTGCTGGCGGGCGTAGAGATCCGCCTTCATCACGAGCACCTCCACGCTCTGAGGGTCGACGGCGAGGGCGCGATCGACGGTTTGAATCGCCAACGGGATATTGTTCTGCGCGACGTACGTCTGCACGATCGAAACGAGCGGCTTCGTGCTCGTCTTGTCCAGCGCAAAGGCCTTCTCGAACTGGATGCGCGCGTCGTCGTAGTGCGACTCCGCCGCATAGACCGACCCGAGCGAAAGGTACGCCTCCGGGCTGCTCTTGTTGAAGGTGATCGCGCGGTTCGCAACGCGTTCTGCGTCGCTCGCACGATTGATGCTCAAGTAGAGATTCGCGAGGTCGGCGAGCACCGACACGTTCGTGGGATCGAGCGTCGAGGCTTGCTCCAAATCGGATACCGCCACGGCGAGCTGCCCTTGCGCCTGTTGGGCGTATCCGTCGAGAAAGTAGACCTGCGCGCTCTTATCGCCGGCTTGCAGCAGGTGCTGCGTCAGCGGGAGCGCGAGATCGGGACGATTGATCGAGAGGTACTCGCCGGCGAGTTCGGTCATCGCTTCCTGATCGTTTGGATTGGCGCGGATGCGCCCTTGCAGCCGCGGGATTGCGATGTTCGGCGGCTCGGGCGTCGCCGTGGGCAACGCTACCGGCGTCGGGGAAGGAGACGGCGTTGCCGATGACCGGCGAGCGACGGCGTGCGGCGTAGTGCCCGCGAGCGCAAGTCCGAGTGCGACGAAGAGAAGAACGGGAATCAGAAAGCGTTTCACGGTTGGAGTTCCTTTGGTCTACGCCTTTGCGGCTTCGACCAGTTTGGTGAGCTCGGGGATGATCGCGAATGCGTCGCCGACGACGACCAGATCGGAAAACTCGGCGATGGGTGCAGCGCCGTCCTTGTTGACGGCGACGATCGTGCCTGACGAGCGCATTCCGACTTTGTGTTGAATCGCACCCGAAATTCCGACGGCGATGTAGAGCTTGGGACTGACGGTCTTCCCGGTCTGTCCAATTTGCAGACTGTAGGGAACCCAGCCTGCATCCGCGGCGGCCCGCGAGGCGCCGACCGCTCCGCCGAGCGCGTCGGCTAGGGGCTTGAGCAGCGTTCGAAAGGGATCGGCGCCACCGAGGCCACGCCCGCCGCTGACCACAACCGGAGCCTCCTCGAGGCCGAGCTCGTCCGAAGCCTCTTCGACCTCGCTCTCGATGCGCATTGCGTACCGCCTTCCCGGCGGCTTCTCGATGGCATCCACGCGTGCTCCCGCTCCGCCGGACTGCGCCGCAAACGCGTTAGGGCGCACCGTCGCAACGCCGTATTCACCGTCGCGAAACGCGCACGCCGTGATCGTAGCTCCGCCGAGCTTCGGCGCGACGCACGCGACGCGGCCCCCCTCGACCTCGAATCCCGTCACGTCGGCAACCATGCCGGCGCCTAGTCGCGCGGCGATTCGGCTCGCAACGTCCCGGCCGTACATCGTGTTGGGCACGAGAATCACCGCACTTCCGACGGCACGCGCCACCGCCTCGACATAATCGATCGTCGGGTCGATGAGGTAGGCGTCCACGTCAGGATCCTCGGCAACGTGGACGGCATCGAGAGGATACGCCTTGAGCTGCTCGGCCAGCTCCGCAGCGCCACTTCCAAGAACGACCGCGTGCGCGGTTCCGCCGAGTCTGTCGGCAAGATCGCGCGCCTGTGTCGCCAGCTCGAACGTGACTTTGCGCGTCTGGCCCTTACGGTGCTCGACCACTTCGACGACGTGTTGCATCAGACGAGCTTCCTCTCGCGCAGGAACTCGAAGATCGCTCGCGCTCCCGTTGCACCGTCCGGCGCCTCCACGACGCGTGCTTTCGTCCGTGCGGGCGGCGCAGCGAAGCGTAGCAGCTCCGTTTTCGGCGCGAGCCCGCCTACGCCGGCGTCGCTCGCGCAGAGCGGTGCGATCGTCTTTTTCTTGGCGCCCATGATGCCTTTGAGCGACGCGTAGCGTGGCTCGCCCACGGCCATCGTTACGCTGACCAGAGCCGGCAGGGGGCAGGTAACGACTTGGTACCCGCTATCGGTCTCGCGTTGCACCTTGACAACCGCATCGTCGATCTCGACGTGACGCGCATTGGTCAAGCCGGGAACGCCGAGATGCTCGGCGAGTGCACCGGGAACGCCGCCCGTCGATCCGTCGTCGGCGAGACCGCCGCACACGACCAGATCGAACCCGATGTTCTTCAAGGCGCCCGCGAGAGCTGCTGCGGTCATGGCAACGTCGCTGCCTGCGAGCACGTCGTCGCTCAACACGACGGCGTCGTCGGCGCCCATGGCGAGCGCTTTGCGCAGCGTCTCTTGCGTCGCCTGCGGCCCCATCGAGAGCAGCGTAACCGAGGTCTCGCCGCCGAGCCTCTCCTTCAGTTGCAGGGCCGCTTCCAACGCGTACTCGTCATAGGGATTCAGCACCGTTTCCGCACCGGCGCGCACGAGACGCTTCGTCGCGGGATCTATGCTCTTAGAAGCGTTGAGATCGGGAACGAGCTTGACGGTAACGACGATTTTCATACAAAACCCGGCGATGTGCCGGGTTATGTGTTGTTAGGCCTACGGGGTGGAGGTCCCTCCTCGAACGCGGACGAGGACGCGCGCGAGCAGCGCCTGCTCGGCGTCTCCGCGAGAAAACGAGGCGACGACGACGTAGGAGCGATCGCGCGAGAGGTTGGGCGCGGTGAAGTACGCGATCGACTCGGCGGGCGCCACCGTCTGCGTCGCGAGCGGCGTTCCCGTATCGTCCTCGAAGGTTAACCGCAGGTTCTGCGGGTGCGCGAGCAGACGGACCCCAAACGTCGCCGCGGAGACGACGTACGGAGGGACGCGAAGCACCTGCGCGGCCGTCAAGACGCCGGAGATGCTCGGTGGGGCCTGCGCGCCGTCTTTCGGCAGCACGAGCAGCCCCGCGGACGCGCGCGCGCTCTTCGCGCCGCTTTGCGCGAGAAGCTCCACGCGGTACTGCGTCGGAACGTCGACCGACGGCGCGGTCAGCATCGTCACGCCGTTGGAAGAGTACGGCGCACGCTGCAGGGAAATCCCCGAGGTGTCGAAGAGCGTGACGCTGCCGCTGCGCGCATCGGCTACGTAGCGCACCGTGATGCGTTCCCCGCTGCGAACGACGCTCGGATCCGGCTGCACCGCGGCTTTCGAGAGCGGGCCCGCGTGGGAGAGCGAGATGGAGCGCGCCACGAGCGGCCGGCGAACGGTCCCGACCGGGCCGACGACGGCGAGCGTCACGTGATACGCTGCAGCAGCTTTGCTCGTCGGAAACGAGAACGAACCATTTCTCGCCGCGAGCACGCCACCGGCAATCTGCGTCCCGTTGCTCGTGACGTCGTATTCCGCCGTCCCGATGCCGCCATAGGCATACGACGCATCGATGCGATCGCCGGCCGCGATCTGTGTCGGCAGCGCGTAGGCCACGATGGACGGAAGCATCGATCGCCACGAGATGAACGCGGCGAGCAGAAGCGATCCGCCGACCGCGAGCGCCGTCGCCAATCGTATCGCGGGCGGAGGCGGAACGTCGGCTTCCGCTGTGGCGCGCAGCGACGCATTCTCCAGATGCAGCGCGACCGTGCGCAGCCTGTGTGGAAGGCGGAGCGGAGCGCGAATCGCGATCTGCATGACCGACTGCGGCTTGATCCAAAAGTGTCCGGGTTCCAGGGAGACGCTGCCATAGTGGGTTCGGCCCGTTACGGAGCACGCAATCTCGTCATCCGAGCCGTTCACGACTTTCGCGACGAAATCCGACGCCATGAATCCGCGGCGTTCGCATTTTAGCGCGGCCATCACGGTGCGCTCGTCCGCGACGATCGCGACGAAGCGGCGCGCCTCTTCGGGCGTGACGACCGATCCGTGTTGGTAGGCAGCTAGGGGCGCGCGCATCCGCGCCGGGGGCACGTGCAGTGCCTCTGCCTCCGAGCCCATCATAGTGATAGCTTCGGCGGCGAGAAGACGCCGCTACGGACGCTTTACCGAAGCTTTACGACGGGATCTATCGCAGTCGCGTCAGCACGTAATACGCGATGTCGTGGAGGTCGCGCTTCGAGAGCTTCCAGCGCGGCATCACGGGATTGAGCCGTTGGCCGTCATCGTCGATTCCGGTCGAGATCGCTCGCTCCAGCAACGCCAGCGTGTACGGATGGCGCTGGCCTTTGACCAGGGCGCTATAGCGCAGGTCCGCGCTGACGACTCCGCCCGGGAAACTGATTCCGCCGGCGCCGTTCGGACGATGGCACGCAGCGCAATCCGGGCGCAGCGTCGGCGGCTCCGCCTGGATTCGCACGCCGCTCGCATCCCGGCCGGTGAGGTATATCGCTTTGCCGTTTGCGATCGCAGCGGCATTCGCGGAGGTCCGTGCAGGCGGCGAGGTCGCAGAGACACCGTGCGACGAGGAGGAACACGCCGTCGCGAGCGACAGCAGCATGGGAGCGCACGCTCGAGCAAACCGATTCATTCCGGCGCCTTTTCCACCCAAGCGCCTCTTCCCCGCCGGCTCTCCTGTCGTAGCCCTAACCGCTCTCTTCGCGATGCACACGCCGCCTTCAATTTCACGAGCGCGAGATGCAAACATCCCGGTTCCCCTCTGAGCGGTCCTCGACCATCACGCCACGCTGAACCCCGGCCGCTTCATCTCCGGCATCCAGCTGTGATCCGCCACTCAGCCTCTCCAACGCGGCCCGGGGCTTGGAGGGGGGCCCTAATAGACGCATAAATGGTAGCAACGCTAGCGACGGAAGAGAGCCGAGACAAATGCCGGAGCCCCAACGGCAACAATATTAGCAGTCCTTCTCGGGACCAGCTCTTGACGTAGACCCGGCTCACGTCTCTCGGCCTTTTCGAAAGGAGCACGATGTCGAAATCTCTCGACGTTGTCGGGATCGGTAGTTGCACCGTCGACTACTTTGCGATCGTCCCTCGCTTGCTTGCATCCGAGGAAAAGGTTAACGTCGCGCGCACGGAGATTCACGCGGGTGGCGTCACGGCGAACAACCTTACCCAAGTAGCGCGGCTGGGCGCACGTGCCGGGTGGCTCGGCCTGCTCGGCGACGACGAAGGTGGCCGGATCATTCGCGAAGCCTTCGAGCAAGACGGCATGGACGTCTCGGGCATCGAGATCGTCAAGGGCGGTCGCTCTTCACAGACGTGGATTCCGGTCGATGCGCAGGGCGAGCGGTGCATCTACATGTTCCCGAACGTCAGCGGGGAGATCACCGCGGCTCAGGTGCGCGACCGCTTTGCGTCTCACATTCGCAGCGCCAAACACTTTCACACCGAAGCCTCGCAGTTCCCGATCGCGCCTTCCACCGAGGGCATGAAAATCGCACGCGACGCCGGTGTCCGCGCCTTCTTCGATCTCGACGTTCCGCCGAGCTTCTTCGTAGAATCGAAGCTCGGCACCCACGAAGAGCTGGTCGAATCGATGCGATTCGCCGACGTGCTCAAACCGTGTAAGGCGGCCGCGTACGAGTTGACCGGCGAAACCGATCCGGAGAAGATCGTAAAGCAGCTCTTGACGCTCGGCCCTTCGGTTGTTGCCGTCACGCTCGGTGCCGACGGCTGCCTCATTGCGAGCCGTGACCGAACTGCGTACGTCGATGCTTTCAAAGTGCACGTCGTCGACACGACGGGCGCGGGCGACGCGTTTATGGGCGGTCTCTCGTACGGGATGCTGGAAGGCTGGGAGTTCGAGCAGGTGGGCATCTTCGCCAACGCCTGCGCAGCGCTCTGCTGCACCGCGGTCGGCGCGCGCGCGATGTCGAAGTTCCCCGACGTAAAGGCGTTCATAGAGAAACATGTTCGTTCCTAAGACGTTTAGCCTCGCGATCGCCATGATGATCGCCACGGCGATCTGTTGGGGATCGTTCGCGAACACGTTCAAGGGTATCAAGAACCGGCGTTGGGAACTGTATTATTGGGATTACGCGCTCGGCATCTTTGTAATGTCGCTCGTATTCGCCTTCACGATGGGCAGCAGCGGCCACGACCAGTCGAGTTTCCTCGCGAATCTTCGCTCCGCCGACTTCTCGAATATCGTATGGGCGCTCCTGGCCGGGATCATCTTCAACCTCGCGAACGTGCTGCTCATCGCGGGCATCGATATGGCCGGTCTTTCGGTTGCGTTTCCGGTCTCGATCGGCATCGCACTCGTCGTCGGGGTCATCCTCAGCTACTCGCTGCAACCGATCGGGAGCGTCACGATGCTCGCGGGCGGCGTGGTCAGCGCGGTGATCGCGGTCGTCTTCGACGGTAAAGCGTACGGCGAGTTGGGCAGCGTGAAGCACGTCTCTCGCAAGAGCATTGTCGTCTGCGTCATATCGGGCATCTTGATGGGATTGTGGGCGCCGTTCTCAACGCGCGCACTTACTCACGGGCATGCGCTCGGGCCGTACGGAGTCGTCGTCTTTCTCACGCTCGGCGCGCTACTGTCGTGCCTGATCTGGAACGTCTACTTCATGCGACGCCCGTTGAGCGGCGCGCCGATCGATCTGCGCGAACTGTTCGGTGGCAGCCTCGGTGGGCATCTGCTCGGCATCCTGGGCGGCTGCATCTGGACGACCGGCATGACCTTCGACCTCGTCGCCGCTAATTTCACCGGCGTCGCGATCTCGTATGCGATCGGGCAATCGTCCCCGATGATCGCCGCGCTCTGGGGGGTCTTCGCCTTCAACGAGTTTGCCGGCTCGAACCGCAAAGCGCAAACCTATCTTGGGCTGATGTTCTTGTTCTACATGCTTGCGATCGTTCTCGTCGCTCGTGCGCACACCGCATAAGCGAGTGCGCCTACCGGCGAGGAACATCCGGCTTTGGGATGGCCGGGAGTCGAACCCGGACGTCCTTTCGGACTGCAGATTTTAAGTCTGCTGTGTCTGCCTATTCCACCACCATCCCGTATCGCTTCGAACTACGCGTTACTGCTGGTACCGCTCGACGACGTCGGGCGGACGTAGCGACGTCGCGCCGGGATCCTGTCGCGCGTCGCGGCGCGCGCGCCGCTGGCGTAAGAGGTCCCAATACTGGTCGAGCTGCACCTCGATTGCGTACAGGCGCTCGGCATCCAACAGCGTCAACGCTGCGCGCTCGCCGTGCTCGAGCAGACGATGCTCCTCGGCGATGAGGTCTTCGATGTGGCTGCGGATCTGCGTATCGTTCATGATCCTTCCTTAACTCCTCAATCGATGCTTTCTCTGTCGCGCTCCTGCAGAAGTACCCCAAGCAGAAGGTCTCCCGGCGCAATGATGGCGCTTCGCTTTCCGAGCATCTCCATCGCCGTCGCGAGAAGGATGATGCCTGCCGGCAAGATGTCTGCGCGCTGCGGTCGCATCCCGGGAAGGCTCTTACGCCGTTCCAAGTCGAGCGTGCAGAGGCGCTCGAGCACGCTCGTCAGCGTGGCACGGGTGATCTCGGGCGCACGATCGGCACTCATACCGGCAACGGCCGCCGTCGTCGTCGCACTGCCGCCGACGAAGAGGAGACGTTCGACGGGAGGCTCGCCGTGCATCGGAGCGAGAGCTTCCGCAGCGATGCGAACGCCGTCGGCGAGGCTCTGTCCGTCGACCGCACCGCAGCGCCCGGAGAGCGCCGGTAACTGCTCGGTGAGTCGCACCGCGCCGATCTCGTACGAGTGCACCGAAGCCACGTCGTCTGCCGTGCCGGCGGCGTACTCCGTGCTGCCGCCGCCGATGTCGATCACGCCGCTGCGCCCCTGAAACGGCGGAAGAGAGCCGACGGCTCCACGAAACGAAGCGCGCGCTTCCTCTTCACCCGAGAGGATGCGAAGATCGGCGCCCGTGACGGCGCGTACGCGCTGCGCAAACTCTTGCGCGTTCTCCGCGCGGCGCAGCGCACTCGTCGCGACGACGAAGGCTTTCTCGCAGCGGTCGCGTGCTCCGTTCGCATACTCGCGCAGCACGGAGATCGTGCGCGTCATGGCGTCGTCGCCGAGCAGTCCCCGCTCGCCGAGCCCTTCTCCCACGCGCGTGCCGACGGTTCGGGCGAGCTCCACGTGAGGAATCTGCGGGCGCATGTCGGCGACGAGCATGCGCGTCGAGTTCGTGCCGACCGAGAGCACCGCAAGGCGCCCCATTCGGCCGTGGAGCGCTACGTCGCTTCCCACTGCGCCGCACGACGCTTCTTGCGCAGAAAATGCCGTTCGTGCGCGGGAAGCTCTCCCTCCGACTCCTCGGTGCTCTTGAGATAGGAGGTAATGTGCTCTTCGAGTCGTTCGTCGGAGATTTGTGGCACGAGCGCGACCGTCGTACGGCGCGATTCGCCGCCGCGAACGAACGCAAGGGAAGAACGCGTCGAGAGGCTGCGCTCGTACTGCCGGCGGTGTGCCTCCACGTCCTGCGCCGCCGCATGGGCGATCTCGCCGTTCACGAGACGCACCGTCGCGCCGAACGCGTTGAGATTGATGACGGTCCCGCTGATGCTCACGGCTGCGGTGACGACGACGGTGGAGGGACGAGATAGATGAGCGTCTGTCCGGGTTTTACCATGCGCAGGCGGCGATAGATGTACGGCACGACGCCGTCCGGCTGCTGCAACCGCCGAACCTCGCGAGTCTCCTCTGCGCGCCGAACGCGCAGGACACGAATGTCGTGCTCGGTCCGCGCCAGCTCGTGCGCGAGCGCCACGTTCTGCTCGATTCGCTGCGCGAAGTCGAGCGATCCCAAGACGACGACCGCCGTCACGAGAAGCGTCCCGGTGATGCGCCCCAAGACGCGCACGAGAGCGTTCTTGCGAAGCCGGCGGCGCGCCATCAGCGCTTCCCCGCGGGCGACGAATCGCGCTTCGAACTCCCGATGCGCCGGTATTTTTCGTAGCGTGCGCTCAAAAGCGTCGGAGACGCGTACCTGTCGAGATCGGAGAGCGCGGCATCGACGCGATCGAGAACGCGCGCGACGACGGTCGCCGGATCGCGGTTTGCGCCGCCGAGCGGCTCCGGAACGATCTCGTCGACGATGCCGAAGCGCAGGAGATCTTGCGCCGTGAGTTTGAGATGCGACGCCGCCTCCTCGGCTTTGGTTGCGTCGGCCCAAAGAATTGCGGCGCATCCCTCGGGAGATGCGACGGAATACGTGCTGTTCTCCAACATGATCACGCGGTCCGCGATGGCAAGCGCGAGCGCTCCGCCCGATCCGCCTTCTCCGATGATCACGGCGACGATCGGTACCGTTGCATCGGTGAAGGCCACGAGACACTGCGCGATCGCTTCGGACTGCGCGCGCTCTTCGGAGCCGATGCCGGGATCGGCACCTTTCGTGTCGACGAACGTCACCATCGGCACGCCGAACCGCGTCGCGAGATGCGCGAGACGTGCTACCTTACGATACCCTTCGGGAGCGACCATGCCGAAGTTGCGTCGCAGATTCTCCTTCGTATCGCGACCGCGTTGCTGACCGATCGCCATGACGGCGCGACCACGCAAGAGCCCGAGACCGCCGACAACCGCCTGGTCGTCGCGATACGAACGATCGCCGTGCAGCTCGTCGAATCGATCGAATGCGGCGATATATTCCAGCGCCGTCGGGCGATTGGGATGACGCGCGATGTGGACCTTCTGCCACGCCGTTGGCGCGCCGTACACGTCGCGCAGGACTTCTTGATACTTGGCCTCGAGCGTCGCGATCTCGCTCGCGATGTCGACCGGCTGATCGGCGCTGGCGGTGCGCAACTCGGCGATGCGGCGCTCCAGTTCGAAGAGCGCCTTCTCGCGATCCGCAAAGGGGTTCACGCTTTCGCCCCGTGAAGGCGCCGCGCCGCGCCCTTTGCCGCATAGCCGAGCAGATGCACGAGCATCTCTTTGATGCGGCGGCGCTCGACGACCATGTCGATATGGCCCTTTTCGAGCAAGAACTCCGCCGTTTGAAACCGGTCCGGCAACTTCTGCCGGATCGTCTGCTCGATGACGCGCCGGCCGGCGAACCCGATCATCGCGCCGGGCTCGGCGACGATGACGTCGGCCTGAAACGCGAACGACGCGGAGACGCCGCCGGTCGTCGGATCCGTCAGGACGGTGATCAAGAGGTTGCCGTCGTCCATGAAGCGGGTGACCGCAGCCGTCGTCTTCGCGAGCTGCATCAGCGCGAACATTCCCTCTTCCATGCGAGCACCGCCCGACGCCGTGAAGATGATGCAAGGAACGGCGCGCGTGCGGCCCTCTTCAAGCAGCAGCGTGATACGCTCGCCGACGACCGTTCCCATCGTGCCGCCGCGAAAATGAAAGTCCATGACGGCGAGCCCGGCATCGAAACCGCCGATCTGACCGAAGCCGCAGACGACGCCCTCGCTAAGCCCGCTCTTCTCACGATCGCCGGCAAGCTTTGCCGGATAGCTCTTGCGGTCGGTCCACGAGAGCGGGTCGCCGACCTGCACGTCGGCACCGATCTCGGTGAAGTCGCCGTCGACGATGCCGCTGATGCGATCGTACGCACCCATGCGGAAATGGTGGTTGCAGCGCGAACATACCCACAGGTTGGCCGCGAGATCGCGCCGGTAGAGCATCTCGCCGCACTCGGGACACTTGCTCCATTGAGCGGCGTTTCGCTCCTCGTCCTTTGCACGGCGCACGTGCAGCCACTCCGGCATCGGCATCAAGCGGCGCTCCTGCGGGGCAAGAGCCGCGCCGCATAGAGCTTGCGCAGCTGTTTGAGATAGTTGAATATCTCCCGCTGGTTGAGCTTCGACTCGCCGGTCGTGCGATCGGTGAAGACGTACGGAATCTCCGCAACTTTGCCGTAGTGCGCCTTGGCGATGACTTCGAGCCCGATCTTGAAGCCGATCGGGTCGAGCGTCACGTTCTCCAGCGCCTCGCGGCGGACCAAGAAATATCCGCTCGTGATGTCCTTGACCCTCGTGAGCGGGCGAGCGAGCGCGCACGCCACGCGCGAGGTGACGATCCGTCGCATCGGCCAGTTTCTAATCCCGCCGCCCGACACGTAGCGGCTGCCGACGGCGAGCCCATAACCAGCGTCCAGAGCCGCGACCATCTTCGGGAGGATGGTGATGTCGTGGCTGAAGTCGGCGTCCATGGCGCCGAGCGCGCGGGACTCCGGCCGCGCAGCCTTCCAGCCGTCGATGACGCCGCTCGACAAACCCATCTTCCCGGGGCGGTGCACGCAGCGGACCGGAAGCTCCGCGGCCAGTCTGTCGACGATGGCTCCGGTACCGTCAGGCGAGTTGTCGTCGACGACGACGATCTCCGCATCGAGATGGCTCTCGCGGCAGACGCGGTCGATCGCCCGCAGCAGTCTTTCGATGCCGCCCGCCTCGTTATAGGTCGGAATCACCATCGAGAACGGAATCGTTGCCATGCTTAATCGATCATACTACGACGCGGACGCTCGCTACTCCGTTCTCCCCTCGCTTTCGTACGCGAGCACGGCAAGCAACGCGAGCGCCGCCGTCTCGGTGCGAAGGATGCGCGGCCCGAGCGAGACGACGGTCGCTCCGCGCGCTACTGCGGCATCGGCTTCGGCGTGGGAGAAGCCGCCTTCCGGCCCGATGACGACCAGGACGCTGCGCGCGCCGTGCAGCAAGCGAGGCAGCGATTCGCGCAGCGGAGCCGCGCGAACGCTCTCCCATGCGAAGAGCACGCGATCGTACTCCTGCGCGCGCGCGAGCAGATCGGAGAACGTTGCCGGCTCGGCAACGCTCGGCGTCGCGCGACGACCGCATTGCTGCGCCGCGCTACGCGCGATTCGCCTCCAGCGCGCGAGCTTCTCCTTCCCGCCCGCGCGTGGAATCGTGCGCTCGCTGACGAACGGGAGGATAGCCCCGACGCCGAGCTCCGTCGCCTTTTCGATCACGTAGTCCATCTTCGCACCCTTCGGCAGTGCTTGCGCGACGTCGACGCGTACGCCGGATTCGGGATATGCGTCGCGCTCCTCGAGCAGCCGCGCAACGACGTCCTTGCCGGCAAACGCGATCTCCGCATCGAAAGCGCGCGCCGCGGAATCGATTACCTCGACGCGATCTCCGGCGTGCAGGCGCAATACGTCGCGAATGTGATGCGCGTCCTCGCCCTCGATCCGGACGCTCTCGCCTCGTTCGTGCGTTCCGGGCACGAAGAAGCGTGCTATGGTCGAAACGCGTCCTTGACGCGATCGAAGAACGACGGCTCTTCTCCGCGATCGCCGCCTTCGCGTGCAAACTCCTCGAGAACCTCGTGCTGGCGTTTCGTGAGCTTTGCCGGAACCACGATGCGGACGGTCACGTGATGATCGCCACGCCGCGATCCTTGGACCGCGGGCATGCCGTGCCCGCGCAGATCGAGCGTCGCTCCGCTTTGGGTGCCGGGCGGGATCGTGAGCGGCAGCTCGCCTTCGAGGCTCGGCACGCCGATCGTTGCGCCGAGCGCAGCCTGCGTGAAGCCGATCGGAACGTCGACGGACGTGTCGAGACCGTCACGAGTGAAGCGCTCGTGCCGAGCGAGCGTGAGATAGACGTAGAGATCGCCCACGGGCCCGCCATGCATGCCCGCCTCGCCTTTACCACCGATCCGGATGCGCGAGCCGTCGTCGACGCCCGCTGGAACCTTCACCGTCAGCGTACTCCGGACGTGATGACGCCCTTCCCCCGCGCATGCATCGCACGGCTGCGAGACGACTTGCCCTTCGCCGCGACACGTCGCGCACGTCGTTTGCGTGACGAACTGTCCGAGCGGCGTCTGCCGTACCGAGCGAACCATGCCGGAGCCGCCGCAACGGCCGCACGGCACGACGAGCGTTCCGGGAAGCGCGCCGCTACCGGTACATTTCGTGCACTGCGCGAAGTGTCCGTACGCGATCTCTTTCGTTACGCCGGAAAATGCCTCTTCGAGCGTGATCTCGAGATCGTATCGCAGATCGGCGCCACGTTGCGGGCCGCCATGCCTCCCCTGGCTGCGCGCGTCCCCGAAGAACATATCGAAGATGTCGCCGAAGCCGCCGGCACCGAAGCCGCTGAACCCGAAGTCGCCCATCGCACCGTCGTCGGCGGTACCGAAGCGATCGTAGTGAGCGCGTTTGTCCGGATCCGAGAGCACCTCGTACGCTTCGTTGATCTCCTTGAAGTGACGCTCCGCCGCAGCCTTGTCGTCGGCGACGTCGGGATGGTACCTGCGCGCGAGGTTGCGATACGCACGCTTGATCTCGTCGGGCGAGGCATTGCGCGCAACCCCGAGGGTTTCGTAATAATCTTTGGTCGGCATCACGCGTCTTACGCCTACCGAATCTCCGCGTCTGCAAGACGCCGCGAGAGCGATTCCGCCGTTCCCGAGGCGAGCGCGAGCAGCCGCGCGTACGGCATACGGCGCGGGCCGAGAATCGAGAGCATGCCGATCGCCTTCGGACCGAAGCGATACGGCACGGTCACGACGGAGAGGTCGGCGAGCTCTTCGTTTCCGAGCTCGTGTCCAATCTTGACGCTGGGATTGTCGCTCACGATGGCATCTGCAACAATATCGTACAGCGTTCGCTGCTCCTCCACGATGCGCAGGATCGAGCGAAGCTTGCGCACGTCGGCGAACTCCGGCTGGTCGAGCAGGTTCTGCGCCCCCGCGGCCGCAATTTCGGGCACTTCGCTCGCGCGTGCGCTCTGCAGGGCGGTCGTGAGCGCGCCGCGCACGTCGTCACCAAGACCGAGCTCGGCAACGACGCCGGCGACCTCGGCGTCGCCGATGTCGCGCAGCGCGCGGTTCGCGCACCGGGCGTTGAGCGCACTCGAGAGGCGCGTGAGATCCTCCGCCGAGACGTCGCTGTTCAACTCGAAGAGGCTCTGGGCCGACACCCCGAACGACGTGACGACCACTGCGACGCCGGTGCGCGGAGCAATCGAGATCAGTTGAACGTGCTTGAAGAGCTGCGCTTCGCTCTTCGGTTTCGTCACGAAAGCCAGACTTTTTGAAAGCTTGCCCAAAAGTCGCGTCGTCTGCTCGACGAGCTCGTCGAGTTCCTGGCTCGCATCCTTGAAATCGTCGCGGATGCGGCGCCGATCGGCGGTCGTGAGCGCTTCGGGCTGCATGAGGTCGTCGACGTAGGTACGGTATCCCGCGTCCGACGGCACGCGTCCCGCGGACGTATGCGGCTGCACGAGATAGCCGGCGGCTTCCAGCTCGGCCATTTCGTTGCGCACGGTTGCCGAGCTGACGCCGAGGTTGTACTTCTGGGTGAGCGTCTGCGATGCGACCGGCTCGGCGGTCGCCACGTACTCATAGACAACCGTCGCGAGGATATACGCCTTGCGCTCATCGAGGCGGGGCTGCTTCATCCACCCTATATTAGCACTCCGTAGCCAGGAGTGCCAAAGGGTGCGCCCTAAATGCGCCCCATGGACTCCGCGCAAGCCATCGAGGCGCTTCTCGACGAGAGCCGCCGCTTTCCGCCACCCCCCGACTTTGCCGCTCAAGCCAACGCGCAGCCCGGCATCTACGCCGAGGCCGAGCGAGACTTCGAAGCGTTTTGGGCCGGCTGGGCGCGCACGCTCGAGTGGAGCAAACCGTTTACGAAGATTCTGGAATGGAACGAGCCGTTCGCCCGCTGGTTTTCAGACGGTGAGCTGAACGTGTCGGTCAACTGCCTCGATCGGCACGTCCGCGCGGGAAAGGGCGCGAAAGTTGCCTACTACTACGAGGGCGAGCCCGGCGATCGTTGGGAGATCACGTACGAACGGCTTCTCGACGACGTTTGCCGCTTCGCCAACGGCCTGCGCGCTCTGGGCATCAAACGCGGTGACCGCGTCGCGATCTACATGGGCATGATTCCCGAGCTTCCGGTTGCAATGCTCGCGTGCACGCGCATCGGCGCCGCGCACTCGGTCATCTTCGGCGGGTTCTCGCCCGATTCGATCGTCGATCGCGTCAACGACGCACAGTGCGTCGCCGTTATCACCGCGGATTACGCGCGCCGCCGCGGCGGCACGGTGCCATTGAAGCAGAACGTCGATACCGCGCTCGCACAGACGCCGAGCGTCAAGCACTGCATCGTCGCAAAGCGCGTCGGCGACCCCGTGCCGATGCAGCGCGGGCGCGATCGTTGGTGGGAGGATGTCGTTGCGGATCAACCCGCGACGTGCGTGCCGGAGGCGATGAACGCCGAGGACTTGCTCTACCTCTTGTACACGAGCGGTACGACCGCGAAGCCGAAGGGCATCAAGCACACGACGGGCGGCTACCTCACGCACGCGGTAATGACGCACAAGCTCGTCTTCGATTTGAAACCCGAGACGGACGTCTACTGGTGCGCGGCGGACATCGGCTGGGTAACCGGCCATACGTACATCGTCTACGGTCCGCTCGCAAACGGTGCGACGTCGGTCATCTATGAAGGCACGCCCGACTATCCGGACAAGGACCGCCTTTGGGAGATCGTCGAGCGCTACACGGTGACGATTCTCTACACCGCTCCGACCGCGATCAGAACCTTCATGAAGTGGGGGACGCAGTACCCGCAGCGCCACGACCTCTCGTCGCTGCGCCTGCTGGGAACGGTCGGCGAGCCCATCAATCCTGAGGCGTGGATTTGGTACCGCGAACACATCGGCGGGGGGCGCACGCCCGTCGTCGACACGTGGTGGCAGACGGAGACGGGCGGCATCATGATCTCGCCGCTGCCTGGGATCACGACGCTCATGCCCGGAAGCGCGACGCAGCCGATCCCCGGCATCGGCGCCGATATCGTCAACGATAAGGGCGAATCGGTGCCGCTCGGCGGCGGCGGCTACATCGTCATCACGCGACCGTGGCCGGGAATGTTGCGCGGAATCTGGGGCGACGACCAGCGCTACGTGCAGACGTATTGGAAGCGTTTCGCGCATCGCTATCTCGCCGGCGACGGCTGCAGACGCGACCGAGACGGCAACTACTGGTTCATGGGCCGCATCGACGACGTCATGAACGTCAGCGGCCACCGTATCTCGACGACGGAAGTCGAGAGCGCGCTCGTCGGCAACCCGAAGGTCGCAGAGGCTGCGGTCTGCGGGAAGCTCGACGACATCACCGGCCAAGCGATCTATGCATTCGTCACGCTCAAGGGTGGCGAGAGCGGCACGGAGGCGCTCGCAAACGAACTGCGGGATTTCGTTGCGGAGAAGCTCGGCAAGTTCACCCGTCCCAAGTACATCACGTTCACGCCCGAACTTCCCAAGACGCGCAGCGGGAAGATCATGCGCCGGCTCTTGCGCGACGTTGCCGAAGGCCGCGCGCTCGGCGACACGACGACGCTCGCCGATTCAGCGATCGTCAAAGACTTGCAAGATCGCTCGAAGAGTGAGGTCGCCGCCGACGAAGCGTAAGCCTTGTCATCCTGAGCGTAGCGAGCGCGAAGCGCTCGCGAAGTCGAAGGACGAGGGACGCTACGCTGCGAGCCGCCGCATTGTCATCCCGAGCGCAGCGCTCGCACTTGTCATCCTGAGCGTAGGCGCGAAGCGCCGAAGTCGAAGGGCGAGCGAGGGGGTTGCGCCACCGGAAACTTCGTGATACAAAGTACCTGACTTTGCACGGCAAAGTCAGGTCTGATGCGGAGGCATGAGTTGCGACCCTCATCCACCACGTCGACACCGCCTTCCTCTTTATCCTATTCGTCCTCGTCCCGTCCGCAGCAGTAATCGTCGGAGTACCGCTTTGGTGCGCTGCGCGCTCCGTTCGACAAGCACTCATGAAGGACTGGCGAGGTGCGCTTCGATACTGCACCGTGCTGCTTCTCGCGATGACATGCTGGATGGCCGGACCACCGGTGAGCGATCTCATCACTATCCGTACGGTCGGCCCATCGTTGCGCGCTGCGGTGGCCGCTAGGAAGATCGGCATTCGTGGTTCCAACATCCTGATCTCGGGAACGGTGGCCCGTTTAGCAGCGTACAACTATAGCGACTGGGTAGCCGAGGCTGCAAGACGCGCGTACGCGCCATCGGTGAACGGTACTACCTTGTCGATGTTAACTGCTAAGCGCAGCGCGAGCGCTGCTTGTCATGGTGAGTAGAGCGCGAGGTGGCGAACGCGTAGTCGAACCACCCGCGAACGCTTGTGCTCTCGGCGGTCCCTCGACTTCGCGCCTACGGCGCTACGCTCGGGATGACAGCGGCCGCGCTAGCGATACGCGTCTTTTCGGTCGAGCACCCTTAGAACGGTCAGAACGCCGTCCGCCTCAAATAGCACGCGCTACGATCCAACCCGTAGACGCCATTCGTGCGGACGTCCGCGCAACTTACGGACGTCGGCGTTTGGAGTTCTTCCTCCCGCATAGGCATCGGTGGCGACAAGCAGAGGGCGAGCAACGTCTTGCGGCAGCCGCCCAAGGTCGCGCGCCGCTGCGCGCGTGATGGCAACCTGGCGCAACTTCACAAGCCGAGTTGGGTCTTAAGCGCCTCCAGTGGAATTGTTTCTCGCAGCTCTGGCTGTTCTTGCAGCTCTCTCAGTGCTTCTAGCTCGTCCGGCTCAGGCGTCGCCTCGGGTGCGATCGCAAGCGAAAACGCAACGGCATCGCCGTCGAGTGCCGCATGGATTGCTTCTTCGCCAAGAACGACCTCGCGGTTCTCGGGAAGATGCTCCGCGATAAACTCTGCCGCCATTCGGGCTGCGTCACGTGACGGCGAAATCGCGAGCAAGCGCTGTCCCACGGTCATGATGAACGATTGCGCCATAGCAGATACTGTCCCCCTGCTAAAGCTGTACCCGGGATCGCCGCAACTGGGACTTCAGCGGCAGTCCCCCGACTTCGCGCCTTCGGCGGTCCTTCGACTCCGGCGCTTCGCGCCTACGCTCAGGATGACAAGTGCGCGCTACGCTCGGGATGACACCGACATATTGCGGGCGCGGTTGCCGATCCAGCGGTAAAGTAACCACGGCGTTGCGATGAATGCAATCGCGCCGAGAAGCGATCCCCAGTTCGTAAACCAGTCGCCGACGACGGCGAGCGGCGA
>VFSW01002453.1_pt1 | contig 27988 bp, 25 predicted proteins | sample 5358111 | NCBI WGS metagenome assembly VFSW01 (sample SAMN11554181, study PRJNA540505) | mine drainage metagenome | isolation source: sediment from site ElyBrook_90M | place: USA: Ely Copper Mine, Vershire, VT | collected 2017 | reverse complement strand
GTGTGATAGTCCTCGCTTCCACTTCGTTATCGTCATCCTCGCCTCACTTTCGCTCGTAGAACAGCTTGGTATGGGATACGTCTTGCGCGGGCAAGATGACTATGCTAAGCTCGTGAAACATTCTGGGTGCCCGCAAGGGCATAACAGGGAAGCCGGTGTAAATCCGGCGCGGTCCCGCCACTGTAATCAGGAACATGACTTTTCACAAAGCCACTCGGTTTCGGCCGGGGAAGGCAAAAGTCAGGAGCTTCGCACTCGAAGCCCCGCCTGAAAGTCAGGAGACCTACCCAGAACAGTTAGATTCTCCCCGCGTGGAAACGGGAAGCGATCGCTCGATTGTTCCTGAGCCTTTGTGCCTCGTTGCCACAGTTTGTGAGGCGCATTGTTCCAGTCGAAGTCGATCTTTCCATCCGTGTCCCCTCCAGAAAAGACTCTCCGTTTTGGGCTCCTGTTTTTCTCGTTGCATCAAGCTTGTCCTGGACAGCCACAGACGGGAGCATTTTAGGAACGGTACAAAACGCGACGGGACTGGCCCTTCAGCCCGGCGTCGTGCCGACGTCGATTCAAAGATTCGACTTCAATTTGATCTTCATTGCATCATTCACTCCGCCGTTTACTCTCCACTATCAGGGTCACCCATCAACCGGATAACCGCACACCTCGCGCCGGACACACGGTTTTCTTCGGCGTGGGTGGATAACAAAAGTACAGATGCGTCCACAACTAATCCAGTTCTTTCCCAACATCAACACGCTGAGAGGATGAAGGACATGAATAGGAACATGAATTCTGTGGTCGCAGCATTGGTTGCGATTGCCTTGGGAACGTCTGCAAGTTTTGCGCAGTCTCCTTCCACACCAACAACGACTGTTGTTACGATGACGCCTGCCTCCACAACCGTTGGCAGCTCAGTATCGGCTGACGTTCAAGTCACATCGAGTTCCGGGGCTGTTCCCACGGGCGGTACGGTCAGTTGTTCGAGCAGCGGCGCAGCGGCAGGACCAGTTGCGTTGAGCAACAGTGGCATTGCGGCTGTTCAGTTGAATGGCCTCTCGCAAGGTACTGATGCTGTTTTGTGCACATACAGCGGAACTACCGTTTATGAGACCAGCTCGGGACAGGCGAGTGAGACTGTCGGAGCATACCAGGCGTCACCAGCGTGCGTTCAAGCAGCTGAGAACATCTACAACCACTGCATGGCGGTCGCAACTGGACGACAGGAATGCTGGATAGAGGGATATTGTCCATTTTCGCCCCCGCCGGCGGCTTTGTGCCCTAACTCAGTCGCGACGATTGAACAATCCTGCTCCACAATGGATGTATTTGTAGGGTTCCAACTCCAATCGATCCTCTATGCTCCGCCTGGAAATAAAAGCTCCGTTGGTTTTACAAATTCGGTCAGCGATGGACAGAATACGTCATTAACAAATTCGTTCAGCACAACAAATCAACTCGGGCTCAGCTTTTCACTCGCAGGTTTTTCCTTCGGAGCGAGTTATCAAATCCAATCAACCGAATCCACTATGACGGCAGCCCAAGCAACCGTTCAGAATCAGCTACAGTCAACTTGGCCATCCACTTCCGACGCAATTGATCATACGCAGGACCTCCTTTCGATCTGGCTCAATCCCCAGATTGAAGTGGCACACTCTAGTGTCGGGGACGATTTCGTTCCTTCCACTTATGCAACTCAGTACGTCCAGGGAAACTCCCAATATGACCCGATCGGAGGAGTACCATACGCTGATGCTCCAAGCGGTGACATGAGCATTGTTACAGCTTCGGTAGCTGCACTGCGAAATCCGACCCTGTTGACACCCGGCCAGTTGGTTTCGCAGAACCTCGATGGATATACAGTGGCAGGCCTATTGAGCTTGTGCACAAATCGAATGCCTGAGAATCAATGCACCCAAGCCCAAGCAGCGACTAATGGCTGCGGATGCAAAGCGTCTGATTTCGCAGCTATCGTTGCACAAGATCCCTTTTTCAGTCCATCAATACTCTCGCAAACGGGAAACCTAACACCGACACTGGCGCAAGTAAATGCCGCAGACCCAAACAATGCCCGCTATGTGCCTGTACTTGATAACACCGGTGGTGACCTGTATCTCTTACTCGACGGCACGAATCCTTCAACTCAAACGTTTACTCTCACGGACACCAACAATACCTCGGAGACTTTTACCAATACAGTCACCCAAACCGCAAACGCAACCTTCGGTTACAAATCGTCCAGTGGGGGGTCAACTTCCGGCTCCACGCCAACATCCTTTGGTTTTACCAGTAGCAATAGCGCTACATGGACCAATACGGAGAGCGTCGGGAGTTCGTCTTCGATAGTACATACACAATCGCTGCTGCTCGGGACTTCAACGGCCGCGTGCTATGAAAATATCGCGGTGTACGAAGATACTCTGTATCACACGTACGTTTATCAAAGCACATCAAACGCCCCTAACCCCTGCCCTTAGCACTGCTAGCTAAGAAGCTCTATAACATCGGAAGACGGTATAAGGATGGAAGCTCGATGAATACCTCGCTACCCCGTAAAGCCGGGGATTTATTTGGCCTCGTCTCCGTATTTGTTCTTTCTGGGATCGTGGCACTGGCTGGCTGCGGTACAGCGTCTGTCCCCGGAGATTCACAGGTCTCTGTGTTTCTCCGGGCCGACGCTCCCGGGCAACCCATGTCGTTCACGGTCACAGTTACAGACATTTCACTAGTAAACGAACAAGGCGCTATTTCCCACCTTCTGGCGGCGCCTCAGACGTTGGAGGGTATCCATGCTGATGGACTTTTAGTTCCGCTTGCTTCGATCGACCTGAAGCAGGACACCTACCAGTCAGCATCAATCACCTACGAGGCGACGGCAATCAGCTTTGTTCAGGGTGGCTCTCTCCCTACCACACAGATATATGAAGATCTTTACGTTAATGGATCTACAGCAAGTAGTCCTGTGACCATTTCGGCTCCGCTAGTGGTGAGCTCTTCGTCGAGCAATATCATTCTTAGTCTCGATGTCGGCTCCTCATATGTATCTAACCAAGATGGTAGCGTCTCGGTAACACCGAAGTTCTCGGCCACACAGGCCAATATGATCACCGGTTCCGGCAGCGGACTGTATTTTGCTGATCTCGTCGCTACAGTTGAATCGGTGTCTGACAACACGATGACACTCAATACTATCGACGGCGCGACTATTACAGTGGATCTGGGTCAACAAACTGAGTACGACGGCGACACATCCGCTGCGCTGATCCAGGTCGGGTCGATTGTTGACTTGGATTGTCAATTGAACGCTGATGGACGTATAGCTGCCACACGAGTCGAATCAGACAGCCAATCCTCACCAGATATAGTTGCTGGTCCTCTCGTCCCCTTGTCTTCGGGCGCCACCGGTATTGCGATATATCCTCGACAGCAGTATGGACAAGATTTTCCTAGTGTTATTCCCGTTTCTGTAGGTATAGATGCGGAGAGTACGTCATCAACGCTGTGGATGATTGAAGGAAGTCTGCCACCCACGGGTACGTTGCCCTTTAGTCCGCAGTTTGGCCCTGCAAACTATAGCTTTGCTCAGAATATTGCGATCCTCGGTTCTTTCTCGAATAGTACCGGGATCATCGGCAGTCCCGGAAAGATTATTCTTCTTCCACAAGTCATGACCGGTACTGTGACAAATATAACGAACATCAACTCCGCTACGCAGCTAACTATCTCCTTGGAAGCGAATGACTACTTCGGGAATCTAACGGGCCAGACCCAAGTGGCCGTTTATGTGCTTCCAAGTACAAATCTCAGCTCGGGTTCGTTGCCGCAGATTGGGAGCCAAGTTCGCTGCTATGGTTTCGTATTTGATGATAACGGAGTATACCGAGTCGTCTGCAAGAGTCTGCAAGCTAGCTCCTAGACTTCGAGGCTAATGAAGACCATCAGACCATCGTCCAAAAGGAAACACATGCAATCTTTCAGAAGCCTTAGGTCTACGGTAGTGACACATTTAGCCCTGATCATATTTCTTTCAGCGCTGTCAGCCAACTGTTCATCTCTGAAAGCGCAGGCAAGTGACGTCGGTGCTCATGGACTGCCTGAAGCATCTCCGCTTTCAATGGACACAGTCTATAGAGTTCAAGCCTTGATTCGGAGTCGTGTGAGCCTTCTGCCAGACGCCGAGATTGAGCTATCAAAACCAACCCGGTCGCAGTTCATCGGGTATGACCTCGTAACTGTGAGCGTAGTTGCCGAAGATAAGGTGATGCACACCGTTCAGTTTCTCCTATCTTCGGACAGGAAGACATTGGTACAGTTTTCAGTTTATGACATAGGTGGCAATCCTAAAGATGCTGTTCCGCCCGGCGGCCATCCCGCGCGGGGAGGGCCAATAACGGCACCAGTACTTGTGGTTGTATTCGACGATCTAGAGTGTCCCTTCTGCGCTAAATTTAATCAGGAAATCTTTCCTGCCCTAACGGATCATTATGGTGACCAAGTGAGAGTGGTGTATCGCGATTACCCTCTGGATGGGCACGCATGGGCCCGTCGTGCAGCGTCAGACGCCAATTGTCTTGCACAGTTATCTGCTGCGGCATACTGGAAGTTTGTAGATCAGATACACGCGAATGCGGGGAGTATCGGGAGCGCTAAGGCGCCTAGTGTCTCCGGAACGGATACAACAACCATCGAAAGTGATACGAAGGCGCGCGCTGTCGCTGAATTAGATATGAGGGCAAAAGCAATAGGAGCCTCGGAGGCTGTTAACCAAGCGTCGTTGAATCAGTGCCTAAACCATCCAGATGACGCGGCCATTGATTCCTCACTGAAGCTAGGCCGCTCTATTGGTGTAGAAGCTACTCCCGTCATCTTTGTAAACGGCATGAAGATAGATGGTGCCGCTCCACTACAAAGCATCTATAAGATGATCGATAGTGCTCTCCCCCACGATATGTCATCGAGTACTTTGTCGAAGAACTAGCGAGATGGTGACGAAGTTCTGGCACTGCGCCATGTTCCTTCGCCGGGTGAAAGTCTTCACAAAAATATGATCGTTCCTGACCAGATGCTGATCCGCATCGCGGGACCTGGTGCATTAGCGAGTCTCGCCGATCACACCGAAGTCTTCGGTTCCGCCCCCCGGATAGACGAAGGTATACGTCCGCCAAAACTTAGAACTGGCCGGATGCTCGTCCTTGCTCAAGCGCACGTTGTATTTCCCAAGCTCAAGCAGGCCATGCTTTGCCTTGCTAGCTTCCAACCAGAATGTTCGACCATCTATGACCGCCTTAATATCGAGCACTTCAATACAAGAATTTGAGGAGCCCGTCTGGTAGCAGGGATGTGCAAGTCTTGTTTCAACAACATCCGCGACTAGATCTGATGTGGCGGACTCGTTCTGAGCGGATGAAACCCGTGTGGCTATGCCCAAGAACGCCGTTATAAGCAAAAGCGTTAGAAATATCTTCATTCGCTTAGATTATACAGAGTTGTCGTTCAAGAAAATGGCTCTATCTAGAAGCGCAGTTGATCGAGCTGGGCATAGAGAATTTCGTCGTCCAGCAATTTCGCATGCAAGGTGTGCTTTGCGGTAGGCTTCCTGCCGCTGTCGCAGGGCTCATGCTTCCCCATGACTACGGCAGCGGGTTCGCGCGCTTCGACACACGCAAGACGGAAGTTCTGATCTGCGTTTGCACAGGCCCTGGTATCGTCATGCCTTCGGATACAACGCAGAGGAAACGAAGCGCTCCGAAAAGTGTGAGCACTTCACTACGAAGCGTGTTGCGTTCGGCTTCAACATAGACGAGGAGAAGCGAATCGTGCAGGCGGAGAACCATGACACTCCGACACTCCCAGCAGAGAAAGTTTCAATCCCTTCGCCAAAGAATGCGCTGGCCACGAGCGGCAACAACGTCAGACAGGCCTCAACCCCCACCACCAACTGCCATCGAGTTATATCCGCCGAGCCCCGGCATGCTTCTACGATATCAACCGGCGCGGCACGAGAGTGATGTTTTGGAGACGCCTTCCCGCAGGACAAATACTTGCTTCGGTGCCATCTTCAACCGTCAGGGACTGGCGGGCCTGATCGCGGAATTCGTTTATTCCGATAAAGAATTCGCGCATCATTACAACAAAAAGATATTTCCCCTTGGTTGTCAGGCGAATCTTGACTGGATTTGAAAAATCCAGAGCACCCATTACGGTAAAGTAGGCCAACTCAATAGGTAATCCAAACTCAACAGGTAATCCAAAACGGTCACGAAACTGCTTTCGGTCCAGCCCCAAGCCAAATAAATCCATCAGGAAATGGTATCGCATCTGGTTATGTCGACTGTACGATTTAGATCCCATTACCGGCCTGCGCCCGCTTTGAATCGCTTCAGCGTATTTCTTCAAGGAAAAAGTGTTCACGTAGATGGTCCCATCCAGATAACTGAATGCTCCTGAACCAAGCCCTACATACTCCTCTGTATCCATGATGTATTCATCGATCAAACCGCCATTCTTGCGGGAAAACGCCCAACCAGTGGATTGTTCGTATTCTGCGCCCATCTTTTCAAGGATCAGTCGGTAGTCGTCATATTCATGATCGTAGGTCACAACGCCGACAGTTTGCTTCAGCGATTTCACAACCGACCTTGGGCTCATCAGAGGATAGAAAGTGATCTGGCTTGCGCCGGATCCGATCGCACATTCGATATCGTTCAGAAGGACGTCTCTTGTTTGACCGGGGAAATTAAATATGATGTCCACATTCAGGGATTTAAACATTTCCGTAACGCTATGAATTCTTTTTAATATCTGGTCGCCATCCCCGAAGCGCTCCAAGCGGCTAACCTTGTGAAGTATCGTGCTATCGAAACTCTGGACCCCAACCGACATTCGTTGAACCCTTCCAGCTAGTCTCTCCGCCAGGGCCGGCTCCAACTGGTTCGGGTTGGTTTCACAGGAGATATCAGTAATTCCAAACAATTCTTTGGCGAGATCGATTGTAAGAATGAGTTCATCCAACAAAATGGTGGGAGTTCCTCCGCCAAAATACAACGACCGAAAGGAGTACCCCAGGGAGGCGGTCATTTGCATCTCTTCCCGCAAGCTGACAAAATAAGCTCTCGCTGCCTGTTCCTTGTAAGCGAAGCGGTTGAAGGAGCAATAGGGGCACAAAATATCGCAGAACGGCACATGGATATAGAGCATGTACCGTCGGCCCGGCTTTGGGCCAGGGAACCTGGCCGTGCCGGTCTCTTCCAGTTGGAATGCATCCCGGGTAACAAACCGAAGGAGTGGCGTAAGGATCTTTTCCGATAGCATTAGCGGTGACCTCCGGTTGTTCGGGCCGGCTGTTTGCCTCTCACGAGGAAGCTCTTGTCTTTGTTTTACGCCATCACAGATGTAGGGCAGGCCCTCAGTAGTAAGCCTGACCGAGTGTAAGCTGTTCCCTCGTGACCGCCGTCACAGCGGTGCGGCAACCCCCGCTTGTAGCGGTTACACCCAGCACCGTGGCGAAGGGAGTAGTACGTGAACCCCGGTTCAAGTGTGCCGATCGAAGACCTATCAAGCCGAGCAATCCTCCGTCTTCCAGCGCCCGCTTATTTATTCCAACGTCTCCCCACCCCTCCCGTACGCCACAGCAACACCGCTGAAGACCCGTACAAATCAGCTTGTTCACAGAGCCTCTACCGCGAACACCGACCCCCACGGCGGCCCGCGCACGGGCGAGAGGAAGCATCATGAACTACCCGATCTGGGGGCGGTCAGTGGGGGTGTTCTCTCATCCCATTTTGAGACTACTGGCTGGCTCCAGGGCGCCACACTTTCCTCGTACTCCATGGGATCGCCGAAACCTTCGGTTTGGACGCCGAGTTGGCGTAGAGCGTCCAAGGCCATCAATCGGCGATGCGCGTTGAATGTCATGATATGGGCGAAGACGCCGCCGTACGTGAAGGTCTCCGCCGGTTCGCACAGAGCGTCGACGAAGGTATCATGACTCATGGCGAATGAGTTGATTCCTCATGATGGACAGGTATTGATTTGCACCTGTGGGCGAATTTGGCGAGTTGAGCATCGCGCTCCTAACTGCCAAAGCCGCGGACGCGTCCATTGCCGTTGCGCTGCCATGTTGGGTCGAGACGACGAAGGCCAATGGAATGCGGTTCTGCTTTCGCCGCGGGAACGCTTTGCTCCTCTACGCAGGCTAATCGCGCACAGCGGACTGGCATTTTTGAAGTTTGGCAGGAGTTTGCATATCCCTGTTTGGCGTTGGTTTAGGCTCTCCAGCCTCGCCCCACTTTTTAGTCCGAATGTCGCTCGCCACGTACGGACAGAATCCAAAGTTATCCCTGTGACGGGTCGTCTGTAACTCACTCATATAACAGTTATTGATGGGTTCTCGGTTCTGAGCTTCGACGCCCAAGTGGTGTCGGCTCAATCTATCTTTCCTCATCATGCACTTGGCAAAAACTCCTGAATGTAAAATACCGGTGTGCAGGTGCCCGTTCGCGAGAGCGGGTTAAACGGGAAGCCGGTGTGACTCCGGCGCTGTCCCGCAGCGGTGATGGGAACGAAACGTTGCATGGCGAAAGCCTACGCACTGTCTGGACAAGAGACGGGAAGCGGCAATGGAGTAGGGTGCCCAAAGTCCGAAGACCGACCTGCCGCCACCGCCGCGGAAGCGTTCTGCGCTGACCGTGGGTGCGTTCGAGGATGCCGCTCTCGTGGAGAAGATCGGTAGCTACGGCACGTCTGAGGCGCTCGCGCCCGAAGCGACGGACGCAGATTGGGTGGTTCTTTCGTTGTATAGGAGAGAACCGAGATGGCCGCATATATTCCACCATTTTCTCTTTCGGGATTGAATGCCACACGCGTAAGCTTGCGCAGCCGGATGGCTGCATGAAGACCAGTAATGTGTTGCACGCATGGCGCGGCATTCCTGCCGGTCGTAGACCCTCCCTGTCGATTGAGATCACCAAAGAATGTCCTCTACGCTGTCCTGGATGCTATGCCTTTGATCCTGCCCATTTGGGCGGCGATATAGAGCTGCGCCAACTTTCTGATTTCAGGGGAGCCGATCTAGTAAAGTGCGTCTTGGCTATAGTCGACAGAGAGCGTCCTTTGCATGTGTCTCTCGTGGGGGGAGACCCTTTGGTCCGCTACGGAGAGCTGGAACTGTTGCTTCCTGAGATGGAAGCGCGTGGCATCCGCGCGCAGATCGTAACCAGCGCGTTCCGTGTGATTCCGGCGGAATGGACTCGATTCAAGCGCCTCATGGTCGTGGTTTCCATTGATGGCCTGCAGCCAGAACATGATGAACGCCGCAAGCCAGCAACCTACGAACGCATCCTCAAAAATATCGCTGCAGCTAAGGTCACCATTCACTCAACCATCACGGGCGATATAGCGGCTCGACCGGGATACCTCGAAGAGTTCCTTCAGTTCTGGAGCGCTCGGCCGGAAATTCGTAAGGTCTGGTTTAGCTTGCTTACACCCCAGCGCGGAGCGACAGGTTCGGAGATTCTCATGCCAGAGCAGCGCACTTTCGTTGTAGCGGACCTGTTAAGGCTTCGCGTCCTGTATCCGATTCTCGATATGCAGGAGTCGGTCATTCGAGAGATGCTTTCTCCTCCCAAAAACCCGAAGGCGTGCATCTTCGCGCAAACGATTCATACCCTGTCCGCTGATCTCATTACGAAGATCACGCGTTGCCAATTCGGAGGCAATCCGGACTGTGAGCAGTACGGATGTATCGCCTCGATGGGACTGGCTGCGGTAGGACACCATCGCGTGCTCGGCGCTCTAACGGCAGGTCATTCGTTTCGGATCTCCGATCAAATCGGAAAAGTGTGGCGAAATCTTATGAGGCCAAAAGTCGTGACCGATGTGCCCGTAAAAAAAGCACTTGGCGATAGACCGCGCGGACTCGATATCATAGGCCAACCGGCGCGACATACAACGAAAATCTGAGCCTTGGAATCATTTTTGATTCTGGAACATATCCACAAGGAATGGGCTTGCGCTCTAGCGCAGCGCAATATATGGTGGTCATTCCACGGTTTCTCCGCGAGGAGAATGAAAAGGGAATCCGGTGAAAATCCGGAGCTGCCCCGCAGCGGTAAGCAGGTACGAAAGCCGAAGATGACACTGGAGCCGCAACACTCTGGGAAGTCCGGCGAGTAGGGTTGAACCTGCGAAGTCCGAAAACCTGCCATGGAAATATACGCACGCGCCTCCGAGGGGAGGTGAGGTGGCAGTGGTTTATTTGTCCCTGCTTGCAGGGTATATCCGCTGTTTCTTCACTCACTCAGAGGCCAAGGAGATACATCCATGGCCGCATCTGCAACACAGGACTTTCAGACGACCTCCCCTATCGCGGACGGGCTCCCTGTCGGCTACGGACCCTCCCCGACATCGATCTCGGCCTTTCAGGTAATCCGCCGGAACGGGTCGTTCTCACCGTTCGACCCCAACAAGATATCCGTTGCAATTACCAAGGCCTTTGTCGCGGTCGAAGGCTCTGGCGCTATCGCTTCGCGTCGCATCCACGAGGCGGTAGAAGCGCTTACGCAGCAGATCGTTCAAACACTTAGCCGCCGAGCTGACCTCGCTCGCGCCATCCACATTGAAGACATTCAGGACCAGGTCGAACTCGCCCTCATGCGAAGTGGCGACCATAAGGTCGCTCGCGCCTACGTCCTTTATCGCGAAGAACGTGCGCAGGAACGTCGCAAGCACGAAGAGAATGCCCATCCATCCACGCAGGCCCGACTTCAGGTTCGTCTGAACGATGACCACCTGGAGCCTCTCGATGAGGCAAGCCTAGAACAGGTCATCGCCGTTGCCTGCGAGGGATTAGATGGGGTGTCTGCCGATGCGGTGATGGCGGAAGTTCGTCGCAATCTCTACGATGGCATCCTCTTGCGCGAGCTTGGGCTTGCGCAGACGATGGCTGCGCGAGCGCTCGTTGAGCAGGAGCCAAATTATGCCTACGTGAGTGCGAGGCTTCTTCTGAATAATCTGAGGGACGAAGCCCTTGGTTTCGTACTCCCCGGCGTCCTCACCAATTCACAGAAACACAGCGATCTGCGTTACCAGGAATACTTCCCCGAGTTTGTGCGCCGCGGCATCGAACTTGAGATTCTCGACAAGGAACTCAATAACTACGATCTGCCGAAGCTTGCCGCAGCCCTGAAGCCGGAACGGGATCGCAACTTCCAGTTTTTGGGCCTGCAAACTCTTTACGACCGTTATTTTCTGCATAAAGGTGGGGTTCGTTTCGAGCTCCCGCAGGCCTTTTTTATGCGCGTATCGATGGGTCTTGCTGTCCGTGAGATTAACCGGGATGCGCGAGCTATTGAGTTCTACGACCTATTGTCGTCCTTCGACTTCATGTGCTCCACGCCGACTCTCTTCAACGCTGGTACATTACGGCCCCAACTTTCGTCCTGCTTCCTGACAACAATCTCCGACGATCTGGACGGCATCTTCAAGGCGATCAAAGACAATGCTCTCCTCTCCAAATATGCGGGTGGCCTTGGTAACGACTGGAGCGGAGTGCGCGGACTGGGCTCGCATATCCGCGGAACCAACGGTGAGTCGCAAGGTCTTGTTCCGTTCTTGAAGGTCGCAAACGATACGGCAATTGCTGTCAATCAAGGCGGCAAACGTAAAGGAGCCGTATGCGGCTATCTTGAAACGTGGCACGTCGACATCGAGGAGTTTCTCGACCTGCGTAAGAACACAGGCGACGACCGTCGCCGCACACACGACATGAACACGGCGAACTGGGTGCCGGATTTGTTTCTAGAACGTGTCGAGGCGGATTCGAACTGGACATTATTCTCTCCAGACGAGGCTCCTGATCTGCACGACCTGTATGGGGATGCTTTTGCAGAGCGTTATGCCTATTACGAAGCTAAGGCGCAGCGCGGCGAGATGAAGGTAACGAAGATAGTAAAGGCCGTCGATCTGTGGCGTCGGATGCTGACAATGATTTTCGAAACTGGACATCCCTGGATCACGTTCAAAGACCCTTGCAACCTTCGTTCACCGCAGCAGCACGTTGGCGTGGTGCATTCGTCCAATCTCTGCACAGAGATAACGCTTAATACCAATAGCAAGGAGATTGCGGTTTGCAATCTCGGTTCGGTGAATCTGGCCAACCACGTCTCTCCTTCTGGGATCGATCAAGTCCGGCTGAAGAAGACAGTGGACACAGCCGTGCGGATGCTCGACAACGTCATCGACATCAATTACTACACAGTGCCGGAAGCGCGTCATTCCAATCTGCGTCATAGACCGATTGGGCTTGGCATCATGGGGTATCAAGACGCCCTTTATTCGCTGCGTATCCCCTTCGCCTCAACCGAAGCTGTTCGATTTGCCGACGAGAGTATGGAACTGGTCAGCTTCTATGCGATTTCTGCTTCGGTTGACCTCGCGGCTGAACGCGGCCGGTACGCCACGTTCGATGGCTCATTGTGGAGCCAGGGCATTCTCCCAGTCGATTCGATTGAGTTGCTGCAAAAGAACCGGAAGCATGAACTTCAAGTAAGCCGGACGTTGACCCTCGACTGGACGACGTTGCGAGCAAGAGTGAAGTCCATCGGAATGCGCAACTCAAATACCCTGGCGATCGCGCCAACGGCAACGATCTCCAATATCTGCGGCGTTACGCAATCCATCGAACCTACCTATCAGAACCTCTTTGTGAAATCGAACATGTCCGGAGATTTCACTGTGGTCAATGCCTCACTCGTTCGGGACTTGAAAGCGCAAGGGATGTGGGATGAGGTTATGATTAGTGACCTGAAGTATTTTGACGGGAGCCTCGGTCCAATTGATCGCGTCTCCGATGAGTTGAAGAGACTGTATGCGACCTCGTTTGAGATTGAGACAACATGGCTAATTCAAGCTGCGGCTCAGCGGCAAAAATGGATCGATCAGGCACAGTCCCTCAATCTCTATATCGCAGAGGCCAGCGGGAAGAAGCTTGATGCTCTCTACCGCGAAGCGTGGCGCGCTGGACTTAAGACGACATACTATCTGCGCTCTCGCAGTGCGACACATGTCGAGAAATCAACCATGAAGCGCACCGACGGCAAACTAAATTCCGTCATCGTAGATGCCGCAAGTCCCAAGGTCTGCGCTATTGAAGATCCCACCTGTGAGGCTTGCCAGTAATCTGGCGGCCATAGACGAGAGGAAGAGTCATGCTTGATTGGAGTGAAACAATTGAAGAGCTGCCGGCAATTTCTGTAGTGCCCGCCAGCATTCCTGAAGCGGTGCCGCAGATCGAACGCTCCGGCTTCAGCGACGACGTTCGCGCGAACGGCCGGGTCAGCGTCGACGACAAGGCGATGATTAACTGCCGTGCGGATGTCAATCAACTGCTACCCCTCAAGTATCGCTGGGCTTGGGAAAAGTATCTTTCCGGTTGCAACAACCACTGGATGCCTACTGAGATTTCCATGCAGGCCGATATCGCCCTTTGGAAAAGTCCAGATGGACTCAGCCAGGATGAGCGTCGTGCGATCAAGCGGAATCTTGGTTTTTTCGCCGCGTCCGAGTCGCTAGTGGCGAACAATATTGTCTTAGCTATTTATCGGCACCTGACGAATCCAGAATGCCGTCAGTATCTTTTGCGCCAGGCGTTCTAAGAGGCTTTCCACACTCACACGTTCCAATATATCGTCGAGAGCTTGGGTCTCGATGAAGGTGAGCTGTTCAACATGTACCGGGAGGTCCCCTCGATCACGGAGAAGGCCGCTTGGGCGATCAAGTACACGGAGCACCTTAGCGATCCGCAGTTTGAGACGGGGTCAATCGAAACCGATCAGGCGTTTCTCCGTGATCTGATCGCCTTCTATGTCGTCTTTGAAGGGATGTGGTTCTACACCGGATTTGCCCAGATACTTTCCCTGGGGCGTCGAAACAAGATGGTTGGCATTTCCGAGCAGTACCAATACATCCTTCGCGACGAATCCATCCATTTGAATTTCGGCATCGACGTTATCAATCAAATTAAGAACGAGAACCGGCACCTTTGGACAGATACATTTCAGGAGGAGGTGCGGGGAATGATACGTTCGGCTGCTGAATTGGAAGCCGCCTATAGCCGCGACACAATGCCGAACGGTTTTCTCGGCTTGAGCGCCGGTTTGTGTGAAGAGTACATGCACTTCATTACGAACCGCAGATGCGGGCAAATTGGACTTGAACCGGTCTTTGCCGAAACGGAGAATCCTTTTCCCTGGATGTCGGAAGCGATGGATCTCAAGAAAGAGAAGAATTTCTTCGAGACCCGCGTCATCGAGTATCAGAATGGCGGATCGTTGGGTTGGGAATAACTAGTATCGAAAGCGGGATGTTTGTCAGTCCGTTCCGATTCGGAAGATTCAAAGTCATGGATGATGACGCAGCGCTGTACCACTCTTCAAGTAATGGCTCGAAGTGGGGTAGCTGCCTTAGTGCAGTAGCCCCTACTGGTTGTGGTTCGAGTCTGAGGCGCGGGTGGGGCGAAACCGCGTAGGCGGTGTGACGACAGCGTTTTCCAGCAGGCGATAAAACAGCATGCCTCGCTGCCGGGAGTGGCGGCGATTGAAGCGGAAGGTTAATTCGTCGAGGTAGGCATCCAGATGTTGTGCTGTAACCGATCCTTGATGCGTCCCTAACAACCAGCGTTTGAGCAGCGAAGCGACGACATGCACCCCTGGCATAGAGACATGCGCTGGATCTGCTGAGTGCGAGACGTTGATCGGTTTGTGCCTGTATCCTTGCCTGGCAAGAGCGCTATACCCCGTCCATGCGTCGGTATACACCTCCGCTCTAAGCTCAACGGCGTCGCCGATAAAGGGAATCAAGCTGTTGCCTGAAACGTCGTGCAGGCGCTGCAGCCGTACGCGGCCAAACCCCTTTGGCGACAAGACTTCAATGGCGATCCCAACGATGAACTTCGTGTTCGTACCGCGTCCGCGAACCCCCTCTTCGATCCCTCCGACATAGGTTTCATCCACTTCGACAGGACCGTGCAGACGTTCTCTCCCTGGTCGCACCATTGCCGTGCGCAGCTTATGCAACATCGTCCAGGCTGTCTGGTAGCTCCCCAGTCCCAGGAGTTGCTGCAATCCCAGCGCACTCAGTCCATGCTTCTGGTTGGTCATATACCAGGCCGCTGTAAACCAATCCTGCAGGGGGATTCTGCTGCGATCAAAGATCGTACCCGCCGTCACGGAAACTCTGCGGCTACAGCCTGCACAGGACCAGCGGCCATCTGCAAGACGCCATCCCTTGTCTCCTCCGCATCGAGGACAGCGGAACCCTGCTTTCCATCGCAACTGCTCCAGATAGGCCATGCAGGACGATTCCTTTCCAAACCACGCCCGGAACTCCCGCCATGTTCCGGGATATTGCTCGCCCGCCCGCAGATTGGTTGCGCCCTCTACCACTACATATAGATGCTACTGCACTAAGGCAGCTACCCCACTTGGCTCGATTCACCCAACTGCCCCATACATTTCGTCAAGCAGCGGCCCGGAAGACGCATTCCATCCTGCTGGAGAACGCCGTCGGCGGAGAGAGTCATCTCTTCAGCGATCCTGTCGAAGTTTTTGAAGTTCGAAATATATCGGATATGGAGAACCTCTTCGGCAGGATATAGTCTGCGCTCAATCGTGGCTATTACGTAGCTGGCTTTATGTCTTACGAAGCCGGATACGGTTTCGAGAGGGTGCTACGCGCCCCCTTCCTCAACACTTCGCAGTCGGTTCTTGCATGGTTCGGGGTGTATGAACAACCTCTCATCTTCGATCCAACCGCTCACAGTCCTTCGATCGGTTTTCTGGGCGAGAGTCCCGGCGCTGTTGCGTCCGCTTTGGTCATGGGCATAGATGAAGAAGCCTACGCGGCTCAGGTGCGGACGATTCGCGACTGGATCGAAAAGGGGGATACCTATCAAGCCAATCTGACAAGTGTCGTCCGTTGGCAGAACAAGCTCGCACCAGAAGAAGTTCTCCGCCTCATCTTGCGCGCGCAACCGGTGGAGTTCGGCGCTCTCATCAATCTTGGAAAGACACACATTATCTCTGCGTCGCCAGAATTGTTCTTCTATCGTGACGGACAGCAGATTGTCACCAGACCGATGAAAGGCACAGCGTCTCGCGGTCGCACGTTGCAGGAAGACGATAGTCGGATGCGTTGGTTGGCACAGGACGACAGGAACCGTGCTGAAAATCTGATGATTGTGGACCTTCTGAGAAACGACCTTGGCCGCATTTGCCAATTTGGGTCAGTGTCTACGACCGACCTCTTCAAGGTCTCCCGTTTCCCGACCGTGTTTCAGATGACATCGGATGTTACGGGAACGCTCCGAGAGGACGTTTCGTACGCAGAGATGTTCCGTTCTCTCTTTCCATCCGGCTCGATTGTCGGTGCACCGAAGATCCGAACGATGCAAATTCTTCGTGACCTAGAGCAAGCTGATCGTGGAGTCTATACCGGATGCATAGGGTACTTCGCACCCGGAAACAAAGCCGCTTTCAGCGTTGCTATCCGCACACTCGTCTTGGAGAGTGACAATGCGAGCATGGGCGTGGGGTCCGGCATCGTTTACGACTCCGAGGCGGCCAGCGAATACGTTGAATGTCATACAAAGACACGCTTTCTTACGGAGTTCGCAGCGGGCTTCCAGTTGATTGAGACCCTGTTGTGGAATGGTGACTTTTCTTTCCTGAACGAGCATCTAGCGCGTCTATGCGATTCAGCGCGCTACTTCGACTTCTCCTTTGACGAGGCTGCGGTGAAGAGAGAATTGCAGGACGCCGCCCTCACCTTTGAACGCGGCGGGGCTCGTCGTGTTCGGCTTCAACTTGCGGAAGACGGTAGCATCGATGTGGACTCCACTTTAGTGGATATTCTCAAGAGCCGATCTGTTGACGTTGTGATCTCGAAGCGCCGCACCGTGGCATGTGATCGCTTTCTTTTTCATAAAACAACGCAGCGACACATCTACGACGCGGCACACAGGCAGGCTCAAGAATCGGGTTGTGCTGACGCAATCTTTTTCAATGAAGACAGGCAGCTAACAGAAGGTGCAATACACAACATCATCGTTGTAAAAGATGGGGTAAAGAAGACTCCTGCGCTCCATTGCGGTGTGCTCCCAGGGGTATACCGCGATCATTTGCTTCGGACAACGGGGTTGCTGGAAACCACACTCACACTGGAGGATCTTCTAATGGCAGACGAGATTTTCCTCTGTAATTCGGTGCGAGGCATGCGCCAAGTAGAGCGTATTGTGTCCGACGATCACCGGCGGGCACTTCTTTGGCAGCATAAAGGAACCACTGGTTGAACGGCTAGATCTGGGATCCGCCCCCGCAGGGGCACTTCCTGTAAACTGGATCTGTGTAGGTGTAGAGCTTTCGAGCTCTACTTAAACGGGAAGCCGGTGTGATTCCGGCGCTGTCCCGCAGCGGTGATGGGAACGAAACGTTGCACGGCGAGAGCCAACGCACTGTCTCGACGAGAGATGGGAAGCGGCAATGGAGTAGGTCGCCCAAAGTCCGAAGACCGGCCTGCCGCCACCACCATGGAAGCGCTTTTGCGCCGACCGTGGGTGCGCTTGAGGCGACCACTCCCGAGGATTGGAATGGTGACCGCTGCAATGCCAATGCGTCTATGCGCATCTGGTTGAGCCTGCGCATAGGTGGTTCTCACGCTCTAGGAGAACCGAAATGGCTGTAGGTGATGGTGGATCGTTTCCCCCCTCGACAAAACTGAAGACCGCGAATCTTGGCTTCCCGCGTATGGGTCGGCAGCGCGAGTTGAAGTTCGCTCTGGAGGGCTTCTGGGCTGGTAAGCGCACTGAGCAAGAATTGCTCGATGTGGCTGCCCGTCTTCGCGCGGATCATTGGAAGCTGCAACAGGCTGCCGGGATTGACTTTATCCCCTCGAATGACTTTTCGCTCTACGACCAAGTGCTGGACGCTCTCGTCCTGGTGGGTGCTACACCGGAGCGTTTCGGAAGTGGACCGGTCACACTGGAGCGCTATTTCGGTATGGCGAGAAATAGCCGCGAACAAACGGCAATGGAGATGACGAAGTGGTTCGATACCAACTACCACTACCTTGTTCCTGAGTGGACCGCGGGCATTTCATTTGCTGTGGATACGACCAAACTCCTGAACGAAGTACGCGAGGCGCGTGGATTGGGTATCGAAACACGCCCCGTACTTATCGGCCCCCTCACTCTGTTACTTCTGGGCAAAGGCGATGCAGAGTTTGATCCGATGTCTCTCCTTCCGAAACTCACTGCTGCCTATATTCAGGTCCTGAATGCCCTTGTCAATGAAGGCGTCGAGTGGGTTCAGATTGACGAGCCGATGCTGGTGACGGACCTGCCGAAAGGCGCCGCGGAAGGCTATCGGACCACCTACTCTGAGTTGGCTACGGTTCCCGTCAAATTGATGCTGACTACGTACTTCGATGCTCTCGCGGACAATCTCTCGTTAGCAACCAGTCTTGGGACCGCAGGAATTCACATCGACACAGTGCGTGCTCCTGAACAACTAGACGCGGTAATTCGGACGCTCGGGAAGAATCAGATGTTAAGCGTCGGTTGCGTAGAGGGGAGAAACATCTGGCTTAGCGACTTCGCCCAAACGTCTCCACTACTACGCCAAGCCGTTGTCAGCCTCGGCTCCGAGCGCGTCCTTGTCGCCCCATCATGCTCTCTCCTGCATGTACCGCATGACCTCAAAGCAGAAGCAAAGCTTCCTGTGCGCCTAAAGAGCTGGCTTCGTTTCGCGGAAGAAAAGATAGCCGAGATTGTTGCCTTGGCCCACAGTGACAAGAGTGCCTATGGAGCTAATGTGGCTGTAGTCGCGGACCGCGCAGAAGCAGAGACAACAACCAATCCTGCGGTTCGTGCTGAGCTGGCCGGTTTGGCAGATGGCGACTTCGCACGCAACTCGGCATATACCAAGCGCGCTGTTGTACAGCGGAAAGAGCTCGGTCTTCCGTTGCTGCCAACCACAACCATCGGCTCATTCCCGCAGACCGCTGAGGTACGCAAGCATCGTGCAGCCCTCAAGCAGGGCCACGAAACGCAATCGGACTACGACGCTTTCGTCAGTCAGGCCATCGCCGACTGCATCCATGAGCAGGAGCGTATCGGTCTCGACGTGCTTGTGCATGGCGAATTCGAGCGTAACGATATGGTGGAGTACTTTGCCGATTTCTTGGAGGGATTTGCCTTTACCGAGAACGGATGGGTTCAAAGTTATGGCTCCCGTTGCGTAAAGCCGCCAGTGATCTATGGCGATGTTGCACGGCCTAAGCCCATGACGTTGAAATGGACAGAATATGCGCGCTCCCTTACATCGCGTCCAATGAAAGGCATGCTGACTGGTCCCATCACAGTTCTGCAGTGGTCTTTTGTGCGGAACGATATTCCTCGCCAACAGACAGCTTGGCAGATTGCGCTCGCTCTGCGGAATGAGGTAGCGGATCTGGAAAAGGCTGGCATCCGGATCATTCAAGTCGATGAGCCTGCCCTACGCGAGGGATTGCCGTTACGCAGAGCCGATTGGGTCGCCTATCTGGATTGGGCGGTAAAAGCGTTCAAATTGGCGACCAGCAGCGTGACGGATGCGACGCAGATTCATACGCACATGTGCTACTGCGAGTTTGATGACATCCTTCCCTCGATTGCCGCACTCGACGCAGATGTCATTTCGATGGAGACTGCCAGGTCGCACATGGAGTTGCTCGAAGCGTTTCGCGCGCACGGTTATCCGAATGAGATCGGGCCTGGAGTCTATGACATTCACTCTCCGCGTGTCCCTTCGATCGAGGAGATGAGTGAACTACTAACCCTGGCTTTACAAGTGTTGAGACCCGAACAAATTTGGGTGAACCCAGATTGCGGCCTCAAGACGCGTGGTTGGCCAGAGACCGTAGCGGCACTCGAAAACATGGTTGCAGCAGCTCGTGAATTGCGCCCGTCGTTGACCGCTTGATGTTGGGAACCCATTCGCATTCTGGAGTAGCGATGGGAACTCTTTGAGTCGCAACGTATAAGTCCGCATCCGTGCGGGCTTATACATTGCGGACAGATCTCGAAAGCGAATAGGTGTCCCGATGGCAAACTGGTATCGTCATCCCAAATCGCTGAACCTCAGATGGCTCATTCGGGATTCGCGTTTCTCTTTCGTTCTCAATGCATCGCAGTTTTCCGAAGGCGATGTGCAACAACTCAGAGCTTGCCTATCGGCGATGGAGTTGCCGCGGCGCATTTGCCTGGGTACGACACTTGCGGGCAACGCTACAAGCATCTTGATTGTTTCTACGTATGCCGTTCAAGAAGAAGACCCCAAGTTACTTCTTTCGAATGGGTGGAGAGGGATCGTCGCCGTTCCGCCCGGAGTACCCGAACGTCAGGCCATCCTCGTGGACTTTTTTTCGCATCGTTCGCACTTCAAATTCGGAGACCGTAACCGCCGCATCTTCAACAGCCGGGATCTTCCTCCGTTCCTACTCGACCTGACAGTGGGAACCGGGTCCATCTTTACCACGTTTCTTATAGGGTTGAGGGAGAACCTGACCTCCGGCCATAGGACCGACACTGGCGGGGCTGCCGCCGTCACCCGTTCGACTGATACACCGACAGCAGAAACCCTGGAGAAGTATGTTTGAAGTCACCGTCGAAGCCACATTTTCATCGGGGCACTATTTGAGAAACTATCAAGGCAAGTGCGAAAATCCTCACGGACACAACTACCGGGTGCTTATTACGTTATTCGGAAATGATTTGGATGAGACCGGACTGCTCTTAGACTTCAAACTCCTCAAGCAGGTGCTTCGTCCTGTGGTCAATTATCTGGACCACCAGATGATTAATGATCTGGAACCCTTCACCATCCTGAATCCCTCTGCAGAGAATCTTGCGAAGTATTTTTTTGACCAAACGAACTTGCAGCTTTTCGATATGACAGGCGGACGCGTCCAAGTCAAACAGAGCACGGTCTATGAGACAAATACTTCGGCGGCCTCCTACTCGGGGTGATGGGTGGTAACTAGGCGATGGCTTGTGGAACGAACTGTCATGGTGCGCCTTGGCCTTGCCGCTTGCTGTCATCGGGTGGAAATGCTGCCGGAGTGCTCCGAGGGGACTACGGACATACCCGCTTAATGTAAAGCTGCCTGTTCACTCAGAGATTGCTCCAGCCCGCAACCGTCTGGACTCCGGGCGAATAACGGGCAGATCAGAACTGCCGTCTAGCGTGTCTCGAAGCGCGCGAACCCGCTGCCGTAGTCATGGGGAAGCACGAGCCCTGCGACAGCGGCAGGAAGCCTACCGGAAAGCACACCTTGCATGCGAAATTCCTGGACGACGAAATTCTCTACGCCCAGCTCGATCAACTGCGCTTCTAATTCAATCATGTCGGTGGGGCCGAGCAGTGAAGGGTGCACTGTCGTGCGGACCTCATAGGGAACATGACTGGCAAGCAAACTCCGCAAGCTTTTCAGAGCTTTGTCTCCACTCCGTTCGACGCCGGTGACGCATGGATAGGCGGCAAACGGTGCCTTGACGTCGAACCCGACCCAGTCAAGCGAGGGTAGCAAAGCTGCGAAGCGGTCGGGCACCATGCCGGTCGTGTGCATCCCCACGCGGAAACCGAGTGCGCGAACCTCCCCTATAGCATCGAGCAACGCAGGCTGGAGCGTAGGCTCGCCGCCAGAGAAAATGACTACGTCGAGCAGATTTCGCCGACTACCCAGAAAGTCAAGGACCGAAGACCACGAGATCGGGCCTTCAGCCGTCACTGGACGCAACCCGGGATTGTGGCAGTAAGGACAATCCCAGGCGCAGCCCTGACAGAAGACGGTAGCAGCGAGCTCGCCCGGCCAGTCACAGGTGGAAAGGCGCGTGAAGCCGCCCACCTTCAGTCTAGTTGCACTTTGATTCAAGGAAACACGTCCGCTCGTGATGCTCGCCTTGCTTGCCGCGATTGAAGGAGGAGACGGGACGGAAGTATCCCATGACACGAGTCCAGACCTCGCAGGGCTGGCGCTCCGAGTCGGCGAGAGTGATGGTTTCCTGTTCGGCGAGGGGGGAAGATGCAGTTTGCATGAGGTTCCTTTCGGTGAATCCGTGGGCTAAGCGTGGGCTACTTGTTCTTTTCGGGCCAGAATTTCGCTATCGCACCTGGGGCAGAAGACGTGCTCGCCAGAGAGATAGCCGTGTTTGGGACAAATAGAAAATGTGGGGGTGACGGTGATGTAAGGAAGGCGGAAGTTCTCAAGAGCGCGGCGGACGAGCTTTTTGCAGGCATCGGCCGAGCTGATGCGCTCGCCCATGTAAAGGTGGAGCACCGTTCCGCCGGTGTATTTCTGTTGCAGCGCTTCCTGCATCTCCAAGGCCTCGAAGGGATCGTCGGTATAGCCGACAGGAAGCTGGCTGGAATTGGTGTAGTAGGGCTCGTCGGGTGTGCCGGCCTGCAGAATGTCCGGGAAGCGCTTGCGGTCTTCGCGTGCGAAGCGATAGGTCGTGCCTTCGGCGGGCGTGGCCTCCAGGTTATACATATGACCCGTCTCCTCCTGGAATAGGACAATGCGGGTCCGCACGTGATCGAGAAATCGCAGAGCGAGCGCTCGGCCACGCTCGGTGGCGATGTCCTCGGCATCGGAAGTGAAGTTCCGAATCATCTCGTTGATGCCGTTCACGCCAATCGTGGAGAAGAAGTTGCGTAACGTCCCGAGGTAGCGCTTGGTATAGGGAAACAGGCCGTTGTCCATGTGCCGCTGAATGGCCTTGCGCTTAATTTCAAGGCTGGCGCGAGCGATGTCCAGCAACTCGTCGAGACGGCAGAGGAGTGCCTCCTCATCGCCACGGTGCAGATAGCCGAGCCGCGCGCAGTTGAGGGTGACGACGCCGATCGAGCCGGTCTGTTCGGCAGATCCAAAGAGACCGTTTCCGCGTTTCAGTAGTTCCGTCAGATCGAGCTGGAGCCGGCAGCACATCGAGCGAACCATGTTGGGCTTCAGATCGGAGTTGAGAAAGTTCTGGAAGTAGGGCAGTCCGTACTTAGCGGTCACCTCAAACAGGAGATCAGTGTTTTCGCTCTCCCATGGAAAATCGGGCGTGATGTTGTAGGTGGGGATAGGAAAGGTAAAGACGCGACCTTTGGCGTCTCCGGCCGTCATCACTTCAATGTAGGCGCGATTGATCATGTCCATCTCTGCCTGCAGGTCGCCGTAAGTGAACGGCATGGTCTCGCCGCCGATGACGGGAATCTGCTCGTGCAAATCCTCAGGGCAGGTCCAGTCGAACGTCAGATTAGTAAAAGGCGTCTGTGTGCCCCAGCGCGAAGGCACGTTCAGGTTGTAGATCAGCTCCTGGATACTCTGGCGCACCTCTTCATAGGACAGGTTGTCTTTGCGGATGAACGGAGCCATGTAGGTGTCGAAGGAGCTGAAAGCCTGCGCGCCGGCCCATTCATTCTGGAGAGTGCCGAGAAAGTTGACGATCTGGCCGACGGCACTGGAAAGGTGCTTGGGCGGCCCGGCTTCAACCTTCCCAGGGACGCCATTGAGTCCTTCGAGCAATAACGTCCGCAAGGACCACCCGGCACAGTAGCCGGCCAGTATGTCCAGGTCGTGGATGTGCAGATCGCCCTCGCGATGGGCGCGGCCGATCTCGGGCGTGGAAACGTGCGAAAGCCAGTAGTTGGCAACGACTTTGCCGCTGATGTTCAGGATTAGCCCGCCGAGCGAATATCCCTGGTTGGCATTAGCGCTGACACGCCAGTCGGCGCGGTCGAGATACTCGTTGATCGACGAAGCCACATCGATGATGGTGCGCTGGTCGCTGCGTAGGCGAGAGCGTTGTTCCCGGTAGACGATGTAAGCACGGGCCGTAGAGAAGTGATTGGCCGAAATCAACACCTGCTCGACGACGTCCTGGACCTGCTCGATATGCGGCGCGCGGTCGTGGAAGCGGTGAGAGATTACCTTGAGGGCCTGGATGGTAAGAAGCTGAGCTTCCGCAGCGTCGAAAGCTCCCGTTGCCTTACCGGCGCGCTCGACGGCCGAACGAATCTTGTCTCCGTCAAAGGATACTGTAGTGCCGCTGCGCTTGATAACGGATGATGGCGGATGAATCGTCGTACTTGACATCGAGGCTCCGTGACCGGATCGGCGATGCCACAGAAGGACGCTTTGCGAGAAGAAAAATGGCGGAGTGCCAAAGAACCTGGCAAGCGACCCGCCGGTGCACCCCGCCCGTGGACGTTCAAATGATCACGGCAGATATCCTGGCTGGCGGGTCGCTGCAACCATCCAGCCTTCCCACCCCAATGGGGCAGTGGCATGCGCGGATGGCGGCTCTTCGCTTACAGTTGCGGGGGCAGCGTTGGCTTTAACCAACTTCCCTCTTAGCCCCAGATGTTGTGCCTCCGGGGGACCGTGACGCTACTAAATGTAGATATGCCGCGCTTCCGTGTCAAGAAAGACTGCAAGGCATGTGTGGAAATCAGCAACGCGGCGAACCGTATATTCGCCCTCGACAACTTCAACTTCCAGCCTGCCGCGCGGTTGGGATGGACAACAGGTCAATTGTTTCGACGTGCAAGATATCCAGGCCAAACCTCAGATGGACCGTTGCAGCACTCCCAGAGCCGTACATTGCTGCCCGGATCGCGGTAAGGAAAGTAGGGCTGACAAAGAATGCTGTGTTGGTACAGGACCAAATCATTGCCATCGTCATTCGCTGCCGCATCGAGCAGGCGAGATTCAATTGGTGACGGCCCACCAATCGCTCTTCTTAATGCCGGTATGATGACCTGGGCGGGTGGCGTCAGAATAAGTTGATTGCGGCGCTGTGTCGCAACAATCTCTGCGTTTCGACGATCCGGAGGAGTGGGAATTATCACACCTGACCCGAAAGGGGGCGGCATTGTCGTTGCCCCTACTCGTTATCAAGAACAGCGGCAATCTTGACAGTGTAGAAGTAGACGCGTCGGCCCAAACGCACACGGCAGGCGTTGATTCTGCGATAGAATTCGCTGTCTGTGCGCAATCCGTATCTAACGCCTTCGATCGAGCGCTTAAGTATTGCGCTCAAATCAGATAGTGACATCAGGACTCCGTATTTTTCGACCAAAAATTCTGCGATGGACACCGTTGTTATCTCCTGTCTTTTTGTTAACTCTGCTAACTACAGGGCGTAGTCTAGGGTCGGCACGAGGGTTTCAGCTTCGCAGAATGTGTCAGAATTGTTGACATGAGGTTGCATGGCTGGGTTTTTGAGAACTGTGAGGGATCGTTTGCGGCGGCTACGCGAAAGTTTGCCAGCTATTGGAATGGTGATCGGATAAAGTATTCGACAGGCTCAAAGCGCTATTCACTACATTCCCTTGTTTTGCGCGTCGTGTGGCCCGCGTGGAAATCGTATGTGCAGTCCGTTCCTGATCCGCAAAGAAGATTGCTCCGCAGATTCAGCCTGAATTGGAAGGATTTTGAACAATCGGCCAGAGAATTTGCTTCACTGGAGCAAAAATTGTTTAGTGCTAAACCCGTTCTTCATGGTCGGCAGTTTGGGGCAACTATTGGCACGATGCGGTTAATTCTTGACCGATGTGCACATATCGGAAAAATGAAAGATGCAAACCCGAGCGACGTCTATCATCATTCGCAATTTCGAGAGTATTGCTCAGGCAAGGGCGATGACGACGAAAAGTGTATGCAGCCTACCGAATACATTGCCTATTTGAGGGGACTGCCTCTTTCGGGCAAAGCCACCCTTGAGAAGAAAAGGCTGGATCCTTATTTATGTACACGACATAGTTATGCACTCACGCCAATCGAAAAGAAGAGCGGCAGCAAAGACAATCGAGCAAAAGATAGTAGCACTGGGATGCATAGCTGCCTGTGTAGATGCTGCGGGCGTCTAACGGAACGAGATGCGCTCTTGTCGGCGAGGGGAAGTGACGGACCTGTAAGTGTAAACGAAAAAACACGGCGGTCCAGCTATTCCTATTGTGTCGAACATAGGCCACCTCAGCTTGGCAGGTTGAACGCCGAGTATCGCTGGTCTCTTCGACACAACGAAGAATACCTTGACCTGCGCGCACGCCTTCAAAAACAAAGCCATAACAACCAGTCTCTCAAGCATATTCACCCAAATCCAGCCGTGAATTGGTTCGAGAATCGTCTTGTTTGCGAAATTGATGCGATGTCAATAGATGACACCGATCCGCGATCGTACGCTGATTCTGAAGCAGCGAAAGCTATAGCTCTGATTGCACCAAGGTTGGAAACAAGCGGTTTCGACAGTGTGTTTGCATACATCGTCGAATTGTCTGAGAAGCGCAGTATAGAAGCACCTCCGACGATGGATGCCGCACACACTTCTCCATGCCCTCTTATTGATGATGCTTGGATGAACAATCCTTCATTGGTCAAGGAGATTGCAGTCCTTATCCTTTATTCGCAGGGCGTCGAGCAACAACCAATTGCTGAACGACTGTGCCTTCCAAAACCTTTCATCGCTCGTGCCATTCGACGGATAGCTCCCAAACTCCAACCAGTTGAAGACGATGTAAACATTAGCAGAGCTGCATACGATCTGATTCAGAGCAAAATGACCGATAGAAAGAAAGAAATCGTGGCGTTGCTGTCATCGGTTAGAAACCAGTCAGAGGTCGCTCGCACAATGGGAATTGCTCGACAGGAAGTCTCAAGGGCGCTCAAATCAATACCGCCTGCATACAGATACGACAAACAAGCAAGGTAGAACAACCTTTTAATTGCGATGCCTTTCACAATGCCCTCTGCTAGGGAGACTCTGCAAAAGTTCTGCATCCGCGTGCTGAATGATTAATCAGATAGGAGTGAGGTGGGAGCGATGAAGCAGCGGAGTCTGGCGAGTCAGGGAGTGTTTGAGAAGTACGGGCGTAAGAGTCGGCGAGAGCTCTTTCTGGACGAGATGGAGCAGATCGTTCCGTGGTCGGCGCTGGAGTCGCTGGTGCGTCCGCACTATGCGAAGGCGGGCAAAGGGCGGCAGCCGGTGGGGTTGTCTATCATGCTGCGGACCTACTTTGTGCAGCAGTGGTTCAACCTGTCGGATCCAGGGGTGGAAGAGGCGATGTACGAGTCGGCGGCGCTGCGGCGGTTCGTGGGCGTCGATCTTGGCATGGCGCCTGCGCCGGATGAGACGACGATCCTGCGCTTCCGTCACCTGCTGGAGAAGCACGATCTGGGTGGGTTGATGCTGGAGGCGGTGAACGTGCATCTGGAGGCCAAAGGCATCAAGATCGCGACCGGCACGATCGTGGATGCGACCATTCTCCATGCGCCTTCGTCGACCAAGAACGCAAGCGGCGAGCGCGACCCGGAGATGCATCAGACCCGGAAAGGAAACCAGTGGTACTTCGGGCTGAAGGCACACGTCGGCGTCGACAGCAAGGAGGGCCACGTCCACTCGGTAGCGACCAGTGCGGCCAGCGTGGCCGACTGCCACATGCTGCCGGAGTTGTTGCATGGTGAAGAACGCAAGGTGTGGGGCGACGGTGGCTACCAGGGCCAGACCGACGTGATCAAAGAAGCTGCACCGAAGGCCCAGGACATGACCTGCAAGCGGACCCGGTTCAAGAACTATGTCGATGAGTTACAGCGCAAGAAGAACCGGAGCAAGTCCAGCGTGCGGGCCAAGGTGGAGCATGTGTTCCGCATCCTGAAGCGGGTCTTCGGCTTCGACAAGGTGAGATACCGCGGCATCGCCAAGAACCATCACCGGCTGTGCGCCAACTTCGCCCTGGTCAATCTCTACCTCCACCGCAAACGCCTGCTTGTACTCGGGCAGTAGTGTGCCCGGAGGCCAGGAAATCGGCCTCCGAAGCTCATACAATGCAACCGCAAACGACCTCCGCAGCCTCCATCAACCCCGCCACGAGGAATAGTTCGTCGCCGTCAAGAAATCAGCACCCTGCGCAGAGCTTCC